>WBZO01003282.1_pt1 | contig 19171 bp, 10 predicted proteins | sample 5204261 | NCBI WGS metagenome assembly WBZO01 (sample SAMN12412400, study PRJNA552823) | activated sludge metagenome | isolation source: activated sludge from anammox sidestream of wastewater treatment plant... | place: USA: North Carolina | collected 2017-09
CGCGGTGTAGCGCGGCGCCTCCTGCTCCCGATCCCGCTCCCGCTCCCGATCCCGATCCCGCTCCCGCACAGCGGGAGCGGGTCGGATCGAGGGTGGACCCGGCGTGTGAACGGCACCCCCATCCCCGCCCTCTCCCGCGAGCGGGAGCGGCGATGGGCGGGCCCTCAGCGTCGCCAGCGCCTGGAACGCGGTGCGCGCCTGATGGCCGAGCTCGGCCTTCAGCCGCGCCAGATCGCGTCCGGCGCCGATCTGGCGCCCGTGCTCATCGACGATGCGGAAGTTCATGAACAGGTGCGGCGCAAGCGTCTCCAGCTTGAAGTCGTTGCGCACGAGCGGCAGCTGCGTCTTCGCGCGCACCGCCTGCAGCAGCACCTCGATCAGGCTGCCTTCGGCGAAGGCGTGCTCCGCGACGAAGTCCTTGGCCCAATCGGCCAGCGGCAGCAGCCGCGAGCGCGGGCGCTGGTGCAGGCTCTTGCACAGCGCCACCACCTTCTCCTCGAGCATGCCGGGGACGAGCCACTCGCAGCGCGCTTCGCTCGCCTGGTTGAGGGCGTAGATCGGCAGCGTCACCGTGAGGCCGTCGCGCGCGTCGCCGGGTTCGTGCAGGTACTGCGCCGCGCAGTCGATTCCGCCCAGGCGCAGCGTGGGCGGGAAGGCCGCGGTCGTGATGCCTGCGGCCTCGTGGCGCATCAACTCCTCGCGCGAGAGCTGCAGCAGGCCCGGACAGCGCCGCACTTCGTCGCGGTACCACTTCTCGAGCGTGGCCGTGCTGCACACCGCGGGCGGCAGCTGCTGCGCGTAGAAGGCAAAGATCAGCTCCTCGTCGACGAGCACGTCCTGGCGTCTGGCCTTGTGCTCGAAGGCCTGCACCTGGCGGATGAGGCGCTGGTTGTGCGCCAGGAACGGCAGCCGTGTCTCGATCTCGCCCTCCACCAGCGCCTGGCGGATGAAGATCTCGCGCGCGCCTGCCGGATCCAGCTGCGCGTAGTTCACGCGCCGGTTGTTGTAGACGACGAGGCCGTAGAGCGTGGCGCGCTCGAGTGCCACCACCTCGCCGGCCTTCTTCTCCCAGTGCGGCTCCAGCAGCTGCGTCTTCAGCAGATGCCCGGCCACCTGCGGTATCCAGCGTGCGTCGATGGCGGCCAGGCCGCGTCCGTAGAGCCGCGTCGTCTCCACCAGCTCGGCGGCCATCAGCCAGCGCCCGGGCTTCTTCGACAGGTGCGCGCCCGGATGGCGCCAGAACCTGATGCCGCGCGCGCCCAGGTACCAGTCCTCTTCGTCGCTCTTGCAGCCGATGTTGCCGAGCAAGCCGGCGAGCATCGCCAGGTGCACCTGCTCGTAGGTCGCCGGGCTGCTGTTGAGCCGCCAGCCCTGCTCGGCCGCCACCGTGTGCAGCTGGGCGTGGATGTCGCGCCACTCGCGCACGCGGCGCGGGTTGACGAAGCGCTCGCGCAGGCGCTGCTCCTGCTGGCGGTTGGAGAGCTTGTGCGCGTGCGCGCCGGCCTGACCGTGGCCGCGGCCCTCCTCGATCCAGCGCCACAGCTTGAGGTAGCCCATGAACTCCGAGCGCTCGTCGTCGAAGGGCTTGTGCTTCTCGTCGGCGGCCTGCTGCTGCTCGAGCGGGCGGTCGCGCACGTCCTGGCCGGAGAGCGCAGCCGTGATCACCAGCACCTCGGCCAGCGACTGGCGGCGCACGGCCTCGAGGATCATGCGGCCCACGCGCGGGTCCAGCGGCAGCCGCGCGAGCGCGCGGCCGGTCTCGGTGAGTGCGTTCCCCTCGTCGACCGCGCCGAGCTCGGCCAGCAGCGCGTAGCCGTCGGCGATGGCCTTCCTCGGCGGCGGCTGCAGAAAGGGGAAGTCCTCGACCGCGCCGAGATTCAAGGCCTTCATGCGCAGGATGACGCCGGCCAGGGAGCTGCGCAGGATCTCGGGGTCGGTGAAGCGCGGCCGCGCCGCGTAATCTTCCTCCGCGTAGAGCCGGATGCAGACGCCGTCGGCGACGCGTCCGCAGCGTCCGGCGCGCTGGTCGGCCGCGGCGCGGCTGATGGGCTCCACCTGCAATTGCTCGACCTTGTTGCGAAAGCTGTAGCGCTTGACCCGCGCGAGGCCGCTGTCGACGACGTAGCGGATTCCGGGCACGGTGAGCGAGGTCTCGGCGACGTTGGTCGCGAGCACGATGCGCCGCCCGTTGCCGGGCTGGAAGACACGGTCCTGCTCCGCCTGCGACAGCCGCGCGAACAGCGGCAGGACGTCCGGCTGCGGCCCACCGCGGTGCTGCGAGGCCAGGTGCTTGCGCAGGTGGTCGGCGACCTCGCGGATCTCGCGCTCGCCGGGCAGGAAGACGAGGATGTCGCCCGGGCCGCCGCGCCAGAGCTCGTCGACGGCGTCGGCGATCGCGTCCTCGAGCTCGAAATCCTTGCGCTCGTCGAAGGGCCGCCAGCGCTGCTCCACCGGATGGAGCCGCCCCGAGACCAGGATCACCGGCGCGGCCACGCCGCCCTGCGCGAAGTGTTCGGCGAAGCGCTCGGCGTCGATGGTCGCCGAGGTGACGACGAGCTTCAGGTCCGGACGCCGGGGCAGCAGCTGCTTCAGGTAGCCGAGGAGGAAGTCGATGTTCAGGCTGCGCTCGTGCGCCTCGTCGAGGATCAGCGTGTCGTAGGCGCGCAGCAACGGGTCGGTCTGCGTCTCGGCCAGCAGGATGCCGTCGGTCATCAGCTTCACCGAGGCGCCGGGCTGCAGCCGATCCTGGAAGCGCACCTTGTAGCCGACGACCTCGCCCAAGGGCGTACCAAGCTCCTCGGCGATGCGCCTGGCCACGCTGCTGGCGGCGATACGCCTCGGCTGCGTGTGGCCGATCAGTCCTCGGCCTCCGGCGCCCAGGCCGCGGCCGAGTTCGAGCGCGATCTTGGGCAGTTGCGTGGTCTTGCCCGAGCCGGTCTCGCCGCAGACGATGACCACCGGATGCGCGCGCAGCGCGCGCGCGATCTCCTCGCGCCGGGCCGAGACCGGCAGCGATTCGGGATAGCGGATGGACGGGACGGGATGGGCCGCGACCCTCGCGGCCGTGCGCGGCTTCACGGGGCGCGGATTATCGGGTGCGTGACGGCGGTCGGGCCTTGCCTACTGCAAAATCCCGCGCGCCATGAGCCTCGTCTTCCCGCACACCTTCGTCCCCTGGTTCCGCTCGGTCGCGCCCTACATCCACGCCTACCGCGGCAAGACCTTCGTCGTCGGCGTCGCCGGCGAGGCCATCGCCGCGGGCAAGCTCAACGGCTTGGTGCAGGATCTGGCGATCCTGCACGCCATCGGCATCAAGCTGGTGCTGGTGCACGGCTTTCGGCCGCAGCTCAGTGAGCAGCTCGCCGCCAAGGGCAAGACCTCGCGCTTCAGCCACGGCATCCGCATCACCGATCCGGTGGCTCTCGATTGCGCGCAGGAGGCCGCGGGCCAGCTGCGCTTCGAGATCGAGGCCGCCTTCAGCCAGGGCCTGCCGAACACGCCGATGGCCAACGCCACCGTGCGCGTGGTCTCGGGCAACTTCCTCACGGCGCGGCCGGTGGGCATCGTCGACGGGGTGGACTTCCTGCTCAGCGGCGTCGTGCGCCGCGTCGACGGTGCGGCGATCCGGCGCGCCATCGACATCGGCGCGCTCGTGCTGCTCTCGCCCTTCGGCTTCTCGCCCACCGGCGAGGCCTTCAACCTGACGATGGAGGACGTGGCCACCGCCACCGCGATCGCGCTGCACGCCGACAAGCTGGTCTTCCTCACCGAGGTGCCCGGAATCCGCGAGCGGCTCGACGATGACGAGAGCCCCGTCGACACCGAGATCGCCCTGGCGGACGCACGCCGTCTGCTGGCCTCGATGTCGACGCCGCAGCAGCCCAGCGACCCGGCCTTCTACCTGCAGCACTGCGTCGCCGCCTGCGAGGGCGGCGTCGAACGCTCGCACATCCTGCCCTTCGCCGTCGACGGTGCGCTGCTGATGGAGATCTTCACGCACGACGGCATGGGCACGATGGTCGTCGACGAGAAGCTCGAGAGCCTGCGCGAGGCCGGGCACGACGACGTCGCGGCGATCGTCAAGCTGATCGAACCGTTCGAGCGCGACGGCACGATGGTTCGCCGCGACCGTGCCGAGATCGAGCGCGACATCGACAACTACACGGTGATCGAGCACGACGGCATCATCTTCGGCTGCGCCGCGCTCTACCCCTACCCCGAGGCGCGCACCGGTGAGATGGCGGCGCTGACGATCTCGCCCGCGGTGCAGAGCCAGGGCGACGGCGAGCGCATCCTGAAGCGCATCGAGCAGCGCGCGCGTGCCGCGGGCCTGGCCAGCATCTTCGTGCTCACCACGCGCACGATGCACTGGTTCATCAAGCGCGGCTTCGAGCCGGTCGATGCCGACTGGCTGCCCGAGGCGCGCAAGCGCAAGTACAACTGGGACCGGCGCTCGCAGGTGCTGGTGAAGAAACTGGCCTGAACGAAGAAGGGAGAGATTTCGATGACGCGCATGGTGCAATGCGCCTACCTGAAGAAGGAGGCACCGGGCCTGACCTACGCGCCGTATCCGGGGGAACTCGGCAAGCGCATCTACGAGCACATCAGCGCCGAGGCCTTCGAGTTGTGGAAGCGCCACCAGACGATGCTCGTCAACGAGAACCGGCTGAGCCTGGCCGATGCCGGCGCGCGCCGCTACCTGGCGCAGCAGATGGAGCAATTCCTCTTCGGCGGCCGCGCCGACCAGGTTGCAGGTTACGTGCCGCCAGCGCGCTGAGCCTCCATTCGCCGGCGGACGCGCGCGGCAGACATCGGCGACCGGTATCGCTTAACTGCGAATCGTTCTCGCTCTCATGTAAACTGATGGAATCCCCTTCAACCTGCGGAGCCATCGTGACTCGTTCACCTCTCTCACGCCTTGCCCTGCTCGCCCTCGCCGCCACGCTTGCCGCCCCGGCGCTGGCACAGGAAAAGGTGCTCAATATCTATTCGGCGCGGCATTACCAGACAGACGAGGCGCTTTACGGCGACTTCACCAAAGCCACCGGTATCCGCATCAACCGCGTCGATACCGACGACGCCGGCGTCGTCAACCGCCTGAAGAGCGAAGGCGCCGCGAGCCCGGCCGATGTCGTGCTGCTGGTCGATGCGGCGCGGCTTTGGCGTGCCGAGGCCGACGGCCTTTTCCAACCCGTGCGCAGCAAGGTGCTCGAGGAGCGCATTCCCGCCCGGCTTCGGGGCAAGGACGAAGGCCAGGGCTCGGCCTGGTTCGGCATTTCCACGCGCGCGCGGATGATCGTCTACGACAAATCGCGCGTGAAGGCCGCCGACGTCGACCAGTACGAGAAACTCGCGCTACCGGTCAACAAGGGGCTGGTATGCACGCGCTCGGGTTCGCATCCCTACAACCTGTCGCTGTTCGGTTCCATGCTCGAGCACCTCGGCCCCGAGAAGACCGAAGCCTGGCTCCAGGGCGTCGTCGCCAACATGGCGCGTGAACCCAAGGGTGGCGATACCGATCAGATCCGCGCCGTGGCCAGCGGCGAATGCGGCGTCGCGCTCACCAACAGTTACTACTTCGCGCGCCTGATGCGCTCCAAGAAGCCTGAAGACCGCGACGTGGCGGAGAAGGTCGGCGCGATCTTCCCGAACCAGGCCGACCACGGCACGCACGTCAACGTCGCCGGCGCCGCGGTCGCGCGCCATGCCAAGCACCGCGAGGAAGCGGTGCAGTTTCTCGAATACCTCTCCAGCCCGCAGGCGCAGGAGTATTTCGCGGACGGCAACAACGAATGGCCAGCGGTCCCGGGTACCGCCCTGGGCAATCCGGCGCTGAAGGCGCTGGGAAGTTTCAAGAGCGAATCGGTGCCGATTTCCGTCGTCGGCATGAACCAGAGTCGGGTTCAGCAGATACTCGACCGCGTCGGCTACAAGTGAATCTCGACGGTCATCGCACGGAGGCGGCAACGGGCTGGTATATTCCCGCGATCTCAACCCCGCGTGCGGAATGCCCATGGCCAATCGTCTGAACGACCTGCTTGCCAAGAAGGCCGAACTCGAAAAACAGATCCTCGACCTCCAGCGCGAAGAGCGCGCATCGGCCATCGGCCAGGTGAAGGCGCTGATGGCCCAGCACGGCTTGACGCTGGCCGACCTCGGCACGCGCGGCCCGGCGGGCGCGCAGAAGGCGCGCAGCAGCGCAAAGAAGGTGCCGCCGAAGTACCGCGACCCGGCGACGGACCAGACCTGGTCCGGGCGCGGCCTGCAGCCGACCTGGCTGCGGCAAGCGCTCGCCGGCGGCGCCAAGCTCAGCGATTTCCTCATTTGAGTTCCCGGGGGGGCGTGTGGTGCGATCATCCGGCACCATCCCCTCCCACTCCTGCACAACCCGAATCGCCGGCACGTGACGCCGTTCGTGCCACCCGACCCGGCGGCCAGACCGCGCGCGCAAGCCCAGCACGAATACGGGCTCGCGCCGGCGGCACTGTCGGCGGCAGGCACGTTCCTTTGCGCGTTCGGCGCCCACGCCGCCGCGGGAACGCCGGTCGGCGGGTGCGTTGCCGCGGCAGGCGCAGGCATCGGCCTGGCGCTGGCGACCCAGGCGCGATTCGGCCCAGCGGTGGCGGCTGCAGCGCTGGCGGGCATGGTGCTGGCGCTGCTCGCCCGCGGCTGCGGGCCGCTCGCCGCCGTCGCTGCCATGCTCGTCTGTCTCGTGGCCCAGGCCCTGACCGCGCGCGCCCTGGCACGCGGCAGTTTCGACGCCCGGCTTTGGCGGCCGCGCGACGTCGGCTGGCTCGTCGTCGCCGCCACGCTGGTGGCGCTCGTGGCCACGACGGCGATGAGCGCGGCGTCGCCGCCGCCCTCCCTGGACGGCAGCGGCGGCGCCCACAGAGCACCGTCGCCGCTCGTCCTCTTCTGCCTCGGTTTCTGCAGCCTGATGCTGTGCGCGGTTGCGGCCTGCACGATGCGCCGCATCGAGCGCCCCTTGCCGGCCGCGCGGCTGCTGTGGCGCGGGCTGCTGACCGCTGGCGTGCTCATCGTGCTCGCTGCCCCCGCGATGGAGGGCCATCCCCAGGCGCGGATGTTCGTCTGGATGCTGCCGATCGTCGCCATGCTCGGGCTGTGGACGCAAGGCGGCACGGCCATCGCCACGACGGTACTCGCCGTCACGGCCTGGGCGCTCGGCCTCGTGACGGCGAACGCGGCCGCCTCGGTGCGCGAACAGGCGCTGGCCTTCGTCCTGGCGACGCTTGGCATGCTGCTCGTGGCCCACGCCAGCCGCGCCGACAACTTCCGCCACCGGCGGCGCTGGGAGTGGGCACTGGATGGCACGCGCCTGGGCGTGGCCGACTGGCGGCTCAACGGGACGGACAGCTTCGTCTCGCCGGCGTGGCGCGCGCTGACCGGATTCGACGCGACGCACTGGAGTCCGCAGGCCTGGCAGGACTCCGTGCACGCCGACGACCGCACCGCGCTGCAGGACGCGCTCGGGCAGATGGCTCGCGGCGAGATCGGGCGCCACCAGCTCGAACTGCGCATGCCGCATGGCGATGACTGGCGCTGGTTCGAGGCCACGCTGCTGGTCATCGACCGCGACGCCGCCGGCACGCCGATGCGCCTGCTGGCCACCCTGCTCGACGTGAACGAGCGCCACCAGGCCCAGGAGCGCCAACGCCTGTCGGCGAGCCTCTTCCAGCATTTGCACGAGGGTCTGCTCATCACCGACGCCGAACTGCACGTCCTCGACGTCAACCCGACCTACGCACAAATCCTGGGCCTCAAGCGCGAAGAGCTGATCGGCCGCATCCCTTCGCTGCTGCGCCCCTCTCCGGCGGACCCGCTGGCGCGCCAGCAGCGCGCGGCGATGTGGGCCGCGCTGCGCGAGAACGGGACCTGGCGCGGCGAGCTTCTGGAGCGCCGTCGCAGCGGCGAGGCCTGTACGCTGCAGGTCACCATCTCCACCGTTCGCGGCCCGCAGGGCGAGTTGCGCAACCACGTGCTGGTGATCACCGACGTGAGCGAGCAGCGCGCGCAGCGCGAACGCCTGGAGCGGCAGGCGCACTTCGACGAACTGACGCGGCTGCCCAACCGCGCACGGCTGACGCAGATGCTGGTCGAGGGCATGCGCGCCGCCGACCGCGACGGCTACCTGCTCGTCGTCTGCTACCTTGATCTGGACCGTTTCAAGCCCGTCAACGACCGCTTCGGTCATGCCGCCGGTGACCGCCTCCTGGCCGAACTCGCCGGGCGCCTGCGCAGCGCGCTGCGCACACGCGACAACTGGTCGGATTCGGCGGCACGCCTGGGCGGCGACGAGTTCGTGCTCCTGCTGCGCGCGGGCTCGATCGAGGAGGCACGCATGGCGGTGGACCGCGTGCTACGCGTCGTCGCCCAACCCTACGTCGTCGACCCGGCACAGGAGCCGGTGCAGGTCACCGCCAGCGTCGGCGCCACCGTCTACCCGATCGATCGCAGCGACGCCGACACCCTGCTGCGCCATGCCGACCACGCGATGTTCGGCGCCAAGCAGTCCGGGCGCAACGGCTTCCTCTTCTTCGATTCCGAACACCGTCGCCGGACCGAGGAGCGGGCGATGTTCATCGGCCGCGTGCAGCAGGCCCTGGACCAGGCCGAGTTCGTGCTGCACTACCAGCCCAAGGTGGACATGCGCGCCGGCCGCGTGCTGGGCTTCGAGGCGCTGCTGCGCTGGGAGCACCCGCTGCACGGCCTGATCGCGCCGGCGCAGTTCCTGCCGCAGATCGAGAACACCGGCCTGTCCTCGCACATCGGCGACTGGGTGTTCTCGCAGGCCCTCGAGCACCTCTCGCAGTGGCGGCGCAGCGGTCTGGAGATCTCGGTCAGCGTCAACGTCTCGGCGCGCCACCTGCAGGAGCCCGACTTCGCGCAGCGCCTCTCCGAACTGCTGGCGCGGCACAGCGAGGTGCTGGCGCCGCACTTCGAGCTCGAGATGCTGGAAACCGCGGCGCACGCCGACATCGAGGCCGCCTCGGCCCTGCTGGCGCGCTGCCGCGAACTCGGCGTGCGCGTGGCCCTCGACGACTTCGGCACCGGCTACTCGACGCTCACCTACCTCAAGCGGCTGCCGGTGGACGTGCTGAAGATCGATCGCAGCTTCGTGCACCACATGCTCGACGACACGCAGGACCGCGCCATCGTCGAGGGCGTGATCGGCCTGGCGAGCACCTTCGGCTGCAGCGTCGTCGCCGAGGGCGTGGAAAGCCCGGCGCAGGCGCGCGCCCTGCTGGACATGGGTTGCGACGTCGGCCAGGGCACGGGCATCGCCTCGCCGATGGCGGCCGCGCAGGTGGCAGGCTTCACGCGCAGTTGGCGCGGCATGTTTGCGCTCGCCCCGGCCGACAGCGCCGAAGACGGCGCTGCCGGCGGCGCAGCGTCGGTGGAAGGCGGCGCCAGCTAGACTGCGCCGCGTGATTCCCGCCGGCTTTCTGCAGGACCTGATCGCGCGCGTCGACATCGTCGACGTCGTAGGGCGCCATGTCGAGCTCAAGCGCGGCGGTGCCAACTGGATGGGCCTGTGCCCCTTCCACGCCGAGAAGTCGCCGAGCTTCTCGGTCACGCCGGCCAAGCAGTTCTATTACTGCTTCGGCTGCGGCGCCAGCGGCGACGCCATCCGCTTCCTCTGCGAGCACACCGGCATGAGCTTCGTCGACGCCGTGAGCGAGCTCGCGCAAGGCGTGGGCATGCAGGTTCCGCAGGAGCAGGTCAGCCCCGAGGAGCGCCAGAACCGGCAGCGCCTGGCCGAGCGCCGGCTTTCGCTCACGAACGCGCTGGAGAAGGCCGCGATGCACTACCGGAAGGCGCTGCGCCATTCGCCCCAGGCCATCGCCTACCTCAAGGCGCGCGGCCTCAGCGGCGAAACCGCCGCACGCTTCGGTCTGGGCTACGCGCCCGCGGGCTGGCACGGCCTGGCGGGCGTCTTTGCCGCCTATGACGATCCCGTGCTCGAAGACGCCGGCCTCGTGCGCGCCAGCGTGGAAGCCGACGCTGGCGAGGCGGCGCCGGAAGCTGCCGCGGAATCCACGGTGCAGCCGCTTCCCGAGCCGGCGCGCCTGGCCGCCGCGCCGCGGCGCCGCTGGGACTGGTTCCGCCACCGCATCATGTTCCCGATCCGTGCCGTCGGCGGCGAGGTCGTCGGCTTCGGTGGGCGCGTGCTCGACGACAGCAAGCCCAAGTACCTGAACTCGCCCGAGACCGCGGTCTTCAGCAAGGGGCGCGAACTCTATGGCCTGCACGAGGCGCGCCAGGCCATTCGCGAACGCGGTCACGCCCTCGTCGTCGAGGGCTACATGGACGTCGTCATGCTGGCGCAGCACGGCTTCGCCAACGCCGTGGCCACGCTCGGCACCGCGTGCACGGCCGAACATGTGCAGAAGCTGCTGCGCTTCACCGACAGCATCGTCTTCGCCTTCGACGGCGACGCCGCCGGCCGGCGCGCGGCCGCACGGGCGCTCGAAGCGGCGCTGCCGTACGCGACCGACCTGCGCCGCATCCGCTTCCTCTTCCTGCCGCCCGAGCACGACCCCGACAGCTTCGTGCGCGAGCGCGGCACGGCGGCATTCGAGCAGGCGCTTGCCGAGGCCGTGCCGCTGTCGCGCCAGTTGCAGGCCCAGGCAGCCGCGGATTGCGATCTCGGCAGCGCCGAAGGGCGCGCGCGCATGCTGGCACAGGCGCAAGCACTGTGGGCTGCGCTGCCCGCGGGTGCCTTGCAGCGCCAATTGCTGGGTGAGCTCGCACACGCGGGCCAGATGGAACCCGCGGAGCTGGCCGCGCTCTGGGGCTCGGGCCGCGCGCCATCCGGTCGCAGCCCGGTGCGCGGCGACTCCGCCGCCCCCTGGAAAGTGCGCCCGCGCGCCGGCGCACGGCCCATGCCGACGGCATCTTCGGACCTGGCGCTGCGCCTGCTGCTGCGGCACGCCGACTGGTGGGATCGCCTGTGCGCCGACGATCATCAACATCTGCACGAACTCGGCGGCGAGCACGGCGCGCTCGTCGCCTGGCTCGAAGGGCAGTTGCTCGAGCATGGGGCGCAGACCTGGGCCGCACTCGACGAGGCCTTGCAAGGCCACCCGCTGCACGCCGCGGCGCGGCGCATCGTCGACCCCGACTCGCTGCAGGACGAGCATGAGTTCTCCGATCTCGAACGCGTGCTGCACCGTTTGTGGGAGTCGGCGTTGAACCGGCAGATCGCCGCGCTCATCGAGGGCGGTCACACCGACCGCGAGCACCTGGACCGCATCGCCGCACTGCGCCGGCGCGCCGACGAGCACAAGCGCCTGGCGGCGACGGCGGGCGAACCGTCGAGCCATGCCGGACGGGCGGTATAATCCTCGCCTTCAAGCAGCGGCAAGAGTGACAGCAGCACCTCCGGGCCCCGACCACCCTGGACAAGGGTTCGATCACCGGTCAAGCTCCCCCGCAAGGGCTGCAGCATCGCAAGGTCACGCAAGCTTGCCCGGCCCCCGTCAGCGGCCGCACCGATCGACGGTGCGCCTCGGCGGCGTGCATGCGCCTGGCCTCGTCGCAGCGCGCCACGCCGTGATCGACCGCGCGCGCAGGGTCGTCATCTTCCAAGCCCAGGACCGCCATGACCGCCAAGAAGCCCGCTGAAACGAACCCTGTCCACAAGAAGCCGACCGCCAAGCCCGCAACGGCTCCCTCCGGCGCCGACAAGCAAACCCCCAAGGGCACGGCGCTGAGGGCCGCCGGCAAGGCCGCACCCAAGGCCGCCTTGAAGCAGCCGGGAGCCAAGGCGCTCGAGAAGGCCGCGGGGAAAGCGACGGCCGCCGCGAGCGGCAAGGCGGCGGTCAAGACCCCGTCGGCCACGCCCACCAAGGCGGCGCCGGCCAAGGGTGCCGTCAAGGCTGCGGCCAGGACAGTGACCAAGACGGCAGCCGCCAAGGCGGGGCCGGCCAAGCCCACGAAGCCCGATCCCAAGGCCTCGGCCAAGGGTCAGGCTTCGCTCGGCGCGAAGAAGGTCGGCGACGACGACGAGGACCTCGACGACATCGAAGCCGATCTCGAAGGCGAGGTCGAAGTCGACGTCGAGGCGGGAAGCTCGGCGAGCGAAGAGAAGGAAGCCAAGGCCAAGCCGCTGCGCATGAAGGTCAGCCGCGCCAAGGAGCGCGCGCTCATGCGCGAGTTCGGCCTGGACGAGACCGCGCTCACCGAGGAGGAGGTCGCCAAGCGCCGCCAGGAGCTGAAGACGCTCATCAAGATGGGCAAGACGCGCGGCTTCCTCACCCACCAGGAGATCAACGACCACCTGCCCGAGAAGCTCGTCAACGAGGAGATCCTCGAGGCCATCGTCTCGATGCTCAACGACATGGGCATCGCCGTCTACGAGCAGGCGCCCGACGCGGCGACGCTGCTCATCAGCGGCAGCAACACCGCCACCGCCACCGACGAGGAGGCCGAGGAGGCCGCCGAGGCCGCGCTGTCCACCGTCGACAGCGAGTTCGGCCGCACCACCGACCCGGTGCGCATGTACATGCGCGAGATGGGCACCGTCGAGCTGCTCACGCGCGAGGGCGAGATCGAGATCGCCAAGCGCATCGAGGGCGGCCTGCAGGCCATGATGCTGGCCATCAGCGCCAGCCCGACGACGATCGCCGAGATCCTCGCGATGGCCGACAAGATCGGCGCCGGCGAGATGCAGATCTCCGACGTCGTCGACGGCTTCGTCAGCGACGACGAGGCCGACGACTACGTCGCCGAGGAGGACTACGACGAGTTCGACGACGAGGACGACGACGACGGCGCCGGCGGCTCGCGCGCGCTCACCAAGAAGCTCGAGGAGATGAAGAAGCAGGCGCTGGAGAAGTTCGCGCTGCTGCGCAGCCACTTCGAGCGCATGCGCAAGTCCTACGAGAAGGAAGGCTACAAGTCGCCCGCCTACAACAAGGCGCAGCACGCCATCAGCGACGACCTGATGACGATCCGCTTCACCGTGAAGACGATCGAGCGGCTGTGCAGCATCCTGCGCGAGCAGGTCGACGACGTGCGTCGCCACGAGCGCGAGATCCGCAAGATCGTGGTCGACAAGTGCGGCATGCCGCAGGAGCACTTCGTGCGCACCTTCCCGCCCAACGTGCTCAACCTGAAGTGGGCGGAGAAGGAGATCGCGCTGGGCAAGCCCTACAGCGCCGTGCTCTCGCGCAACCTGCCCGCGGTGCAGGAACTGCAGCAGAAGCTCATCGACCTGCAGGCCAAGGCGGTGGTGCCGCTGGAGGACCTGAAGGAGATCAACAAGAAGATGAACGAGGGCGAGAAGGCCAGCCGCGACGCCAAGAAGGAGATGATCGAGGCCAACCTGCGCCTGGTGATCTCGATTGCCAAGAAGTACACCAACCGCGGCCTGCAGTTCCTGGACCTGATCCAGGAAGGCAACATCGGCCTCATGAAGGCGGTCGACAAGTTCGAGTACCGCCGCGGCTACAAGTTCTCGACCTACGCCACCTGGTGGATCCGCCAGGCCATCACGCGCTCGATCGCCGACCAGGCGCGCACCATCCGCATCCCGGTGCACATGATCGAGACCATCAACAAGATGAACCGCCTCTCGCGCCAGCACCTGCAGGAGTTCGGCTACGAGCCCGATGCGCCCACGCTGGCCGAGAAGATGGAGATCCCCGAGGACAAGATCCGCAAGATCATGAAGATCGCCAAGGAGCCGATCTCCATGGAGACGCCGATCGGCGACGACGACGACAGCCACCTCGGCGATTTCATCGAGGACACCAACAACGTCGCGCCCGTGGACGCCGCCATGCAGGCCGGCCTGCGCGACGTGGTGAAGGACATCCTCGACAGCCTCACCCCGCGCGAGGCCAAGGTGCTGCGCATGCGCTTCGGCATCGAGATGAGCACCGACCACACGCTGGAGGAGGTCGGCAAGCAGTTCGACGTCACGCGCGAGCGCATCCGCCAGATCGAGGCCAAGGCGATCCGCAAGCTCAAGCACCCGAGCCGCTCCGACAAGCTGAGGACTTATCTGGACAATCTGTGACTGCGGTCACGGGGGCTAAACTTCGCATTCCCCCATGACCCAGATCGCCGACCGGACCGTCCTCTTCGCCGACCTGCGCGGCAGCACCTCGCTGTTCGAAACGCTGGGCAACGCCGAGGCGACCTCGGTCGTCACGCATTGCATCAATGCCTTGACGCAGCCGGTACAGGCGCAGAACGGTCAGGTCGTGAAGACGCTTGGCGACGGCTTGATGGCGGTGTTCACCGAATCCGCCCCGGCGGTGCAGGCGGCGATCGCGATGCATGAAGTGCTGGACGGCATGGTGCAGAAGGGCCACGAGCGCGGCGCCTCCTCCGGACTGCGCGGGCTGCGGCTGCAGGTCGGCATCGCGCGCGGCGAAATCGTCGAGATGGGCGGTGACTGCTTCGGCGACGCGGTGAACGTCGCGGCGCGGCTGCTGGACCACGCGGGCGACAACGAGACGCTCGTGACCGTCGAAGTCCTCTCGGGCCTGGCGGCCGAGCAGCAGGCACGCTTTCGCAGCCTGGATCGGCTGACGCTGCGCGGCCGCGCCGAACCGGTGCAGGTGCACGTGCTGGGGCGGCGGCGCGCGCGTGGCGAAGGCGCGATCACCCAGTTCGGCGACGTCGCCATCGCCGGTGAGCCGCAAGGGCTGCGCCTGGCCTGGGAACAGCACAGCCGCGTGTTCCGGGGCCGCGAGCTTCCCGCAGTGCTGGGTCGCGGACCGCAGGCCATGTTTCGTGTCGACGATTCGCGCGTCTCGCGCTCGCACGCACGGCTGGACTGGTACGGCGGCAGCTACCAGCTCACCGACCTCTCCTTCAATGGCACCTACGTCCGCTTCGCCGACGGCGAGATCGTCAGCCTGCGACGCGGCAGCTGCCTGTTGCACGGCAGCGGAACGATCGGCCTGGGTTCGTCGCCTTCCGATGGCGATGCCGCCTGCGTGCGCTTCGAGGTCGTGCACGTGGATGCCGAGCCGACGCCTCAGGAGCGCGACACCGTATCGGGCCAGCGGCCGATCGGCTGAAGCGCATGCGCTTTCGACCCGAGCCGACGGCGCGGCAGCAGGAGCCCGCACGCACCGCGGTGCTTCTCGTCAACCTCGGGACGCCGTCCGCGCCCAGCGCCGCTGCACTGCGCCGCTACCTCGCCGAGTTCCTCTCGGACCCGCGCGTGGTCGAGATCCCGCACCTGCTATGGCGCCCCATCCTGCACGGCATCATCCTGCGCGTGCGCCCGGCGAAGTCCGCGGCGAAGTACCGCACGGTCTGGATGCCCGAAGGCTCGCCGCTGGCCGTCTGGACGGCGCGCCAGACCCAGGCGCTGCAACAGGCGCTGCAGGCGCGCGGCCACGCCGTCCTGGTACGGCACGCCATGCGCTATGGCAGGCCGGCGATGGCCGAGGTGCTCGATGCGTTGCGCGGCGAAGGCGCCACGCGCATTCTCGTCTTGCCGCTCTACCCCCAGTATTCGGGCGCCACGACGGGCAGCGTCGCCGACGCGCTGCACCGCTGGGCGCTGCAGGCACGCCGCGTTCCCGAACTGCGCCAAATCGCCGACTATCACGACGACGCCGGCTACCTCGACGCCCTCGCCGCCGGCGTGCGCGCACACTGGGCACGGGAAGGGCGCGGGCGCGTGCTGGTGATGAGCTTTCACGGCATGCCCGCGCGCACGCATGAACTGGGCGATCCCTATCACGACCAATGCCGGGTGACCGCAACCCGGCTCGCCGCGCGCCTGGGGCTGGTCGATGCCGAGTACCGCGTCACCTTCCAGAGCCGCTTCGGCCGCGCGAAGTGGCTCGAGCCCTACACCGAGCCCGTGCTGCGACAACTGGCGGGCGACGGCGTCGAGTCGGTCGACGTCATCTGCCCGGGCTTCGCCTCCGACTGCCTGGAAACCTTGGAAGAGATCGCCCAGGAGGGCCGTGCCACCTTCCTCGCCGCGGGGGGCAAGACGCTGCGCTACATCCCCTGCCTGAACGCCGACGCCGCGTGGATCGATGCGCTCGCGGCGCTCGCCGAGCGCCATCTGGCCGGCTGGCCGACACGGCCTTGACCCTGAGGCCCGAGCCGCAGCGACATCAAGACGCCGTCGACCGCCGCCGCCGCCACGCCCCAAGTACGAGCAGGCCCGCGCCCATCGTCAGCCAGCTGCCCGGCTCCGGAACCGGAGTGACGACGAACCTTGCCCCGTCGATCGCGCTGAAGCTGAAGGAATCGAAGACATAGTTGTCGGCGCTGGCCGAAAAGACGGTGTCGCTGAAAGCCGAAACCGGCAACGGCACCCAGTCGCCCGCACCGCCGGCCTGCTGCAGGAAGCTGTCGATGACGAAGGCGCTGCTCGCCTGGAAGGCATTCGGATCGGCGTCGCCGAGGAAGCGGAACTCCACCGTCATGCCGCTGAAGTCGACGTCGCCGCCGAAGTGCACCTGATCGGTGACGAAGCCGCCGGCGCCGTTGGAGGCCACCTCCAGGATCAGCCGGCTGCCGGCAGCGGCGACGTAGTTGCCCTCGATGGTGAACAGGCCGGGCGAGTTGCCCGGGCTGAAGATGCCGTAGTTGACGACACTGCCGCTGACGTTGATGGCGCCGGCACTGCCGCCGAGGTAACCGTTGGTGCCGATCACCACGTCCTGCGCGAACAGCGTCGCGCCGTTGAGCACCATCGTGCCGGTGCCGCCGTCGACGTCGCTGCCGGCGCTCAGATTGCGACCCACGCCCACCCAGCCGGCGGTGATGGTGGAACCGCCGGTGGCGATGAGCGTGCCGTCGCTGCCGGAGTTGCGCCCGACGAAGAGGTAGTTGCCGCCGATGTCGATGCTGGCGCCGTTGCTCATGCGCAGCAGGCCGCTGCCGCTGCGGCCGACGCTGATGGCGGCATTGTTGGCCGGCATGTCGAACACCACCGAAGCATTGTTCAGCGTCAGCACCCCGTCACCGCCGGTCAACGCAGCGGACCCCCCGATCGTCATTCCACCGCCGGAGTTGCCGCTGACCGTGGTGTTGCTGATGCGGATCACAGCGCCGTTGCTGGCGCTGACGTTGCCCACGGCACCGTTGCCGGCGCCGATCACCAGAGATGCGCCATAGCCGCCGACACCCGTGAACTGTCCGTCGAGGTTGACCTGTGCGTTGTCCAGCCGCAAGACGCCGGTACCGCCGTAGTTGCCCACGCCCAGGATCGTGGTGCCGATCAAGGCTTGGTCGCGCACCGTCAACTGACCGGTGGCCTGCGGCCCGTGGCCGACGCCGATGTAGGCATCGGAGCCCGAGACACGCAGCTCGGAGTCAGTGCCGCTGATGGTCGCTACGCCACGCCCGCCGATGGTGGCATCGCCGCTTCCGCCGATGAACAGGCTGGTGCGGCGCGTGTGCGTCGGCGTCGACACCGCGTTGCCCTCCACCAGCAGCTTGCCGCCACCGCTGATGGCGAGCGTGCCGCTGCCGTCGCGCCCGATGCGCACGAAGGGGTTCCAGGCTTCGCCGGCTGTGTCGGGCGCGACCGAGGCCGCGGCAATCTGCACCACGCCGCCACCGGAGATGTTCAGCGTACCCGACGAGGCGGCGTCGCGCCCGAGGCTGAAATGCGGTGCGCCAGCGGTGGCGGCGGTGGCCGTCATCTCCAGCCGCGCGCCGTTCGTCACGTTGACGACGCCGGTGCCGCCGCCGCGGCCGATGTCGAACACGGCGACGCCGTCGCTGCCGGCGGCCGCCGCGGTCGCCGTGCCGTTGGCACGGTAGAGCGTGCCGCTGCCGTCGATGTTGAGTGTGCCGAAGCTGCCGTCGCGGCCGACGCCCGTGTACCAGACGTTCTCGACCAAGGCGCCGGCCTGCACGTCCAGCGTCGCGCTTCCCAGCGATCGGCCGACGTGCAGCACGCTCGACTGCCCGACGAAGGTGATGTTGGAGCCGGCCCCGGAGACCAGCATGTCGGTACGGCCGCCGCCGGTGGTCAGGCCAATGCTGGCATAAGTGTTACCGTCGCCTTCGATGGCCAGCGTGCCGCCGTTCGTGATCGCGACCGTGGCCCAGGCATTGCGGTGCGGTGCGGTGTCGAAGTGCGGCGTGCCGCTGTCCGAGGCGATCGTCGGGCCGGTGACGCGCCAGACCGACGAGGCGCCGTCGATCACCGCAGATGCGAAGCTGCGCTCGGCGCCGGTCGGGCTGCTGCCTCCCGGCGCCAGACCGAGAAGGGCATTGTCGGTCGCCAGCGTGCCTCCGGCGAGTACGTTGACGCGGCCGTTGGTGGTGCCGCCGGGAACGCCTGCCGTGAAGCTGTCGATCGGCGGATGGAACACGGCGACGCCGCCGACGTAGAAGCCGCGAAGAAAACGGGCCTGCGAACCGGCGCCGGTGACGGTGAAGCTGCCATCAGAGCCGGCCATGTTGCCGACGAAGTTGTTGCAGTAGTGGAACAGTCCGACGCAGGCACTCGCGCTGGCGCGGCCGTCGAGCACCGCGCCGTCGGACACGACCAGACTGCCGCGCCCCCATTCGCCGACGCCCAGGCGGTTGACGACGCCGTCGGAGATGCCGTCCCCGACCAGTTCGACACGCGTGCCGGCGCCGGTAAACACGACGACACCTTCGCCGTTGCCGCCATGGCCGGCAAACAGCGCGCCGGCGCGCAGGAACGATCCACCGTCCACCTGCAGTGAACCGGTGGCCGGCGCGCCTCCCACGAACAACCCCCGGTTGCCGACGTCGGTATCGCCAGGACCGACCGGAAGATTCCCCGGCCAGACGTTGATGTCTCCGGTGACGCTGACCGCCCCCTGCGCTGCCCCGACCGCCAGGACAGCCGCGAGCGCCACGCTGCTCAGGGCGAACTTGTTCGTGTTCATCGTCGAGACCTCCTGCGCCTCAAGCCTGCTCCTGCCGCGGAAGAATCTCACGTTCCACTCGTCTTGACATCCGCCAAGCCGCATCGCCCCCCCTCATTCACGGGGGAGGGTCAACCCGCATAAGACAGAACCTCGACCCGCGGACGCAGCGGGCCTGCACTCAAATGCGCCCACGCCCGCGCAGCGCCAACAGCCGCGGCAGCGGGACCACGGCAGCGGCAGCCATGTGCCGGTGACGGCGGCCTAATCCGTGCACCCAGCGCCCCTGCATGGCCACGGGATTTCCCCGAAGC
>WBZO01003284.1_pt1 | contig 19166 bp, 22 predicted proteins | sample 5204261 | NCBI WGS metagenome assembly WBZO01 (sample SAMN12412400, study PRJNA552823) | activated sludge metagenome | isolation source: activated sludge from anammox sidestream of wastewater treatment plant... | place: USA: North Carolina | collected 2017-09
TATTTTGTCTAATAGATGACTTATATCAGGATTTACTGTTGACTTGTAAAGTTCGTAAAAGTGGTTATAGCCCAATACTTGCAGATAGTGAAATGATTTCGATGCTTATTGTTGGTGAATTTCTTGGTTTTTCTGATAATAAGAAAATCTGGTTATACTTTAAGTCGCACTATTTGGATTACTTTCCTAACCTTGATTATGTGCGCTATAAGATCTTTAATAAGCAAGCAACTTGCTTATGGAATGTGATCAGAGTCATACACCGCAAGTTACTGTCGAAGATTGGTGAATGGGATTTATACCTAGCTGATGGCATTCCATTTTCAGTTTGTCATTTAGCCCGAGCAAACCGCTCAAGATTATTCAAGGATAAAGTAGCTCGCCATTATTGTGCTGCAAAGAAGGAACACTACTATGGCTTCAAAATCTTGTTGGTTACAACCGAATCTGGAATCCCGATTGACTATGCCATAGATGCAGCAAATGTGGATGAACGGATTTTACTAACCAATACCAGTATTCCAGCTGATTCAACAGTTATTGCTGATAAGGGTTTCATAAGCGAAGAGCTTGCTTTAAGCTTGCAACAGCAAGCTAATATAACTTTACTCACTCCGAAGCGCAAAAACATGTTACAGCAGATTTCTGGCAAATTAACTACTACAATCACCAGCATTCGGAAGAGAATTGAAACAACCATCAGTCAGTTAACAGAATCATTCAGCATTAATACCACCAAAGCCAGAAGCTTTCATGGCTTATTAGGTAGAATCAATCGCAAGATACTTTCCTATACAACTGCGTTATTTTTTAATTACCAAATTGTTAAAGATCAGTTTACTCAGCTTGAGTTACTTATTCAAGCTTAAAAAAGCGAGGACTCAGGTATATAAACTGTACTTTTTAACGTTTTAAAAATAAGCTCAATTATACCCTAAGTATAAACAATATTTATCCAAATACTGTTAATGATAAGATAATTAGTTATAACAAAAACCACCAATTAATGGTGGTTTTATTAATGTACAGTAATATGAAAGCTATTAGTGCTGACTATGATTATTAAAAGTATCATAATAAATATTACTTGGAATATGTGAATATGATGGATTTGTATTAATATCATTCCATGTATTGTCTATATTATGATTAGGGTAATGATGGCATTCGGCAACTTCATTAAAGTTATTTCCAGATTGAAGATTATTCTCATCATAAATAAATTTTGAAGAAGTTGAAATAAAATGATTCTGTTGCCTCTGATAATTTTTTGAAGGCGCTCCAATAGGAGTTGTTAAAATTAATCTTAATTTCCAACCTAGTTCGAATAAAAGTGAAAAAATTTTTTTCATGTTTTTTCCTCAAATAGGATTTTATTATAACACAATTAGACGTCCGGCATATCATTGTTTTTAGTGTTTTTAGGTTGTTTTATATTGTTATTTTTATGATTATTTGAGCGCTCTGGATGGGCAACATCATACATTAATCCACCAATTTTTTCTGCTGAATTACTGACGACATTACCAGCTGTTTTACCTTGCTCTATAATTTGATTTCCAATTATATTACCCGAATTTTCTTGAAAATCCTTTATTTCTTCGTTGACTTTTGCCCGTTGTTTATTTGTATCAACTGCCATTTGTGAACCATCACTAGGTAACTGTAGACCATTCGAACTAGGGGAGTCTGGATGGTTGAATTTGGATACTGAACTGGTTGGCTCATTAAGTAAATTTTTAATTCCATTCGGTGAGTTTAATGTTTCACTAACAAACTGATTAGCTAGTGCTTGTTGTTGCGTAGCGTTTAAATCATTTGGATTTAAACCATGTGAACGGATATAATCTGCAAAATCATTACTAAAATTAGAATTAATGTTAGATGTGTTTGATTTAATATAGCTTAGCTGTTCTGATTTACTAACAATATCTTGAGCAGTGTTCATAGTACTTGTTGTTAAACTTGAACTATTACTAAATGCCTCTCTAACAGCTTGATTGGAGCTGTTAGAGAGTTCATTAGCATAGCGATTATACTCACTAACATTTTTATTAAAATCTGCAACAGCTCCTGAATTTATTGATCCATCTACACCAAGACCAGTACCAAAAACTTTTCCACCAACGCTAGCCTGAGCTTGAATCCTGGTAGCAAGTTCTTGTGCGTGACGGATATTTTTTGCCTCATCCGTTCCGATTGAGTTAGTATTACTCTGACCTGAAGATATGCTATTACTAAGTTCATTTAGTCTAGTAGCAGTATTACCCCACTGTTTACTTATCTGACTCATATCATTTTGACTATGAGATAAACTATTTTGTAGTTGAGTTGTAGCAGCTTCTGTAATTGTAGGCGTTACTAGTAGGTCATTCTTATAATTATTAGCATAAGATTTTCCTCCAATATTGGTTTCATTCCCTCCAGCTGAAGCGGTTTTAATCATTGGTGCACCAGTACTCATTGACATTTGATTATCAAGCTTATTACTATTCAGGTTATTGTATGAACTAGTATCAATTGAAGCATTACCAATACTTTGATTGCCGCGTGCCATTTCAGTCCCAACATTATTAGCCTGATTTTTGGCGGGATCATTAATATGATCAAATACTGAAGTTAATGCCATTGCCGAGCCGCTAACTATGGCATAAGCAATTAATGGGGTGGCAGTAGCCAGGTAATTACCTGCAACAATCATATTATCAGTAAAGCTATAAAGTGAGGTAGATACCTCATAGCTAAATCCTTGACCTGTGATAACTGTTCCGAGTTTTTTTTGGAGATAAAAAGTAGTGATGAAATTCAGTACTTCATAAATCAAAGGGATTAAATTAATCCCAACAAGGATCTGGAAAAATACTCCAATCCCCTTATAACTTCCCATTGCTACCGCCATAAAGATAATTATAGGATACAGTAAGAATAATAAAGCAAAGCCTATACCAACTAGAACAGGTATGGTTCGAGCACTCGCAGCACCGGATAATGCACTGGTTGTTTTATATTGTTGGAACTGTTCAGCATCATAGGCAGCTAATGCTAAAGAACCATTACCAACTGCAAGAGCACCACTTTTAAGCGATGCCATCATAACATTCATACCAATAGCCTGTTTCATTGCAGCAGCGGCACCTTGGCTTATATTAAGTAAAGTAACAGCGGATGCTTCAGCGGACATTTTATACCTATCTAGTCCATTAGCAGTTGATACCCCAATCATTTCCGCATTACGTTGAAGTATTTGATCCTTATGGTTTTCAAAATACTGATCAAGGTCATTAATGGCTTGGCTACATGGTACAACGAATGTTCCTACTCCTCGGACATAGTCGGTCTGTTGTACATACCTTGAAGCTGAAGTATATTTTTTCAGGGTAGAGAAAATATCAGTACTTCGTCTAAGTTCTGATAGAGCTCCAGCTTTGCTAATTAAAGGAAATCCACAGTTTTGCATGTACATATCAAGATTGAAGTCAAAGTTGGGATCATATGAAGAAACATTGTCCAACGACTGTATAAAATTTGCTCCAAAATTCATGCCAGAGTAGGTATAGTTTAGATTTTCGTCAATCTCAAAATTCTGTTGGTAAAGCATGATGGTTCGATAAATTACGGTCGAGGTAAGCGCAATTGGTGCTATCATACCAAATGGCAATTTACCATCCCTAAAATTAAAGGTTCTATCTTGATTTGTTATTACATCATGAACATTAACCGCTCCTGGATAAGGAGTCATTACGAAGATACCAAGGATTACGTATATTTTAATAAATTTAGTCCAGTCATAGCCTCGAGACGGTATAGTTCCAGTAGCCTCAAAAGCAAATATGATTAGAGATAGCATAGCTGCTAATTCAAAGAATGATTTTGCATTATTCATAAAGAAATTAACTGAAGTTAATATCTCATAAATAAAATCACCATTACCATATACGTAAAGCCATAAGTCCATAATAATATCCTGATATATTTATCTTCTAAAGCGTGATATACTGGTAGCTATTTTGCATCTAAACTCAAGCTCCAGCTCATTCCATTGATAACATCCTTTAGGTGTTATCAATGTTAGCTGTTGTTCATTGACAAGTTCTAATTCAACTTCCTCATTATCAATTATTAATGGAATTTTTGATAAACGATTCTTTTTGAATACTGATCTGATAAATACATCTGTATCGTTTACCAGTTTTGAATAACTTGTCATAAAGCACATTATTTTGCTTCCTTATTTCTTTTTAATTTAGCAAAAAAAGCTATGTAAATTAAACCAATCATTAATGCGCCGCCCTGAAGTAGTGCGGTGTAAATATCTGGGTCTAATCCGTCCAGTTTGTCAATTTTCCCAATTAAGGCACATAGACAATAACCTACAACACTTGCAATTAAAAGCTGATACTTTTTTTGCTTTGAGAAGCTTTGATGTTTTTTTGTCAATATCATCAATAGTAAATAGCCAAGAGTTACAGAAAATAAAATTGCTAAGATAATAAATAGTGCTACCATGATTAGTACTCCTTAAAATTAATAACTACCAATTTGTTTTGCATAATTAACTTTTTGCATGATCATTGGTGACATCATATTCTGAGCCATGCCACGCAAATAGTTTAGTTCCTGTAGTAACTGGGCTGGATTCTTTTTGATATATACATTTGAATACACCCCAATCTGAGTTTGAATATTTTGAATCCTGGAATTTAAGGTTTGAACAACTGCAACTGTATTCGTATTGGTTCTTGCAGCTGTAGCCTCATTTGCCAGATTAATCGAAACTTGTACGAGTTTTTCTAGTAGTTCAAAGGCGATCTGCTCCTTATAATAGTTAAGATAATATGAAATTGTGCCTGCCATTCCCAAGTCATCAAGTGCTTGAGCCATTGCAAAAATAGGCGTAGGCGATATAGCAATGATAAACATGTCATCATTAGTTAAAGGTTTATTGTTTAAGAAATGATCCTGGATATCTAGTACCGCGCTACTAATTTTCTTTACAATTCCCCCGTTATATTGATTGGTTGGGTAAATTGAAGATGCCAAATCAAATGATGATCCAGTACATTCTCCTGGTGCTGTTGAATTAAAATATGTGCAATTATATGTATCTATATTTGCAGATTCTGAAGTCATAAATTGTTTTATATCTACGATAGCTGGTTGAATTGGGCGGGCTGCAAATCCAGTACCATCATTAGTAGGGGAGTAAATAATCACATCTCCAGTGAGTGAAATAACAAGATTGGCAATCGAAGCTATAGAAGATTGATTAATGGTTTGAAGCGGGAGTTTGTAGAGGATTTTAGTCTGCATTCCTTTCCATATTACTGAACCATATTTATCAGCCATTTCAGATGTTCCAGCTTTTTGATCAAATGGATTCATAGTTGCATTTTTATTTACCCACTCATGGTAATTATCAGCAATTTTATTCATTTTTTCAGTAATGCTACTACCACTACTACCATTTGTTGTAGCATTAATCTCAGCTGAAGAAGCATCCGCAGAATCTCCATAAGACTGAGACTTCGCTTTAGCTATTCTGTCGTACATCCAGGAATCAGCAGAATTTCCTAATGCCATGCCAAGCTGACATGAATTATTGAACATGCCAAGCATTTTCTGGGCAGCATCCATCATTGACTGTAATGTACCTGCAATATTCGGTGTGGCCGCTTTTAAAGCCGTCATGACAGCAGTAATACCAGCTGTCATTAATGTGTTTTGCATAAATGCAATCAGCTGGTCAGTATTAGTCATATAGGTCAAAGATCCAGAGTAGAAGTTTAAGTTCCCACACGAGGTATTAAAGCTTGGCGGCGTAAAAGTAAGTGGCTGTAAGTTAATTGTTTGTGATCTAGTTGCCACACCACCAAAAGCCAGGACTCCAGCCGATTGATTTTGTGTAACTGTTGGCACATTAACATTAGCTTGTAATGAATTAAAAAAGTTGTCAACTGCCTGGTTAACATCTGCATATGTAAAACTTATCAGGCTTAATGTAAGTGCAAGCTTTAGCTTATTTCTAATAATGAACGGTGACTTTATTTTCATTGATTGTTGTCCTTACTTAAAACAACTGGCTGTTTTTGATTCAAATATTCATCCCAGTTGGCTGTTCCCGTGATAAATAAAGTCTGTAATCTTTGTACTATCTGGTCAAAATGAACATAACCAAAACCAAGTACAGTGGTTTTACTATTTGAAGAGTCAAAAGCCATTAACTCGCCAGCTTCTTTAACGCCGAGCTTCTTACTTATTCCATTGTCTAAAGTTGGATTAGGGTATTGCTGCAAATTAGAGCCATCCATTGAAATTATCCGTACAGTAATATTGTATGTGTACTCCATTCGTTTTAGCTCATTTGCCTCAACACTGCAATATTTACAGTCTTTATCAATAAAGTAAAAGATTGCATAACGTTTAACAATATCAGCAATCTGTTCTCGCTGCTTATTAAGATCTAGCTGAAGTCCTGCACCGTTGGCAGCAGACATACTGATACCAGCATTAGGATCTTGCCAGTTCTGGGTTACAGATAACATACCAAATCTAACGGCATTATTTGATATAGCTCTCAATGCTTCGTTATAAGCCTGAATATTCTCAGGTGTTGGGTTATAAATAGCTCTATTCTGGATTTCTTCAAACTCTCGCTTAACCGCCTCATTAAACTCACTATAGCTCTTATATTTTGCTGGGAGCTTCGATTCTATTTGTACTGATTCAGGTTTAGGATCATCATAATAGTACCAGCCGCGCATTGGGTTATCAGCTAGGGCTAAAGTCGGTAACATTAATCCATAAAATAGAGCTTTAATCATTATCAGACCTAGTAACGTTTATTAACTGGTTTAGCTTCATTCCAGAGCTTATTCCATTGATTGTCATAGTTTTCTGCTACTTGAGGTACATTCCAAAGTAATAGGACGTTTTCAGCATTCTTATTGGCAGCAGCGGCACTGTAGTTGAATGAACCAGTCTCCAGTGAAACACCATCAATCACCATGAATTTATGATGAAATATTGGGTAATTACCATTTAAACGAACTGGTACATTATGATTAGCTAGGTAATTCACCGCACTATATTTACCTGAATTACTTTTTTTATCCGCAATGACTTTTACATCCACACCCCTAAGACTAGCCATATATAATGCAGTAGCTATTGGTTTTGATGTAAAACTGTAAGCAGCAACATGAATTGATTTTTTTGCAGATTCTATTCCGGTTAAAACAACTGCTAGGCTATTGCCATTCGGACTAAATCCAGTCTCAAAGCTTGCGCCTGGATTGATAGCGGTTGCAGCAAATGTACAAGCATTTATTAAAAATAAAACTGATATTATTTTGTATTTCATATTAAATTTCTCCTTATACTTTGTCAATAAATCCTAGCAGGGTATGGGGGCGGCGATGAGCCCCACTATTAACTATATTTAAAAAATTGGTATGGCTTTGCCAACAATTTGCGATTCACTAATTAGCCCAAACTCTTTGTACCTTGAGTCGAATGATGGATGTGCAGTTCCATGTACAAAGTAATACCTCGCCGGGATAATTAGATCTTTAGTTGTTAATGGTGTAAATCTGTGTCCAGAAAGAAGATCAAATGTAGGGTATGATCCATCTGGCAAGATGTAAATCCAGCTGGTTTTATTTGGCTTTGGAACCCCTTCAGCGTTGCCAATCCATTCGTGTGTAATAATTCTATTACCAGCTTTACCACCAATTTGCTTAACGACTAGTTCATAATCAAATGGGTCTGTCATCCGGAAATCATGAAACTTAAATACTATGTAATCACCAATACTTACATCGCGATTACCAACCTCAACGAGCCATAATTTCTGATTTACAGAGGGGCTTTGGTTCCATTTTAATTGATAGAATCTACTAATAACATATCCAGCTATTAGTAAACTCCAGCAAATAATCAGAATTGTCCAGGCTTTTCGTTTCATTTTAGTTTTTGATCCAATTCTTCGATAATATCATTAGTAATATCCGGGGTATTGGTATCGACCAAAGCCTGAGCCTGTATTATTGCTGCGTTATTACGCTTTGCATAATCAGCTAATAATGGTTCAAGATTTGTCTTGATAGTTTCAGATATTTGCTTGATTGAGTCTTCGCTACTAGTCTTATTCATTGTTTGGGCCAACATGATTTGCGAATAATGCGTAGTTATTGCAACCAGATCAACCTTAACAATTCTAGGAGGCATTTGTGATTTAATAATTATCATTCCAATTAATACGATAACTGTACTAATGATGATATTTAAGATATAATGATAATAGCGTTTAAGCAGAAGTATTTTCATCAGTTATCCTTAATTGTTTAAGTAGATTTTGGTAATCATACTGATTAATGAAGTTAAGTAAATCTTTAGTAATTTCCTTACTTGGGCGTTTAGACGCTTTCATATAAGCTTGTCTAATATCGTAAAGGCGAACTAACCCTGAATAAGTGTCTAAATTCTCTAGTTCCTTGATTTTACGTAGCAGGGTTATATCCTCGGCTTTCGTTGAGTAAAGCATTTGGCTAAATTCATCCACCATGAATCTGACCATAGAAGTGTTTCTATCCATCTGAATTATAAGTTCGGAATAAACTCCAGCTTCAGATTTAAGGTTTAAAAGTAACAGTTTTGTATATTCATCTAGTTCAACTGTTTTTGGTAGTTTCTGTTTAAGCATAATCTTGATTGCTGCATTGGAATAGCAGGCCGCTGTTGTAGTATTAACGGAGTAGTCATCAATACTTTGGGTGATTGTAATAAATGATCCATTATATTTACGAGCACGGCGATAACCTGTCACAATAAATTTACCTGTATTACCTCCAGACATTAAATCCCAGGCTTCATCAATAATACAGATTTTACGTATTTCACGGGGTGATAAATACATGTCTTGAGTGATTTTAAGCATCAAAATCAATAGCACTATAAATTTGAGGTGACTTTTTCCTTGTAATTCCTCAAGTTCGAGTACAATCAGGTCACTATTGATATCAAGATTAGCTTCTCCCTCGAAGTATCGCCCAAAGATTCCATGAACCGTGTAGGACTTAATAGATTCTGCTAAATTTTTTGCAACGCCTGTATCATCTTCCATAGCTAATAATTCGTTATATACAGTTGTATATGTTGATTTATTCTGGAACTTTTGTAATGAAGAAATGATTGCCTGTTCAAAGAAGCTATCGGCAAGCTGATAAGTGTTATCTGTCTCAGATACTCCAGCAGATACCAAGAAGATTGATTTAAGCATTGTCACTTGATCATCAAGATCTTCAAGAGATAATAATTGCTCTTTCTGAATATTGGATAAGTCATATTCAGCATTGTCATCCAGTTTTAATTTAATGAAGCTAAATGGGTTAACGCACATTTGAGCTTCTTTGGTAAATTCAATGTATTGACCACCAAGAACCTCACAAGTATCTTTATATGAACGTCCTACATCAATAATACTTACTTTTGCATCAATTGCCCGGTAACTTTTAACAATTTCATTGGTGACAAATGATTTACCTGCCCCGGACTCCGCAGAAATTGCGGCATTGTAGTTAGTCTCTGATTGAAATAAATCATAGAATGATAACTGTCCACAAGGAGACAAGAACATAAGTATTGGGTTACCAGTACCTTTATACTCTCCAAATAATGGCATGGTATTCGTTGCATTAGTTTGAGTATATAGGTTGATTATCTGTAGTTTCTTTTGATCTACAGTACTTTCAAAATCATGATTAAGTGGTAAACTAAATAATAGCGATGGGTATTGAAAGTTTTTATTTGTTACAGCTGTCCAGCCAAACACTTTATAAAGCGATTTAATTTCCTGTTGGGCAATTTCAGATTCGCCCAAAGGATAGTAGATATGAATCATATGGCTCATTAATACCATACCTTCACCATTAGAGATGGCATTTTGTAACAACTGGTACTCAGCATGTTTTTTATGAAAAATCGGAAATAGGGCGGTGAATTTACCTTTTTTTGTCTGTTCCGCAGTTTTAACCGCTTCAGCGGCCATTTTAGTATTTTCTTTAGCTTGATTAAGAAACATTATATTCTGGCAAATGACAAATGGATATGAAATCTGACTGGCTTTGGATAAAGCGTCGCCAATTAACTGATTGCATTGGTATAGCCTGAATTCTTCCGGATATTGAGAAATAGACATCGCTTTAACGCCCATGTCGTTGATACATAAGCCATCAACATCTACATAAAGGTTATTATCTATATCAGCAATCTGTTTACGAATTGATAAACGGTCATCATATTGATGCTGCTCTATTGGCTCCATACTTGTACAGCACATTTCCCGAATCAGGTTAATTAGTCGAGTAGGGTGCATTAGCTGGTTATTTATAAAGGAATTTCTAAGAACAGAACTGATAGACTGCTGTAATGAAACAATAGCATCTTTTCTATCATCCTCAAAATAGCCATCAAATGCAAAACTGATTATAAGTCTGAAATCCCTAACAGGAAATTTATAACCAGGACGTAAACTACGTTTTAAACCTGTTCTGTAGAATTTAATTCTTTCTTCAGCTATTTTCTTCATGAACGGAGTTCTATGAATGGAAAGATACCGAGTAAATTGATCTTCTAACTCAGAAGAAGCCACAAGTAGTACCTGCATACAGGTATAATCAGGAATACCTATATTAAATAACCCACGCAGCTGTTCATCAAGGTTATCGCTTGCGCCAGATAAAGTACCGCATTCAAAGACGAAACCATAAGATCGTGACGTTTGATAGATTCCTGTTTCATCGTCATACCATTCATAAGGTAGAGCATCTGCCAGTCTTGATTTATCCAGTATTTCACTAAACTCTTTTTGCCGGGGAGATTCCTCTTTCTTATCAATTACATCACGAACAAAATCATCTGGAGTACTTTCTTTACTCATTCGAGAAAAAAATACTTTTTTTAGCTCAACCAGATTATCCACATTATATTTATTTAATATATTCCTGATCATCATATAGTCCTATGGTGTAATAGTTGTAGCTCGATTAACCCCAGCATCGGTAGAAATAGTTGTAATTACTGGTGCCTGTTGATTTTGTAATGTATTTATTGCCGGAAATCCAGGCTGAGGTGTATTTTGTTTTGGAGGTTGGTCAGCTAGTCCATAACTGCCATATCCACCAGATTTACCCTCCGATACTTGGCCCATAGTGACATTCTGTACCTCATCATCATTAAGTATCCGGTTATTGCTGTAATTCCAGCGACCCTTGTCAACAATCATGTACTCATAAGATTGATCATGATAGATATTGTCAGAGTCGGTATAAGGTGTAAGCCATACTCGGATCATTTTAGAGTTTGAAAGTAATGGAGCTCCTTCAATAGGTACTTGAGTATACTTTTTAAAGTTCATTTTTACAGTATTTGGATTGTAAGTGGAAGCATCATCCTTATTGGTTCCACCCCAAAAACCTGGGGCATCAACATCATCCGGATTAAGATAATTGGAGTAAGATGCCTTGTCATTTTGTGATACTGAGCGACAAGCCCCAGCAGAGGGTTCACCACAAGGATAATCAGTAGTACCACAGCCGACTAATATGCTTGATAAGACTATAGTTATTAATGTTTGTTTAATCACTGTTCTATCTCCTAGTTAATTGGTAAAGGTGTTTTATCTGGACTTCCTTGATCATTAATTGGAAGTTTTAATTCAACGCCTTTTGTAAATATTACTGTTACGTGTCTGCCCGCAGCAGCCTCAACAGTGGGGGAAATTTGAGTCAGCATATTTAGATAATACTGGGAGAGTGTTTGTCCTGCTTGGGAGACTCCCGCTCCAACTCCAGCTGTTACTGCTTGATTTGGATCAACGGTTGTAACCACTCCACCCAATGGCGTAATTTGTTGAGTTTGACCGACAGCCTGCCCAATTTGCCCAATACCTTGAACAAATCCGGCCAACGTAGCTTTTGCTGCCAGAGTTCCTGAATGGCTTATCACCATACCTTTAAGACCAGCTTTACTATCCTCACCAGCAACATAGCCTTCAATTGGAATATCAATAGCTTTTCCATTTTTAAGCACACATGAAAGGGTAGTTGTACGCATTTTGATACGCTCTGAAGACAAATCACCCCAGCCACTAACTCCAACCCGACAAGATCTTAGCTTGGAAGTAAACTCATTAGGTAATGAAGCCATATCAGTCAAACGAATTAATCCAGGTGTCGGATCAGCATTAGCATTACCTCCAGTATTTGCTGCCATAGATGCAATTAATACACCAGGAACATAGGTATTTGAGGGGATATAAGTAACTATTAGTTTTTCTGGTTCTTCCTTACCATTTTTTGAGGTGGAGCTTTTACTACCCATTGGAGTGTTTCCTAATTGAGTACTCTTACCAGACGTATTATTCACACCTGAGTCACCATCTGAATCAGAGTTAATATTATCTTCAATAATTAAGTTCTGAGGTGTTCTAGCTGTTACCACAGGAGTAGAGCTATTTTTTCTGCTTAATGATTTTACGGCAGAAGAATTTAGTGTGGCTAATTTAGCATTTAAAGCCGCTGCCTGGGATTCGGCTATTTCTTTTTCCATTTGAGCTTGCCGGACTTGAGATTCTAATACTGCCATTCGTTCGGCACTTTGCTTATTAACCGAGTCTTGTTGTGCGACATACTCGTTCAATCGTTGAGCTATAATGTCTGATTGGCTAATTGGCATAGGCTTTGCCGCAGTGAATACATCTGAAGCTTTAACCTTGGTTTTCTTTTTAGTAACTTTCCCAGAATTTATGAATGTAAATATCAGAATAATTACCAATAATGCGCCACCGCCAATAATGAAATGCTTCTTAAATTTCTTGAATAGGGAAGTGGTGCGATATTTATCAGATTTATTGTCGCTCATAGACTTGCCTCTTTTACAATAAATATCCGAGTTATCTCATTTGGTTGTAATTCAGGCTTCTCAATTGATATAGCCAGAGTATGATCCGAGAAAAACTGCCCTTCAGTCAGTAATATCTTGCTCTTTGACAGGTTTTTAATTAGAATAACTTCACCGTTAAGAATATTATTACTGTAGGTTCTATATAATACTGAGCCTAGTCCATCGAAGGTGTCTAGTGGTTGGTGCATTGGTGTGACATTATATCCACCATCATTATCTTTATTCAGGTACATTATCTGTAACAGAAAATTTATATTTCTGACATATGACTGATCATTAAAGACTAGTTTAGATGCAGCTCCAAACTTGCTTGCAGCTGGCTTAATCACAATTGAGTCACCATTAGCATGTTTTGAAGGAATTAAATGTAGGTTATAAGTATTGCCTGTTTCACTGACAATGTACAGATTAAATGGATGTGACGTGTTTGGTACCAAGTAAACCTGCCCCAAAGGTTTGGTAATTTTCTTACTAACATCAGCAGATGTATAGTCAGTCATTATCTTTTGACCTTCTATCTCAATCCGGGTGAGGTTTTTACTTGATATTTTTACGGTTATGGTATCACCATTATTCGCTTCAAATACTTCTTTAGCATTAGCCATAAGTGCGAATAGGCATAGTATTGGTATCAGCTTTTTCATCTTAACTCTTTCATCTGAGGGTCATTATCTGCAAGTTGCTCGATCCCAGTTAACCGGGCATTATAGTTACGAACATTAAAAGTTAGTTTATAGTTAATTTTCTTACTGGTAGCAATGTTCTTATCAATGTATTGATTTAAAGTACCAGTGACAAAAACAACATTCGGCTTATTAATAATCCTGATATTTTGAATATAGAAATTTTGTGATAAATTATTTCCTTTTACCTGACTGCCAATTTCTATTAATTTATCTTGAAGCTCATCCCTATATTTAGGATCAACCATTCCTATCAGCATGTTTTGCTGCGCCTGAACATTATTTGGGGTAATATTCAGTAATAGATCAAGTATCGTCCTGCTATAGTTATCTAAATATTCTGGAGATGCTTTGTCACTGCTAATCATCATTTTGTATTCTGGTGCCATTGCTGGCACCATAACCACACGTTCGTGATTAAAAATAAACGCAACTATTCCAGCTAGAATAACGTTGGAAATAACTAAAAGCTTTTCATTTCTTGCTTTTGTCTTTACTGAAGAGCGTAATGAGTTAATTTCATCTTCAAAAGTCTTTTTTTGCATTATTACCCCGCAATATGTCGAATATGTGAAGGAGGCAGAGTTTCTGACCTGGTAAATATTGATACTGGCATATCAGTTGAAACTTCTGATTTCCACCATGATCTGGCAAATGCTTTAGGCATGTTAAAATAAATCCAGTGACGGATATATCCATTAGCCTTACCAACGCCAAAAAACCTGAGCATTTGCCCGACAATAATTACTGCTACTAATGAAATTAGCATCCCAATTAATCCACCAATAACTAACCAGAATATCCAAGGTATCATCAGAAACATAGCCTCATCGCGATTCCATAGGAAAATATAATTTTTATTAATTACTCGTGGAATATAATAGCAGCGTTTTGAGTTCATAAAACTATGCCTGTAATTCTAGTCTTTGAGGTTTATGATATTTCGCATAAACGCTTAATGCAGATGCAGCCATTAGTACTAATAAGTCAAACACTGTAAATTGTGGATGATTTAATGAACTAATTGCACCACTAGCTCCAAAGATATCTTCGAGAATACCTGGTCCATAATGGAGAGCTAATGTAAGGAAGAATACCGGAAACATAACACGTGGGTTTGCGGCTCCAGCAACTGCTGCCGCTGCTCCTAAGAATGCAATCAATACAAATAAGAAGCCTAGTGAACCACCAAGCCAATCTTTAACTTTAGTTACTACATCCATAAAAGTACTATCTCCGGTTGATGCAAAGCATAAGGCTGGCGATAACATCAAAATAGCCAGAACAACTAGCCTTGTTCGCTTGTTATTAATTTTAATCATATTATTTACTCCATTGAATACATTGAGGTTGTTGAATTTTTTTAACTTTTTTCTTGTGTTTATATTTTCTTCTGGGCTTATGGGTACTCCTTTTATTGTTAGTGATAGATATTTGATTTGATACTTGTGGTTTTTCTTCAATTATTGGCTCATCCGGTTCTAGCGGTTTATATGCACCTTTAGTTAATTTGGCTGGAGGAGGGCAAGACTCACAATAAAAATATGCTTGCCCATTAGGGGTAGTACTTAAATATGTTGGTGAAAAAGGTGCTGGCTTATCACTACTACAAGCAACTACTGCAATAGCTAGAACCAGCAAAGGGGAAGTTTTAATTATTTTCAATTTGAGAATGCTCCAATAGTATTTTTTGTTTTGTTTTTTCCAATGCATTTATTTGATCAATTTGATCTTGTGTAAGAGGAGGGTGCTTCTCTAGCTCATTCCAGCGATTAATTATTGGTAGTGGATTTGATTTACCGTATAGCATCATGTATTTATTTGCTCCGATATTTGCAATTTGAGCTTCTTGAGCCGCAATATCCATAAGTTTTGATTGCAAGTCATCTGCAAAAATACTTGAGGTAAATAAACTCAACCCTAGTAGCTTGATTAACTTTGAATTCAAGTTAATTACTCCCGTTATCTTTAATAATAATTTTTCTGAACTCTTCTGCATAACTCTCTGTTTCCTTCTCAATTATTTCCCTAGTTTCAACATGTTTAACCGTCGCTTGTGGCTCTATAATGTGATAAATTAATTTATCGTTAGAGTTATATTTGCTGGTTTCTCTCTGTGACTCAAGTATTTCACAGACCCAATCGATATAAGTACTTTCAAATTTGATCTGAGTACCATCAAAGCTAAGTTTTTTTGCCAGAGAAAACTCAAGATTCATGGCAGCCTGTTTTCCTACATCCCAAAAGTATTTTTTCTTATTCTCGTAGCGAGGATACATTGCTTTTACTTCTAGACCTCTAGCTATAAGAATTCCGTAGCTTTCAAGCACTGGTTTAACCGTTTCAAGTAAAAGAAATATATCAGCATCTATAATGGACTTACATATATGTTCGAGATTTAATACTCGGTTTAAACCTTCCTGAACATTGTCATGAGCAGTTAATAGCAGTCCATTCATTATCTGCTCAATCATTTGCACAGGGTTAGAACTTAGTTCTGGAAATAAATTAATCTCGTCTAGTATCAGAAAGTATTGGTCATCAGAAATTTCACGCATTCAATTGATCCTCAATTTTTATTAGTGAAATTTTATCTGATCTTGAAATGAAAAAACCTGCCCGTTTGGCAGATTCGTCTGCCGTTTTGGCAGATTTTTTTTTGGGGGGGGGTAATATCTAATAATAGTTTGTCACATTTGTACTAAACATATTTAAAATAGAGCCACTATAATAAGATAAGTAAATATTCGTCTTATTATCTTAAACAATAAAAACGAAGAAAAACTTCACTATTTGAATGGTATAATTGTACACTTGATTGATGTAATTTATGATAGAAAAGATAAATAAGTAATGATAAAAAAAATTAATGTGTTAGATACTTTTGCGGGTGCAGGAGGCTTTAGTCTTGGATTTAAACAATCAGGATACAACATTATTGGAGCAATTGAAAAAGATTTATGGGCTTCTGAAACATATAGCTATAACCACAAAGGTGTAAACGTAATCACAAAAGAAATAGAAACTGTTACAGATGAAGAAATAAAATCTAACTTCACTAATGTTCAAGTAATATTAGGTGGTCCACCTTGTCAAGGGTTCTCAATATGCAATAAAAATTCAGGAGACCCCAAAGACCCAAGAAATAGTCTATTCAAAGAGTTAATCAGAGTATCTAATCTAATAAAACCTCAAATAATAATCATGGAAAATGTACCAAATTTAATTAAGGCTAAAACATCAGATAATGAATTTGTATTAGATATAATTATAAAGTCATTTAAAGAAATAGGTTACAATGTATATCACACGATATTAGACGCAACAAATTATGGTGTTCCACAGATAAGAAAACGACTTTTTGTAATTGCAACTAAGCAAGAATTATCTATACCATTCCCGAAACCAACACATTCTTTGATTAATGATAAATTAATGAAAACTCCAACCTTGTGGGATGCTATTTCAGATTTACCTCAAATAAATGCAAGAGAAGGACAAGAAGAATCAATATATACACTTAAGCCACAAAATGAATACCAGCTTACCTTAAGAAAAAATAATTCAGTTCTATATAACCATGTGTCAATGAAACATAGTAAGAGAATTATAGAACGATTTAGTCAAATGTCTTGGGGTGATTCAGTATCTGATGTTCCACAACACTTGAAACCTCAAAAAAGAAATGGTAATGGGGAAATATCTGAAAAAACTTATGACCAAAATAGCAGAAGATTACACCCTAATAAACCTTGTCATACAATACCAGCCTCATTCTATGCTAATTTTGTGCACCCATATCTTAACAGAAATTTTACAGCAAGAGAAGGTGCTAGGATACAGTCATTCCCCGATGACTATGTTTTTAAAGGAAAACCAACAGTAGTGAGCAAAAAGTTATTACAAAAAGAAGAAAGGCATGATGATAATTATTTATGCCAATACAATCAAATAGGAAATGCTGTTCCACCATTATTATCCCAAGCTATTGCAGAACACTTGATTAAGGAGTATTTTAATGTTTATTCATGGTAATAATATTTTGAGTAAAAAAACTGATAATAAAAAATATTCAGATGAAACCTCAGTAACATATTTGCAGGAGATTGAGGAGAAGTATTTATCATGGAAAGATGCAAATGAAGCATTGAAAGGACCATTTCAAGAATTAAACTCTGAGGATGATGAAGTAATTCTTAAAAGAGTTGCTCTCATGAACGAGTATAAAGATTTTATTGACAATCAAAAATATGCGGAACATTTTGATTCTCGGTCTAACTTACATTCCTCTGTTTTAGAAGAGTTTATGTATTACTTGTTTAAAGATTTAGTATTTAGCTTTAATGAGCAAGCTTTATTAGGTAAATCTCATGCGTTTAAAGACGTATTTTTTCAAGCAGAAAATTATGCGCAGTTAGTAAAATATCCTAGTGCAAAAATAGAAACAAAAGATCATGATTTTGTTATAGGAGTTTCAATTGAAGCAAATCTTCACTCAAAAGGGTCACGTGAAGAACATCAAATTGAATGTTTAGAGATCCCTGTAATAGCAATTGAATGTAAAACATATCTTGATAAAACTATGCTTGAAGGTGCATCAACAGCTGGGCATCAACTAAAAATGAAAAACCCCAATGCGCTATATATTGTTGTTTCGGAGTGGTTAAAATTAACTGAAAAAGTTAATCTAAAAAAATATCAAGTTGACCAAATTTATGTTTTACGAAAACAAAAAAATACAGATAGGGAATTTAGATATGAACAGAGTTATGTTAAAAATCCAATTTATGCAGATGTAGTTGCACACCTATTTAATTTTGTTAGAACACATTTAACTACGTCATGGGCTGAATCCTCTATCTCGAATGGTTTATCTAAAGGGTTTTTAATTTAACGAAAGCAATAAATCAAGGATCAAGGTTTTAACCTCCTTTAGATTTATGTATTGAGTGGACGTAAAATTTTAATTTTACGTTAGTTAGTCTGTGCATACCAATTACAAAAATTGATTTAATATAATAATGAAATATGTGTTAAAATCTCAGTGTCATCAGATATTAAAATTGATTCAATTTTATAACTTAGAAAAAAACTGTATAGGCTTCCTGGCACTGAAACTATTTTAGACCCGTGCTTTTCAAAATCATATCCAATAGTATTATATTCTTGAATTCCAGTGTCAGGCATATCGTCATATTCAAAATCACCTGACATTAAGATGATGGATTTATGCTTAATAAATTTACTCACAATAATTCTTGATATATAATTCTTTAGCATTGAGTTATAGGTTAGATCTATATACCCGACAAAACCTGAAAATGATAGTGAGATGAATTCATTATAATATTTTTCAGGCAAGTTATTGATATACACGAGAAAAAATTGCGAGCTATGCCTATAGGCCATCTGCTCTTTTAAGTTGGGGTGCCATTCCCAAACCGCAGATTTTTTTGAAATTTACATGAAAGCATTGCCACTATTATCTTATAGCTAATTCAATGTTTTTAACAATCTCATCCA
>WBZO01003285.1_pt1 | contig 19164 bp, 17 predicted proteins | sample 5204261 | NCBI WGS metagenome assembly WBZO01 (sample SAMN12412400, study PRJNA552823) | activated sludge metagenome | isolation source: activated sludge from anammox sidestream of wastewater treatment plant... | place: USA: North Carolina | collected 2017-09
GAAGGCCTTCGAACACCTCTGGAAGTACCTCGGCCTGTCGGTCGACTGGTCCATGACCTACGCCACCATCGGCCGGCGGGCGCAGCGGGTGTCGCAGGCGGCCTTCCTCCGGCTGCTGACCCGCGGCGTCGCCTACCAGCTCGAGGCGCCCACCCTGTGGGACGTCGACTTCCGCACTGCGGTGGCCCAGGCCGAACTGGAAGACCGCGAGATGCCCGGGGCGTACCACCGCATTGCCTTCCAGCAGGCGGAGGGCGGTGAGCCGATCTACATCGAGACCACCCGCCCCGAACTGATCCCGGCCTGCGTGGCCCTGGTGGCCCATCCAGACGATGAGCGGTACAAGCCGCTCTTCGGCCGCGAGGTGATCACGCCGCTCTTCGGCGTCCGCGTGCAGGTGCGCGCGCACGCCCTGGCCGATCCGGCCAAGGGCAGCGGCATTGCGATGATCTGCACGTTCGGTGACATCACCGACGTGACCTGGTGGCGCGAGTTGAGCCTGCCGGTACGGGCCATCATCCAGGCCGACGGCACCCTCCGCCCGGTCACCTTCGGAACCCAGGGCTGGGAGTCGGCGGATCCGGCCCGCGCGCAGCAGCACTACGACGAACTGGTACGGCTCTCGGCGTCCAAGGCCAGGGCGAAGCTCGTCGAGCAGCTCAAGGCGAGCGGCGACCTGGTGGGTGAGCCGCGCCCGATCACGCACGCGGTGAAGTTCTTCGAGAAGGGCGACCGTCCGCTCGAGATCGTCACGAGCCGCCAGTGGTTCATCAAGACGCTCGACTTCCGCGGTGAACTGCTTGCCCGCGGCCGTGAACTGCAGTGGCATCCGCCGTACATGCAGGCCAGGTTCGAGAACTGGACCAACGGCCTGAACGGCGACTGGTGCGTGAGCCGGCAGCGCTTCTTCGGCGTGCCCTTCCCGGTGTGGTACCCGATCGATGCCGCCGGCGTGGTGCAGTACGACTCGCCCATCGTCCCGTCCGAAGCGCAGCTTCCCATCGATCCGTCCACCGACGTGCCGCCCGGCTACACGCCCGAGCAGCGCGGTGTCCCGGGTGGTTTTGCCGGCGATCCGGACGTGATGGACACCTGGGCCACCTCGTCGCTCACGCCGCAGCTGGCGTGCGGCTGGCCCGATGATCCGGATCTGTTCGCGCGGACCTTCCCGATGAACCTGCGCCCGCAGGCGCACGACATCATCCGGACGTGGCTCTTCTCCACGGTGCTCCGCGCGCAGCTCGAGCACGACTCCCTGCCGTGGACCAACGCGGCGATCTCGGGCTGGGTGCTCGACCCCGACCGCAAGAAGATGTCGAAGTCCAAGGGCAATGTCGTCACGCCGATGGCGCTGCTCGAGGAACACGGATCGGACGGCGTGCGCTACTGGGCCGCCTGCGGACGGCCCGGCACCGACACCGCGATGGACGCGGCGCAGATGAAGGTGGGCCGGCGGCTCGCCATGAAGCTGCTGAACGCGTCACGCTTCACCCTCAGCTCCGCGACGCCGCAGGGCGCGATCACCTACGGGGTCGACTGCGCCATGCTCCGCGCGCTCGCGTCGCTGGTGGATGATGCGACGAGGAACTTCGAGGAGTACGACTACGCGCGCGTGCTCCAGCGGACCGAGGAGTTCTTCTGGCGCTTCTGTGACGACTACCTCGAGCTGGTGAAGGGGCGCCGGTACGGTGAACAGGGTGAGGCGGCCGCGGCATCGGCCAACTCCGCACTGGCGGCCGCCCTGTCGGTGCTGCTGCGGCTGTTCGCGCCGTTCCTGCCGTTCGTGACCGAGGAGGTCTGGTCGTGGTGGCAGGAGGGGTCGGTGCACCAGGCGGGCTGGCCAACCCGTGCGGAGATCGAGGCGCTCATCGAGGGCGACTCCCCGGCGCGCGCCGAGTCCGACCGCCAGGTGTACGCCTGGGCCACCGAACTGCTGTTCGAGGTGCGCAAGCAGCGGTCGGAAGCCAAGCAGCCGCTGAAGGTGCCGATCACCCGGGTGACCATCACGGCCGACCCCGCGAAGGTGGCGCTGATGCCGGTGGTCGAGGCCGACCTGAAGGCGGCGCTCCGGGTGCAGGCGTTCGAGTGCGTGGCCGGCGAACCGGGCTCGGTGGTCGTGGCCGGATACGATGCGGCCCCTCAGGCCTGAGGCCTACGCTGACATCGTGCGTCGCGCCCTGGCCGAAGACCTCGGCACGGGCGACGTCACGACCGATGCGACGGTGCCGCCGCTCCAGCGCGCCCGCGGCGTCTTCCTCGTGAAGCAGCCGTGCGTGCTCGCGGGCACCGAGGTCGCCGCCGAAACCTTCCGCCAGATCGAGGCCGCGGTCGACGTGCGGTTCCTCCGGTCGGACGGTGACCGCTGCGAGGCGGGCCAGGAGGTGGGTGCGGTCATCGGCCTGGCGCGCACGCTCCTCATCGCCGAACGCACCGCCCTGAACTTCATGCAGCGGCTGTCCGGCATCGCCACGCGCGCCCGCGCCTTCGTCGATGCCGCCGACGGGCGCATCACCATCCTGGACACGCGCAAGACCACACCCACCCTGCGCGTCCTCGAGAAGCACGCCGTCGCCGCCGGGGGCGCCACGAATCACCGCATCGGCCTCTATGACGCCATCCTGATCAAGGACAACCACGTGCGCCTCGCGGGCGGCGTGGCGCAGGCGGTGGCCCGCTGCCGCACGAGCCGGCCCGACCTGCGCCTGGAGATCGAGGCGCAGTCACTGGACCAGTTCGACGAGGCGCTGGCCGCCGGCGCCGACGTCATCCTCGTCGACAACATGACGCTGGATGACGTGCGTGAAGCGGTGCGGCGCTCGGCCGGGCGCGCGAAGATCGAGATCTCCGGCGGCGTGACGCTCGACCGCATCCCCGCACTGGCCGCAACGGGCGCCGACTACGTCTCGGCGGGCGCACTGACCCACTCCGCTCCGGCGATCGACATCAGCTTCGAAATCGAGCCGATCCCCCTCTAGTCCCGATGTCCGTCCAGCCACAGCCGCTGCCTTCCGATCTCGCCGACGCGCTTGCGGCCAGGGCGGACCGTCTGGGTCCGGTCGCGCAGCGGGTCGTCTATTTCGAAACCATCGGCTCGACCAACGACGTCGCCGCGACCCTGGCGGAGTCGGCCACGTCGGTCGGTGCCGTGGTGGTGGCCGACGCGCAGACCGCGGGTCGTGGCAGGCGGGGCCGCATCTGGTTCTCTCCGCCGGCCTCCGGACTCTACGTGTCGGTGGTCCTCACACCCGGGCGAGCCGTGGCCGACCCCGAACGGGCCACCGCACTCCTGACGCTCAGTGCCGGCGTCGCCCTCGCGGAGGCGGTCGAGCGCACCACCGGATTGTCTCCCGCCATCAAGTGGCCGAACGACCTGCTCGTCGGCCGCCGCAAGCTGGCGGGCATTCTCGCGGAGGGGATCCTCTCGCCGGGCGCAGGAGGTGTGCAGGCGGTCGTGCTCGGGTACGGCATCAACGTGATGTCTGCGGCCTACCCGCCTGAACTCGCCACAATCGCCACGTCGCTCGAGGACGAACTCGGGCGCGGCGTCGATCGTGCCGCGCTCTGCGCGGAATCGCTCGCCGCCGTGGCGGCGCGGTACGCCGACCTGCTGGCGGGACGTTACGATGCTATCCTCGACGCGTGGCGTTCGCGCGCGTTCGGCAGCCGCGGTGCCAGGGTGGAATGGGACACGCCGGCGGGTGTCCGCTCCGGCCTCACCGCGGGGATTGATGCCATGGGTGCGCTCCTCGTGCGGACGGGTGACACGGTCGAACGGATTGTGGCCGGTGAGGTACGCTGGGGACTGCATGCTGCTCGCGATTGACGTCGGCAACACCAACATCGTCCTCGGCGTGTTCGAGGGGCGCGAACTGGTCCGGAGCTGGCGGCTCCAGACCCTGCGCGAACGGACCGCCGACGAACTCGGCCTGGCCGTCGACGGCCTCTTCGCCCACGGCCGCATCGATCGATCCCGGATTAGCGGTGTCGTCATCGGCTCGGTCGTGCCGCCGCTCACCACCACCGTGGTCGGCATGCTCTGGAAGTACCTCGAGCGCACGCCGCTCGTCGTCGACCCGGCCGGGAACTCCGGCATGCCGATCCTCTACGACCACCCCTCCGAGGTCGGTGCCGACCGCATCGTGAATGCCATTGCGGCCTTCGAGCAGTACGGCGGCAACGGTCGCCCGCTCATCGTCTGCGACTTCGGGACGGCGACGACGCTCGATGCGGTGAGTGCGAAGGGTGAGTACCTGGGCGGTGCCATCTGCCCCGGCGTCACCATTTCCGCCGACGCGCTCTTCCAGCGCGCCGCGCGGTTGCCGCGCATCGAGGTGCGGAAGCCGCAGACCGTCATCGGGCGGACCACCGTGGGCGCCATGGAGTCCGGGCTGTTCTTCGGGTACGTCGGGATGGTGGAAGGGCTCGTGCGTCGGATGGACGCCGAACTGGGCGGCAACGCGGTCTGCGTCGCCACGGGCGGGCTCGCCGTCGTGATCGCACCCGAGACGCACATCATCGAGCACGTCGACGTCGAGCTCACGCTCCAGGGGCTCCGCCTGGTGTGGGAGCGGAACGCGGCGACGCGGTAGATTGCAGATTGCAGATTGCAGATTGATTGACCTGCCCGATTACTGTCGAGAACTCGAAGCCCACCTCTGCCGGAAGAACGACGGACACCTCATGCGGATCGTGGGGCCGTCCTTCGACGTCGTGTCGCGCTGGGCAGAGCAGGGGATCCCGCTCAAGGTGGCGATGGCCGGCATCGACCGGTACTTCGAGCGCTACTACCGCAAGGGGCCGCGCCGGCGCCCCGTCCGGATCGACTTCTGTGAAGCAGACGTGCTCGACCTGTTCGACGAGTGGCGACGGGCGACCGGCCTGAGCGCGGGTGCCGCCGCCCCGGCGCCCGCGGGTGGTGACGAGCCGCCGCCAGCGCGCCGGAAGGGGCCCACGCTGCCGGAACACCTCGAGCGTGTGCTGGTCCGACTGAGCAGCCTGCGGGCGACTGGCGTGCTGCCCGACGCGGCAGACCCGATCGTGGACCGTGTGTCGGCGGAACTCGATGCGGCCAGGTCGAAGCCTGGCGGCCTGCGCGGCGACGAGCGTCAGGCTGTCATCGAGCGGCTGTCGGCACTCGATGCGGAGCTCATCGTGCTGGCCGCGGCCTCGGCTGCCGCCGAGGTCCGCGACGCGGCGGCGCGGCACGCCGTGGACGAACTGGCCGCCTTTCGGGCCACAATGTCTGCTGACGCCTTCGAGCAGGCCCTGACGCTTGCACGTACGCGTGCCCTCCGGGAACGGCTGGGCCTTCCGTCCCTCTCGTTCTCCTGACGTCCATGCTGTCACCAGGCCAGACCCTGTCGCTCGAGATCGAAAAGCCGGCCGCCGGCGGACGCATGATTGCGCGGGCCGATGGGCAGGTGGTGCTCGTCGCCGGCGCCATCCCCGGCGAACTGGTGACCGCGCGCATCGAGCGCGTCGGACGCGGTGTGGCGTTTGCCGAGGTCGTGTCGGTCGACCTGCCGTCGTCGGATCGGCGGGCCCCGCTGGCCGACGCGCTGTGCGGCGGATGCCTGTACTCGCACATCGATTACGCGCGGCAGCTGCAGGTGAAGGCGCTCGTGATCGAAGACGCGCTCACGCGTATCGGGCGCGTGCCGCTCCCGGGCGCCGTCAGCGTGCACGGGTCGCCCGAGGCGGGCTACCGCATGCGTGCACGACTGCACGTGCGCGGGGGCCGCATCGGGTTCTTCCGCGAAGGCACGCACGACCTCTGCGACGTGAGGGGCACCGGGCAGTTGCGCGACGACACCTGTGACACGCTCGATCGCCTCGCAGCCGGCCTCCGTTCGCTCGGCATGGCAGGCGTTCGGGAACTGGAACTGTCGGAGAACCTCGATGCCTCGCAGCGTGTCGTCCACCTGGAGACCGAAGGGCCGCCCGCGCAGCGGGCCTTCAGCGGCCTTGCCATGTCCGACGGGCTCACGGGCCTCACCGTGCCGGCGCCGCAGCCACGCGGTCCGAGAGCCTCGGTGGTCAGCGGGCATGCGCACGTCACCGACGCGATCCGTTTCGACGGGCACCAGGTGAACCTGCAGCGACACGTCCTGGCCTTCTTCCAGGGGAACCGCTTCCTGCTCGAACCGCTCGTGGCGCACGTGGTCGGACAGGTGCCGGCCGCCAGCCGCCTCGTCGACCTGTATGCCGGCGTCGGGCTCTTCTCGGTGGCGGCGGCCGTGGTGCGTGGCGCGCGCGTGATCGCAGTCGAAGGCGACCGGACCGGTGCCGCGGATCTCGCCACGAATGCGGAGCAGGCCGCCGGGGGCGTGAAGGCGGTGCACGAGGCCGTGGAGACGTTCGTGGCCCGGCAGCACAACACACCAGACGTCCTCATCGTCGACCCGCCGCGGACCGGCATGTCGGCCGAGGCCCTGCAGGGGGCGATCGGCCTCGGGGCGCAGTCGGTGGTCTACGTCTCGTGTGACGTGGCCACCCTCGGGCGCGACGCCAGGAAGCTGATCGATGCGGGGTACCGGCTCACGCAGGTGAGCGGCTTCGACCTGTTCCCCAACACGCCGCACGTCGAGACCGTCGCCATCTTCGTGCGCTGACGACTCCGGCGCCTCAGTTCTGCGCCGCCACCTGTTCGGCCATCTCCTTCATGCGTGCGGGCAGCGAGTTGCCCACCGCCATCACCGTGAAGATGCCGTCGGTGTTCTTCGTCAGGTTCTCCATGACGGCGGTGGCCACGCCGGTGTTCTGGCTGCCCGGGCGGATGACCACGGCGTGCGCACGACCGCGGCGGCGCATGAAGTCGGCCACGAAGAGGTTGTAGCGGTTCAGTGGGGTCTCGTTGATGGTGGGCGGATCGGTCGTCACCACCACGAACACCCCTCGCCGGTCGGGGGCCGCCTTCAGGAAGCGCTGGTCGCTCTCGAGCATCGTGTCCAGGAACGAGTTGGCGCCGCCATCCGAGGAGAAGCGCGACGCGGCGTCGTGGAGCCGCTGCCTGTCCAGCGTGGGGGGGACCCGGATGCGGATCTGGCCGCCCGTGCTGATGAACGTGATCTCCACGTCCTCCGGCACGGCATCGATGAAGGTGTGCAGGCCGGCCCTGAACTCGGTGAGCATCGGGGCCATGTTGGTGCTCGAGTCGACGAGCAGCACCACCCGCAGCGGGTCGGCCGCTCCGACGCCGACGCTGCCGGCACCGCCCAGGCCTGCAAGCAGCACCAGCCGTCCACTGAACAGAACCCAGGCACGACGTGTCATGACGACGCTCCGGCTCGCGTGAGGAAGACCGAGAATGCGCGCTGCGCTGGCGCGACGGCCGGAGTGTAGCTCAGTACGGCTGTTGTATCATGCCTACCCGGATGACGTTCTGGATTCCCTGGAGCGTGGCGTGTCTCTTCACGCTCACCTGTGTGTACTTCCTTCTGGTGGGCCTGGTGGACGGCAGCGTGTCGTCGTTCAACGGTGGACTGTGGACGACGCTGCTGGCGCTCTGCCTTGGCGTCACCGGGGGCAGCTACGCGCTGAAGCAGTCGGGACGGACAGGGCTGGCGGCGGTAGTGTCGCTGGTGCTCGCGCTGCCCGGTGCCCTGTTCGCCCTGTTCCTGCTGCTCACGCTCCTGATGAATCCGCGCTGGAACTGATCGGCCGCCCCGCGGCGGCTGGCGTCCCTAGCGCTGCCCGGCCGCCTCGAGGAACCCCTCGAACAACGGCCGGAACTCGCCCGTGCGCCAGAAGTTCTCCGGATGCCACTGCACCCCGACGCAGAAGCGTGCGGCCGGGTCCTCGATGGCCTCGATGATGCCGTCCGGCGCGGTCGCCACCACCGTGAAGCCGGGCGCCACCTCCTTCACCGCCTGATGGTGCCGGCTGTTCACCGCGCATGAGTCCGACCCGTTCAGGCGCTCGGTCATCAGCTTTGCCAGCAGCGACGACTCATCCACCCACACGTCGTGCGCGTAGTCGAAGGGCTTGTGCGGGGGGACCTTGAACGAGTGGGGCAGGGCATTCTCCACCTGGGTCGGGATGTCCTGGACGAGCGTGCCGCCGCAGGCGACGTTCATCACCTGGATGCCGCGGCAGATGGCGAGGATCGGGAGGCCGAGCCTGCGCGCCTCCTGGACGAGCGCAATCTCGAACTCGTCGCGCTCCGGCGCCACTTCGACCGTGGCCGGGTGCCGTGTCTCGCCATATCGTGTCGGCGCCACATCGTCGCCGCCGGTAAGCATCAGCCCGCCCGCATCCCTGAGGGCCTCGGCAACCGGGACGCCCGCCTCCACGACACGGACCTCACCGCCGGCATGCAGGATGGCCTGCCGGTAGTCCTCGAGCTTGGCGCAGCTGGTGACCGCGATTTCAGCCATGGTTCACATCCGATCGGGCACGGCGATGCCCATGAGGTCCAGTGCGCGCGTGAGCTGCGCCCGGAAGTAAGCCACCCCAGCCCCACGCCACCGCCGGCGTGCGGGATCTTCCTCTTTCAGCACTTCGGAGCTGTGGTAGAAGGCGTTGAACAGCTGCGCCAGCCCGAACGTGTACTTGGCGAGCACCGAGAACTCGAGCCCGCGCACCGTCTGCTCGACGACCTCGTCGAGCCGCGAGGCCTCGAAGACGAGCGCCCAGAGGTCGTGGTCGCCCGATGCCTCGAGTTCCGCACGCGGCAGGTCCTCGAGCCCCTCGACCAGCGCGGCCTCGCCCAGCCCTTCGCGCGCGGCGAGCTTCGCCAGGATCTTGTTCGCGCGAACCGCCGCGTACTGCAGGTAGGGTCCGGTTTCGCCCTCGAAGCTGAGCGCCTCCTTCATGTCGAAGACGATCAGCTTGCCGCGCGAGAACTTCAGCATGAAGTACCGGATCGCGGCGACGGCGATCTGGGAGGCGATCGTCCGGCATTCCTCCGGCGAGAGCTCCGCGTTGCGCCGCGCCACCTCCTCGCCCGCCTTCGTCTCCAGCACGTCGAGCAGGTCATCGATCTTGACGCCCAGGCCCTTGCGGCCCGACACCTCGACGAACGGCCGCTTCTCCTCCTCCGGCTCTGCCGGATAGCCGAGTTCCTGTGCGGTGGCGTGCGACAGGGCCACCATCTCGTACGAGAAGTGGACCGAGTTCCCGGCCTGCTCCGGGTGGCCGAGCGTCCGAAGTGCCTGGGCGAGCAGCGCCTGCAGGTACATCTGTCGCGAGTCGATCACGTTGTAGATCCGGGTGGCGCCGCCGAAGGCGGGCACGCCCGCCGAGTCGCCCTCGCCCGAAGTGGTGGCCCACAGCTGGCGCCCGCCCGCCTGCATGGCGAACCGGTGGTAGTGGAAGTCGCGTCCCAGCAGCCCGAACTTCCAGAACTGGTTCGCGATGTCCTTGCCCACGTACGTCACCACGCCGTTCGAGCGCACGATGACCTTCTCGCGTGAGTCCTCTTCCTTCTCCTCGTCGCCGGCAGCAGGCTCCCTGCCCTCGTCGATCCGCATCACCCAGCAGCCCTTCAGCTTGCCCTCGGTCTGCAGGAACACGGCCCCCTGGGACTTCAGCGTCTCGAAGCAGTGTGCCCAGAACTTCAGGCGGATGATGTCCCCCTCGTAGGTGAGCAGGTCGTAGCCGATGTTGAGGCGCGCCATCGTCCTCAGGTGCGCCCGGACGACGTGGTCGACGATCACGGCGCCCATCTCGGCCACCTCCGTGCCGCCGTGCTCGAGATCGTGCAGGGTCGTGGCCCGCACGTCGAGGTGCGCCTTGTCCTCGTCGTACCACTGCGTGACTCGCGAGTAGAGATCCCAGCAGTAGTAGTCGAACCGGGTCGACTCCGCGATCTGCCGCACGTCGTCCACCGACTTCCCCTCGAGCGAGCGGAAGCCGACGATGACGTCGGCCACCTGGACGCCGAGATCGTCGATGTAGTTCTGCGTCTCGACCGGGGTGCCGCGGAAGCGCAGCACGCGCACCAGCGTGTCGCCGAGCGTCGCGTTCCTGAGGTGGCCGACGTGCGCCGCCTTGTTCGGGTTGATCGCGGTGTGCTCGACCACCGTCTTGCCCTCGGCGATCGGAAGCCCGGCCGCGCGCCCCGTGGCGCGGTCGACGAGGAAGGCCGGCCGATCGAGGAACAGGTTCAGGTAGCCGTTGGGCGCCACGGTGACACGTTCCACGCCGGGGATGGGACCGACCGCACGAGCCAGCTCTTCGGCGATCGCCTTCGGAGCCTTGCGCAGGGCACGGGCCAGCTGGAACGCGACCGTGACGGCGAGATCGCCGAGTTCGCGCCGCGGCGGCGTCTCCACCGCGAAGGCGGGGACCTCGGCGACGCCGAGCTGCTCGGTGATGGCCCTGGAGATGGCGGCGTGGACCTGGCGCTGGATCGGAAGAATCATGGTCGATGACGGAGTCGGTTCCCGGACCTCTCGCGGTCCCTGGGGCGAGCGTAAGTTTTGATACGATTACAGTTTAGTGGTTCAGCGATTCGAGTGCGTCGAGATCCGCCCGGGTGTTCACGTTCGCGAGCAGGTGGGACGGCTCGCCGAACCGTGCGAGGTCGGTACCCCGGATCACGCGGACCCGCACCTCGTCGAACAGGCCGCGCAGGCGCAGCGACCGCGATGCCAGCCGGCGGCGCACCGCACCAAGGCACGACGGCGCGTACACCGCACACAAGGGATGATAGCCGCGTTCCGTTTCGGGAACGACAGCATCCGCATCGGCCAGCGCATTCGCCAGGAAGGCAAGCAGGGGCGTGGTGACGAACGGCATGTCGCACCCGACGAGCAGGATCGGCCGGCCGGCCCCTGCGTGCAGGGCCGCTTCCAGCCCGGCCAGGGGACCGCAGCCGTCGACCCGGTCTGCGACCCGCTCGACGTCGGCGGGAAGCCGTGGGCTCCCGTGACCGACGAGGAGCAGGCGATCGACGACCGGCCGCATCGCCTCCACCTGACGGTCCAGCATGGTGCGGCCGTGTACCAGCAGCTGGCTCTTGTCGCGGCCGTCGAAACGCCGCGCCTGTCCGCCTGCGAGAATGGCACCGGTGATCATCGTCTCTCCGATCTTAGGGCCGAAGCGGGCCGCACGGGGCAGCCGCGCCGCGCGCGGGCCGGCACCGCCGCTGGCAGGCGGACATGAGGGAGAGCGGTGTCGGGCGGGTGCTGGTCGCAAGCCTGCATCAGGCCATTGCCGATGAGCTTCCGATGCGCCTGGGCTTCTACGAGAGCTGGCTGAATGCCGAGGGGCTGCGCGAGGGCACCATTGGTCTCGCACCGCTCTACGCCGTCCTCAGCTTCCTCCGCCAGGAAGGACCGGCTTATGCGGCCGTCACGGCCAGGGCCGGCGAGTATGCCGCCGAGTGGACGGTCGACTCGATGGGGCCGTTTCGGCGGAGGCTGATCGCGCTGTCACCGCGCTTCATCCGCAAGCGGCTGGTCCTCGGCCGGCTCGCCATGCTGGTGCGCATGAGCTACCAGGAGAGCCGGGCCTCGTGGCGGATCCGCAAGGGGCAGGCGCATGTTGCGGTCCGCGCATCGGTGTTCTGCGCGGTGCGTGAGCCCGCGGCGCATCCGCTCTGCGGCTACTATGCCGCCGCGGGCCGACGCCTGCTGGCGCGCTTCGATATCGACACGGCCGTCACCCTCGACACGTGCACCGGCGCGGGCGGCAGTACCTGCACGCTCGTCGTCCCGTTCGCCGCGACCGAGGCCGCTGACGTCATGGAGGTGACGTGACGACCAGGCTCTCGTGGCGACCCCTCGCCCTGGGCGCCCTGCTGCTCGCCGCCTGCCTGCCACGCCCCGGATGGGCACAGCCGGCGACTGGCCGCATCCTGGTGATGCCCTTCGAGAATGCGTCGCACGATCGCCGGCTCGTGTGGCTTGGCGAGGCGGCGGCCCTGCTGCTGGCCGACGACCTGAACGCGCTGGGTGCCCCGGCCATCACGCGCGATGAGCGGCGAGAGGCGTTCGACAGGCTGCAGGTGCCCCCGGCCGCCGCGCTGACCGACGCCACGGTCATCCGCATCGGGCAGCTGGTCCGGGCGTCCCAGGTGGTGCGTGGCACCTTCAGCATGGACGGAGACGAGGTCGTGGTGCGGGCGCGGGCCGTCGCGCTCGATGCGGCGCGCCTCTCGGCCGAGGCGATCGAACGCGGGCCGCTGACCGACCTGTTCGCGATGTTCGAGAAGGTGGCGCGGCGGATCGCTCCCGCGTCGGCCAGGACGTCGGCGGAGATCGAACGGATTCATCCGCCGGTGGCGGCCTTCGAGAACTACATCAAGGGGCTGCTGGCGGAGACGCCGGCCACGGCCATCAACTACCTCGAACTGGCCCTGCGTGCGGAGCCGGGCTTCGACCGTGCCCGCATCGCCATGTGGGAGGTGCTCGACGAGCAGGGGGAGCACGAGAAGGCGCTGGCTGCGGCCGCCACCGTGCCAGCCTCGTCCACGCTCAACCGCCGCGCCCGGTTCAGGCAGGGGCTGTCGCAGCTTGCGCTGAAGCGACACGAGCAGGCGTTTGCAACCTTCAAGGCGCTGCTGGATGACCGACAGACGCCCGCCCTGCTCAACAACCTCGGCGTGGTGCAGTTGCGCCGCGGCGCGACTCCCTCCACGGGGACGGCAACCTACTTCTTCACGAAGGCCGCTGACACCGACGCGACCGAACCGGACTACTTCTTCAACCTCGGCTACGCCTACTGGTTCGAGAAGGACCCGCAGGCCGCGATCTACTGGCTGCGCGAGGCGCTTCGGCGCGATCCCACCGACGGTGACGCGCACTACGTCCTCGGCGTGGCGCTGGCGGCGGCTGGCCACAGCGCCGAGTCGGTCCGCGAGAAGGAACTGGCACGGCGGCTCTCGTCGGCCTACGAGGACTGGGACAGGCGCCCGGCCACCGACCCGGTTCCGCGCGGACTCGAGCGGGTGAAGGGCGATGTCGAACTGCCGCACGATCGTCAGATCGAGCAGACCCTGGCAAACCTCCAGACCGACCAGCGCGAGCTGGCCCGCTACTATCTCGATCGTGCCCGTCGCCTTGTGGCGCAGGAGAGCGACCGCGAGGCGGTGGAGGAACTGAACCGGGTCCTGTTCCTCGTTCCCTACGACGCGCAGGCGCACCTCCTGCTCGGCCGCATCCACCTGCGGGCCGGGCACGCGCCGGAGGCGATTCAGGCGCTCAACATCTCGGTGTGGAGTGCGGAGTCGGCCGAGGCGCACGCGCTCCTCGCTCAGGCGTACGTAGAGACAAAGGAGCACGCGGCGGCCCGCGCGGCCGCCAGGCGGGCCCTTGCGCTCGACCCGGCAAACGCCGAGGCACGAAAGGTGCTCGAGCAGGTGCCCCAGCCGTGAGCGGCCGTGCATCCGCGTGCTAAGATCAACGCGCCTTGGCAGTGCCCAGCTCCCCCGACGACGGGTTCCGCGAAATTCAGCTGAGCGGGAAACAGCTCGTCTTCCTGTTCATGGCCGCCACGATCGTCCTGGTCGTGACGTTTCTCACAGGTGTGCTCGTCGGTCGTGGCGTTCGTGCGGAGCGGATGGACACCTCGAACGCAGACCTGCTGAACGAGTCGCCCCAGGCGCCAGAACGTTTCGCGGTCCAGCCACCCACCGACGATCCCACGACCGCCCCGCCGCCCGCACCCCAGGATGAAGAGCCTGCGGCGAAGGCGCCCGCTGTCCCCGACGAGCAACCACCCGAGGCTGTCCCGCGGAACGAGCCTGTACCGGCGGCGACCGGCACGCCCGCGGCGGATTCGCTCCGTGCGCCGTCGAAGCCAGCTCCCGAGGTGACCCGTCCCGTCCCGGCCAAGGCCGAACCCGCGAAGGCCGCCCCTGCCAAGGCGGTTCCGGCGAAGGCCGAGCCTGCCAAGGCTGCGCCGCCGTCCGCTCCGCCCAGCGTCGGCGGCTACGCCGTGCAGGTGGTGGCCGTGAACGTGCGCGGCGAGGCCGACGCCATCGTCAGGCGCCTGGCGTCGAAGAGCTATGCGGCCTACGTCGAGACGCCGAAGGGAAACTCGGCGGTGTTCCGCGTGCGGGTCGGCCCGTTCAAGACCCGCAGGGAAGCGCAGGCGATGGCCGACCGGCTGAAGCGCGAAGAGAAGTTCAAGCCCTGGGTGACGCGCTGAACCAGTCCCGTTCCCTGTCGTATGCGCTGGCCGGCATCTCCGGCCTCCTGCTCGCGCTCAGTTTTCCGCAGTTCGGCCTGGCCGCCGTGGCCTGGGTCGCCCTCGCGCCGCTGCTGGTGGCGGTGCAGCGTGCGAGCCTGCGCGACGCCTTCCTTCAGGGGCTCCTCACCGGAGTCGTCTACTTCACCGGCACGCTCTACTGGATCTCGAACGTCATGGCCGTCTACGGCGACCTGCCGGTTGCGGTGGCCGTGCTCATCAACGCGCTCCTCATCGCCTATCTCTCACTGTTCCCGGCCGTGTTCGCGCTGGTCATGCGCCGGTTCTCCCTGGCGATCGGGCTGCGCAGCCTGCTCCTCGCGCCGTGCGCGTGGGTGGCGACCGAGATGGGGCGCATGTACATCATGACCGGGTTCCCCTGGGTGCTCCTGGGCTACAGCCAGGTCACCGTGCTGCCGGTCGCGCAGCTCGCGTCCGTGGCCGGGGTCTTCGGCGTGTCGGCGCTCGTGGCCAGCCTGAGCGCCGCACTGGCGTACGCCGCGCTGGCCGGTCGTCTGGCACCGGCGTCTTCCCAGCCGCGTGGTGCGTTCGCGCCGTACCGCCCGCTCGTGCTGGTCCTCGGCGTGGTCGTGGGGGTCGGCAGCTGGGGGGCTGCGCGCATCCGCGATGGTGCGCTGACGCGGCAGGGCGACGCCGTGACCGTCGGCCTCGTGCAGGGCAACGTCGATCAGGCGGACAAGTGGGATCCGTCGCGCGCCTCGGCGATCTTCCGCCAGTACCTCGACATGACCCGGAACGCCATCGCGAAGGGGGCCCAGCTCGTGATCTGGCCGGAGTCATCCACCCCCTTCTTCTTCGAGGAGGACCGTCCGGGTGCCGAGATGGTGCGGGCCATCGCGCGCGAATCCCGGGTGCCGATTCTGCTCGGCAGCGACCAGATCGATCGGTCCACCGCGCCTCCGCAGTACTTCAACTCGGCGTTCCTGGTCCGCCCGGACGGCTCCACCGGTGGCGTCTACCGCAAGGTGCACCTCGTGCCCTTCGGCGAGTACGTGCCGCTCAAGGGTCTGCTGTTCTTCGCGGAGCGGCTCGTGGAGAACGTCTCGGATTTCTCCGCCGGCGACGCAGCGGTGCTCCTGCCAGCCCGCGGGCACCTGGTCAGCACGGCAATCTGCTACGAGATCGTCTACCCGGATCTCGTCCGTCGGGCCGCCGCGGCCAGCGAGCTCATCACCACCATCACCAACGATGCATGGTTCGGGCACACGTCCGCACCCTACCAGCACTTTGCGCAGGCGTCCATGCGTGCCATCGAGAACGGCCGCTATCTCGTGCGCTCGGCCAACACCGGCATCACCGGCATCGTCGACCCGTACGGGCGGGTGCTGGCGCAGACCGCCATCTTCGAGCCCGCCGTCGTGGTGGGTGAGGCGCGGTTCCTTCGCGTGCAGACGATCTACGCGCGGATTGGCGACGTGTGCGCCACGGCGTCGACCGTCGTGACGATCCTCGCGCTGGTGCTGCTGCGGCGGCGTGTAGAATAGGCGCCATGGCAACCGCCGACGAGCTAAGGAAACGCTACGAGGATCTCAGCCGCCGTGCGGCCGATCTGCGTAGCTATCTTTGAGGCCTCCAAACCCGACGAGGAACTGGCCCGCATCGAGGCCAAGGCGTCATCCCCCGACTTCTGGAAAGACCAGGCCGAGGCGCAGAAGGTTCTCCAGCGCCGCAAGGGCATCGAGCAGGATCGCGATCTCATCCACTCCCTGAAGAAGCAGGGCGAGGATCTCGCCGTACTCGCCGAGTGGGTGGCGGCGGGTGAGCCGGTCGAGGATGACCTCGCAAGGGGGCTCGACGCCTTCGATCAGGACGTGCAGGTCGGCGAGATCAAGAAGATGCTCGGCGGCGAGCACGATCGGAAGAACGCCATCGTCACCATCCATCCCGGTGCCGGCGGCACCGAGTCGCAGGACTGGGCCGAGATGCTCCTGCGCATGTACCTCCGGTGGATCGAGCGCCGGGGCTTCCGGCGCGAACTGATCGACTACCAGCCCGGCGAGGAAGCCGGGTTGAAGAGCGCCACCTTCACCGTCACCGGCGACTACGCCTTCGGCCTGCTCGCTGCCGAGGCCGGCGTGCACCGGCTCGTGCGCATCTCGCCCTTCGATCAGGCGGCCCGCCGCCACACCTCGTTTGCCTCGCTCTACGTCTGGCCCGAACTCGGTGACGATGTCGATGTCGAAGTGGAGGAGAAGGACCTGCGGGTCGACACCTATCGCTCCAGCGGTGCCGGCGGCCAGCACGTGAACGTCACCGACTCGGCGATCCGCATCACGCACATTCCCACCGGCATCGTCGTCTCGTGCCAGAACGAGCGGTCGCAGCACAAGAACCGCGCGCAGGCGATGAAGGTGCTGAAGGCGCGCCTCTACGACCTCAAGCTCAAGGAGCAGCAGGCGAAGCTGGACCAGCTGGGCGGCGAGAAGCGCGACATCGCGTTCGGCAGCCAGATCCGCAGCTATGTGCTGCATCCGTACCAGATGGTGAAGGACCACCGCACCAAGGAGTCGGTCGGCGATCCCACGCGCGTGCTCGACGGCGACCTCGACGGCTTCATCAAGTCGTACCTGATGAAGAAGGCCAGCGGCACGCTCGGCGAGGCGACCGGCGACGATGACGTCGAGTAGCGCGCCTCGGCGGGACGAGGGGTCCGTCCGGCCGTGAATCGCGCGGTGTTCGTTGCCGCCGGCATCCTCATCAGCCGGGTGGCCGGGTTCGTACGCATGCGTGTCTTCGCGTACTACTTCGGCCTGTCTGATGAGGCCGATGCGTTCAACGCGTCGTTCCGCATCCCGAACTTCCTCCAGAACATGTTCGGTGACGGGGCGATGTCGTCGTCCTTCATCCCCGTGTATGCCTCGCTCGTGGCCCGGGGAGAGCGCCGTGAGGCCGACCGGGTGGCGGGCGCGGTCTTCTCGCTGGTGGCCATCGTCGCCGCGGTGCTGGTGCTGCTGGCCGTGCTCGGCACGCCCCACCTCATTGCCGTGGTGGCGCCCGGCTTCACCGGTGCCAAGCGCGAACTCGCCATCCGCCTGACACGCGTGCTCTTTCCCGGCGCCGGCATGCTCGTGCTGTCGGCGTGGTGCCTGGCCGTGCTCAGCAGCCACCACAGATTCATGCTGTCGTACGCGGCGCCCGTCATGTGGAACGCCTGCATGATCGGCACGCTGCTCGTGTTCGGCAGTGGTACCGAGCTGCCCGCCCTGGCGTACGCGCTCGCGTGGGGATCGGTGGCCGGCAGCGCCGCGCAGTTCCTGGCGCAGGTGCCGGCTGTGCTGCGCGTCGCACCCGACCTGCGCATCGTGTGGGACACCGCGTCCGTGCACGTACGGACGGCCGTGCGGAACTTCGTGCCGGTGTTCTTCAGCCGCGGCGTGGTGCAGATCAGCGTCTACATCGACGCCCTGCTCGCCAGCCTGCTGCCCACGGGGGCGGTGAGCGGGATCTCCAGCGCCGCGCTGCTCTACACGCTGCCGATCAGCCTGTTCGGGGTGTCGGTGGCCGCCTCTGAACTGCCGGCGATGTCCGGTGTGGCGGCGCTCGACGCCGGGGCAACGGCCGGCGTTCGAACCCGGCTGGAAGCGGCCGTACGACGGGTCGCCTTCTTCGTCGTGCCGTCGTCGATTGCCCTGCTGGCCCTCGGCGACGTGGTCGCGGCGGCCGTGCTGCAGACCGGTCGCTTCACGCGTGCGGATGCCACCTACGTCTGGGCCATCCTGGCCGGCGCCTCGTTCGGGCTCCTGGCGAACACGCTCGGTCGCGTGTACTCATCCACCTACTACGCGCTGCGCGACACCCGGAGCCCGCTGCGCTTTGCGTTGGCGCGGGTCTCGATGACGACCGTGCTCGGCTACGTGTTCGCGATTCCGCTGCCGCACATGCTGGGTGTCGATCCGCGGTGGGGGGCGGCCGGACTGACGGCGTCGTCGGGAATCGCGGGCTGGTGCGAGATGGCGTTGCTGCGCGGCGGGCTGTGGAAGCGGATTGGCCGGGCGAGCATGCCATGGTCCTACCTGGTGAGCCTGTGGCTGGCGGCCCTGGCTGGCGCTGGCGTTGGATGGGGCATCAAGCTGGCGATGCCCGAGGTGCATCCGATCGTGCTGGGGGTGGCCGTACTCGTGCCGTACGGACTCACCTATTTCGCGATCACCCTGGGTCTGGGCATCCCGGAAGCGCAGGCCACCGTGAAGCGTGCCTTGCGCCGCTGACCCGCAGGGGCGGGCCGCTCAGGACTCGAGCAGCTTGTTCTCGATCGCATAGCGCATCAGCTCGGCATTGGTGCGCATGCCCAGCTTGTCCAGCACGCGCGCGCGGTAGGTGCTCACCGTCTTCACGCTGAGCCCCAGGTCGCGGCCGATATCGGAGATGGTGAGGCCCGACCCGATCAGCCGCAGCACCTGGTACTCGCGATCCGAGAGCGATTCGTGGGGCGGCGATTCCCACCGTGCCCCCTGGCGCAGCAGCAGGTCTGCCGTGTCCCGGCTGATGTAGCGGCGGCCGCGCCGTGCATGTTCGATGGCCGTGACGAACTCGTCGAGCTTGCTGTCCTTCGTCAGGTAGCCGATGGCCCCGGCGCTGAGCGCGCGACGCGCGAACTGGGAGGGCGGATGCATGCTCAGCACGAGCGTGGGCAGCGTCGGTCGGACCTTCCGGAGTTCCTTGATCAGCTCCAGCCCGCTCATGCCCGGCATCGACAGGTCGGCGATGACCAGATCCCACGCGCCGTCCTCGACCTGCCGGAGGGCGGCCGCACCGTCAGGCGCCTCGCCGACGACGGCATCCTTCATCCGTTCGACGAGCAGCGACTTGATGCCGTGGCGAGCCACGGGATGGTCGTCGACGAGCAGTATGCGAATCATCGTCGCAGCGACTCCGATCTGGCGCGTGGCCGGTTCACCGTCTTCGGTTGCTCGAGAGGCACGATCACCGACACCACCGTGCCCTTGCCCCGCTGGCCTGTCACCGTGAAGGTGCCGCCAATCAGGGACGCCCGTTCCCGCATGCCGAGCA
>WBZO01003286.1_pt1 | contig 19163 bp, 25 predicted proteins | sample 5204261 | NCBI WGS metagenome assembly WBZO01 (sample SAMN12412400, study PRJNA552823) | activated sludge metagenome | isolation source: activated sludge from anammox sidestream of wastewater treatment plant... | place: USA: North Carolina | collected 2017-09
GTCGCCGTATGCCTGCTTGTACACCGCACGGGTCAAGCCTGAGCAGTCGATTCCAGAGCGGCCGTTGCCGCCGTACACGTACGGCACCCCCAGGTAGGACTTGGCGATGTCCACCGCCTCCCCCGACCCCACCCCACCCGAAGGCGCAGGTTCGGGGTTCTGTGTCGGGTCCGGCACCGAGGGCTCGGGGAAGGTGCCGGGGTCGATCTGCGGTGCGAGGTCCGGGGCGAGCGGGAGATCCTGCGCGTACAGCAGGGTGTTGTCGTCCTCGATCGACGGGACCTGCCCTGGGTCGGGAACCGTGATGGTGTCGCTCATCCGGTGGTCGCCCCCAACGCCTGGAACAGCAGCGGCAGGTAGAACGCCGCCGCCTGATGCTCGGCGTAATCGGGGTTCGCGCGGAGCTGGTCGGTGATGAACGTCTGCTCGTTGATCCCACCCGTGGTGGTGGAGTGCGAGGTTTGCTGGTCGCCGGCAGCGTTGGTGCGCTGGGTGGTGGTGGTGACAGTGGGGGCCTGGCGTTGCGCGGCCTGCACCTTCGTGACCAGCGCATCCAACTCGCTGCTGGTCAGGTCCCTGCCGAGTTCCTGCTGTCCCACGGCGCGCGCTGCGCCCTTGATGTCACTGCGCGACGACACGTTCGCGCTGGTGGAGGTGTAGGTGGTGAGCCTGGGTGCCCCGGTCCCGGTACCTGCCAGGTCGCTGTACCCGTTGGAGGCGTTCGATGGAGCCCACTGGTCGAGGACCTGCGCGATCGTCACCGACCGGCCCATCCCACCTGCGTAGTAGTCGGCGGCCTTCTGCGCCGCCCACTGCCACACACCCTCCACGTCCTCCGGTGCGTACCCGGCCTTCAAGTAGCCCTGCGCGACCATCGCGTCACCGATGCGGAAGAACTCCTTCGGGTCGTCCAGTTTCAGGTTCCGCAGGTACATGACCGCTTCATCGACAGTCTTGGACACCGCCTGCCCAGGCACCGTCGTGGCCCCGGACCCGGCCCTGCCGGTCCGGGGCCTGCCGTACACCGGGACGGGTTTCCCCGGCCCCCAGTACAGGGTCGGCACCGTCGCTGCCGTGCCGGACCCGCCCGCGTACTGGGAGGCGAGCGCATTGACCTCACCCGGGTCAGCCCACTGCCCCGCCACGTCCGGCGGCAGGTTCACCGGGGACGGTTGCGGTGACGGAAACACAGTGCTCATAGCCCTAGTTCCTGGCGTAGTCGGGAAGCAGGTTGTCGTTCTCGAAGTATCGCGTGAACACGTCAGCCCACGCCGGATTCGCCGCCTTCATGTTCCTCGTGGCAATGTCATACAACGCCCACAAGTCAGCGTTCGCCTTCGTCTTCAACGTCACGGACCCGCCGGCGTTGCGGCGCTGAATCAACTGGGCGACGATCCAGTCCCGTAGTTGCAGGTACTGCTTCGCGCCGGTCGCCCACTGCGCCGTCACCGGATCCGACAACACCCTCGGATCGTTGAGGATCGTGGCGAACGCGCGGGCGTTCTTCTCGTAATACCCGGAGTCCCGGGTCTGGTAGTCATCCCACCAGGCAGGGAACTCCCGCGCGATCTTCTCGATACCCAGCGTCTTCAACGCCCGGATCTGCTCCGCGCCCGCCTGCTGAATGTCGGTGAACCCGCCACGCGCGAGCAGGTCGTCGGTTTGGGTGTCGAGCTGGTTGAACAACTGCCAGCCGTGAGACACCTGCCTGGCCCGCAGCGCGTCCTCCACGTTCACGCTCGTGCGCGCGTTGTCCGCACCGGGGTAGAGAGGGTTGTTCTTCTCCCACACGTACGCGGCCTGATCGAACCCGGACTTCGCCGGGTCATTCGTGAGCAGCCCGGCGATAGACGAGTCCCCGTCCACGGTGCCCAACGCCGCCAGCGTCCCCGAGTACTGCTTGGAACGGTTGATCGCGTCCTGGGTGGCGTTCACGTTCCCCGGGTTCTTCGTCAACGAGATCATGAAGTCGTAGAACTCCGGGTACTGCGCGAGGAACTGCGCGTCCGCGCCCTGCGGGTCGGCGGCCTTCATTGCCCGATAGGCGTCCAGTTGCGGCGCGAGCGGCGACTCGATGCTCACCGAGACTGGTGACCCGGTGGATGCCAGGAACTTCACCAGGTTCAGCGCGTCGGCGCGTTTCGCGAACTCCTCCATCGTCGGCTTGTCCGCCCTGAGCCCGGCCTCGTACCGGTAGGTCTCCCACGCGGCGACCATCGAGAAGTCGTTACCCCACGTGTCTGAGTCGCGTCTGCCGTTCAGCCATTTCCGCACTGATGACGGCAGCACCTGATCCGCCGCCGACGACCCAGCACCGTAGGGGAGGATGAAGTTCGTCAACCAGTTCTGGTTGTCGGCGTTCTGGCGTACCAGCCACGCCACCGGCACCGTGACCGGTGGCCCGAACCCCGGGTTGTACCACGGTTCGCCCTGCCCGACGAGGTTCATCGACTTCTTCGAGAACTGCAACTTCGCGCCTTCCGGCAGGTTCAGGATCTTGGCGACAGGGCCGGGAAGCATGACTGGGACCACCTGGTCACCGAAGGAGTTCGTTTCGGTGGGGATCGCGTTGTATGCCCAGAACAGGTGCGCCATCCGGTCGGTGTTCTCCACCGTCATGCGCCCGTAGAACCCGAACCGGTCCATTGTCACGCTTAGGAACGGGGACACGTACCGGAGTGCGTCTGCGACGTTGGTGCGCTGGGTGATCGTGTAGATGGTGCGGTTGGTTTCCGCGAGCGCGTACTGGTGCGCGGCCCGCTCAACCTGCTTGAAGAACCGCTCCTGCTCCCCCACCGGCTGGCCCTGCAACCAGTGCCAGTTCTGGTCGATCAACGCGGCGCGGCGGATCTCGTAGTCCTTCGCGTACAGCGGCCACCTGGCGAGGTTGTTCTCCGGCAGCGTCCCGACGTAGTGGAACGACTTCTCCATCAACTGGTTCCAGTAGTCCGCGACCGTGCGGTCACCGGTGCCGAGGACCGTGGTGGCTTCCTCACCGTGGATCGGGAACAGTTCCTTCCCTGCCAACCGGGCGGCGACTTGCCCTTCGGTGACCTCACCGGCGGCGATCATGCGCTGCAACTGCTCGTCGGGAACGTACCGGTGCAGTAGGTCGTCCATGCGCAGCACCTGCTGGTCCAGGTCATCAGCTGCCCAGCCCATGCGCTTGGCTATCGCGATGCCGTCTTTGTCGGTGCGCAGCCAGTCCGCCACATCCAGCGGATGCTCACCGTTCAGCAACCTGACGACCCACGGGGAGTTGCGGAACTGCCCGTTCGCCAGATGCGTGAGGGTCGCGTAGTAGTTGTCCGCGCCCGGTTTCACCGAGTACCGGCCAGTGGACCGCAGCCACCGGCTGGTTTGCATCCGCTTCGATGCGACACCGCGCTGCAACGCCTGCTGGGCGCGCTCACTGTTCGCCAGCGACCTGGCGATATCCGTGTACGCCGAATGCTGGTCGAACGCCTCACCCGGGCCGGCGTTGGTGCGGCGCTCCGCGAACCTGGCGCGCTGCTCCACCCCGAGGAGCTGCTTACGCAAGTCCTCCTGCGCGGCTTCCAGGTTGGTGATGGACTCCTGGTGGACGTTCAGGTTCTCGTAGATGTCCGCGCGGCGTGCTTCTAGGTCGTCGATCTGCGCCGCCCGCGCCCGCGACGGCGTGCCGGTCTTGAGTTTCGCCGTCCGCGCCGCATGCCGATCGAGCTGCTTCTGCACGCCAGCCAACTCATCAGCCAGGGATTTCCGCTCGGCCGTGTGCCACGCGACCTGCTTCGCGTAGTCATCCACGACCCCGGTCAGTTCGGTGCGCAACCGCTTGGTGTCCCGCGAATAGGCGGTCACCGACAGGCGCTTCAACCGCTGCCAAGAGTTGTAGAACACGTTCGGCAGACCATGCACCGGGTCACCGACGATAGACCCGACCTGCACCATCGACGCAATCTGCGACTCACCAACGTTCCGGCCCGCGTACGCGAACGGGCGCAGCAGCAGCACCGCCGGTTTCCACAACTGGTTCACCGCCGACAGGGTGGTGTCCGCGAACTGGAACGCGTGGAACCCGGCCATCTTGAACTCGGCAGCCAGCGAACCCTCGTCGGCGGCCTTCTTCACCGAGAGAACCTTGAACTCCCGCCGCATCCCCGCCATGTCCAGCATCGGCACCATGTTCGCGAGCTGGGTCTCGGCCAGTGGGTTCTTGTAGGCGGTGCCGTCCTCCGCGAGCCCGAACTTGTTGGCGCGAAACTGGTCGATCGCGGCGGTGCGTTTCGACTGCGCGAGCCGTACCACGTCCTTCGCCACGTCATCGGACAGGCCGAAGTCGCGTGCCGCCTGCCGGGTCAGTACGTCCTCGATCTCTTCGACGACGGCGAGCCGGTCGGACTCGTTGCTGGCGTTGACGAACCGGTCCATCCAGTGTTCGGTCCACTGCGGGGACGCCTTGCCCTTCTGCAACACCGCCAGCAGCTCGTTGGGGGCCGAGTGCAGGTTCGGACCCGACAGGGCGATGTGCCCCTCCTGGGAGTTCCCGCCGACCCAGCGGACGGCGCGGACAGCGCGGGACATCAGCGGGTTGTCGGCGTAGTGCTCCACGCTGTACCCGTACCTGAGGCGGTACGCGGCGTCGGCTCTGCTCGCACGCAACGCTTCGAGCCTGCGGGACCGGGAGACACCGTAGGTGCCGGACGCCCCGTACAGGCGGTTGTTCGGGTCCAGCGCGGCGGACAGCCACGCGTCCCTAGCCTGCGCGGCTTCCAGGTCCCGCACGACGGTGGCGGTGTCGTCGAACGGCTGCCCGAGTGAGTTCGCGAGGGCCCGCGCCTTGTCCACCTCACCTGCCGCGTTCACCAGCGCCTCATGCGCCAACGGCTGCTCGGCGGCAAGCCGCTCCCACGCCACCTTGTCCCCCCGGGACGCCAGGTAGATCGTGGCCGCTTCCTCCCGGGTCCTGGCACCCGCGAGTGCCTGCGCCATCCCGTAGGAGTTCTGCGACCGCCTGACCACCGGGTCGGACAGCAACTGAGATGGGGAGGTGGTTTCGGCCCAGCGTTGCAGCGTGGAGTGGATCACGTCCTCCGGGTCCGCCAACCGTGCCTGTGTTTGCGTGATGGTTTCGGTGCCTTTGCCGATGTTCCGGGTCGGCAGGGTCGCCTCGGTTACGACCTTCCCGCCGATGTTGATCGGGTCCGCGTACCAGCCCAGGTAGGCGTCCGCGCCTCCCGTCGTCAACTGCCCGAACCACGTCTCGGTCGCCTGCTGCTGGAACTCCGGTGTCGTCGGATCACGGAAGATCGCGTATCCACCGGCGTGCAGCGGGTCGTGGGTGATGTCGTTCCACAGGCCCTTCAACGGCGTCCACCCGCCCACCGCCTGTGCCGCTTGACCCGGGGACGTGCGCTGCGCGTCCTGTTGTGCGGCGATGGCCTGCGGTGAGTCACCTTTCCCGTACAGGTCCCCGAACAGCACATCTACCGCCCCGCGCTGATTGCCGTAGGCGGGGTTGATCGCGAGTAGCGCGGTGGTGACCGGTTCCGCGACGTAGTTGGAGTACAGGTGCTGGTCGAGGCTGGTGAACGGTGCGACCGCCCCGTGATACAAGCCTTGAACGCCCATCGAGAACGGGGTGACCGCTGTCTCCGCGACCGACTGGATCGGTTCGGGGGTGTGCTGCCGGTAGAACGAGGTCACGTCGTTGACGACACCCCGCAGGGAGTCCAGCGCCGAGGACAGCAGGCTCATCGGGTGACCTCACTGATGAACGCGTCCCGGTGCTCAACCGACTGGAACGGGATCTGCGCGCAGTACCACGCCAGGTCGCCGTTCTCCACCCCCAGCGCACCGAGGAACGCGTCCAGGTCGTCGAGAAAAGCCATGTCAGACGTTCTTCAACAGGCGGAAGAACCGGGCCACCCTCGGGGGCAGGTCGTCGCGGCGCAACGCGAAGTCGATGTACGCCTTGTTGCGATCGGACAGGGCCTTGAGGTTGTCCAGGTTCGCGGGCATCGCGATCGCCTCCGGGCCCGCACCGGGCCCCATCGGCAGCCCGTTCGTCAATGGCACGTCGGGGTTGCCGGGGTCGTGCAGCGAGCCGAGACTGCCAGGCGCAGGCAGCGGTGCTGGGGGCGCTGCCTGCGCCTGGCTGGGGACAGGAACCGCCGCTTGCGCCCTGTCGAGCGCGGCCTGCTCCCCATACGTGCCGCCTCCCGTGGGGAGCGCGGCCGGTGACCTGTTCGCGTTCAAATCAGTCCTGTTGGCGTACGACCGGCCCGCCGCCCCGGTGCGCCTCCCACCCCTAGCCATCAGCCGCTCCTCGTCAACGACTTACCGGCGGTCAACGAGTTCAGCAGGGCACGCATCCCCATCAGCCCCTGCGGGGCCTGCGGCCCAGCGGTCGGCTGCTCCATCCCCTGACCGGGTTGCGCGATCCCCGGCTGCGCCTCCGGGCTACCTGGCGCGACCGGACCGGACGGTTCACCGGGCTGCCCGCTGCTGGCCTGCCGGTCCTGGGCTTCCTTCTGGACCTGGTTGAACGCCTCCACCACATCCACCTGCTGATTCCGCAACAGATCCAGCGCTCTCACCGCATCCGGCAACGGCACGATGCCCTGCGCGACCTGCTGTTCGAACCCCGCCAGCACCGCCCGCTCGATCGCCTCCTGCGCGATCCGGTTCTTCTCCTTCTTCGGATCATCCACGGTGGCGAGCTTCTCCATCGCGGTCTCGTTCGACATCACCTGCATGCCGACCTGCTGCCCGATCGCGACCGTCACCTGGTTGATGTCCATCCCCGCGAACGGGTACGACACGACAGCGGTCCGGTCACCGGCCCACAACTCGGCGGGCTTGTAGTCGGCGCGGCCCTTCGCCCGCGTCCACGACACGTAGATCGACTTCGGCTGGTCACGCCAGTACGCGGCCTCCACCTCCGCTGCCACATCGAGCTCGTATTTCATGGAGCGGGCGAGGATCTTCTGGTGCTCGTCGATGTGGAAATCAATCGCCGCGCTCAGCACACTCTGCCCGCGACGGTCGGTGCGAATATTCGAACCACTGTTGCCGGTGTAGTAGACGGAGCCGTGGCGGCGTGCGAGCCAGGACCCGTTCTCCACAGTGGGGCACCACACCTGCCCGTCGTAGATGACGTGTCGGAAGGTACTGGACCCTCGCTGTGCGCCTTCCTTCATGTTGATGAACTTGTTACGGCGCAGTCGGACAATGTGCGCGGTGTAGGCGCCTTCCCGCCACCCTGGTCGCGTCTCGCGCTTGGTCCGCTGCCGGTATGACACGCCGTATCCGGCGAGCATCGCAGCGAACGCGAACGCCTCCGAGCGGGCCGGGTCCTTCTGCCCGAATCGGGGACCACCCGCGTTGTCGGCAAGTAGTGAGACGTTGAGGAACAGTTCGAGTTGGGCCTGGGTGAGAGTGCGCAGCCAGTCGTTAGTCGGAACCTTGTCGGGGCAGTGCTCGCTGAGCGTGTCCGCAGCGTGCTTGGACAGATCCCAACGGATGACGCCACGGTCGTTCGGAGTGTTCTCATTCCATCGCGGCACTCCGTCATGCCCGACGCCACCTTGACCGCAACCGCTGAGATGACGCCAACCTGTCGTCGGCGGGCCGAACAGGGACCGCAGCGCGGCCCTGATCCGCTCGACGTGCTCAGGCTTCTTGACAGACTGGCTGATCTGGCCTCCGCTGTCTCGGCGGCTTCCTTCGGTGTAGAACCATGCGACCAGTTCGACCAGCGCATCTGACCACTTTGCTTCGACCGGCGTGTCTGCCGACATCGCCGCTATGGGCAGCCGGTGATTGGAGGTGAGTTCGGCCGAGGTGCGCCACTGCCGCTCGCCGTTCCAGCGGGACACCACCGGCCAGCGGTGGTTGAGCGTGGACAACGACGAGTGCCGCTTGCCCTCCACTTCCAGCATGGAGCGCGGAACCGCCTCGTAGACGTGCAGATCCTGTATCGGCTGCCACTCCGAGAGTCCGGTGTCGTGGTTCAGGGTCAGGATCTCGGTGCCGACTCCGATCTCGTCGTACCGCTTCCACCCTTGCGCGGTCAGGATCTCCGTGTGGTCATCGACGCACTCGCCGCCGAGCTCGGCGGGCATGGCCGCGTTCAGGCGCAGGCCGCGTTCCAGCATGTTGATGACGTTGGTGGTTTGGAAGCCGGGCTGCATCGCCAGGTTGATGACCTGACCGCCCTGCACCTCACCCACAACCCCGCGCATGCCATCGGCGGGGCGGATGATCTCCCCGCCGCCCTGCGGGTCTTTGATGAACCACGTGTCCGGGTACACGGCGCGGGTGACCGCGTTGACTTCCAGGCTCATCATGCGGGCGAACATCTGGAACATGCCGGGGGTGTCGTCGAACTGGCCCTTCGGCTGATCCAGCGACAGGCGGGTGGGTGTGATGACGGGGCAGCACGCCAACTGCGGGGCGACATCCAACGTGATGGCCCACTGGCCGCGCCCGGTCTTCTGCCCCAGGTTGATGATGCGCGCGTCACCGATCCCGTATTCGGCTTCGCGGACCATTTCGGTGATCTCACCGCCGCCGACCGCGACCAGGATGATCGAGTCGTGGTCGAGGTACCGGGCGATCTCGATCTTGTCGTCGTCGTGGGGCTTGTCGTGCATCGACAGGGCTTCTGCGACCAGCGCGGCGTGCGTCGGGTAGTTGCGGCGCAGCCACGACCACGGCTGCGTGTACGTGATGATCACGTCACTGGGCCGGTAGTCGAGGTCGTCCTGGGTGGGCGCAGGGTAGGTGTCGAGCGGTGAGTGGATGCGCCACCGTGGGGCGCCGAAGGTCTTGTCGGGGATGATCTCCACCACAGACCCGGTGTAGGCGATCAAGTGGCGGGCGCGTTTGCGGAGCAGCAGGTCCATGCCGTTGGACTCCCACCACCCGTACGCCGCCTGCCTGCGCAGCTGGGCTTGTTTCTCGTACTTTTCGCCCTTGCGTTGCGCCGGGAAATCCACGTCCGGCAACAGACTGGCGATGCGCATGGCGTGCTGGTCGATGCCCTGCGCGATCAGGTTCGGGACGAACGGCTCCTCACGCACCGTGGTCTCCGGTAGCGGGATTGCGATCCGGTTGTTGTAGTGCGCCGACACGGCACGTGCCAGCTCGAACACGGCCCCTCTGGCGGCGCGGCGCTGCGCGAGCAGGTCCACGATCTGGTCGGTTGTTCTCATCCGGCCCTCCCAGCCACATTGTGACCCCGGTAGTCGTTGATGGACAGTACCGCCGCAGGGCGCCGCAACACCGTGGGTGTGTCCTTCGCTGGTGTGAGACGCGGCAGGTGGTGGATCGCGAACCAGTGGGCCATCACCTGGTCGTCGGTTCCGGCGTTCGGGTAGCGGGTGATCTCATCCACCAGATGCCTGCTGGCGGCTGCCGCATGCAGGCCGCGTTTCGGCAACCGGATCCTGCCGTTGACCCACCAGGACGCCACCATGTCCACCCCCAGTTTCGGGTCGAGTTTGGTGAGGGTGGTCTGGTGGGGGAGGACGTTGACGTTATGCAGGGAACGCCACCGGCGCACGTGGTCGTACTGCAACAGGAACCGTTGCGCGGCGTTCACTTCGATGATCCACGTGCGGATCGGGAACCCGGCCGCGATGGAGCGCTGCTGCCAGTCCTCCATCACCCCCGTGAACTGCTGGGAGTCAGCGATCCAGTCCAGCAGGTCGTTGCCGCCCATCCGCACCCGCAGACAGTCCATCAACCACAGGCGCTGCGCGGCCTGCGGGGTGTAGATCCACCACTGCAACCCCCAATACCGGGTCGGTGACGGGTCGGCGGTGGCGAACGATATGAACGGCGCCACCAGCCCGGTCGGTAGTTCCGCGAGGCCCCGGTCCGGGTCCCAGCAGCCCGGGTGGTCGATGCCGGTGTCCCGGTCCACACCGCCATCCACCCAGATCTGCTTCACCAGGGCCTGTTCGGGGTTGGCGTCCTCTTGCTGGTACTGGATCGCGTACTTGGCTGGGTTGTTCGCGCGTAACCTGTTTAGTTCCCGCCACGGGATCCGTTTCGGATCCAACAGGCACCCTTGCGGTTGCGGTGGGGCGTCGCGGCCGTGGTCCTTCTCGCATTTGCTGTCGTCGTGCGCAACGAACTTCACATGCCCATACACGCTGGGTTGTTCGGCTTCCAGTTCCGCGATCTCGGTGTCGTCCAGGCCGTCGTCGTCATCCAGCGGGACCTTCTTGTCCAGCGCAAACCGGTACAGGTCGTTCGCGGCGAACCTTTGCCCGACCAGGAACATCGCCCCTGCCGGCTCAAGCCTGCTCTCTGCCTCGTCGTCATACCATTTCCGTTGCGCCTCGATCGCGTCAACGGTGCGGATGGTGGTGTTGTCCACCAGGTCGTCCCACACGATGAGGTCGTAGCGGTTGCCGAGGAACCCGGTGTCCATGCCGACGGCGGACCAGGTGGGTTCCTTCTCGTCGATGGGGGTGTCGTCGTCCTGGGCGACGATGAACTCGCTCGCGCGCCATAGGTCGATGCGGGTGGGGGGCCGGAACAGGCCGTAGTCGAGTGCGAGGCACGCTTCGGCATCAACGGCGAGCCCGGACGCGACATCCTCGGGTTTGGCTTGGACGGGTGTGGTGCGTTCCAGGTAACGGCGCATCCTGCGCGTGACACGCTCAGCGTTGTTGTACACCCTGCTGCCGTACACGCCACGGATGCGGCGATTCCTGACCGTCACCCACAGGCACACGTCGCACAGCAACGTCGACTTGCCACCGCCGGGCGGCGCGTTGAGGACCATGAACTCCTTGTGCTCGGAGTCGATCCCCTCCACGATCCGCTCCGCCGCCTGGATGTGCCACGGCAACGTCACCCGGCCCAGGTAGCGTCGGCGGAACAGGTCGAAGTCGTCCAGGGCGCGGATCGCGGGGGCTTTCAGCTCGTCCCGGCGCAGCGGCCGGGCCAGGACCTCTAGGGCGTCGGTGTTGCGGGCGGCGTCCTGTACCCGGTCGAACTCGGCGGCGGTCAGGAACCCCTTGTTCGCTTTCCTGGCCCACGCGTAGGACACGCCGACTGCGCGTTGGGCTTGCGCGATCGAGTAGCCCTCTTGGTGGACGAGCCGCAGGAACCGTCTGCGTTTCTCGTCACTGATCCGAGCTGGCATCGCAGTCCACGAGCGCCGCGAGGAGGTCCAGGCGCAGCCCACCCCGGGAGGTGAAGATCGAGTAGGTTTCCTCAGCGCCACGGTGCGCGTCGAGGATGTGATCCCACAGCGGCTGCCGCCACGCGGGGTCGTGTTGCGGGTCGGGTGCATACACCCGCGCGCCGCACCCGCAGTCGAACGCGACCGTCACAGCCTCCACGAGTGTCTACTGTACGCAGCGGACACGCGACTAGCCGTGAACCTGCGGCATCGCGGTATTCGGCCTAGCGCGCGATGCTTCGCTTTCCTTCGTGTTCATCGCTGCACCTCCATGCTCAGCACCTCCGGGGGAGTAGCGGGGCGGCGCTCCTGCGCCTTGACGATGGCGGCGCAGCGGGGGCAGAACGTGAGCACCACATCTCGGTCCTCCGTCCCCTTCGCGTCGGTACCGAAGCAGACGTACCAGCCGGTGCCCTTGGTGCCGACACGGGCGAGGGGCCGTCTCGTGACCAGTTCCTCTCCGCAGCCGCTGAGGGTCGGCATCCCGTCACAGCCGTAGGCGTAGCCGCCAGGGGCGCGCCTCCCGAGGTCGGTGAACCCGCGCCAGCCATTCGCACGGGCCTCCGCGCTCATCGCGTCCCCTCCGGGGGAGTAGCGCGGGCGTCGAGCCAGGCTTGCCACTCAGCGCGGGTCGGGATGCGCTGGATGACGCCGGGACACCGCTTGTAACCTTTGTCCCAGGAGTGGGCGGGGTGAACATCGGAGCGGTCGCAGGGCAGCGCCTCACTCATCGGTTGCTCCTTCACCATTGAGGGCGCGCAGCAGGCGTTCCCGGCGCGGGTCGAGCACCGACCACTCGGACGGCTCGCACAGGGCGCGGGCGGCGTCGATGCGGGCGCGGAGAGCGGCGTTAGCGGCCTGGCTGTTCCAGACTCCGGCGCGGCATCCGTCGCAGTCCCCGCACGGGTAGGTGGCGCCGTCGCGGGTGCAGGACCAGGTGGCGTAGGACTGCCATGCCTGGTTCTCGGCCTGGAGCGCGGCGATGTCGTCGTTGAGGGTGTCCTCGCGCTGGTCGCGGTCGGCGAGGAGTTGCGCGAGTTGGTCGTTGGCGACGCGCAGCCGGTCGATCTCGTGCAGCAGGTCGGGGACGTCGGTGCGGGCGGCGGCGGTTTGTAGGAGGCCAGCGCGCAGCGCAACTAGGTAGTAGCAGTCGTCCTCGCGCCCGTCCTGGCAAGGCGGGCAGTCGCAGGGACCCCGGAGCCCCATCACCGCTCTCCTTCCGGGGTGAGCAACGCGCAGACTTCGGTGAGCGCCATCTCGTAGCCGAGCCCCACGACTGCGCCATTGATCGGTGTGCGCATCTCCGCTACTGCTTGTCGTGCGGCGTCCATAGCCACAGCAGCAAGGTGGGAATCGAAGCTGTCGCCTTCCCAATCGCAAAAAGCGCAGCGCCAACGACTAAGAGACGAACCGGGTGGCGCGAGCATGTGTTCACCCAGCGCCGCTGCGATGGACTCCTGAACGCTCACGACTCCTCCCATCCGGTCGGTGTCAGCCGCGCAGCCATCTGCTGAGTGGTCGAGTTGTGCATCAGCAGCAGGTGCTTGCGGTGCCACTCGTCTGCGATCTGCGCAGCGTCCGGTCCTTGGACGGTGAATGTCGCGCCGCAACGGTGGTTGCACGTGTGTGTGATGCGCGTGGACTCCTGAACGGTGCTCATGCCGGGTCCGTACAGTCCGGGCAGCCGCCACCGTCGCAGGTGGCGCAACGCGGGTAACCAGCCTCCGTGCGATGAATCGGGAGCGGGCGGGGCCGATGGTCGTCGCACGTCATCCCGAGCGGCAGCGACGCGGACGCGCCGCAGCTAGGGCAGATCAGCTGAACGGGGCCGTCGTGGACCAGGCGCACCTTGTCACCAGGGGAGAACGTCATGCGCTGGTCCTCGTCTCGTCGGGCTGCCAAAGTCATCAGCTCTCCCCTTCTCTCTCCCGCCCCGCCACACCACCGTCACCCGCGATCCGCACCCGCCGCGACTCAACCAACACCACACCCCGCACCAACAACCCATGCTCAACAACCCGCCGCAACCAATCCTGCCGCGACAACCCAACCTCCCCCGCCCGCGCATCAACCGCCGCCAACACCGACGCATCCAACCGCAACATCACCGGAACCCGTCCACCACCCACAACAGACACAATACCACCACCGATACCAAACCCCCAGAAGAATCACCAGCAATACCACCAACCCACCACCATCCAGCCACCCCCCCCACATACCTAGCATCACGTCAGGGGGGCCGGGGTGGCCCGGCACACCCCCCGTCACACCCCCTCTGACCTGCGGAAACACCACCCGGACGGTGCCTTGTCGCCGTGCCTGCCGTGGTCTTGGTCGGGCCACCCGGGACCGGGTGGGTGGGGGGTTGGGGGGGTGGGGGTGTTTCTGCGCTGGTGGTGGGGTTGTTGCGCTGCGGCGTGGGCGGCCGGGTGAGGGTTGGCCGGGGGGTGGCGCATGCCGGGGGTGTGAGCTGGGTGCCTGAGGTGGGGGGTGCGGTGTGGCGTGGCGTGTGGCGAGGCGTTGTAGCGGGGCGGGGGTTGGGGCCGGCGCGCACCCGCCTGGGGTAGTCATTTGTGACTAGGCGCGGTAGTCACTCCTAGGCATTCTGTCTACGGGGTGTTGACATTGGGTTGGGGGTGGGTAGTGTGCGTGTTGTGTCTGCTACGCATGGCAGACACCGGGAGAGAGAGAGGCAGCAATGATCTACGCGGGAGACGAATACCTGAGCGCTGACGATGACGCATTCGGTCCGTTCGAGATCCAAGGCGACTGGTCGGAGTACGGGGACGTGTGCGACCACGGTGCGACGTACTGCCCGGCATGCGGGCTGGTATGACGTGACCGACACTGACCGGGAGACAGTGGGTGCGGCCCTAGCGTTGTTCCGTGACGCGCGGCAATGGATCATGCACCCAGACTGCGCTGACGCGATCGAACTGGCGTGTGCGCTGCTCGAACCGATAGCGCGCGGGGAGGACCCGGACGCGGCCGAGGTTGACGACGGGTTCGGGGAGACTGCGCCTAGGGATGACCGGGAGGGTTACGCGCTGTACCTGGACCGACTGTTCACCCGCTGCGAGTACGACACCAACGGGTACATGCGGTCGGCGGCCGGGGTCCGGGCCGGGTACAGCTCGCGCAGGTTCTTCACTGACCGGCGGCCGCGCGCAGCGTACGCGTCGCCGGAGCTGCTGGACTGGATGCGCGCGAATGGCCCGATCATGTCCTACGCGGAATGGCGGGACGGCGCGGTGCGGCCGTCCGGGCGGAAAGCCTGGTACGAGTCCGACACGACACGTGTAGAGCGTCAGACCGGCCGCGCCCGCTCGAGTGCGCAGCGGGCACGGGACCGGCGCGCCATCGCCTAGAGGGTCGCCATCCCCCACCGACGTAGCGCGCGGTGGGGGGTGGGGTCCACCTAGGGACCCGGGAGAGAGAGAGAGAAGGAAGGCAAGCGATGAGCAGTTGTGACCTGTGCGCTGAACCTGGCGTGATCGTTCTCGACCATGACACGTCCCACCCGGGGTATGCGGAGATTGCGCGGCGCTGCCCGCAGCACCTGCCCGCGATGCGCCCCGGCACCGCCCCGCGTGGGCGGGTCGCCTGCTACAGCGACCACAATGAGGACATTCGCACCAAGGGCTGGTGCGATTACTGCGGCAGCGACCTGCCGGACGGTGCGCTGTGAGCGCGGACACTGTGCGGCTGGTCGCCGTCATCGTGTACATGGCCTGCGCCGCCGGGCTGACATTGGCCGTGGGCTGGCTCACCCGGCGTTGGGACGGCAAGTGATCCCCCCGGCCGTCAGGAGGGCGAGGCAGCAGCGCGCCTGGCGGCGCTACCTGGCCGCGCGCAGGCGGCTGCGGGACGCGCAACGGCAGCAGTGGGTCGCGCAGCGGGAAGCGCTCGCGCGGATCGGGGGCCGGGTATGACCTGGCTGCTGGTGCTGGCCCTGATCGGATTCCTGATCACGGTTGGCTGGTTGGGATCCTAGATGCGCGCCGTGATCCTCAGCTCTCGCGCTGAGGGTCGCGGGGTACACCTAGGGAGAGAGAAGGCCAAGCAATGACACAGATTGAGGCAGGCGCGCTGCAACCCGGCATGTGGGTATGGGTGCCCGCACTGTTCACAGAACCCGTGGAGATCGCGGACGTGACTGACAGCGGATACCAGAACAGGAACGGTGACCGCATCCTGACCGTCCGATACGTCGAAGGCGCCGTGAACAGGTTCGGCGCGGTGACGGCAGGCAACAGCACGTCCGAATCGAGCTTGTGGGACGTGGCAGAACAGTGCTCCGCGAACACCGGGGGGAATCCTGCGAACGGGTGCGAGAACTGGGTGCCCTATGACTGCGCAGACAGCGGCCTGTGCAACAAGCACTGGTCCACGCTGGTGAACCAGCAGTGGAAGCATGCCCGCGATGTATGACTACCCGGAGCTGCTGGACACGGCCGGGGTCGCTGACCTGTTGGGGGTGAAGCCGGCGACGGTGCGGACGTATCTGATGCGCGGCAGCATCCCGGAACCGGACTACCGGCTGTCCGGGCGACCGATCTGGCTCGGGCGCACCATGCGCGCGTGGGTTTCTGAGCGGCGGCGCTGGTCACGCACCCGACCGGGTGCGCCGATCGACTTCTGACCCGGCCAGCGCCCGCCCGAGATCGAGCCAGCGTTCCAGGTTCTCCGGGGTGAGGGTGACGGCGACCTCCCACACCCGGTCCTTCGCCCGCCCGGATTCGCGCGCCGCGTCCCGGATCGCCTGCTCCGGGATCCCCAGCGTGTCGGCCAGCGCGGTGACCGAGGCGGGTTCGATCCAGATCGAGTTGCCGCGCACGATCTGGTTGATCCCGGCCCGGGACAGGCGCAAACCCGAGGCGACCTCAGCGGCGCGCAGCGACAAGCCGCGCCGCCGCATGGCCTCCCCGATCAACTGGTGCAGCAGCTTCTTCCTGGTCACTTGGGGTGCTCGATGCCCGCGCGGAGGTCCGCGAGCAGCCGCCGATCCCGTTCCCGTTGCGCGCGGCGGGCGTGACCGGGTGCGCGCAGCACGACCACCCCGAGGACGACTGCGGGCACGCCGGCCACCACCCACCACACGTGGGTTTGCGCCCAGGACGCTAACCCGCTGAGACCATCAGCGGCAGGTTGCAGGAACGCCACCGCGATCAGCGTGACCCATGCCAGCCCGGCGAGCGCGACCAGCCCCATGCCAACCACCGACCACCATTCGCTGTGTTTCCTGCTGGTCGTCATGTGCTGATGCTAACGCTGGTGAGGACTTCGGCGGGCCGCAGCGGGTCCAGCGCCGCATACACCTGCGTGGACGCCACCGACTGGTGCCGCAACAACCTGGCGGTGGTCAGCAGGTCATGCCCGGATGCCCGATACCACGTTGTCGCCGCGTAGTGCCGCAACTGGTGGGCGGTCGCGGTGACCCCGCAGTCGTGCAGGTGCCGGTTCACGACCTCCGAGACCCGGTTCGCGGAGCACGACCACCACACCCCGCCGCGCGCCGGGAGCTGGTTCAACGCGGTGAGCACGTCGGGGTGCAGGGGGACGGTGGCCTGTTGGGAGCCTTTGGTGACGCGCAGGATCAGCAGCGGCGGGCCCACTTCGGGCAGGTACAGGTCGCGGGGCTCGAGCGCGGCGACCTCGATGCAGCGCAGCCCCTCCAAGGCCATGAGCAGCAGCCAGGCGCGCATCCTGCGGTCGGCGTAGGCGAGGGCGCGTTGCAGGTCATCCTCGTCGATGGGGCGGGGCAGCCTACGGGGGACTTTCACGTTCGGGATCCGGTCGGTCGGGTTTGTTTCCAGGTGTCCTTGGTCGATCAGCCAGGTGCAGTAGGCGCGCAGGTGGGAGCGGTAGGCGCGGCGTGACTCCGGCGCGAGCGGGCGCGCCAGCCACGCCTTCAACTCGGCCGGGCTCGCCTCGTACAACGGGCCTAGGTCGCGGGCGGCGTGGCGCAGCACCTTCCGGCGGACGCGAATGGTGGCCGGTGACGCACCGGCGAATGCTAGGTCAGCGAGATATTCAGCGACGAGCGGCGGGTCGGTAGACATCAGCGGGTTCCCCCCATGCATGGAATGTTCGGAAGTCAACGAATCAAGATCACGCCTTGTACGTCGGCCCGCCGGTCGCGCTTCTTGACTCACCGATCAGTGGTGGTGCGCGGATCAGGCAGCCCACGAGTTATCCCAGGATGATTCTCGAGTAACCCCTGGTGGTGGGCCGTCGCCGGGCTCACCACCCCACAGCAGCCACTCCCGCCTGACCCCGGTCGCGTCGTGGATGGCCTCGACGACGGCGATCAGGTCGCGGGGTTTCGCTCCCCGCTCCCACGACGACCAGGTGGGGGACTTCTGCCCGGTCAGGTCGGCCATTTCTTCCACGGTGAGGCCGAGGTTGTGGCGCAGCACGAGCAGGCGTCCACCGAACGGCAGCGCAGGAACCCACTCTGTTAGTTGCTTCACGCTCATAGAGACAGGTTATACACAGATCCGCTGCCGTCCACTAGATCAACTGACGGAAATAGTCCGAAGTGACTATGCCTGGGGTCTTGCGATCAAGATAGTGAGTCGCTAGGTTCAGAGTCATGGAGAAGGCCAGCGAGTCGCCCACTGCCCGCCCGTACACCACGGCTGAGGTGGCGGCGCTGTTCAACGCCCACCCGGTGACGGTCTCCAAGTGGGCGGCGGACGGGCGGATCCCGTCTTTCCGCACCCCTGGTGGCCGGCTGCGCTACCCGCGTGACCGCATCGACCAGCTGACCCACAAGACCGCCTGAAAACGGGTGCTCCCCCCGGTCCACGTGGGTCCGGGGGGAGCGGAGAGAAGGAGACCAAGCGCTACGCAAGGACCCTTCAACACGAAGGGTCTCACACCCACCCGGAACCCCACAAGACGGGACGACCCGGCCAGGAGGACCCAATGATGAACACCCGGCAGGTCAACGACCTGCTCACCACCCTCGCACCACACCTCCTCGTAGACCCCTACGACACCGAACTCGACCCGCGCACCGTCCGGGTCGTCGCCGCGATCGTCGACCGCGACGACCCCGACCTTCCCGGTGACGTGACGGACTTCGCGCTCGAAACACGGCAGCTCGAGTACGTGCGCGACGGGTCGCTGCACCCGTCGGAGATCGACTCCCGGTATGGGTCGAGTGACGCGGACTGGTCCGCTGCGGTTGAGCGGCAGAGCGAGCGGGTGGATGACGCGCGGTTCACGCTGCGGTTCGGTCACGTCCGCCCGTGCGTGGACTGCAAGCGCACCACCTGCAACTACGAGCCCGCCGTCCGCGGGCTGCTGTGTGACCTTCACGCGGACGCCAAGGGCAGTGTCGTCGACCACTTCCTCGATGTCGCCGCGCGGCACGCGGCCCCCCAGCCGGTGGTGAACCGGCCCGGCCGAGACATCGACACGTCCACCGCGTTCGGTCGCGCCCTCGCCGACCCCGTAGGGACTTGGCTGCAGCAGAAGGTGGCGACCCACTCATGAACCGCGACGAACTGACTCTGACCCAGGGGGTCATCCGCGACGGCTACCCGTTCGCGCTCGGCTGGCTGATGTCAGCCGTCAACCACGCCGAACTCACCGGTGACATGAGCGGGCTGCCCCGCACCGTCGACGTCATCGAGCGCGCCTTGGAAGCACGGGACGCGGCGCAGCGCGCCGACCTGCGCGCCGCCATCGACTCCCTGCCCGAACTCACCGCCGGGAGCCCCTCGTGACTACCGTCGCCACCCAGGCCGAGCTTGACGCCGCCATCAACGCGGGCGACCCGGACATCATCATCAACTCCCCCGCCGGCGTCTGGCTCACCCTCACCGGGTCCAGCCGCGTCGTGGCGCGGGGGTCCAGCAGCGTCGAGGCGTGGGAGTCCAGCAGCGTCGAGGCGTGGGGGTCCAGCCGCGTCGTGGCGTGGGGGTCCAGCAGCGTCGTGGCGCGGGGGTCCAGCAGCGTCGAGGCGTGG
>WBZO01003287.1_pt1 | contig 19160 bp, 14 predicted proteins | sample 5204261 | NCBI WGS metagenome assembly WBZO01 (sample SAMN12412400, study PRJNA552823) | activated sludge metagenome | isolation source: activated sludge from anammox sidestream of wastewater treatment plant... | place: USA: North Carolina | collected 2017-09
GTCCATATCGCTACTTTACCATCGCCGTGCGACGGGCAGCAAGCGTGGAATCCCCACCGAACGGGGGACGCATAATACGGGGTGCGAGGCCGTTATTGCGTCCCCTTGGGGCGGAGAGTTAGCTTCGGCCGTTGGGGGTGGGGGACGCGGAATAGCTGTTAGGCGGCCTGCTAGGCTCAGAGGTGGGACGTCGCCTGGATCAGCTGAGCGGCGTAGACTGGCCGTATTGGCCGCGGCTCCCGAGGGCCATGCCTACTAGGAGCGGTGGAGGGGCATACGGTGGTCGTCGCTCCCGAGCACCTAACGGCAGAACTGGATTATTCGTGGGTGCCGTTCACCGTTGGCGGCGACCACCTCTCCTTCGCGCAGCATCGCGGTGCCGTACTTCGGCAAGGCCTCTGCAGCCACTGGGGCCCGGCTGTGTACAAGTGGGAGGGTCTGCTCACAGAAGGCCCACACGGCGGCAAGGTCGGCATCCTCATCGGGGAGACCAGCGATATTCGTGCCCGCGTCAAGCAGTACCTCACCGGTACCCAGGAGCGCGGGAACAAGCTCTGGCGCGAGACATTCCTTGCGCAAGCAGAGGCTCAGCTCTACACCCTCCGTCTCTCCTCGCTACGGGTATCCGGCCGTTCCCCCGTCGAGTCAAGTACGGCCCTCGCCAGCGCCAACATACGACTCGTATTGGAGCAACTCCTCGTGATGAAAGCTGTCGCCGAAGCCGACGACTCGCGCTGGGTCGTGAATGCTCGGCAATAGCGCCGCCCACTCTCGGCGGCCGTCACAACAGGTCTGTGCCCTTCCCAATCACGACGCAGACAGCTACCCTTCGTTCCGGGTGCGGAGCATGAGGCTCACACGAGGTTTACTCGTCATGATGCCGAAGGGCTGCTCGGAGGCACAATGCTCAACTTGCCGATCCTCGATCGGCTGGACGTGGAGGGCTACGGGTTGTTCCCGGGTACCGCCGGTACGGCCCCTGGTCTGCACGTCGAGTTCAAACCCGGTCTGACGCTCGTTCTTGGAGCGAACGGGCTTGGCAAGACGACGATGGTCACCATCATCTACCGCCTGCTGAGCGGACCGTTCGACATCCCAGGACTCGTCGGCAGGACCGACCTTGGCAACATCCGACTTACACCGACCATGATGTCGGCCGCAGGTCGAGCCGCATTCGCCCAGAGGGTGGGCGACGGTGCTCGGAACGCAACGGCGCGCCTCTCGTTCAGGCTTGGCCAAGACGACGTCGTGGTGGAGCGGCGGCTGAGTGACCTCACGCTGACACACTTTAGCATCAACGGTGCTACCACTGGCACTGATGAGTTAGTGAACTTCCAGGCTGAGATCCTTCGGCTTGTCGGCGTGTGGTCGTTCGGAGACTGGGTTCTCCTGCTCCGCCTCATCGCGTTCTACCTCGAGGACCGGCGTGCCCTCGTCTGGGATGCCTCAGCGCAACGTCAGATTCTGCGAGTCTTATTCCTTCCCCCGGCCGTTGCCAAGAAGTGGACCGAAGATGAGCGAGCAATTCTCGAACTCGACAGCCGCATGCGCAACTTGAGCGCAGCGCTGTATCGGGAAGAGCGCGCCCTCGCCACGGACGAGTTCAAGGCCGAGGCCGCAGTGGACGTGCACCAAGAGCTGCAACTCCTAGGGAAGCTACAGGGCATTGATGAGGAACAGCTCCAACGCCTCGAGGACGAAGTTGTAGAGGTCGAGACAATCCGTCAACAAGCACGTCTGAGGTTCCTCAGAGCGGAGCAGGAGCGGGAGTCACGGTTCCGAGAGCTCGAACGAGCGAAACTAACCGCCATCAGCGCCCGCTTCCCAGACCGATCGGAGACGGCACGCTACATTCTCGCCCAGCTCTTGACCGAAAACACCTGTCTAGTCTGCGAACAGGTCGCCCCCGAGGCAGCTGCTGGGTACACCGCACGCATCGATGGGAAGAGGTGCATAGTCTGCGGCACGGACCTATCGACTGCCGATGGCTTGGTGCCCGTAGCGGACGTCGCCGACAGACGTGTAGACCGAGCGACAGCCGACCTCAAGTCCATCGAAGAGGATTTGGACGAGGCGAGACAGGCGCTCGGCGATGCCGACCGGCGGCATCTATCACACTTCGAGGGGATCCAGAAGCTCAACTACGAAATTGCCGAGCGCTCACGGCACATCGACGCCCTGGTGAAGCGACTGCCGCCCGATGAGGCGGCGATGCACAAGCAGCGGTCCGAGTTGGCAGCGATGCGTAGCCGAGTAGAGGAACTGCGTATCGACCTTACGATCAAACGTGAGCAGTTCCGGTCCTTCGTGGAGGGCGTCAGCCGCGAACTCGCGACGAAGTCAGAGAACATCATGCACTCGTTCGACGAGTACGCCGAGGACTTCCTTCTAGAGACATGTCGGCTGACTTGGTCGCCTCAGAAGGCACGACTCGGCGAAACTGGTGGCCTTATCGATTTCCCAGCATTTGAAATCGAGATGACAGGTTCAAACTTCTCTACGCCTGTGCGCCGCAGTGGACCGGATCAGGTGTCGGAGAGCCAGCGGGAGTTTATTGATCTTGCGTTCCGCATGGCTTTGATATCCATCGCTGGCAGTAATGGAAAGGGGAGCCTCGTTATCGATGCGCCTGAGTCATCTCTTGATGTCGTCTTTGTGGCACGAGCCGCCAATGTGCTCTCGCGGTTCGCCGAGCCGACGCGCGACAACCGACTATTGATTACCTCCAACCTCGTTGAAGGCCAACTCATCCCGACGCTAGTCGCCAAGGCCACGACAACGGGAGACCGCTCTGACCGTGTCGTGAATCTCTTCAAGATTGCCGAACCGACAGTGGCAGTGCGTCAGCTTCGTCAGGAGTACGACAAGATGTGGGACTTCCTCGTGGGTGACGTCGGGGGCGCCGAGTGACTACCAACGAGCAGCTGAGCGACGGAGAGATCAGCACACTGCGGCGCCGTGTTCGCCTCATCGTGCTGCTCGACTCGGCCGAGCGCGCCGGCTTGGTTCCGTTGCCTATCCTCCGGTTGCATACACTGGCCTATCTCGCCAATGTGCTCGCGCCGGTGTGGGACATGCCAGCCCTTGAAGGTAAGATCCTCAAACGGCACGGAGGACCCTTCTACCCAGCGTTGCAGCGCGACCTTGACCGCTTGGTCGGGATGGGCGTCGTTCTCATCTCAGGTCTGGGTCACGTGCGGGATGAGGAAGGGCGCTGGCGTCTTGAAGGTTCATATCGCCTGCGTCGGGCCATTGCGGAGCGCGTCCTGCAGTATCTCGACCGTCTCGATGACGAGCGCCGGCTTGCGGCGTTCGTTGACGAGCTTGCATTTGCGCTGTCTGCGCTGAGCGACGAAGACCTTGACGGCGCGATGCAGGAGGATGCCACATACTCGGACCCGATCGTGGGAGTCGGTAACGTCATCGACTTCGCCGAGTGGCAGCAGAAGAACTATGCCGCCAATGCGGCGCGACACTTTGAGCGCTTGCTGCCGAGCGGTGCCCGTGCGACGCCGGGTGAGAAGCTGCACTTCTACGTCCGGCACTTACACGCGAGGATGCATGGTGGACGCCGAAGCCTTTGATCCAGGAGCGCTCGGCGCATGGGCCGGTGATGACTTAGGCGGGACTGCCCGAGCGAGCGCTGGCGTCGGCTCTGACGCCGATCTTCCAAGGCACGTGCGCTTTCTGGCTGGGGTCGCGAAACTCATACGGCGGCGCCTGGCCGAGCAGCGCGCTGAGCCCAGCCTGACGCGGCCCGCAATCTTCCTTCTTGAGCCTAGCGCGCGCGCTCACAGGCCGGATGCGAGTCCCACACGCGTCCCGATGCTCGACAACGGCCTGACGCCAGTCACTGGCCGCCTCTGGTTCGTCAGTCCTGTAGTGGTAAGCGGACACTACGTGGAACTCGAGGACGGCGACGACGACGCGATGTTCGCGATCGTCACCGATACCCTGGACCTCGGCCGAGTGCCCGCGATAGTGTTCGACCCGAGGACTAACGTACCGTCAGTTCGCTTCTACCCTCATGGGCTGGATGCCCCCGAGACTTACGAGATGGTCTCGGTGACGGGCACGGACGTATCACTGGAGCGCATATTTGAGGCGATCGAGAGAGTCCATTCGACCTGTCTGGTAACGCCGGACGCGCAGGTAAAGGCCGGCAAGCTGTGGGAGAACAACGTCAAGTGCTGGCCTTCCTCCCAGGCGGAGGACATCGTGCAACTGCACCTGAAGGCAGGGCTCACGACCGCCTTTCCAACTTGTACAGTTCGGCACGAGCAGACCGACGTTCCCGGGCGCCTCGATCTTGAGATAGAAGAAAGCGACGCATTAGACCGAAGCAAGGTGGTCAGGCACGTTATTCTCGAACTCAAGGTGTTACGAAGCTTTCGGAGTAGTGGCGAAATCGTGCCGCCAAAGAATACCCTCGATTGGGTCGAGTCGGGCGTGAAGCAAGCCGCTGCCTATCGGCAGCAGAGAGGTGCCCGGGCAGCGGCGCTCTGCTGCTTCGACATGCGCAGGGAATACACCGGGGAGCAGTGCTTCGATCACGTTCGCGAGTTGGCCGAGCGACTGACTGTGGAATTGAGGCTTTGGTTTTTGTTCGGCACGTCAGCGCGATACCGGGAGTTCACCACCATGACGGCTTAGGATTTGGTGAGAACAATCAGTGTTTCAGAGAGCTCGGGTCGTCCGCCTTGCTGGGCAGAGGCACGCATGGACCGGCAAGGTTCTACAGTGTCAAGTCGCCAATCGGCGTGCGACGCCAGTTCGGAAATAATCTCCGCCGTCCGCACCTGCACGTCGGCATACCGGCTGTCACCGACCACCATCCACACCGACCCGCGGCGCGCTAACGAGCGGTGAGCCCGTGTGAGCACCGCCATGATGTCACTGAAATACCCGCCAACCATGGCAGGGATGCGATGGTCCCAGAGGCCAGCACGGCGCGCTTCCAGTCTCTCAAGGGTGTCTGTCAATGTAGTGGAGCCCGAAGGGGGGGTCGGGAAGGCGCGGCCAAGCTGAACATGTGAGCACAGTGTGGAAAGCCGCAAAGCCTGGTTGGTTCGGCTGTCGGTTAGATAGCCCAGTGTCCAGAGCTCGATGTTGTACACATCTGTGTAGTCGAACGAGTTGGGGTACGGGGGCGAGAACACCGCAAGCTCGCATGGAATAGATTCATTCAGAATTGTTCGGCAGTCGCCGCGCCGAAGCTCGTATGAAGGACAAGCGCGGCGGGCGTAACGATGGATTTCAGGTATCGCTCGCTGGACAGCATCGCAGAATTGTTCGTCCACTTTGCGTGGATCATGCGGACGACGTTCCCAACCCCGTCGGTAGCGCCGACCCTTTCCACTGACGACAACGTTACTGACTTCAATCAGCACACCGCCCAGAAGCACACGGAACAAGCGGCGGTGAGCCTCGTCGTTCAGTCGCTCGATTGCTTCCAACAGTGCCGAGACCCGGTCAGCCACGACGCGGTCGAATATCCAATGTTGCTTGACGCCAGGTTCGATGAAGGTTGCCGGCACACCACGAAGCGTATGGTGACGATCGATATCCTGGCGGGCGGCCCGACGCAAGACGCTGCCGAGATCGCGAGCCAGCGCGTCCGTGTCGTAGGCCGTAAGCTTCGCCTCAATGAGGTCAGCGAGGAATGGGTTGACTTCGACGATGGTCGGGTGAATGCCGAGGAACTGGCAGGCAAGGGCGGTGGTGCCTGACCCTCCGAATGGATCGAGACACCGACTCACCGGGATCTCGCTAGCCGCGACTGCGCGTGCCACAAGCTCTGGCGCGAAGGCCTCCTTGAAGCGACGCCAGCTCTGGAACGGTAGCTCAGGTGCCCCCGCATTGGTCCCCAATGACGGCACGGTGCGTCCCTGCGTCCAGTCCTCAAACGTCACGTTCACCGGCAGGCCCTCAACTGCTACACGGAACGTCCCACCCGAAGCGTATTCTACAATCCGTTCCGCTCCTGCACGCTCGGGATTGTGACATGGTTGGCACTCGTAAGCATGGAATTCGCCCAAGCGACTGTCGGACCTGGGCGTCCCATCGGAGCGTTGCTCCGAGCAACTGCCGGCAGGTATCGGGCAGCGCGTCGGGCCGCTTGGAGCGTAGAAGTCTTCAAACTCGGCGAGTTCCTCCCCACTCATTCGGGGAAAGCGTACCGGGTCTCGCCGGCCATATCGATTTTCTGCGGCGCGGCGACTCTGAAGACGATCGGGTAGTTGCCTGTGGCACGTCCGACCACCATCGCATGATGCATCTCGATCCGCTGCGCGAACGCAGAGACGGTCTCCTCATCCGTCGTTGCGCTCTTGGACACGTGGCGGACGTCGTCCTTGTGCGGCAAGTACAGGAGAAAGAGGTTGTCCACCTGCCGCAGCACAGTCTCGTCGAGCTGCGTGATCATGTTGGTGACGAACGTCGACGTGACACCCAGGTGCCGCGCCCGGGTCACCAGGTTAGCAATCCGCTCCCCTGAGGCATACAGATGTGCCTCCTCGAAGAACACAAACGGCAACCGCGGTGACGTGGCCGCTACCCGTTCAACCATGTCCAGCGTCGCTCCGACGAACGTCTCGCGCGCGAATTGGCTGTGCAGTGGCGCCAAGTCAATCACCAGTGCCCCGCCGCGCTCCGCACACAGCGCGTATGCCTCATCGAAGGACGACCCAACGCCCGCATCCTGGGCAAACAGGTTCAGCGCCTCGATCTGCTCCAGGCGGTCCATGATTGCCTGCTGGACCGCCTCGTTGATCCGCGCTTGAAACTCGCTGCGGATGAAGTCGATGTTGACGAAGGGACGCGATCGCTGCCGCGACTTTTCCACCTGCTTGTTGGCAAGGTCGAGCTGGTCGATCCGGTCGAACATCGCATTGATACGCTGCTCAAACATGTTCCGGGTGGTTTCGGTGGGGTTGAACTTCTCGAACAACCGAATGAACGCGCGCCGCCCAAAGCTCTCGATCGTCACCCGGAAGTTCTGTCCGGCCGACAGCACGATCGTCCCTGGCTTAGATGCATGGCCTTGGTTGTCTTGCTCTAGCGCTGGCAAGCGGTTGTACTCTCTGTTCACGTCGAAGACGACGCTCACCATCCCCCGCCCTATCAGCTCCAAGATCAGCACTTTGGCGAGATGGGACTTGCCCATCCCCTTGAGCGCGGTGATTACGTTGACTTTCTCGAAGCTGCGGCCGGCGATCGGGAAGTCGCGGCCGTCCAGCGTCGTCCCCAGCATCAGCGGATGCCGAGGTCGCAGTAGCCCGCAGCGATCGAGCACTTCCTCGTCCGGGACGCGCTCCACGGTGACGTTGCGCGATGGCAGCCAGCCGTTCCAGATGCCCCAGGAGCCATCGGCGAGTTGGCGCCGGCGGATCTTGCCCTGCGCCATGCCCAAGTTCTCCACCTGGGGCGCGTTCGACGGCGCGGCGAAGGTCTGGACCTGCCCAGCGCCGTAGGAATCCTCCATGATCTGGCGCATCAGCACCTCGCCCAGGGAGGGGAAGTCGAAGGTTTCCAGCGCCACGATCTGCACGACCAGCGCCTCGTCCGCGCCGATCTCGCGCACGTAGTAGCTGTCGCCCACCCGCGGCCGCTCGCCGAGTGTGTGGTCGTAAAGGAAGACCACGTTGTCACCGCTGATGTGATGGAGCCGCATTCCTAGCCTCCCAGTCCCTTTCGGAACGGCGCAAAGATAACGGAGAGGTCCTCCGGCGCCCGCATCGCCATGCCATAGTCGTGCGCGGCCTGCACCTGTAGCGAGACGATCTCCGACTTCGTGAAGGCGCTGTGGATGTGCGCCAGCCGCAGCAGGTTCGGATAGCCGAGTGTCATCCGGGTGTTCGTGTAAAGCGCCTCGAGCACGTCCTCCTCGGTCGCCAGGAGCGATCGTTTTGCCACGTCAACCCGAAAGGTGAATCCACCGGGCGCGAATCGCACCGCGAACGGCTGCCCGAGGTTGCGCGCCTCCACCAGCGTGTCGGTCCCTTCGGCGTCCTCGGCGAGGATGCGCCGATAGCCGGCATGCGGCGGCGCGTCGTCTAGCAGTGCGCCGATGTGTACGCCGCCAACAGTCACCCGCGACTTCTTGGAGACGCCGATGATGTCGGAGTTGCGCTGCGCCGCTTCGCGCGCCAACCGATCCAGGAAGGCCTGCGGCGTGTTGTACGTCCGTAGCGTCAGCGCCCCGTCCACCAGCAGGATGCCGTTGGTGAGCTGCCGTGCCAGATCCAGCTGGATCATCCGCTCGATGTAGTTGCGGATGCGGTCCTTGAACTGGTTCGGCTCGCGCGCCCCCGCCTTGATAGTCAGCGTGCCGTCCGGGTGGATCTCGACGAACATTTCCTCGTTCATCAGCCCCCGGCCCACGTAGCGCAGCAGCTCCGCCCGGTTCTCCGGCATGATCAGCTTGACGCGCGGCCCCAACTTCGCCACGCTGTGGGTACCGTCGGCCGCCTGCATCACGACCGCTGCCTTGAACGCCAGCGCGAACCCCGTCCGTGTCAGGCCGAGGTCCACGACGCCGGCGTCAATGGCGGCCAGCGCCGACGGCACGCCCGTACCCGCGAATGGACAGAAGGGGCCGAGCTTCGCCTCGTTGAGCGCTGCGACTTCCTCGTCGTCCTCGCCTTCTACCACTACGTCGTCGAGCAGCAGCTCCGCCGCGTGGAGCGACGGCGTGAAAGGCTCGCCCTCTCGGGCCGGCGGCTCCATCTCCCGAAAGAGGCACTCGATCGAATCAACTGACGGCAGCTCGAACACGTCACCCCTCGGAAGGAACCAACCCCGCTCAGTACCCGTCCGATTCGCATCCTATGGCGTAGGTGGCAGGCCGTCGAACGTAATTCCAATTACGTCACGACGCGAGTTGATTCGATTCCATGATGGACCCATCTCAAGGAGAGTCAGGTACGGTGAGTGTGTACACGAGTTTGAAAGGCTGGCCGTTATCCCTGTACTCCGCCAGCACTCTCTTTCGATCGTCGGGCTCCATCAGTGCCCAAACAGTGGTATTCCCACCGCTGCTGTAGCATTCCAGACCGTTCGGGACGATGATACCGGCGCGTTCCGTCATGATGTACCGGTCGTGCATCTTGCGGTCGGAGCCGTCCCTCTGGCGCCAGAAATTGACCACGCATCGCTTGATGTAGAGCTCACTCCTGACGAGTTGCTCTAACTTTCCTTTCCAGGGACTTGCTTCGCGACGCATTCTCTCCGGGTCGTCGTACAGCGCTTCGGCATGGATGGTGATCGTGCTGGCGCGGCTTGATCCCGGACGGGCAAGTATAATCTCCTCAATCAGTTTCAGCAGGTTCCAGCACTTATCCTGCTCGCAAGAGAGATACGGGTCGATCAAGACGACCTCAGCTGCGTGCCGGAGCACGCTCGGGAGCAACCTTCCGTATTCGCCCCGGTTCTGGGAAAGGGCCTGCGTCCGGCGACGCGACGCCTTCCAGGGTTCGGACTCTAAAAGCTTGGCAAGCTTCACCCACCGCAGGTTGTCGCGTCGTTCCTCCGGTATCACGTCCAGGCTGACCACAATACCGTCGAAGCCCGTGGCCGCGCAGCTGCGCAGGATTGCCTCTTCAAGGCCATCATCGTCGGCGGGCGGAGGGCTGCCCAAGGTCAGGTACTCGGCCATAATGCAGCCTTGATCGCGAATGAGCTTAAGGTAGGACTCCACATCTTTGCGAATGTTTTGCGGGAGACGCCGAACGCGTTGCGGCGTGATCACCCGTGCGCCGCTGGCTGGGTGCACGTCCGTCAGGGTACCGTTGGCCAGGATCCCCTTCAGAAGTTCAAGCAGCTTGACGCCGAGCGTCGGATCCTTCTGGAAAGCCGACTCGTCGAAGACCTCCGGCAGGATAACGAACTCGTGCAGCACACCCGCCACCTACGAGAAACGTTCTACAAATCCTTCCTCGAAGAAGCCGCCGGGCCATTCTGTCAAGAGCTGCCCCTCCTCATCTAGCTGGATCTCGAGCACCCTCGCCGAGGCTCCATCCGGCTGAACGAACACGATAGAAACGTCGTCCGGGCGTATGTCCGGCAGTCGACCGTCGCCGTCCTTCGGCAGCGTTCCGTTTGCTGTTTCCCGCATCCGCCGCATTATCCGCAGGATCAGGTGCTCGCTGTGCGTCTCCAGGATGAAGCGGTTCTCCTGCCCGCCAAGCGCGGAGGTGATGAATACGTCGCCCAGCTCCGCCTGGAGCGCTGGATGCAGGTGTAGCTCCGGCTGCTCGATCGCCACGATCTCCCCGCGTGCCCCAAACGCCTCCACCAGCACTGGCAGCACCTGGCTGACGCCGATGCCTACGTCTCGGTGCGTCACTTCCGTCCGGCGGCGCACGTCGGTCAACACGAGTTCCGGCAGTCGCTCCGCATCAGAGCTGTTTACCGCCTCAGCAAGCGAGGCGGTCAAGCTTTCAATGTCAACCGCCACACGCCAATCCAGTTCTCCATCTTCTCGCATGAAACTCCGCAAAGCATCGTCACCGGCCTGCCAGCGCACAAAGTCCTCAAACGTTGGCAAGTGCTCAAGGGCGCGGATCAGCGGTGCCCCCAATTGGTCCGCAGCGATCATCTGCCGCACCGCGATCGTGTACGGCGTCCGCAGGTGCTCGCCACCGAGCCATGCATTCACCGCGGCCAGCACCTTGCTGTCAGTCACCAGCCGCTGCCACGCTGCGCCGCCGCCGGCCCGCCCCGTACCATCCGCCGTTCCGTCCACGGCGAAGTGGCGCGGCGGGTAGAGGCGCAACGGTCCCAAATACCGCACGCGCTCCAACTCCGCGATGACCGCCGCACAGGTGCCGCCGACCACGTGATCCACCTGCCGCGGCAGGAACAGCCGCAATGCTGCCGCGAGGTCATCCTCCCGCTCGGAACGGCTCACCGGCAACAGCGCCGCGTGCAGCGCGGCGTAGGTCCCCTGCTCCGGCGTCCGCTCGCGTGGAAGGAACGGCCCCGCCTCGACCACCATTGTGGAGACCAGCTCCTTCGCCGTCGGGCCGAGGGCGTCCAGGTCTGCCGACTCCGGGTTCGCCGTGGTCGTCGTCTCGACGATCGCCCGCACCAGCGTCGTGAAAGCCCCATGCTCCATCGCCAGCCGGTCGATGCGGAAGTCGCCATCTGGGCGCCGGCTCATGCGCACCATCGTCTCGCCGTCGCCCTGCAGTTCTACCGCCTGCACCACGGGCGCCGAGCCACGCACAGGCTCGCCCAGGTCGTCCGTCGCCACCGCCACCGTCGCCAGAACGCTCACGCGCTGCACCCCCTGGAGCAGCCCGCGAAGCCGTCCGGGAAGCCGCGACGCGTCCAATTCCGCTCCCCACTCGACGGCGGTGGTGGCATCTCGCCGGTAGACGTACTGACGGAAGCCGCCCAGATCGACAGCATCGCCGCCGATCGCCGTGCGGTGTACGTCCAACTCGCCCGTATCCGCCGCGTGCCGCGCCAGGAGAAGGCCGTGAATCAGGCTAGACTTCCCCGCGCTGTTCGCCCCGAAGATCAGCGTCAGCGGCTTGATCGGCAGCCGCTGCGTTTCCGCGAACGCCTTGAAGTTCCCCAGCCGCAGCGCGGTCAGCACGCCCCACCCTCCGTCCAGAGCCGACCCTGGCCCTGCCCCAGCAGCCGCGCCTGCTCCGCCAGCTCCGACGCCAGCGTGTGCGCGTGCGCCGCCCGCCACTTCGCTGTCAGTTCGCCGGAGAAGGCACGATGAAGTAGCACATCGAAGAGCGAGCTAAGCTTTGCGGCGCTCTCGTCTGCCGATCCTTGGATACGTGCTACCTGTACGAACCGCTCCCGAAACCTGGCTTGTAGCGGGACCGGCGGCTTGATGATCGGCACTTGCCTCAGACCCTCCATGCCGATGTTTGACTGTCCCGCGGTAGTGCGGATGAAGGGCATCATCGCCTGTCTTCCGGCGGACGTCCGCAACAAGGCAGCAATGAACCAAGGGTCTACTTCGTCCTGTTGGAGCCGTGCTCGAATGAGATACGAGGCAAAGAGGTATTGGTCGGAAAGGTCAAAAACAGCACACCGTCCGACATATTCGGGATTCCCATTCGTCCTCACAAAGAGGAGGTCGCCGTGCTGCAGCCGCAGCCGGTCCACCTCGTTACTGGGCAAGCTCCCATACTTCAGGTCAGACGTGTCTATTTCGCCACGGACGATATTCGGAATACGTAGTACTGGCAGACCATCGATGTCGTAATCCGAACGCTCAGACGTCCCATATCGCAGATCCACCAGAACGTCACCTAGTGTTGCACGCTTCCACCCCTTCGGATTCGTCGCCGGGTCGCCAAACATCCGCATGAACAGCGCCGGCAGGATGCGCGCCGCCCGCTCTCGCGCTGCTGCCGCCTTCCGCCGCAGCCCGTCCGCCGCATCCAGCAGATCCACGATCCGCCGCTGCTCGGAGAGCGGTCTCCAAGGGATCAAAGCATCCTTGACATCGGTATCCGTTACGGCTGGGTAGTTCGCGCCTTTCATCACCGCCGTGAGGCGTCCAACGAACTCCGGGTGAGTGACCCAGTAATAAAGGTATCGGGGGTGAAGAACTGCCGGGTTAGGCCGGAGGACACAGAAGCCTGTCGACGCGATCTCGCCGTCGAGTTCTTCACAGACCAAGGCGACCGCGTTTAGATTGGGGCGCACAGTAGAAACCAGCACATCCTGTGCATGCACCTCTTTCCGCGCTCTGCTGGGCGCGTCGCGCCCAGCAAGCCGTTGTACGTCACCAATAGATCTCGTTGTACGATCGACTGATGCGATATCGATATACGAGAATTCAATGTCAGGCGAACGACTTGGATCACGCTGCTTCGTGGGCAAGCACAACCGACCAATGGGTATCGCCATGCTGTAGTTGACCGACTCCGTTACTTCGGTGTTCGTACGGGTGACTAACTTGCTCATCGAAGGCTCGCTAGCTCAGTAGGGTCTATGAGTTCAGCCAGCAGCTCCCTAAGTCCTTCTGCGATCTCCTCCTCCAGCTTCAGAACCTCGCGGATCAACTCCGGCGGGTCATCCTCCGGCGCTGCCTCCATCACCCGCGGCTTGTAGCGAGACGCCGCCAAGCTGTAGTCGTTCGCCGCCACCTGCTCGGCCGTCGCCCACCAGCACCTCGGCTCCGCGCTCCCCGCCGGTAGCAGCACACCCGCCTCTTCGCCTGGCGACTCGCGGAAGCCATCTGACTTGTACGCCTCCCACTGGCCCAGCAGGTCCGGGATATCGTTCCGCTCCGGCGTCTCCGCGCGACCACCGCCCACGATCCGGTCCGGGTCGTAGCCGTCCGCCCGCACCTCGTAGAACCACACCCGCTCCGTCGCTCGCCGGCTAGCGTCCGCCCTCACCGGCCGACGGAACACCAGCACCGCCGTCTTTACTCCCGCGTACGGCTTGAACACCCCCCCCGGCAGCGACACCACCGCCTGTAGGTCGTACCGCTCCAGCAGCGTCCGCCGCAGCTCTACGTGCGCGCTTGTCGAACCGAACAGCAGCCCCTCCGGCACCACCACGGCACAACGCCCGCCCGGCGCCAGGCTCTCCATCATCACGCCCAGGAAGAGCAGCTCGCTCTTCTTCGACTTCGTCGGCAGGTCGTTCCGGATCGATTCCTTCGGCAGCACCCCGGCGAACGGCGGATTGGAGAGGATCACGCTGTACTGCCGTCGCAGGTCCTCCTCCGTCAGCCCGCCCAGTTCCGAGAGCGTATTGGCCCGCTTTACCGGCGCGTTGCGGATGCCGTGCAGCACGAGGTTCATCACGGCGATGCGCAGCATCTGCCGGCTCACGTCGTAGCCGTAGACGCTTCGCTCCAGCCGCTCCCAACTCGGCAGGCGCTCCCCCGGCCCCTCCCGGTACGTCTGCAAGGTCGGGTATTGCTCCTTCGCCGTTGCGATCGTCAGGCCGCGCTTCTCCAGCCACTCCTCGCCGTAGATCGGCACTTCCTTCGTCTCCGCCGAGTACTTCGCCAGGATGTGCCCGACGCCGTCGATCAGGAACCCGCCCGTGCCGCACGCCGGGTCGAGGATCGTGTCGCCGAGGTCCGGGTCCAGCATCGCTACCATCATCTGGCGGATCTGCCGCGGCGTGCGGAACTGCCCGTTCAGCGCCGATTGCCCCAGGTGCGTCAGCAGGTACTCGAAGACGTCGCCGTTCTCGTCCGCTCCGTACCGTTCGAAGGGAATACGGTCCAGTTCGTCAATCACCTGCTTCAGCACGTTCGGGTCGACGATCTCCAGCGTCGCGTCGCGGAAGTAATCGGCGATGCGCGGCTCCTCTCGCGCCAGCGAGGCCATGTAGGGAAACACGTCGTCGCGGACGATCTTGACGAGCTCCTGCCCACTCTTGAACTTCCATTCGCTCCAGCGATAGCGCGACGCCTGTCCGGGATAGAGCGCTGGCCGCTCGACGCCGAGCGCGCGCGCCTGCCCGCGCTGTGTCTCCTCCGCGTCTAGCAGCTTCAGGTAGATCAGATAGGAGATCTGCTCGATGTAAGTGACGGGATTCGTTACGCCCCCCGCCCAGAGTACATCCGTGATCCGGTCGAGTCGCCGCCGCGTCTCCTGGTCCACCGTTCGTCGCTCCTATCCGGTACGCCGCGCAAACACGCTCTCGTTGAGGTCGTCCACCACCGCTCGCAACCCCCGCTCGCCGAATAGCTCGATTCCTACCGCCGCCGCGTTCAACACCGACAGCGGCGGCTGGAAGAGGTCAGCTAGCGCCACCTGCCCTCGCACGATCCCCCGATTCTTCAGCAGAGAGAGGTACTGCGCCTGCTCCGGCGTCAGGTTCTTCCCCACCAGCCAGGCGTGGAAGTTTTCGGTCAGGATCTCCTCGTCGCTCTTGATCCGGAGCGTACCGAGCGCCACGCGGATGAAATCTACCAGCGTGCCACTTTGATAGCGGTAGGCCCGGCGCAGGTTCTCCTCGTTGAAGTAGTGCGCCGGCCGGTTCAGCCGCTCCGCCAACGCTGTCTCTTCCTCGGCGGTCAGCGGCACGTCGTCCCGCACCTTCGCCAGCAGCGGGTCGTCTCCAACATCGGCCCGTACCGTCCGCTCCCAGGCGTCGCGATACCGCTCCTTGTCAATCCGCTCGCCGCCCGGCCCCACCTCGACGTAGGTGAGCGCTTGCAGCCACTCGTCCTCCAGCCCCAGCTCGACCAACTCGCGCGGTGTCCGCGGCCCGCCGTCGCCGCCCGTCCCTGCACCGCGGGTCGCGCCGCCCGTGAAGATCGCCGTCTCGCTGTCCTGGAAATACTCATGGTTGCGGAAGAAATCGTAGATCACGAACCGTCGCTTGCCGATGTGCGGCGCCGTCCGCGTCCCCCGCCCGCGCATCTGCTGGTAGAGGATCGGGCTACGCACCCGCCGGCACATCACCAGGTGGAGCACCTCCCGGCAGTCGAAGCCCGTATCGAGCATCCCCACGCTTACCGCCACCATCGGATACTCATTCGTCTTCTTGAAGCGCCGGATCGCCGTCGCCGGGTCCTGGATATCCGAGGTGATCACCTCGGCGTACTGTCCCCGCGCCTCTGGATGCAGCTCGTTCAGGTACTGCGCCAGCCGCGCCGCGTGGTGCTTCGTAATTGCGAAGACGATCGCCTTCCCCGGACCCATCTCCTGGCCCGGTGCCAGATCCCGGTAATGCTCCCACGCACTCTCGTCAAACGCCGCCATCATCTTGCGGTTCGTGTCCTCGTTCGTCCACTTGCGCTCGAACGCGGCCGGGTCGTAGTGCTCCTCGTCCGTGTCCGCCCCGTGTGCGATGATCTCCGTCACCCCGGTGGCGAACGTGTAGGGCACCAGGTGTCCCTCCTCGAAGGCTTGCGTGATCGGGTAGGCGAAATCCGGCTGCCCGTCCGCACACTGGTAGAATTGGAAGGTATTGCGCTCGATGTACGCCGCCGGCGTCGCCGTCAGGCCGATCTGCAGTGCATCGAACCGTGTCAGCGCCGGCCGCCATTCCCCATAGATGGAGCGGTGACACTCATCTGCCACAACCACGTCAAACGCCCCGCTCGTGAACTCCTCATAGCGCCCGATCATCGTCTGCAGCAGGCACACGGTGATCTGCTGCTCCTCCATATCCATCCCCGGCCGTAGCCAATAGCTTGTGTGATCGGGCAGGATGTCCTGCAACGCAGCCAGCGCCTGCTCGGCGAGCTGGTCCCGGTCCACGAGCCAAAGGATGCGCTCGGCCCGCCTGGCCGCAATTAGCCGTTTCAGGTACAGGCTGAGCACGTCCGTCTTTCCGGTCCCAGTCGGCAGTTCCAGCAGAAAGCGCCGCTTACCCAACTCCACCGAGCGGTCGAGCGCCCGCATTGCCTCTTGCTGATAGAGGCGCACATCGCGCAGCTCCCCCTGCCGCACATAGGTGTCCGGGATCGGCACCGTCGCCAGCGGCACCCGCTCTCGGCGCAGGTAGATTAACCGCTCAAGGTCGCGCCGCGAGTAGAACGCGTCGATGCTGCGCGCGTCGTCGTCCTGGTAATCCCAGAAGTAGATCAGGGACCCATTGGTGAGGAATATGAATGGAGCCCCGAGCGCACGCGCATACGCCAGCGCCTGCTGCTTGGCTGTGTACGGCTCGATCGAACCCCGCTTCGCCTCGATGATCGCCAGCGCTCGCCCCTGGCTTCCCCACAACACATAATCCGCGCGCCCTGCGGGCAGTGCGCCTCCATCTGGGGATGGAGCAGCGTGCTCTGCCGCGTACCCAGGCGCCACCTCTGCCACGCGGCCTACCGCCGGCGACACTGCAACTTCAATCCCGACCTGGGCCGGGTCATTGATGTCCCAGCCGGCCGCGCGCAGCAACTCGTCGACTGCCTCTCGCGCCTGCCGTTCGTCCCGCTCTATCATCGTCGCGCCATCACCACGCCGGATCCCCGATCGTCTCATCCACCGACCGGCTAAACGGCTTCAAACCCGACGGTACCACTCAACTGCGTACGGCGACATCGTAACTCGAATTACGTCCAGCGTCAGCGCCGCCGCCCGCGCACGCCTAGAGTCACCGCTCGCGCTCGGAATGCCGCCGGCTCGATGCCCAGCAGCCGCGCAGCCTCCGCGGCGTTCCCCCGCGCCTGTTCCAACGCGCGCACGAACATCGCCCTCTCCACGCCCTCCAGGTATGTCCGCAGCCGAAATCCTTCCGGGACTCTGTCGCCATCCGAGTTAAGCCATCCAACCTGCGCGAGGGCCAACTCCGCCTCCAGCCGCAGGTGCTCACCGCGCAGACTCTCGTTCTGTGCTTCCAGGATGCCGAGCCGACGCTCCAGCTCCCCCGGGTTGGCAATCCGTGGGAAGTTCGGCAGCGAGAGCGTCACTTCCTGGACCGGCGATACGCCGGGGGGCACCAAGTCCGGTGGTGTCGTCATCAACATCCGCGCCGGCACCAGCCCTGCCTGCACCAGCAGAATCCATACGGTCTGCATCTGGGGCGTGCCAGGTGACAGAAAGACGAAGTAGCTCCTGTCCTCGGTGCCCTCTTCGGTCAGAATCCGTTGGCAGGCATCATTCGTTACCCGATACACCTCTTCATAGTCTGTCACTCTCACGAGGTCGAGAGGCTTCTGTACGACCTTCACTCCCGGAATATGCTGCTGGCAAGCGCGCGCGACGCTCGTAGCGCGCGCGGCAAAGTCATCCGCCTTGGCAAATAGATTGAGCAGGAGATAGACGACGTTAAACTGCCGGTGGCGCAGCAGCGACAGGATGGGCCCCACCTCCTGTCGGCGTGTTCGCGGATTGAACCACGTCGGGTCGCGCGAGCCGACCCACGTCAGAAGTACGTCCAACGGTTACTCCGCCACGCGTGTCGAGAGACCGATATGGCTCACAGCCCTGAACACTCGCATTATCCCAGGAGCTCGCCGCGGCGAAACATTCGACGTTAGTCGCCGTGCCGTCAATCGACTGGAAGCGTCACGACCCCTCGGTTACCAAGTCTACGATTCTCTGGTATTGCTTGGCGCCATCGGCGCGGTCCGAATACTTCCGCCACCCGAGCGCCGCATCGCGCTCGGCCAGGGCGGCTACTATCGTGGCATGAGTGGCGCCGGCGTCGAATAGCACGCGGGCAAGTCGGACGAGCGAGGCGGATCGGTCCATCGTCCCATCGGCTTTGCGCGTGTAGACGACGCCCTCCCAAACTTCGCGGCCAGCGCCTGACAGCCGGACAGGTGAGATCACGGAACCGGTTTCCGCTGCGCCTGTGTGGTTGAAACTGGGTTGCTGGCAGCCGTCCCGCCGGGGCAACAGAATCAGTGGGTCGGGACCGAACGCCGAGAGGTCGTACCGGGTGCCGGTACGCGCTACGACGCGCACGAGTGGCTGGTCCGGGTATTTCCGGTTCGAGGTTCCCGGCACGCGGAGGAGCTGGGTCAGGTCCCAGCCTGTGTGGTCTGCTCGGAGCGCGTTAGCGAGACGCCGGTTATGCCGCTCCGCAGTCAATGGCTCGGCGGGCTCCGTCAGCGACCAATAGCACTGCAGCCGGCCTGGCGATGATTCGACGATGAGCGATGGCGAGGGCACGCCGGCGACGCTCAGTTGGTCGTGATCGAGATCGACATAGAGCGCGGCAACGGGTGCGGCATCCGCCTTGCGGCGTCGCCAACGAGTCACGAGGTGGGCGCACTGGTAACACTCCCGCCCGGCTTCGTCCTCCCGCGTTACCCACCGTTGGGCTTGGCCTGACTCTGCCGGCCACGCGAAGTACGCATTGCGCGGCGCGGTCAGTCTGGCGTGCGGGTGCGACCGAATTGCCGAAAATAGCGAAATGAACCCCGGTCCATCACTAGCTGCGCCGTAGATGTCTTGCCAGAAGCCGGGCAGCCCAGCCAGCTCGTCCTGCTGCTGCTCGTGTGCTCGGACGGCGGCATTGACGCGATCCAGCTCGGCGCGGATCCCCGCTAGCTCCTCCGCACTGGTGCAGCTGCCCAATTCTGCTTCCAGTTCCAGACGGTCTCGTGCCAGGCCCCAAGCGTCGGGTACGTATCGATGTACCTCGCTCATAGCTCTGTGGCCTCCATGACGTCGCGCTTGGCACGGTCGAAGTCGACCGACTCCATAGGAATGGCGGAGAGCAGGAAGTCAGCGTCGGCGAGGACCGCCGTGACCAACTCGGGTTCC
>WBZO01003288.1_pt1 | contig 19142 bp, 14 predicted proteins | sample 5204261 | NCBI WGS metagenome assembly WBZO01 (sample SAMN12412400, study PRJNA552823) | activated sludge metagenome | isolation source: activated sludge from anammox sidestream of wastewater treatment plant... | place: USA: North Carolina | collected 2017-09
AGGTTAGCAGAGTTGGCATCTTCACCTATAAGTGTGACATTACCATTAGCTCCGGCTGTACCAGATGTTTGTATCGTGGTAGTTGGGCTGAACACAATTCGGCCCGAGTCTATGTTACCGCCATCGTAGGCTACTAGAGTGACGTTTCCACCGGTAGCACCGACTGTACTGAAAGTCGAAATGCCACGCAGATCCATAAAACCGCCGTCAGGGCTGGCAGGTCCAGTGATACGCCATACCGCGCCTCCATCCTGAATGTTGACACCACTGGCCATGAAAACCTCACCACCACTGGTCTGGATGGAGATGCCAGGGTCGGTCAAGATATTGCCATATGCAATCACAGAAAGCGGTGCACCACCTGTAATCTGATTGCCCGCAATGGTGATGTCGCCGCTAGTGCTGACAATGGTGGGATCGCCATTGGCAGTGGTATTGCCTATGGTTATGTCATTTACAGACATCAGCCTGACACTATGCGCAGACGAATTGACTGTGCCGCCAAGATTGTCAACACTTACATCAACGTCGCCACGTCCACCGTTCAGATTGATCTGCTTTGCGCTTAGTGAGCCTCCCGTGATAGCGAGGTTAGACTTGGAGTCAAAACTACTACTTCTAAAGTTGATGTTGCCTTGCTCAGCCAAAATTTGTCCGTGGCCATTGTTCAAGGCAATGTTGGCCGCCTCTGCGGCAGAGGCGGTGTTGAAGTTTACATCAGCCAGCACAGAATTGATAATGCCACTATTGACAAAGTCGCCGGAGGGCCCGCTGAAGTTTACGCTGCCGGTAGTAGCGAGGATGGAACCGGTATTCACTAGATTGCCAAAAGAATTGACGTTTACACTGGCGGCGCTCAAGTTACCGGCATTAAAGAAGGATGTGCCTGCATTGATTGTCAAATTGCCGGCCGAACTGATAGTGCCGTAGTTCTGCAAGAAGCCGGCGGTACTTACCGTGAGCCCGCTTGAAGAGAAGTAATTGGGCAGAAAAGGACTTGTAAGCGCTCGACTGGAGGCGTCTCCGGTCAAGACACCTGTTACAGTCAAGTTACCAAAATTCAGGACAGAAGAGACACCGCCGTCGGACTGCATGGCATATAGCGTGCCCAAGATACTGGTAGCACCAGTGACCGAGAATGGACTGGCAGCGGTGAAGCCCACTGTGTCAAGAACCACATTCTGAGGCAGAACCAACCCTCCAAGGGAGCCAGTATGGCCGGCTTGCAGCGAGAAGTAGCCTCCTTGAGCAGAACCATCTCCAGTCAGAATTATGTTCTGCACACCATGCTGGAGCACCTGAGTGACTGCGACATATTCAGCCGGAGAAAGCAACTGACCCGGATTGACCTGAACCTGCGTACCACCCACGACCTCGCCGGTGCTACCCAAACTTCCACCGACCGTGATAAACACCGGCTGTGTTAAGGGAGCCTGCAAGGTGTCGACAGATGAGGTGAGGTCAAGATTAGTGCCTGCACTAAAGAGATTGCCGGAGGCGGAAGTAATGGTGGCAATAGAGTTAGGCGGGTCGCCTGAGGGCGTGGAACCGACAGTCACTGAAATGTTGCCAGCCTCTGGCTGAGCTATGGAATCAGCACCTTGCAGCGGCTTCGGGTTGCTGGTAGATGTCTCCGGCGAGGGCCCGCTGGCAGTCGTGACCGACGCTACTGGTGCGACTGCGGAAGCATCGGCAATTGAAGGACTAACCAGGTCCGGAGAACCCGCAGAAGCGTTCAACTGGGGCTGGCTGCTACTCGTAACAGCCGAGGATGCGCCCGCACCATCACTGGCAGTCGTGACAGACGGCACTGGTGCGACTGCGGAAGCATCGGCAACCGGTGTGCTCCCCAAGCTACCGGCGGAATCTGAGCCAGGCAAAGACGGCACGGGAGGAGTCAACACAACTGCTTCCACTACCGGGACCAGCCCCTGGACCATGTTTATCTGCGCCATGTCGGGGGCAGGCGGCACCTGAGGGGCCTGCGCCTGCCCACCGCTCTGAGAGTCTTTAGAAGTACCGGTGGGCGAATCTCCGGTAGCGACAATGCTCTGGACAGCACCAGCACCGATTCCGGCCACGGTCTGAGCGGCCATACCGCCACCATCAAGCGATACAGACTGAGGCACAGTGACTACAGTGGCCGGCTGTTCGAAAGACTGGGCATAGGCTCGCACTTGAGTAAATTGCTGGGTAGACATAACCAGCAACAAGGAGGCAGCCAAAAAGCTCTTGCGTGAAGGGGAAGGCTTAAGTTCTACCCTACTGGTAATCTTTCCGCGTTTTCTTCCTTTGTTGGCAACAGATCTAAGATGGGCGGCACTCGCCTGGATGACCGAACCGATCAGAAGGAAGACGACTCTTTTCAAATTTGTTTACCTGGCCTTTAGATTCCTGCGGACACTTTGGGACGCATATCGACGATGAACTTGACGAAGATCACTGGTCGCTGACCAGAAAAACCCGCAACTTTCGGTAACCAATATTATATAAAAAAGGAGTTAACGTAGCTACCGTAATTTCAGCACTGTCAAAAACCGACTCCCGTCGAAGATCTTACTTAACTTTAACAACTACAGACACGGGACGGATAGCCACTAAATTCCGCCAGCTTCATCGGGCTAGGAGGTGCTCTTAACGGATGCCGAAGCCGGGAGATTAGTCCCCCCTAATCCCGTGGACAGCTCCACCTTGCTAATCTCACTTGCTGAATTTCTAATATAATCGGTCTTTCGGCACAACTAGGAAACCCCAGGTAGCATTAGTGAAACCAGCAAATGTGTCCCCGATAAAGCTTTCCTTCCGGTTCTTGTCAGTCCTGGCGCTCAGCCTGGCCAACTTGTGTGCCCACCCGGCGCAGGCACAATCTGTGGCGCCGCCCCCCAGCATCATTCCAACAGACATAACTCCCATCGGTCTGGGGCGTGAGCGTGAATTAATCAGGCCGGGACCAACTTTCTATTTACTACAGCGCTTGCCCAGCCGACTCTGGATCAACTCAAGCACCGAAATCAGCCAGCGCGGTGAGACAAACGTCTTTTTTACCAATCGCAATCATAGAGCCGACTATGTTTTCAGGGCACTGCCGAACATCACTATCGGCTACAAGTTCCTTCCGCGAACCAGTATCTACACGAACTACTTCGTACTCAAAGATGTGTTCGCAAATAATGGTGTCTTGAGTAATCCCACTACCCAATCGCTTTCCATGGGTTTGCGACATGAAATACCAATCCGCACCAGAACCAATTTGCAGTTCGACCTGCAAGCCAGAGAAATTTGGCAGGCGCGAGGCTTAAATCAATTTGATTGGTTGCCCGGTGTAACACTGACACATGTAGTAAATCCCAGTACCATTGTTTTCGGCAATATTCAGTTGCAAATGCGCGGCGCCAAGTATTTTGTTTCGCCAACGAGGGAAATCGATCCCTTCTACACAGTTGGAATACTGCACCGGCGCGGACCGTGGACGTTCAGCCTGGTGGATACGTTCGTCTGCAATTTTCGCAATAACAACGCCATACCGCCTCAGTCGAATCTATCCATGATTCCTCAACTGGAGGTGGCTCGTCAGGTAAGTAAGAAGGTACCGGGTCTGGTCACCTTCGTCCGTGCTGAACCTGTGTTCAACTGGCAAAGTCGGAGTACTCCCGGTATTTCGGGTTTTGACTTTCGTATTTTCGGCGGCTTGCGCTATAGCTTCAATAAGGCAGCTACAAACACGGCCATGGATACGCTGCGCAAGCAGCTCAATCAATCAGCTTTGCCGCCCGCCCAGGCACCCGCTAGTGGTGGTGCGGTGAGCCCGGCAACAAGCCAAGTTGGAGACACAGGAAAACTGGTAGCTGAAAGGTCGGCATCGGATACCGCTCTAGGGTCCCAAACCGAAGACAATCTTGCCAATACATTCGTTCAAAAGACTGCCCAAACCGTTCTTCAAGAGAAGGAAACGCCTAATGTTGAACCATCCGGAGAAGATAAAAGTAATGGTCCATCCATAAACGAGACCATCAAAAATACGGAAACTCCGATTTCTGTTGATGCCGGCACCTGAGCAGATTCAGGCGAAGTCGTATAGACTGGCATGTGATAGCCTGAGGCGACAGGTTGAGGTGACACTTTCGAGGGGCGCAGGGTGCTTACTTGGCGCGCACTAATAATAGTCAGCACTCTAGGATTTGTCATTTCGGCAAAACCCACTAATGCGCAGCCCAGCGCAACAGCACCAACCAGGGTTCTTTCTACTGGTGTAAGTAAGACTCGCAATATTTCGACGGTTCATGCAGTCGAAAAGCTGGATCTAGGCAATTTCAACCTCTTTAACGGTAACACCAGGCAGGCTTTGCAGGCCTACAAAACAGCGTTACAAATCAACCCTGATCTGTGGGAAGCTCACTATGGACTTGCTAATTGCTATGTAAGAAAGCATCAAACTGACAATGCTATAGACGAGTGCCTGCAAGTCTTGAGGATAAAACCACGGCACAAGGATGCGGCTTTCCTGTTGGCGAACTTATACAAGTCAAAGGGGAAACTTAGCGAAGCAATCACCTGGTATGAAAAATCGCGATCACTGGGCACAAGCAGTGCCGGTCTGTATGCGGGACTTGGCCTCGCGCAGGTCCAGTCCGGTCTATTGAGCGAAGGCAAAATCAATCTGGAAAAATCCATCGAACTCTCAAAGAAACGAATCAATGCTGAGGCTAATCTAGGCAAAGCTGTGATTGCCTTCAAAGAAGACCGCAGAGAAGAAGCCATCTCTTTACTTGATCTAGCCATCCAGCAGCATGGTGGAAGATATGTTGAAGCCCGCAACTTCAAGGCGGGAATATTGATTTCTCAAGGTCGAACGAAAGAAGCCCAAAAAGAGTATCTCACCGTAATAGCCCATGAAGATCCACCTCCTGAGACATTCCAAGCACTGGGCAACCTGTACTTGAAAGAACAAGATTTAAATGAAGCATTTAAAATCTTCTTGCAGGGCAGTAAGTGGTATCCCCGCAATGCTGACATATTACTCGGTTTAGCTGTCGTCTTAGAACGCCAAAACAGACTCAAGGAAGCTGTCCTGGCGTATAAGGCCGCTATAAAACAAATTGCGGAACAAAGCAAGAAAGAACGCTGGCAAAAACACCTCGAAAAAATCGAGGTGTTAGTTTCGCAGAGATAGCTGCCGGCACCGAACTCGGCACCATACAAAGGCTACTGACTCTTCTTGGGCGCTGAAGACGGTGCTGAAGCCGGCGGACGGCTGGTCGAATCCTGGTTTCGGAGCACTAATTCCGGCTGTAACTTTTTAATAGTGTCACTCGTAATATCCACTCCGCTTTCCAGAACTTGCTGGCCTCCGGCAAACACGCCGGCTCCATCCACAACAAGGTCAAGATTCTGTTCCCGGGCCACAGCATTAACAGCCCTGGCTATTTTTTCATTTGCTTGAGCCGTTGATGACTGTACAAGCTGCGCCAGGGCTTGTTGTTTAGCATTGAGCTCCGTCTGTATTGAAACCACAAGTTTTCTCAAATCCTCTTGAGGAATCTTGTCGGCCTGGGCTTTTTCCACTCGCTTGTTGCCTTCTTCAGCGTCGCGCCTCAACTGCGCCTCAGCCTGCACTCTTAAAGCTTCGCTACCTGCCGCCTCCGGACATGCGAGTTTGACCATGGTCAGATTGAAGTAACCCACTTTATAAGGTCTCGACACAGCAGCCTTTTGGGCATGGGCAGCTAGTGTCGAGAAGACGAGCGCACTAGCAGTAAAGGCAAAAACTACCAGAGCATTGCTTGAAAAGTTCAATTGATGAGAGAGCGGCATCGGTTGCTCCAGATAAAAAGAAACTAAAAACAACTGTCTGCTGAAAGAAAACAGTTAACGGTAAATCATAGCACCATCTTGATCTATGTAGGAATTGAGGCTCTGTTGCAAAAATCGCCTAAATTTCTAGATTACGAATGGCCTTTTGGTAATCACCTTCGATGGAAGCAAGCGACAGATGCTGGTAAAGCTCCAGACTCGATCTGTTTCCATGTCCAGATATGAGCTGAATCTTTGCGTCAGAAAGCCCCTGTGCCGTTAGGAAGGTCAGCATTTGATGCCGCAGTAGGTGAGGATGCACTGCGCGATTGAGCCCGGCCTTGTCTGCGTACCTGCGCATAATCTGTTGAACTCGCCTGGGTGTGAACGCCTGATTCAGCCGAGACTCGAACAGAAACTCATTGCCGGGATGGGCGTCAATATAGGTCTGCAAGGCAAGTCGGAAGTCTGACGGGAAAAGAATATACCGGTCCTTGCTGCCCTTGCCGTTGTCAATGAATATCTTGCAACCGTCCAGGTCAACGTCACTGACCCGTATGTTAACCAGCTCGCTCACCCGGACGGCAGTATAGAGCATCAATTTGAGCATCAGCTCATGCTGGGTATCCCCGCACTTTTGGACAGTCTTGAAGAACTTCTTTAGTTCGGCCAGAGTTAACAGCTCCGGCAGCCGCCGCTCTTTCTTTGGCTTTTCCATCTTTAATTTGAGCCGAACCTGCTGGCAGACGGCGATGAAGGCATCATATGAAAGTCTATGCTGCCGGACCACCCGGACTATTTTTTTGACAGCCTCGGATTTCGTATTTTGTTTTGACGCTGCGAAATTGGCGGGCTTTTTGGGTTTGGGCTTAGTCATTTGCGCTCTCTTTTGGTCCGGATTGTTCGCATATTTGGTATTCTACGAAATATGTGGATTGAATATGTCGGGATTTAATCTTAGTCTGTGAGGAGCGAACCATGAATGACTTCAAATGGCGCCATTTCCAGGGTGAGATTATCCTCCAGTGTGTCCGCTGGTATTGCAAGTACGGCATTAGCTACCGCGACCTTGAAGAGATGATGGCAGAGCGCGGTGTCGAGGTGGACCATACCACCATTTACCGCTGGGTCCAGCACTACGCACCCGAGATGGAAAAGAGACTCCGGTGGTACTGGCGTAACAACTTTGACTCCTCCTGGCGAGTCGATGAAACCTATGTAAAAGTAAAAGGGCAGTGGAAGTACCTCTACAGAGCCATAGACAAGAGCGGCAAAACGATTGACTTCTATCTGTCCCACACAAGGAGCATGGAACAAGCTCGGCGATTCCTTGGCAAAGCCATGAAAAAACAAAAGTCCTGGGATCTTCCAAGTACAATAAACACAGACAAGAATGCAGCCTATGGTGCCGCTCTTACCTCGATGAAGGATTCTGGCAAATGCGAAGCAGACATAGAACATCGGCAAGTGAAATATTTGAACAATAGACTGGAATCAGATCACGGCAAGCTAAAGCGGCTCATTAAGCCAGTCAGAGGCTTCAAGTCAATGAAGACCGCGTATGCCACCATTAAGGGCTTCGAAGTTATGCGCATGTTTCGCAAAGGGCAAATGCGTCATTGGCAGCTGTTTCCAGGCGTCAAGGGAGAAGTGTATCTAGTCGAAAAACAGTTCGGATTAGATAGCCAAAATGCCTACAGCGAGTTTTGGAAAACACTGATGGCTGAATTTGAGGCTGCATAACCATAAAACAGAACGGGGAAACACGTCTCGAAACTTATCCCAACTTTTCCGGGTGTTATTTGCAACAGAGCCGTCTCGGCGAGGGTTTTCTTTTGGGACTGTCCTCCCGGCACCTGCCATCAAATAAGCTGCCTGGATTTTATACTGATTGCAAGGAACCAGCCGCTTTGTTGATCAGGTCCCAATCTTTTTTTGTGATTGCCGTGAAGCCGGAACGCAGGTAAACAGACCAGTAGGCAATATTTGTGATGAACTCAAACTGATCGAGAAATTGAATAAAATCGACCTCGTTGGACAGTTTCTTGAAGGCAACATCAATTCTGTCAGGGAAGAGTCCATCTTTTAGAAAGACTTTACTGTCGTCCATGTAGTAAGGCTCGGTGACTTTGCCTAGCCCGATTATTTTTCGTTCTTTGGTGACGTAGCAGACAATCCCGTCGTCTTTTTGGACAGCAGCTAGAGAACCCTTCTTATTCATCCCGAACACCCCGACCTTAATGCAGTGTTCCATGTCCTCTCTGGGCAGTGATATTAACCAGTATTTCATCGGCGCACCTCCTTTATCAATGCACTTCCTCTTTTGCAACGACAGTGTCATAGAGACCATAATGAGTAAGCCCCTCATGGGTTTCGATGCCCGTATAGCGTAGCGAAGCATCCTCATACCGTCGAAAAGCGAATACAGCTTGGTTCATCTGCTCAGTGTTGAACACCCCCAACTTGACCAGCAGGTGAAAGTCCGGCACCGTCAATCCAGTCACAGCCCGGAATAGATCGGGTTCAATTTTTGTAATGACATCCTGAAGGGTGTTTTCGCGGAAGTCGGTCAGATACATGAAGGCTGGAATGCGCGTAGCAAACTTGATGAGCTTTTTTTGCACCTCCTTACGCTTGCTCTTATACTCCTTCTCCTCGGCAGTGAGTTCCTTTTTCTCCTTCGTCGAAAGCCCGCCTTCCTTCTCCTTGTTCTTCAAGTCCTTGATTTTTTCGCTCTTATTGACGATGGTTTCGAGGATGTTGTCGCCTAGTGCGCGCCAGCCTTCTATGCGCTCCACCGCTTTCATGGCCTCTTCGTTTTCCAGGATGCGCCGCAGGGTCTCATTGTCTACATTCACTAGCAAAGTGCTTTCCCATTTGCGCGCTAATAATGTCCCCGTGGTTCCAGACATCGCTATGTCTATGATGCTGCCTGCATCAATTTGCGTCATATTGGCGCCGTCATAGGCGAGAACGGGTAAAAAGTTAACCAGTTCGCGAACGGCCGCCTCTGGGTTTGCTTCGCCAGGCGCTAGGCCAATGCCATAGTCACTGAGCTGCCGAAGAGCGCGCGTAGGCGCGAAGTCGAACACGAAGCAGACAGGCTTCAGGATTTCTTCTTCGTGCGGATTATCTCCGTTAGGGTTCCTGATGCTCCAAGGCGACTGTACACGAAACGCAGCCTGAAAATATGTCTCTGGACTTCTTAAGTTTCTAAGCATCAATATGCTGGACCATTGTGCCACTGTCACACCCGTCGTCAACTTGCCGCACGATAGCGTGATCGTTTTCGTTTCGAACCCAGCTCCGATAGCCTTTCGTACCGGCGGCAGCGCGTCCAATCCAATGCCGGCCTGCGCGCCCGCCGCGACGATCACGGTGTAGTCGTGCCAGAAGGCGTTATGCCGCTGTGCAAGTAAGTTCGCCATTGCATAGCAAGACGCGACATCCGGCAAAAACCAAAACGAGTGCTGAAGATAAGGCAATAGCCGCACGTCTGAATATGGAAAGGGCGCGCGCGTTCCGGTTTTCAAATGTTCGTGTGACTTTGGTGAATATTGGCCTCGAATGATGTCCAACCACTTTTGGACATGGTCTTCGTGCTTGAATTTGGACTTGCTGCCATCGCATTTTGCACCGAAATCGGCCTCAAAAAAAGCATTAAGGTCGAACTCGTCGAACTCACCGTCGTTGGCAATCGCCACTAGTTCGTCCGGCATCTGGTAGGTCAACAGCCGCATTTGCGGCAGTGTAGCGTAGGGGTTTTTCTGGTCCGGCTGATGCTTCGCAAATTCAACCCTGGCGCGCTGCTCGTCAGTGTAGGTCCAGTAAAAGACTTGCTCTTCAATGAACTCGCCTTCTGAAAGCGACCTGAACGGGGTACCGGAAAGATACAGGTAAGCCCTTGTAGTGATCGGCAGAAACTCCAACGACAGTTCGGATAGATCTTCGTTAACCTTCTGAAGCGCTTTGGTGTACTCAGTAGACTCGGCTTCTTTTACTATAGTCTCTTCCTCGCCCTCGAATAGTTCCTTGGCTTTTTCGCGCCAGGCGCCAAAGTGGTATTCGTCTAACACCACGAGGTCCCAGTTCATGGTGTGCAGCCACTCGTTCTGCGCTTTAATATTGCCCTGCGCATTTCGGCCCAGCAAATCCTGAAACGAGCCGAAATATACTAACGGCTTGTCTTTGGCTACCTTCGTCGGGTCGCCGCCTGAGCTGCGGGACAGGTATTGCCAGCCCTCGAAGTCCGTGTGGCTTTCTAAATCTGTCTGCCAAGCGTCTTCCACAGCGGGCTTAAAGGTCACGACCAACACCCGCTTGGCTCCTAATTTTTTCGCGAGTTGGTAGGTGGTAAACGTCTTACCGAAGCGCATCTTTGCGTTCCAGAGAAACCGTGGAACGGCATTCTTGTTCTCGGACCAGATACTCTGGAAATAGCTAAAGGTCTTGTCCACTGCCGCTCGCTGTTCCGCCCGCGGGGGAAAGTTTTGATCGCGTGTGCCTGTGATTTCTTGTCCTTTGCGCAGCGCGAGGATTACAGCCCGTACGTCCTTGATCGTACACCGCATCCATTCCAGACTTGTATTTTCGCAGCCTTTACGCACGAGAGCGGCGCGCACCTCATGGTCTGTCATGATGCTCCCGTCGTCGCGTTCGGCGCTTTCGTCCAGTTCGATACGATAGGCTATGGCAGCCGTTTGCAGTTGCTCATCAATGCGCTCTTTGACACCTCGCGTAGTTTGTCCGATTTTCAGCAAACCCTTGTGTGTGTCGAAGGGAATTGAGTATGCGTAGATGCGTGGACGTGCCTCTGGCTTAGGTGCAAGAATTTCATCGATGGGTTTAGTCATCGTCGTCCTCGCCAACAACGCTAGCCTCATCGTGGATTGAGTCGCTCATCGGACGAACAATTTTCTCGATAAATTCAATTTCTTCTGCGACAAGGCCATATTTTATGTATAAATCGGCATCCGTCCAAGGCTTTGTCCAATCCTGCGTCGGCACGAAGGCATACACCTTTTGCGTGACATGCTGAGACGGCTTGCGCAGGAGAACCAATAGGCGAGTCAGGCGACAAGAGAGGTAGGACAAGACGCTTTCGGACTCACTCTTGGAGTTGAAAGGTCCAATGCACAGGTAAGTTTCAGACGAAATGCTACCTGGCTCTCCGATGAACGGCGTGCTGATAATCCGATGCGGGTAGGTGTCCTTATTCCCAGTGCCAGGAGCCGCGTAGCCAGCGAATAACTTCCACTTGTCGATAAGGTGAATGCCTGTGGTGATTGATTTCTTCGGCGTATAGCCAGTGCCACCATTTTGATAGACCAACACATCACCGGCTTGTCTAGTCGCCTTGCCTTTGAACTTGGTTTCAAGCCCGAAAGGTTTTCGGGCACTAACCAACTTGTCGAAACGCTTGTTTTCAGGCAAACACAATGATTGAGATTGCCCAGTTTCCGCAGCGATTACCTTCTTCAGAATAGACAGACCTTCGTTGAAACGGATGAAAACATCCACGCCTCCTTCAAGTAACGGGCGCGTGGCCGTCGAATCAGGCCAGTCCTTGAAATGCGTAGTTACACGACAGGAACCTGCATTGTCCCTGTCCCAGAGAAAGTAACACACCCCGCCTTTCAGTCCTACGCCTGGAAAGACATCCGCTGCGCTCAAGTAATCGTCAATCGAGCGAATACGCTTATCGGTGAGCATGGACTCTCGGAACTCATCTAATCCTTTCCCACCTGCGAACCACCGAGAAGGAATCACAAGCGAGAGATAGCGCGGCTCAAGCTTCTTTGCCTGCTGCACAAACAGCTGGTAAATCGGCGCAGCGCTTTTGCCAAAGCCGCCATCGTCCAATTGATACGGCGGGTTGCCGATGATCACATCGAATTGCATACTACCTCCAAAAACCTCGTTGATCCATTGCTTAACGTTGTCCGTGTGAATTAAAGCGTAGGCGTATGTTTCTCGCCCTTCGCCGCGATCCAAACTCTTCTGTCCCGCGCCGCAGAAACTGCACTTGCCGTCTTTCCATGTGTGCTCGGTTCGCTCGAACCAAATATTGCCCTGCTCGTTTTTGAAAGATTTTGCAACCGAGTGTTTGCCGTTGGCGAACTTGCTGCAATACAGGCTCCGGCGCGCCAAAAGGCTCGTCATCTGCGTAACGCCGATGCCAAAAACCTGTTGAGTGAGAATGTGATCTACACGCTTCTGTAAATCGGGAATTTCGTCCTTTAAACCTACTGTGAGGCGGCTTGTAATTTCTCGTAGAAAGATACCGCTCTTGGTAAAGGGATCGAGAAATCTCACGGACTTGTCAGCCCACAAATTTGCTCCGTTACGCTGTTCCGACCAGGCTTCTGCCAGCGTATCTAACATCCGGTTCGCAAAATGCGGCGGCGTGAATACTTCGTCGTTGCTGAGATTGGCAATGCAGGTCAAAACATCAGGGTTCCGCCCCCGCAGACTGAAACTGACCTGACCTTTTTCATCACTGCTCATGCCGTCGTCTTCGCAAGCTCGCCTACTGTCAATGGTGGGTAAGTCTTCGCTGGTGTGAAGATGTCATGTTTACCCAGGTGGGCAAAGAGAGACCCCTCAGCGCTAAAGGTCGATGAAAGCGTCAGCATGTCAAGCCGAAAGTCTCGCCGTTGAAACTTGCCCTTACCCAAGTAGCCCCACTCGGCAAAGGTGATGGCTTGTCCATCATTGCCTTTCATCGTCAACGCGTCGCCATGTACTAGATTGATGGACAAGACGACGCTAGCGGCGCGGAAAATCTCGTCCTGATCATCAACACCAAGGTATTCGGCGAAATTCTCGAGCAGATTTTCAGCGCATTCTGCGATGTTGTCGGGTAAAAGCTCGATACCGTAAATGCACATCAAACTCAGCAAAGCGTAATGGCGCTTCTCGAAGTCTGTGGATTTGCCGTATTTGAGCTCTACAGCTGAAAGCTTGCGTCGGAGAACCTTCACTAAAAAGTTACCGCTGCCACACGCCGGTTCCAAAAAGCGGGAATCAATCCGTTCCGTTTCGTCCTTCACCAGATCAAGCATGGCATCAACCAACCAACCTGGGGTGAACACTTCACCATGGTCTGCCATGCGCTTCTTTGACTTAATGTAACCAACTCCCGTACTGACCGACTGAACCATTTATTCCACCAAGATTGTTTAGACGAAGTACAGAATATCCTGAATCGGAGCCCAGGGCTCCATTCCATGAGTTCCATTTGACGATATTCACAACCTGAAAGATATCGCTTTGGCTATCTTTGAATATATCGGACGGGTATCTGTAGCGGTGCGAAATCATAATTGGTTGGGCGCGACATCATCCGCACTTTTGGGCTCACATTAACTGACACCAGAAGTGGTCGCGGATTCAAATTAAATGACAATGGGCTCACTTTAAGTGACACCAGCGCAAATTAAATGACACTGACGCAGATTAAGTGACACTATTACTGGTGACCAGGACAGAGTAAGGAAAACGAAGGTTTTCTTGCCTTCTGATTTCTCAGATCTAGATGCCAGTATCTGCCAGCCTTTTCTACTAAAGAAACCCAGTCAAGTTTTCTCTTTCAAGATAGAGCTTGTATTTACGGATTTTCTTACTAACTACAGAGGATTTGGCAGTTAATGTGCAAAATCAGTGCGAGGGTACACCCCTTCTGCATTACTGGTTATTGTCACCTAAATTGAGCTCATTTTCACTTAAAGTGCGCTGGTGTCAGATAGCGTGAGTCCATTGTCATTTAAAGTGTGCCCAGAGCACTTTATAATGTTATTTATTGTGAGCTCAATTTTACTGATGATGTCGCGCCGGAGCAATTACTATGTCCCGCCGCTACACCTAATATAGATTAGTGGGGGATTATTCCCAGCCAAATTTCAGGACCAGTCTATGTCGTCACGAGCCGTACTCATTCCAGATAGCACTCCAACACAAAACAGCTTGTTCGGCCTCATTGATATTCCATTGTTCCGGAGTGTTTCCAAACAAAAATAGTTGTCCGTTTTGACAACTGAATAGTCGCTTATCGGCGTGGAATAGCCATGAGACAATGTCCTGATATCTTTTCCGGTAGCCCGGACCACGAAAAAGGCGGTCCGGAACATTGAATAGCAAACATTCTAGGAAATACCCTGGAAACCAGCTATATCCAGCGTACTTAAGAGCATTTTTGAAAATGCGCACCATCGGCTTATAGTTGCCATCTGTTCTTTTGTTTTTAACCGTCCCGTTCCAATCATGCAAGCGCGGGAAATTTATCACCCACCTTTGTTCTTCATGCACGTAGAACTTCATAGCATTTGATGGTTTTATGTTGGGCTGCAAAAAAACAAAATCATTCCAGGGTTGAATGAAAAAAGCTGGTACGACATCTGCTGGAATAGTGCTTGTCGTGCGTGGAACTCTGATGCATTTTTTGTCAGGCGTTACCCCTGAGAACGATCGAGACAGTGCATCTGCAATAACTTTTTTGTACCACAAGAACAGGTTCACTTCGTTCTGTCCAGAACAAGCGTACTCGTGTGGCACCCACCATTCGACTACTACATCGACATCACTACTAGCATGAATGTTCGTGGTGTTTCCGTAAGAGCCCTGTAGGTAAACCAGAGGTTTCCTGTATTGAAAGTCGATCTCATCAATAATTTTTCTGACTCGCTCATGTGAAGCTTTCGCTGTTGTTACGGCACCTTGCGCTGACCAATCAACCAGGATCTGCTCAGGAATGCCTGATGGCGGCATCAAAATCATATTGGTATTGATCAAATTTCCCACGTCGCTTCCTCATGTCTTGGTGAAAATCATCGTACCGTCAGTACCACGTTCTCTTGTCTCTGTGTAATAGTTTCCTTCCAAAACACCATTCCTATAAAGCAATCTAGCGGTTCCCCTGTGTTTCGCCATAGTTCCAACTGCTTCTTTTGCTGGCTCATTCATATAGTCATAGAGTAATGTCGTGAAAGCTTTTTCTTCCAAAAGTACAGCTACTTGACTCATTGAACTCGAATTGGCTGTCTCCATCAGTATGGAAAGACTTGACCACTTTTGATGAATTGTAGCTTTGCCTTCCCAGTTCTGTCTTTTGCCAGTCTGTGGATCTGTATAGGAGGAGCTTCCTTTCACCGTCCACTCTCCGTTCAAATTCGGAAGATGCGCAACCTGTAGAATTCGGCACAGCCAGCCAATTTTCCATCCGTATCTGTCAAATGAAAAAAGCAGCAAGGCAAAAAAGGCTGCAGGCGAGACAATTTCTGCAAACGGAAGCAGCGTAGAGTTTTCTACCAACTTGCTATGTGAAAGCCAGCCATGAAAAAGCCATCCCAGAGCACTGCTTAACACTGCCAGCCAATAATACAAGTGTGCTTCATGGCCTGACTTCATTAACTACCTCAGTTTCCCGAGCTGGAGAATAATTTTTTCCACCATGGGGCATGGGGCTTTTGTAGTTCTTCCAGTCTTTGATTAAGTACATCGAATTTCGTTTCTATGGACTTAGCCTGCTCTTCCTTTTCGTCTCTCAGACGAGCGATTTCACTTTGAAGGGATGCCTCCATCTTGATTCTTGCCTCTTCTGCCTCACGTTTGGCATTTTCCAAGGCTATTAGCTTGACGGCTGCTTCTGCTAAGTCCCTCTCCTTTTGGAGTCGTTCTTGCTCAAGCTGGCGCTCCAGGGATGGCAAAGTTTCGGTTTCGAGCTGAGTGAGGCGGGCCAGGTGGGCAGCCTTCTCTTCAGCTTGAGCTTTCATGGCTTCAATTTGTTTGGCTAGGGCAATTGCTTCGAGTTCTTTGGTCTCGGCTTCTTTACGGCGCTCCTCTGCTTGTTTCTCCAGATCTGGAAGCAAGCGGAGTTGACGCTTCTGCTCTTCAATTGCCTTTTCCTGATTCGCCAGTACTGATGCTTGCTCCATCAAAGCTCTTTCCTGGCTGGCTATCTTGTCCACCAGGGGCTTCATGAAGGTCTCAACTAGTGATTCTAAGTTGGCTTTAGTTTCGGGCCGCCAATCGCCTCTGGAGGGAGCGGGGGAAGATTGGGAAGCGGTGACGTCGTCCAGATCGCCGTAGGTGGCGTCGATTGTTTCCTGTTCTTCAGCCACGAATACTGTCGTGGCTTCGACTGAATTGGGTCTTGCATCCTGAACGGTTACCGAGTTTCCGATAAAGTTGCCGTCTTGCTTGGCCAGGGCGCTGCTGATGGCGCTGGCGTAGACGAACCATTTGTCGCGGAGGCCTACCTGCTTCTTCTCGCCTTTAAGTGTACCGTTGGCAAGGCGTTCACGAACTGAGCGCTCGTCGATTCTCAAAGCTTCCGCAGCTTCCTTCACGGAAAGCATTGGGTGTTTTTGCATGTGATGCTCCATCTCGATATGCGTCCGATATAGCGAGCCCGTCTGAGCTTAGCGCATTTATTATAGGGTAAGTCCCCGCAATTTCCGCATACTGTCTCCGCAATTTCCGGAAATTGTAGATGCCTATCGCGCGGGGCATAGCGATTTTGAGTGATACCACCGGCGGCTCCCTGTGGAAATTTATCAGCCGTCAGCAAACTGCGGAGATTGCGACAGGGGTGGCATCGCCGGATTTTTGCGGCAATTGCGGAGGGCGCGCCTCCGGGGGATTCCGGAATTTCCGGAGTATACGGAGGGCGTTTGCCGGAATTTCCGGAAATCGTATAAATGGGGTGCGGCAAATGTGGGGCTGCGCTTAATGAGCCGATTTTGCTCAAATTGCAGAAATTGGTATTCAATCCGGTGCCTGTTGAACGATCCATTTCCGGAATTGCCGGAAAGATCCGGAGCCAAACAGAGCTTTAATCTCCGGGCATTAACGGGTATGCGGGCGTTTAATCTCCGGTATTTCCGGAAGTCCGGGGTCCTTGATCCAGTGGCAATTTTTAGAACGTCAAGTGTTGCGGATAGATTAATTGCCGGTTATAGTTTTTTCCGGTGATACTACCTTCAGTGCTTCGGCTAGGATGTGTCACCAGATGTTTAAGGTATATATCCGGGTTCTCCCCGGCTAGAAAGAGTCTTAAATCAAGCAAAAAAAACATCGCTTTGAGGCGATGTCTTTTGAGACCTTTTGACGGATCTCTCTATTCAGTTGTCGTTTCCGGGGTTTTTGGCGATTCCACCGAAGATGACTCAAGGATAGTCGAATGATCCGGTTAGGTCAACACGTCCCAAATTCGGGGTGACCAGCTATTACCGGACAGATTCAAGCGCGCTCGACCTCGAGCACGCGGACTAGATTTGCGCGCGAAGATTACTTCCCGAAAGGGTGGGAGTCTTCTCTGGCGCAGTTTGTCGAGCTGTTCCACCCTTACGATTATATTTATCGGCCGGTGAATGGTGGCACATGGGCGTCAGCCAATGAGAAGTGGCGGCTCACCGATACCGAAATAATCAAGGCTATCGCCTGTGCCAACGAGTCCTTTTATATTGGAACAAGGGCTGGCAAAAAGACTCGCTACGCGGTGCTCGACATTGACGCTAACAGTAAGTATCACAACAAGCCCCAGTTGGACCGCCTTCTGCATGCTTTATCAAAGGCGGGTCTGACCAGGTCGTCTCTTTTTCGATCAAGTTTTAGTGGTGGCTGGCACCTCTATATATTCTTTGAAGAGCATCTGAACAGCGCCCAGTTGCACCGGCAGCTAGTCGCCCTGCTCAAGCTCAGTGACTTTGATGTCGCTAAAGGAACCCTCGAAGTGTTCCCCCACCCCGGTACTGCGTCCAAAGGCATGGGGCTTAGACTTCCCCTCCAGCACGGCTGGGCATGGCTTAGCAAGCGTGACCTAGGCGTCGAGCACGAACGATATGAGATGGCGGCTACCAAAGCCCTAGAATGGTTTCTGGATTTGCTCGACTCTGATGCTAATCCTATTGCCGCATTTAAGCAGATTGGTGCTCGCATTGAGGAGTTGGAAAGACGCAAGGCGGCCGCTCGTGCTCATGGGGTAAATGACAAACCGGACAACGTGATACAGATTAGAAGGACTGCTCAAGTCCCAGTAGAAAGTGAGTACACCGCCTTTGTTGGTTCAGTCTTTGGGCACATCCCGGCAGGTATGAACGTTGAGAACTGGCACAAAGGTCGCACCTTCCACAAAGAAGGGCTGACCGGACCCTCGCAGCGGGCTGAGGCTATCTTCTGCCTCGGGCACTATTTCTTCTATGGCGACCCTAGCCGCAATTTGCCGGCCCTCGGCTATGGCTTTGAAGAAGAGCGCAACTGGGCTATCAAAGAGTATCTCGATGCCAGGCATAATGGATATTCGATGGATATAAACAGGGGGCGGGCTGACGCCACCGCCCAGGTCGACAGGGCAACAAGCTGGCGGCCTGCGCACAAGAAATCGGTCGAGCCTAAAAGGTACTCGGCGGTCCGCCCAGTTTCATGGGTGCGCGAAAATGCCAACCGTAAGAGCGATGCCCGCAAAAGAATTGCCGACGCCCTGGACGGTATCAAAAAGCTCCAGCGCTCATTCACTACCGTTGAATTGCAGAAAGCCGCAAAGTGTTCCAGGGAGACTCTATACAACCATCAGGACATTTGGCGCGCCGATTATGAACACCTCGCCTCCGGCTTCTTTGCAATGTGTACGGACGAATATAACGCTGTGGTGGAGGCTGCTTGTCCGGAAAGCAAGCCTCCTTCCACTGTCTCTCAAAAAATTACGCCGCCGGGCCTCCTAGCTGCTCGCCGGATAGTCTATGAGCTGTCTATGCGGACAAAAAGAGATATACAGACCAAGCAGAAGGTCAGCCGCGTCTCTTCTGAGGCCGCCGATAAAGAGTGGAGGGACAAAGTTGCATCTCTTACAGGAGAGGTTTCACTCGCTTTGCCGATTCCAAAACTGAAATCTTACTTGCTTGTGCTGTCTAATTATCTCAGTCTGGCACCCTGCGAGGAGGACGCTTTGCCGCTCCAGCGCTTCATTTCGAGCATAAGACAGGAGTTGGCTGCGCGCTCTCATGGTCCTGAACCACCACTTTTTTGCGGTTAGATCTTTTCTCTTCGCTATAGAGCTGTTAAAATACAGCCACTTTATGCGGTACTGAAATGAATCGCTTTCTTCCCGGTTTTTGAAGTCGCAAGATGCACTTCCTGAGCCGGATTTTTTGTCTTCCGCGTTTGTGAGAAATGGATAGATTTCGACGCTACTGAGTGTACTTTCTTGACAAGAATATTTGTTGAGAATCTGTCAAATTCAGAAGACGATTGCACAAAATATCAGAAGTCGGCTGCACGGCTGCAAAGTGGTAAGTGGCTTTCACAGCCGACCACCAATTTTGTGTCCGAAATCTTTAAAGGCGGTGGCATTCAAC
>WBZO01003289.1_pt1 | contig 19141 bp, 10 predicted proteins | sample 5204261 | NCBI WGS metagenome assembly WBZO01 (sample SAMN12412400, study PRJNA552823) | activated sludge metagenome | isolation source: activated sludge from anammox sidestream of wastewater treatment plant... | place: USA: North Carolina | collected 2017-09
GCCTGCCCGTTCACCGTCACCGATGACGTGTTGTTGGGCTCCACCGGGTCGAACTCGTTCTGCACGGTCTTCCTGGCGGTATTGACGATCGGCTCGGTCCGCGTCACCCGCGCGACGATGGTCAGCGCCGTCTCGGTGGACGGGGCCAGCGCGGTTACCGGCCCGATGACCCATGTCCCGGTGACGGGATCGTACGTGCCGCGCGAAACCGTCGCGCTCACCAGCTCGAGGCCGGCCGGCAGCGTGTCGTTGACGACCACGCCGGTAGCGTCGTTCGGGCCGGCGTTGTCCACCTGGACGGTGTAGGTGATCGTGTCGCCCACGTTGGGCAGCGTGCGATCGACCGCCTTGTGAACGCGGACGTCGGCCACGGGGTTCGGCGAGAGCGTCGCCGCCCCGCTGTTGTTGCTGGTGTCGGGATCCGGCTGGTCGGACGCCGTGCGCGTGGCGGTGTTGACGATGGTGCCGAGCCGCAGCACGCGTGCGGTGAGCGTCATCTGCGTCGAGTGGCCGGTGGGCAGGGCGCCGATCGTCCAGGCGCCCGTCCCCTGATCGTAGGCGCCCTGGCCAGGGGCCGCGCTGACGAACTCGAGCCCGGCCGGCAGGGCGTCGACGACAACCACGCCGGTTGCGTCGCTCGGCCCGTTGTTGGAGACGACGATCGTGAAGGTGACCTCGTCGCCGTAATTGGGCGTGGGTTGATCCACCGACTTGGCGACGGCGATGTCGGCCGACTGGACGACCGGCGTGCTGGTCGTCGCGGTGTCGTTCGACGGATCGGGATCGTTGACGTCGCTGGAAGTGACCGCGGTGTTGACGATGGTCTCGCCCGCGGCGAGGCCGGAGTTCACGAGGACGCGGATGACGAGCGTGCGCGTCGCGCCCACCAGCGTCTGGCCCGGCCAGGTGCAGCGGATCGTTCCGGTGCCGCCCGCGGCGGGCAGCGTGCCGCAGACCTGGCCATCGCTCATCGACGCGGAGACGAACGTCGTGCCCGCCGGCACCGCGTCGGCAATCGTCAGGTTGTCGGCGATCCTCCCGCCGAGGTTGGTGCTCACCAGCTCGTACTCGAGGATGGCGCCGGCGACCACGGGCGAGGGCGTGGCGGTCTTGGCCAGCACCAGGTCGGCGCCGACGGTCGTCTCGGCCGATGCCCTGTTGTTGCCCGGCGTCGGATCCGGCGTCGAGGACGACACCGTGGCGGTGTTCACGATCGGGTCTGGCAGCGTGTAACCGGACGGCACCTCGAACGTCGCCTGGATGACGCGAACCTCACCCGGGGCCATCGCTCCCAGGGCGCATGGGAACGTCGTCGTGCAGGCGCCGGCCGTCGACACGAACACCAGCCCGGGCGGCGTCGGATCGGCGAGGCTGACACCGGTCGCCGTCGACGGCCCGGCGTTGGTGACCGTGATGGTGTAGGTCACCTGGCTGCCGGGCACCGCGGTGGCGGGACCGGCCTTCGTGACGGCGAGATCGGCCGACGGCGGCCCGAGAGCTGTCGTCGCCGACGCCGAGTTGTTGGCCGGGTTGCTGTCGCCAGGGGTTGCCGACACCGTCGCGACGTTCACGACGGGATCGGGCGCCGTGTAATCGGGCGGCACCTGGTAGGTGACGACGATGGTGCGCGTCTCGCCGGGCGCCATCGAGCCCAGCGCGCACGGGAACGCCGTCGTGCAGGCGCCGGCCGTGGAGACGAACACCAGCCCGGCAGGCGTCGGATCCGAGACCACCACGCCGGTGGCCACCGATGGTCCGTCGTTGGTCACCACGATGGTGTAGCTCACGGTGAGACCCGCGGTCGCCGTTGCCGGGCCGGTCTTCGTCAGCCGCACGTCGCCATCGATCGCCAGCGTGGAGGTGGCCGTCGAGCTGTTGTTCGACGGATCGGTATCCTGCGTCGTGGTCGTCACCGTGGCCGTGTTGGTCACCGGCGTGGGGGTGGTGTAGCCGGTCGGCACCTCGTAGGTGACGACGATCGACCGGGTGGCACCCGGCGCCAGCGCGCCAAGGGCGCACGGGAACGCCGTCGTGCAATCACCGGCGGTGGAGATGAAGGTCAACCCCGTCGGCGTCGGATCGAGCACCGTGACGGCGTCGGCCACCGATGGCCCGTTGTTGACAACCGACAGGGTGTAGGAGAACTGGGTTCCTGCGGTAACGCTCGCGGGCCCCGTCTTGACAATCGCCACGTCGGCGCGCGCCACCAGCGTCGTCTGCTCGGGGTCGGTGTTGTTGTCGGGGAACGGATCGGGCTCCGTGGCCGAAACCGTGGCCGTGTTGCCGATGACGCCGGGTGTGGGCGGCGTGCTGATGAGGATGCCCACGGCGGCGCTGCTTCCAGGCGCCAGCGTCCCGATGACGCAGGTCACGACCGGATCGACGGCGCTGCACCCGTCGCTGCCGCTGACGAAGCTGGTGCCGGCTGGCAGCGTGTCGGCGATCGAGACCGCGGTCGCGGTGGCTGGCCCGCGGTTGGTGACCAGCAGCGTGTAGCTCACGTTGGTGCCGGCAACCGCGACGTCGGGCGCGTCCGTCTTGACGACGAGCAGGTCGGCGTCGGTCGGCGCGAGGACGGTCGTCGGTTCGGTCGCCTGGTCGTTGGACGGATTCGGATCCGGCGTGGACGAGGTGATCGTCACCGCGTTGGTGAGCGTGGTGCCGGAAGGCGTTGCGGCGTCCACGCGCACCGAGACGACGATCGAGGCCGTCGCGCCGGAGGCCAGGCTCGGGATCGTGCAGGTCACGACGCCGCCCACCGGCGGAGGACACGTCCAGCCCGCGGGCGCGGCGACCGACTCCAGCGTCACGCCGGCCGGCAGCGTGTCGGACACCGTCACGTTGGCGGCAGTGGCCGGGCCGTGGTTGCCGGCCGTCAGGGTGTAGGACAGCACCTGGCCCGGAACAACCGGATCGGCCGAGTCGGCCTTCGCCACGAAGAGATCCGCACTGGTCGGATCGGCGACCGTCGTCGGATCGGCGGCCTCGTTGTTGTCGGGGTTGGGATCGGGCTCGTTGCCGGTCACCGTCGCGGTGTTGGTCACGGTGCCGGGCGCCGTTGCCGTCGCCACCACCGTCACCGTCGCGGCGCTGCCGTTCGGAATGGTCCCCAGGTCGCACGTCAACGTGGCCGTGCCGGTGCAGCCGGCACCCTGCGTCGTCGTGGCCGACACCAGCACGAGGGAGGCTGGCAGCACGTCGGTCAGCACCACGCCGGTGGCGTTCGACGGCCCGTTGTTGGTCACCACCACCGAGTAGGTCACATTTTGTCCCGTCTGCACCGGGTCGGCGAGATCGACCTTCGTCACCGAGAGGTCCGCCATGCCGGAGGTGGCCACGTGCGTGGTCTCGATGTCGCGGTTGTTGTCGGGATTGGGGTCGACCGTGTCGGCGCGAACCGCGACGGCGTTGGTGAGCACGCTGCCGGCGGCCAGCGCCGACGAGACCGCCACCCGGACGAGGATGGTGTGGGACGCGCCGGAGGCCAGGCTCGGGATCGAGCAGGACACCGTCCCGGGCGCCCCGGGTGCAGGGGTGGTGCAGGACCACCCGGCCGCGGGCGACACCGACACGAACGCGGTGCCGCCGGGCAGCGGGTCGGACACGACCACGCCGGCGGCGGCGCTCGGCCCGGCATTCGACACCACGAGCGAGTAGTCGAGCGACGCCCCGGGCAGCACCGGATCCGTCGAGTCGGTCTTCACGATCGACACGTCGGCCGTCTCGCGCTCGCCGAAGTTGTAGTTCTGGCCGGACGCATTGCCGCCGGTCGGGATCGAGAGCCCGCTGATGACGTCGTTGCCGGCGGTTCCGCCGAAGGGCGTGCCAGTGGTGTCGCGGCCGTCCACGTAGCCGGACGGCTGCGTCTGGGTGAGCGTGTAGGTGCCCGGCCGCAGGTGATCGAACACGTAGGATCCGTCGGCGAGCGTGGTGGTCGTCAGCGTCACGTCGTTGCCGAGGTGATCGCGGCCCGTCAGGGTGACCGTCACGCCGGCGATCGGCAGCTCGCCCGGCTGGAACACGCCATCGTCATTGCGGTCCACGTAGACGAAGCCGGAGATCGAGTTGGTGAACAGCGTCACCGTGGCGGGATCCGACGCGGCGTAGGTGTTGGCCGCACCGCCAGGATCGGCCGGATTGCCGGTGCGTTCGTAGGCGAATCCGCTCAGCGCCGACCGCTGCCCCGGCGCGCCGGGAAGGCTCGTGTGCGTCGTCGCTGCCGTGTTGGTGACCACCTGTCCCGGCGTCGCCGACGTCGCGACGGTCGCGTTGAACGTGATCGTACTGGTCGCGCCCAGCGGGAACGTGGGCCACGACGCCGCGATCGTCCCGGACGCCTCGGAGAGCGAGGCGGGCGCCAACCCGGCGGTGTGCTGCAGGTTGCCCGCGAACACGAGGCCGGCAGGCAGCGCGTCGGACAGCGCGACGTCGAATGCGCCGGCATCGCTGGAGCCGGCGTGCGAGACGACGAGCGTCACCGTCACCGTGTCACCCGCGTCAGCCCCGGACGGCGCGATCTGCTTGTCGACGGTCAGCGTCGGCTCGACCACCGTGACGTCGGGCGCCGACGCCGGCGTCGGAACCCCGGACGCCGTCCAGACGGCGCTGTTGTTGCGCCGCTGGCCGCGGACGTTGCCGACGGCGTTGAGCACCACCGCGCGATAGGTCACCGTGATGGTCTCGGCGACGCTGCTGTTGACGTCGGTGTTCGTGATGGTTCCGAAATCGAAGGTGATCCGGCTGCCGGCCGTCTCCGGCGACACGCCGGGGTTGCCGACCACGCGACCGGCCAGCACCGCGGGGAACCCGCCGGGAATCGAGGTCGTCACCGCGCCGGGATCGCTCACCACGATGCTGTCGAAGGCCACGAAGGCCAGACCGGGGTCCAGCGTGTCGACGAGCGTGACGTTGTGGGACACGGCCTCCGGGACGGTCACGGTGAGGGTGTAGGTGAGGATTTCGCCGATGGCGACGTTGGCGCCCGTCGTGTGCGCCTGGTCGGTGGTCACGAAGGCCTTCACCATGCTCGGGCTGCTGACGGTAACCGTCGCGCTCCCCTGCGCCACGTGATCGTTCGAATTGCCGCCGGGATCGGCTGGGTTGCCCGTGCGCTCGTACGCGAGCGTGTTGTGCGTCGAGATCTGGCCGGGTGCGCCAGGCAGGCTCGTCCACGTCGAGGTGGCGGTGTTGGTGAGGATTGTGCCGGTGACCGGCGCCGCATCGACCCGCGCGACCACCGTGAAGACCGACGACTGGCCGACGTTCAGGCGATCGAACGTGGCGGTCAGGCCGTTTCCCGACGGCGTGGGGCCCGTCGTCGGCGCTACGCCGCTGGCGTGCGCGATCGAGACCAGCGTCAGTCCTGACGGAAGGGGGTCGGCGAGCGTGACGTCGAAGGCATCGACGGCATTGGTGGCCGTCGGGTTCGACAGCGTCACGGTGAAGCTGATCAGGTCGTCGGCATCACCCGTGGTCGGCACCGCGGACTTCGTCACCTGCAGGACCGGCTCCACCACCGTGACGTTGGGCGCCGAGGCCGAGGCCGTTCCCCCGGCGTAGGCCAGCGACGCCGCGTTGTTGATCCCCGTGCCGCGATTGTTGCCGGCGCTGTTGAGCACGACCACGCGATAGACGATGACGATCGTCTCTGGCGTCGCGTTGTCCGTGTTGACATTGGTGAGCGTGCCGAAGTCGAGCACGAGCCGGCGTCCGTCGTTCACCGCGCCGCTGGATGGGTTGCTGATGACCGCCGCCGTCCGCACATCGTCGAACGTTCCCCTGCTGGTCGTCAGGTCGGGGGAGGACGCCGTGATGGAGTCCACCGCTACGAAAGCCAGGCCGGGATCGAGCACGTCGGTGAGCACCGCCGAGGGCGTCGTCCCCTCGGGAACACGGATCGTGAGCGTGTAGGTGACGACCTCGCCGATGGCAACGCTGGCGCCTGTCGTGTGGTCCTGGTCCGTCGCGGTGACGGTCTTGATCAGCGACGGCGCCGCGGTCGTCACCGTGGCGGGGTCGGTCAGGTCCACCGTGGTGAAATCGGGTCCGCCTTCGGTGCCAGCGTAGTTGGTCAGCGTCGCGGTATTCGTCAACGCCTGGTTGGCTCCGACGCCGGCAGCCAGCACCAGGTCGTAGGTGATCACCACGATGTTGGTTCCCGACCCGGCGCTGTAGGCGCGCAGCGCACCTTGATCGACGGCGGGATCGGTCAGGATCAGGCCGTTGCCGAACAGGCCGCCGCCGCCACCGAACGGCCCGCCGCCGAGGTCGGTGAACGCCAGCGGCGTCCCGTTGCCGTCGGTCACGCTGAGGTTGAGCGCCGCCAGGGTCGGCGGCACGACGAAGCCGGCCGGCAGCGTGTCGCGCAGCGTGACGTCGAAGGCTCCCTCCGGACCGTTCCCGATGTTCTCGACCACGATGGCGAAGGTGACGGCGTCGCCGGCATCGATGCCCGAGACGTTGCTGTCGATCGGCGAGGCTGACAGGCCGACCGACGTGATCGCGCCCGTGCCCCGGAACCCGGATGATCCGGGCGCGGTGAAGCCGACGGGGCCCACGGTCGCCGGCGTGAAGGTGCGCGCCGGGTTGTCGCTGGCGACCACGCCCTTGGCGATGCGCAGGCTCGGCTCGTTCAGCTGGATCTGGACGATGGCATCGAGAATGGAGGGGGCCGAATTCGTCGTGCCCTCCCGCGCCCGCGCCTGGTTGGTGAGGAACAGCCCGTCGGCGAACGGCTGGTTGCTGGCCGTCACCGTGAACAGGATGTCGATCACCCTGGGCGCGTTCGCCGGATCGTCAACTTGGGGATAGTCGAACGTGATGGCATTGCTGCCGACGTCGGCCGCAAGCGTGGGCACGACGCCCGAGAACGCGCGGAACGTGTCATCTGGGCCGAATTGCGCCCGGCCGGCTGGCGGCGGCGCCGCGCCGACGACATCGTCGAACGCAATGACCTCGGCTGCGAACAGCACCGGCAGCGGCAGGTAGTCGCTGATCGTCAGCGGCTCCACGTCGCTCGACGGCAGCGTGTACCGCAGGCGGTAGGTGACTGTATCGCCGGGGCCGAGCCGGGGGGTGCCGAAGTTCGTGTCGCCGTTGATGGCGTAGATCGACTTCGTCAGCGTGCCCGTCAGGATCTGCACGCCGGCGCTGCTGCCGTCCTGCTCGTCGAACCCGGTCGGGGTGCTCGCGTCGGCGACCGACAGCACGTCGGCGCTCACGGTGACGTCGTTCTCGAGCACGTCGCCGTGATCGACCGACGGATCTCCCGACGGGAAGGTGTTGGTGAACTCGTCCTGGATGATCGCGCGGTACGTGATGCGCAGCGTCGTGCCGCCGCCGTTGAACACGGCGCAACTGGGCGCCGGGCCGCCCGTGCCGGCCGCCGGCACGCAGCCGCCGACCAAGCGTCCGTCGGCGCCGCGGACGATCAGTTCCTGCGACACGCTGAAGGTCGCCGTCGTCTCGCCCGTCACGACCGTATCGACCACGAACGAGAAGTTCGCGGCGTCCATGGCCGCATCGGCGGACCCGCCCGCGTGGGCGATCACCGACAGGCGCGGCGGACTCACCCCGTCGTGACGCTGGCCGTCGGAGAGGACATCGGTAACGACGAGGTTCTGGAAGGCGAAGTAGTCGGAGACCTGGACGTCGAGGGTGTACTCGAGCGTGTCGCCAGGCGAAGGCCCCGCCGCACCCGTGTCCACGGCGATGGTCACGCCCTTCTGGATGGCGAGCGACCTGGGCGTGAGCGTGTGCTCGGGCAACCCGCCGGTGCCCGCCGCCGACACCGGTCCCGGCGTGTCGCGCGTGTCGATCGGCACCCAGGAGCCCTGCGCCGCGGCCTGGTTCTCGGAGACCGCATCGTCGCCGGTGTCAGCCGGGATGATCACCGCCGATGCCGCATCAACACGCGGCACGTAGAAACTGAACTCGAGGACGGCATCCTCGACGCCGGACGTACCGGTCACGCTCGCGAACCGGCGCGTCAGCGTGCCGCCCGGCGTCGTCGTCGACGGCGTCGCTACGGCCGTCACGGGGGGAGAGCCGATCGCAGAAGCGGCGGTGACCGCCAGGAACTGCAGGTTGGACGGCAGCGCGTCGGTCACGTCGAGCGCGGTCACCGTCTGCCCCTCCGCGATGTCGACCGCAATCCGGTACCGCCGCGGGAAGTTCGGGCCGGTCGCCGTCTCGTCCTCCGGACCGATGTAGGTCTTTGTCAGGCGCATGACGGTGGGTTCCACCGATGGCGCCACACCGGCCGCCGGGAACGTGCCGACGATCGATGGATCCGTCGCCGGATTGGCCAGCGCGTCATTGCCGTACTGGAACCCGCCCCGCGCCCGGATGGGCAGCGCGAAGCCCGCATCGGCGAGGTTGCTGAGACTGGCGGTGACCACCACCGCCGCGGGCGGCTGGTCGGGCGTGAAGCTGCCGAAGGGCAGCTGCAGCACGACGAGCTGATCGCCGGGCGTGCCGGTGACGATCAGCGGGGCGCCCGTTGCGTCCACGGCATACGGGTGCGTCGCCTGCCCCGATGCGTTGAAGGTGATGGTCGTGGCCGTGACGGGCTGGCCGAGGTAGGTGGCCGACACGAACGTAATGCCATCGTCGAGTGCCGGGCCCGCGCCGTCGGCGCCGGTGGCCGGCAGGATCACGTCGATGAACGGCCCGTAGCCCGTCTGCGAGGGCGAGGCGTTGTCGAAGGCGACGGTGAAGGTGATCGGCGTGCCGATCAGCACCGACTGATCGAGAGCAGACACCGTCACCTGCGGCACGGCCTGCGCGAATGCACTGAGAGCCGGCGCCATCGCGAGCGCCGCCAGCACGCCGATCCGCCACGCTGAACGACGGGCCATCGACAGCAGCCCGATCCCCACCGCACCCACAAGACGCCGGCCCCTCATCAGCCCCCCCGGAATGCCCGTGCGGTCGCACGCGCGAGACGACCGGCCTATCGGTCGAACGGATGGGGTGCAATAGGACCTGCGCCGGCGGTGCGGGACTGCGCCACCGCAGCTGTCGGCGAGCACCACCGGCGCCGGAGCGCGCGCGTCGTGGTTATCTGGCGGTTTCGACGAGGAGCGTCACGCCCGAGGGCCGCGCCTTCGAGCGGTACACGCGCTGGGTGGCCGTCCTGAAGTCCCCGGGCTTCGCGTCCGGGATGCCGGTGAAGGTCTGCGGGTTGCGATCGACGAGCGGGAACCACGAGCTCTGCACCTGCACCATGATCCGGTGGCCGCGCCGGAAGCTGTGCGCCACGTCGCCGAGCTGGAAGCGGATCACGTCGGGCTCGCCGGGCACGAACGGCTCCGGCTTCTCGAAGGATCGCCGGAACTTCCCGCGGAACGGCTCGCCGCGCACGAGCTGCTGGTAGCCGCCCGGCCGCACGCGATTGGCCGGCGGCGGCTGCGGGCCGGTCCACTCGGGCATCGGCAGATCGGGCGGGTACACGTCGATGACCTTCACCACGAAGTCGGAATCGGTGCCCGTGGTGGAGACGTGCAGCGTGACGTCGATCGGCCCGAGCACGGTGAGGTCGTCCTCGATCGGCGGCGTCTGGTAGACGAGCACGTCGGGGCGGGTCGCGGCGAAGCGCTGGTCCTCGGTCATGTAGTCGCCCTGCATGCCCATCTGCACGTGGCCGACGTAAGGGACAGGCCGCGCCGGGTCGCTCACGTACTGGTCGAAGGCGTCGGCGCCGGACGGCGCCTCCGTCGTGAGCGCGCCCGCGGCGCCGAAGTAGAACGTCCGGGGCGTGGCGGCCGCCGGCGGCCACGCGTCGAACTCGCGCCACCGGTTGGTGCCCGTCTCGAAGATCGAGGCGGCGGGCAGTTCGCGCACCTTCCGGTCCTTGAGCGTCTCGAGGAAGAACGCCAGCTCGATCTGCTCGCGGTAGTACTCGCCCGTCTTCTGTCCGAAGTCGACGTTGCCCACGCGCGACCCGTCGCCGCGCGCCCATCCGCCGTGCGTCCACGGGCCCATCACGAGACGGTTGCTCGTGCGCGGGCTCTCCTTCGCGATCTGGCGGTAGGTGCGCAGCGGGCCCATCAGGTCCTCGGCGTCGAACCAGCCGCCCACCGCGAGCACCGCGGGCGTGACGTCGCGGAAGTGCCGCCAGATCGACCGCGCCTTCCAGAAGTCGTCGTAGCTGGTGTGATCGAGGTTGAGCATCCAGTACGGGTTGGCGTCCATCCCGTATCGCAGCGAACCGGCGCGCAGCGGGCCGAGGTCGAGATAGAACTGGTACCCGTCGGGCGTCCCGTAGTCGAACGGGTCGCGGCCGCTCGGCGGCGCCGGCTCACCCTCTCGCGGCTTGAACGACGAGTAGAACCCGAAGTTGGCCGCCAGCATGAACGCGCCGTTGTGGAACGAGTCGTCGCCGAGGTAGTAATCGGTCACCGGCGCCTGCGGCGAGGCGGCCTTCAGCGCCGGGTGCGCGTCGATCATGCCCGCCGACACGTAGAAGCCGGGATACGAGATGCCCCACGTGCCCACACGCCCGTTGTTGCACGGCAGGTGCTTCACCAGCCAGTCGATGGTGTCCCACGTGTCGGTGCTCTCGTCCACGTCCTTCGCACCGCGCTTGGCCGCCTGGTGCGGCCGCACCTCGACCCACGTGCCCTCCGACATGTAGCGGCCCCGCACGTCCTGATACACGACGATGAACCCCTCGCGCATCGCCTTCTCGGAGGGACCGATCACGGGTCGGTAGTTGTCGGCGCCGTAAGGCGACACCGAGTACGGCGTCCGGTTGAGCAGGATGGGATAGGGCGCCGGGCAGGTCTTGGGCACGTAGACCGACGTGAACAGGCGCACGCCGTCGCGCATCGCGACGCGGTATTCGTACTTGGTGTAGTTGGCGCGGACGTACTCGGTGGACGGCGCCGCGGGCGGCGTGGCCGGCTGCTGGGCGCGCGGCGTCGCAAGCGCGGCGCCGATCGCGAGGGTCACGAGCGAGGCGATGACGGGAAGCGAGCGGCGGGTGCTGGCCATGGCGGGCGTATTATGGACACGACCGCGCCGGCCGTGCCACTCCGTGCGGCAGTCTCGCGGGTCGTGGGCACGACGCGCGGCACCATCTCATGCGTACGCTGCTCATCGCGATCACGGTCCTCATCGCGCTCGCCATCGCCATCGTGGTGGCCGTGCGCCTGCCCGTGGAGGTGGCGCCGCCGCCACCCGCCCCCCCGCTGGCCGCGCCGGAAGGCGAGACCCCGGAGCGGCCGGCGCGGGAAGAGCTGCCGCTCTCGCCGGAGGTGCGGCTGGGCCTGCCCGACTGTCCGGATGCGGCCGGCGACGACCTGCGCGGCGCCGACGCGCTCGAGTGCTGGTTCGCCGACGGGACGTTCGGCCCATGGCACATGGTCTCGAGCCTCGAGATCCAGGGCATCACCATCACACGGCTGATGGCCACCGACCCGGGCGTTGCCGGGACGGTCGCGCGGCGGCTGGTGGAGCAGGGCGGCAGCGGCGTCGAGGAAGTGCTGGTCTACGCGAAGCCGCTGCGCGGCGCCGGCGTGACGCGCGTGCGGTGGACGCCGGACGACGGGTACCACACCTCGGTGTTCGGGGATCGCTGACCGGCCTCGCCCTCGCAGGCGCCGGCCGACGACGCGCGGTGACTCACGCGGTCGGCTGCACGAACCGGCCCGGGATGTCGGCGCCGCAGCGCGCGCAGCGTCCCGCCACGTCGAGCCGCCGCGCCAGCACCGAGAACCCCGATCGCTCGATCACGATCAGCCCGCAGCAGGGGCAGCGCGTCGACTGGGCTGACGGATCGGCCACATTGCCCCCGTAGACGAAGCGCAGCCCGTGGCCGGTGGCGATGCGCCGGGCGCGCGCCAGCGTCGCCACGGGCGTCGGCGGCACGTCGCGCATCCTGAAGGCCGGGTGGAAGGCCGTGAAGTGCAGCGGCACGTCCGGGCCGAGCGTGTCGGCGATCCAGCCGCACTCGGCGGCAATCTCCTCATCGCTGTCGTTGAGGCCGGGCACGAGCAGCGTGGTGATCTCCAGCCACACGCGCGACTCGTGCCTGAGCCAAGCCAGCGTGTCGAGCACCTGATGGAACGCCCGGTCGCCGGCCAGGCAGAGGTCGCGGTAGACCGCCGGCGAAAAGCCCTTCAGATCGACGTTGGCCGCGTCCATGGCGTCGAAGAACACCCGGCGGGCGCGCGCGCTGATGTAGCCGGCGGTCACCGCCAGCGTGCCCAGCCCCTGCTCGCGGCAGACGTGCGCGGTGTCGATCGCGTACTCCGCCCACACGATTGGCTCGTTGTAGGTGAAGGCCACCGACGGGCAGCGCGCGCGGGCGGCGGCGCGGGCCACGGCCGCCGGCGGCGCCGTCTCGGCCAGCGCGCCCGGCTCGCGCGAGCGGCTCACGTGCCAGTTCTGGCAGTAGCGGCACGCCAGGTTGCAGCCCACCGTGCCGAACGACAGCGTCCGCGATCCGGGCAGGAAGTGATAGAGCGGCTTCTTCTCGACCGGGTCGGCGCACAGGCCCGTGTTGCGCCCGTAGGCCGTGAGGACGATGGCGTCGCCGGCGCGGCGGCGGATGGCGCAGAAACCGTCCTGTCCGTCCCGCAGCCGGCACGCGCGCGGGCACAGGTCGCACTCCAGGCGCCCGTCGGGCAGCGCGTGGTACCAGTCGTGCGCCAGCGCGAGAGCCGTCATGACTTGCCTCGCGCCGCCGCGCCGGCCTCGTGGAGCACGGCGACGAGGTAGCCCACGCCGAACGGGTGCTCGTAGCTGAGCACGGCGGTGCCGCGCGCGTCGAAGCCGATGGCCGACGCCACCACGAGCACGGGACCGATCACGTCCTCGGCCGCGGCCTCGCGCAGGTCGTCGTCGAGCTCGAACAACCCGTCCAGATCCCCGGCCGCGACAAGGTCGCGGACGGCGAGATCGAAGCCGACGGCGCGCGGGTCGTAGCCGGCCGGCGCGCCCGGCGTCACGCGATGCGACATGTCACCGCTGGCAATCAGCACGATCGGCCCCGGCAACGCTCCGAGCGCCGCGCCAAGGGCCTCTCCCTGCCGCCTCAGCTCGTCACGATCGGCGCGACCTGGCAGGCTCACCACCGCGGTGGGTCCGGACCACCCGGCGTCCGCGAGATACCACAGCGGGACCAGGGCGCCGTGATCGAGCGGCGCCTCAACCGGCCCGAACGGCCGTCCGGCCGCCGTCAGCCGCGACACCAGATCGAGATCGTTCGGGAGATCGACTCGGGCGCCGGCCGCGCCGAAGCGCGCCAGCGATCCCGAGATCCGTGACGTGGCGAACACCGCGGCGGCCTTCGCCAGCCGCGGCGCGTGCGGCGAGACCAGCACCAGCCGTGCCGGCGCGATGGCCGCCACGCGCGCCGCCACCTCGGCGCAGGCCTGCCTGGTGCTCGCGCAGCGGCGCAGGCCATCGCGCCCCACGGCGGGAACGATGATGGGCGGATGGGGCATCAGGTAAGCGGACGTCGCGTGGATCATGGCGCGCCCCTCCGGCGTCCTGCGGTTGCGCCGGCGCCGGGCCGGACGCGGCCGCATCCTGGCTTCCGAATACACCTGTTGGCCGGCGAGCTCAAGCGGTCCTGGGCAGTCGCCGCGCCGATTCGGCGCGATCAGTCGGCCCAGATCCGAACCAGGTACGGCTTGCCGTCGCGCCAGAAGCTGACGGTGAGCCCGCTGGCCTTCGACGGCTCGCCGATGGCCGCCAGCACCTCGCGACCCGTCCTCACGCGCACCCCGGCCACCTGGTAGATGACGTCGCCGGGCAGCAGCCCCGCCGCCCTGAGCAACCCGTCGTCGGCGACGGCCACCGTGCGCGCGCCCGCCTGCGGCGTGTCGTACATCACCACGGACACATGGGCCGGCTTCTCGCACACCGACAGCCCCCACGGCCCCCCGAGCGCCTCGCCCTCGCCGGCGGGGCAGCGTGCCGCCGGCGGCTGGGCGATGGTCAGGACGGCGGCGGTGAGCACGGCAGCGATCGTCATGACCGAAGTGTCGCACGAAGACAGCGGAACCCGGTCACCACCCGGCAACGGGCGCGGGACGGTGCCGTTCGGCGCGGGCGCTTGCCGGCGCGGTTTCTACCTCATTCGTCCATCAGCCGCGCGGCCAGCCGCACGTAGTCGTCCACGGCGCGGTGCAGGTCGGGGATGCGCACGTGTTCGTGATCGACGTGCGCCACCAGGACCGAGCCGGGGCCGTAGAGCAGCGGGCGGCCCCAGTTCGACAGCAGCGGCACGTCGGTGGTGTAGGCGAACGACGCGGTCTCGAAGCCTTCGACGACGTGCATGAACACCGGCTCGACGATGAGCACGTCGTCGATTCTCACCAGGCGGCGGATCGGCTCGAGCCGGACCCGGATCTCGTCGAGGGGGCCGACGGTCCGGAACAGCACCTCGGCGCGCGCGCTGGCGGGCACCACGTTGGGCGCGACGCCGCCCTCGATCACGCCCACCGTATAGGTGGTGCTGCCCAGGCGCTGGTCCACGGGCCAGTCGATGCCGCGCAGCGCGAGGATGGCGTCCACGAGTTTCTCGATGGCCGACTCGCCCAGGTGCGGGTACGAGGAGTGCGCGGCACGCCCCGAGGCGGTGAACCGGGTCCGCAGCACGCCGCCGGTGGCCGTGGCCAGCCGGTTGTCGGTGGGCTCGCCGTTGATGAGGAACCGCGACGGCAGCGGATCACGATTGGCGGCCATCGCGCCCTCGCTCCCGCGCTCCTCGGCCACCACGAACAGCAGTGCGATCGCGACCCGCCCCATCGCGCGCAGCCGCTCGGCGGCCACCACCTGCGCGGCGAGGATGCCCTTGGCGTCGCAACTGCCGCGGCCGAAGAGCCGGTCGCCCTCCACGCGGCTCGGGAAGAACGGCGGCACGCAGTCGTAATGGGTGGAGAACGTGACGACGGGCGGCGCAGCGTCCAGCGTGGCGATGATGTTGAACCGCCCATCGTCCACCGGTTGCCGCCGCACGCGCCAGCCGAGATCCTCGAGGATGCCGGCCAGCACCTCCCCGGCTTCCCGCTCCCGGTGCGTCGTGGAGTCGATGTCGATCAGCCGGCGGGCCAGGTCCACGACGCTCAGCGAATCCATCGTTCCAGCTCCGTTCGCGTGTCGGTCTTCGCGTCACGATACTTGACGATCACCGGTGTGGCCAGCGACAGGCCCCACTGTGCGCCGGCGCCGACGGTCACCGCCCGGGCGCCCGGCACCACGACGGCGCCCTCGGGCACGACCAGCGGCTGGCCGGCGTCGGGCACGATGAGGCGGCCGTTGGGCAGGTCGTAGAGCGGCGTGGAGCCGGTGAGGATCGTGCCGGCCGCGATCACGGCGCGCGCCTTGACCACCGCGCCCTCGTAGATGCCGGTGTTGCCGCCCACCAGCACGTCGTCCTCGACGATGACGGGCAGGGCGCCGATCGGCTCGATGACGCCGCCGATCTGCGCGGCGGCGCTGACGTGCACGTGCCGCCCCACCTGCGCGCAGGATCCCACCAGCGCGTGCGAGTCGATCAGCGAGCCCTCGCCCACCCAGGCGCCGATGTTGATGTACATCGGCGGCATGCAGATGACGCCGCGTCCGACGAACGCGCCGTCGCGCACCGAGGATCCGCCCGGCACCACGCGCACGCCGTCGGCGGCCGTGAGCGGTTTCAGCGGCAGCGTGTCCTTGTCGAAGAACGGCCAGCGGCCGTGGTCGGCCGAGACGTCGGCGAGATCCCCGAAGCGGAATCCGATGAGGATGCCCTGCTTCACCCACGCGTTCACGCGCCAGCCGGCCGGCTGCGACGCATCGGGCTCGGCGGCACGGACGGTCCCCGCCGACAGCGCCGCGCGGAGCGCGGCGAAGACGGCGCGCGCCTCGTCGCGTGGGGCATCGGGCCCGGCCGCCGCCATCGCCTCGACGCGGGCACGCAGGGCCGGCATCCCGTCGGTCGCCGTCATGACGCCTCCGGCAGCAGAAACAGGTCCTTCAGCACGCCGGCCACCTTCTGCCTGGTGTCGGGTCTCACCGGCACCATCGGCAGCCGGTAGTGCTCGCCGATCAGCCCCATCATCGCCATGGCCGCCTTCACCGGGCCCGGGTTCGACTCGACGAAGTTGACCAGCATGAGCGGCAGCAGCGTCGCGTGCAGGGCGCGGGCGGCGGCGAAGTCGCCGCGCTCGACGGCCTCGACGAGGCGGGTCATTTCCCGCGGCGCCTCGTTGGATGCCACCGAAATCACGCCGCGGGCGCCGACGGCCATCGCCGGCAGCGTCATCGCATCGTCGCCGCTGAGGACGATGAACTCGCGCGGCACGCGCAGCAGCAGCTCGCAGATCTGCGTCATGTTGCCCGACGCCTCCTTCACGGCAGCGACGTTGGGGATGGTGGCGAGCCGCGCGAGGGTGGCGGGATCGACGTTGCAGCCGGTCCGGCCGGGCACGTTGTAGACGATCACGGGCAGGGGCGTGGCCTCGGCGACGGCGGCGTAGTGCCGGTAGAGCCCTTCGGGCGTCGGCCGGTTGTAGTAGGGCGTCACCGACAGCAGGGCCGCGGCGCCCGCGGCGTGCATCTCGCGCGCGGCCTCCACCACCTCGCGCGTGTCGTATCCGCCGGCGCCGGCGACGACCGGCACCCGGCCGGCCGCCTCCTCCACCGTCGCCTCGACGATGCGGCGGCGCTCGGCCCGCGCAAGCGTCGGGCTCTCGCCGGTGGTGCCGCACGGCACCAGGAAGTGGATGCCCTCGTCCACCTGCCGGCGCACCAGCCGGCGCAGGGCGGGCACATCGAGATCGCCGGTCGCGGTGAACGGCGTGACGAGGGCCGTGCCGCATCCGGTGAGCAACTGGCGCATGGGAACCTCCTGGGGCTTGAGGCCTGGGGCTTGGGGCGTGGGGCTTGAGGCGTGGGACCTACGGCCCGAGCCCGGCCCCGATCACGTCCCGCATGGAGAACCAGCCGTGACGCCCCATCACCCACCGCGCGGCGATCAGCGCGCCGTGGGCGAAGACGGCGCGGTCGCGCACGGTGTGGGTGAGCGTGAGGGTCTCCGCGGGTCCGTCGAAGCCGACGACGTGGGTGCCGGGAATGGCCCCGGCGCGCGTGGCGGCCACGTCGATCTCGCGCATGTAGCCCGCGGCGCGCATCGCATCGCGCAGCATCAGCCCGGTGCCCGAGGGCGCATCGCGCTTGGCCGCGTGGTGCTGTTCGTAGACGAAGGCGCCGTAGTCGGACCGGGCGGCGAGGGCACTGGCGGCGCGCTCGGCCAGCACGGCCAGCAGCGCCGCCCCCAGGGAGAAGTTGGCCGCGGCCACCACGCCGAGGCCGGCGCGCGCGGCCACCGCGCGAACCGCGTCGCGCTGCGCCTGCCAGCCGGTGACGCCGATCACCACCGGCACGCCGTGCGCGGCCAGCGCGGTGACGTTGGGCAGCACCGCCTCGGCCGTCGAGACGTCGATGGCGACGTCGGCACGCGCGCACACGGCGGCGGTGATCCCCGAGGCCTCGGGGTTGTCGGCGGCGCGCAGCACGGTCGTGACCTCAGCCCCGGCGGCCGGCGCCGCCTGCAGGATGAGCGAGCCGAGACGCCCGGCGCCGATCAGCAGCAGGCGCATGGGTGGAACCCGTCGTCACCGGCCGGCAGCGAGCGCGGCCCGGCGGTGCCTGCGAGAAGGCGCATGATCACGGTCGACAGGCCGTACGGGGCCCGTGCCCCGGCAACTCGCATTCGCGTGTCCTCGATGGTCCGCATGGATCTCGATGGCCGCCTCAGTCGAGCCAACCCTGCGCCAGCATCAGCTCGGCGTTGAGGATGGCCGCGCCCGCGGCGCCGCGAACGGTGTTGTGCCCGAGCGCGAAGAACTTCCAGTCGAGCACCCGGCACGGGCGCAGCCGTCCGATGCTGACCGCCATCCCGCCGTCGCGTCCCGCATCGAACCGTGGCTGGGGGCGGTTGGGCGCATCGAGGTAGAGCAGCGGCCTCGGTGGCGCCGACGGCAATTCCAGTTCCTGCGGCAGACCGCGGAAGGCCTCGAACGCCTGGCGGAGGTCCTCGGCCTGGGGCCGCGCGCCGAGCGAGACCGACACCGACTCGGTGTGCCCGTCGATGACGGGCACGCGCGTCGTGCTCGCGCTGACGGCCACCGGGTGGAGCGTCACGCCGGCGGCCTCGGCGGCGCCGAGAATCTTCCGGGTTTCGCTCTCGATCTTCTCCTCCTCACCGGAGATGAAGGGGATGACGTTGCCGAGGATGTCGTAGGAGGGCACGCCGGGGTAGCCGGCGCCCGAGACGGCCTGCAGCGTGGTGACCAGGCACGCGCGCAGGTCGAACTGCCGCAGCGGCGCCAGCGCCATCGTCAGCATCACCGTGGAGCAGTTCGGGTTGGTGACGATCAGCCCCTTCCAGCCGCGCGCCGCGCGCTGGCCCTCGAGCAGCGCGAGGTGATCGGCGTTGACTTCGGGCACCAGCAGCGGCACCACGGCATCCATGCGGTGGTTGCGGGCGTTGCTCACGACGACGTGGCCGGCCTCGGCGAACTCGCGCTCCAGATCGCCGGCGACGCTGGCATCCAGCGCCGAGAACACCAGCTTCGGCCCCATGCCCGGCGTCGCGCTCTCCACCACCCGATCCGGCACGCCCTCGGGCGCCGGACCGGCCAGCCGCCATGCCGCCGCGTCGCCGTAGCGCTTGCCTTCCGATCGCTCGCTTGCCGCCAGCCACGTGGGCGTGAACCACGGATGGCCCGCCAGCAGTGCGAGGAACTGCTGCCCCACCATGCCCGTGGCGCCCAGGACGCCAACCTCGATCGCACGAGACATCGTTCATCGACTCCCTGAAAACAAAACGACCCGCCGGCGGAAGCACCGCGTCGGCGGGTCGTTGACGAGCACGAGATGTTGCGCTGCTGCTCAGCGTGCGTGCACGCCACGGCCCGTGACGCGGATCACTCGCGTCCGGGTTCGCTTTCGAGTGGCGATCGTGGCGGGCACGGTGCGCGGGAGTATAGCAGAAGGCCTGCGGCGGCCGCGACCGGCCGTATCGCGCCATGGTAAAGGTTACCCGGAGGGCTATCGTCGCGCCAGAAGTCGGGTTACCCATGAAAGGAGTCATCCATGGGAGCGACCCGAGTGGGACCACAGGCACGAACGGAGTATCTGGCGC
>WBZO01003291.1_pt1 | contig 19136 bp, 19 predicted proteins | sample 5204261 | NCBI WGS metagenome assembly WBZO01 (sample SAMN12412400, study PRJNA552823) | activated sludge metagenome | isolation source: activated sludge from anammox sidestream of wastewater treatment plant... | place: USA: North Carolina | collected 2017-09
TTAGGGGAAACACATGGCTCGCCGCCGCATCATTCGCATCTATCGCGACGAGCCGCTTCTGCATCCGATGCGCGGTTGCATAAGCAATGACGTCACGGTAGGTATCGCCATGGGGATCGAAGAACACTGCTGCCAGACCTTCACGCAAGCAATGGCGCAGCAACAGGCTTGCCAACGAACTCTTACCCATTCCGGTCCCTCCCGCCAAGAAACCGTGTCCTAAGAGATCGGCCGGACGCAGCCAAATGCTGCGTCCGGTAGTACGATCAACCCCAATGCAGAGCGGCTTCACGACCCACCATCCTGACTGCCCTCATACACGCGGCGGTCGTAGTCGTCGATGACCTCTGCCCAGGATTCCTCCGGAAGATTCTGCTTCACCTGCGCAATAAAGTCGGCGCGGTCAAGAGCAGCTTGCGCTGCTTGCGTTCGCACCGCTTGTGCGGAGGCGGTGCGAATGTTCGTCTTGGCGGTCAATTCCGCCATGACACGGCGTTCCCGCTGTTGGACTTCTTTCACCGGATCGACCGGCGATGGGGGCGCCATCTGCTTTACCTTCGCAAGCAGTTCAATAATGCCAAAGCGGCTTTCGGCGATTTCGAGCCGCTGCCTGTTCAGTTGCACTTCGACTTCCGCCCGCTGGATGGTCATCGCGTTTCGCTGCTGCACATGAGCTGCGACAATGTTTCGTCGCAACTCCAAAACCTGTTGCGCAATGCGCAAAAAACTAGTCGACTTAGTCATGATCCACCTCTTGCACTTCTACCGGCGTTCCGTAGTTCATTCCGGCATCGATCTGCTTCAGATCTTTGCCAAGGTTCTCAAGGAGCTTCTGCTCCGGCGACTTCCGAATTTCCTGAATCAACTTCACGGTCCCGTACGTTGCCAGACCGAGCACGATCGTTGCGAACACACCAGCCCCAAAACCATCTGAATAGTCATCATTTTGCATAGTTATTCTCCTGATCATTATCTTTCGTTGAGTGGCTCTCTCCCGCCACAGCCATTTGCATTTCAGCTCTCGTCGTCGCACGCGCTTCGCGCTCGCGCCACGCCCGCGCGATGTCGAGCACACCGACGGTCATCCGACCGGCAATCAACACCAGCACGACGAATGCCGATACCGGTGCGAGGAATCCGACGACGTCAACCGTCAGCGCGATTAACAGAAGGAACATGGTCCTCATACTCATCCTTTCAAAACGAGTGAACAGCCATGTCCAGGGGCACATTGTAAATGGGTATTGACATCTGGGAAGGCTCGGAATACCATATAGGTACAATCCGATCTTTACCCCAAGATGGCAACAATGCCGTCTGGACCCCGGTCTACGAATTGGTCTCAAAAGCAGCTCGTAGCCGGGTTTGCTTACCCCAAATTTTCGGGAGCGTAAACGAAAAAACCGCAGACGGTTCTCGCCTACGCTACACGGGTTCCACGATGTATTTGGATTTCTTACAAACTCAAAAGTGATTCAGCACTGACAATATCGCGAACGATACCGAATGTGTCAATAGAAATCTTTCGCTGACGGTAGTTTGTTTCCACTCGCCTAGCACGGTTCACACTCCCTTTCCTGGACACTGAAAAGAAAAGGCCAGACATGTCTGGCCTTTTCAGCTGTTGTTGTGCTCCTTTCGCAGGTGCTGAAGTTGCGATGCACGACAACAAGAATAGAGTATCACTTTTGAGTGAGATTGATCCTTCACTCGTGGAATATCTCTATCCGCGCTTTCTGCACCTCCTCAGTGGGTGATCGGTTTGCTCTACGACTCATTACGCGGGCCCTGAGACGGGCAACGTCATAGAGGGTGGATACTATGTGGATTTCGTTGCAAACGCGTGACAAACTCGGAACACCTCAGAGTTTGCTAACATCGTTCATTTGCAGTTTCGTCAGGCACGTGCCAGACCTTTACCCTTTTTCAATAAAAAATTCTTCCACGGCTAAAGAAACTTGTCAAGGATAGCGCGGGTGCCCGTTTGGAGGGAGTCGGAGCGAAGCATAGTGACTTGCCTAGATTCGTACTTATTTGTAAACAGAATCGAATTGCAGAGGATTCTCTCGGGAGAGTGGCTGGGCTCGAGAAGGTTAGCGCCTAGATACGAAGTAGCAAACTACGGGTTGCACTATTAAGAGTCGTCCACAGCGGTTTGCTAACGATGTGCGGGTTTGGTAGCGTGAAATCTATTTCTTCAGTACAAAACAGGAACAGCAGTGAATCGAGGTCGATCCCTTCGACCCGCCTTACCGCCTCAACGATATTGTTCTGGCGCGTGCGCGTCCTTGGTGTTTTCTCTTGCAGTGACTTTACGTCTGGTGATGCCCCGCCGGTGACAAACAAAACTGTTAGATCAGCAATCCCGTATTGCAGTATCTTCTCCTGCTCGTCCTTTGGAATCGTGTCCCATTTCAGGTTCGGGTTGACGACCCGCAATTCCGGTCCCGCGCCGTTTTCTCCATAATATGTATACCGGCGCTTTTGTAATTTTTGCCGAATGTAGTGCCAATATCCCGTTGCCTTCCTTGTGATTGATTTTGATGGCATCGTTCCTCTGTCCGCTTCGAGTGCGAAATGCTTGACGATAACTGATCCGTCTCGTTTGCGGACAATCAAATTGAACAAGGCGTCCGGAACAACCGGGATCGTTTCGGTTACTTCGCCGATCTTAACGCGCACACGATCAACCAGACCGTCTTGCAGCCACGTTCCTATTTCTACAGTGGTGCCGTCGGCACCAATGCCGCCTTCGGCGCTTTGACGGCACGCCAGTTCCAGGCACACATGGAACTTGCTGATCATCAGGAAATGGCGAAGGAACATTGAACTCAGCCTATTCTTCTCCAGAGATTGCTTGAGTTGCTCGCGGCTGAAGCCGAATTCTTCCTCCAAGAGATCGAGCGCCGCCGGACCAATGGAGTACACCGCCGGTCGCTCCGTATGCAAACCCCGACCTGTGGGCAAGTCATGCAAAAATTGCCAAGTCAGAAAGTCATTATCACGAAGCTTTTGACATCGTGCCCGGAGAGCTGACTCGCTGAATCCATAGGTGCGTCCCGGCACCGGCGGCGCAACTATCAACGCCGCGAGCAACTCAATGCTCATGAACCGATAGTCGGCGACATACTGCAGGATCGAACGATCGCGTCCGTTCGGTCGGAATGCCTTCAGTCTTTTCTTTCTCGGTAGGTCTTTCAAACTGTCCTCTTCCCTGATCTCTCTTTCTCTGCGCGCGTTCGTCGGAGGCTGCGTGGCTCCGCGCCCCGGGTCGGCAACGAGCAGGGGGCGCGGGAACCTCGCCGCAACGGCGGGTGATCGCCACGCGACGCCTCCCGACTCCACCATTTTTCGTCAAGGCCAGACAACGGCTCCGCTAAAACAACCAACTCCGTTGGATGGCCGCCGACCGACGCCGAGCCGCCGCACCCACCAAAAAGACAAGCGGCGGCGATGTCGGCTTCTTAGCCGACCGGCAAAGCCCAGTCCTTTCCAAGCTCCAGCGCTTGGCGCACCCACAATATAATGACGCCAAGCGCAGGAAGAAAGGACTGGGGAAAAATGGTGGAGTCGGGAGGCTAAGCGAACGACATGCTGTAGGTGGGACAAGGGGTTACATCCCGGAAAAAGTAGAAGGGAAATAGAGATTATTTCCCGGCTACTTTTACGTCGTGGTTTGCACTCCCTGCCAACCACGACCCCACCGGAAGCATGGCGTGCAGCGCAGCCTACCGACGAACGCGCGCATTCTGGCCGTCGAATAGCACTTGTTGCCGACGGCACCCCAAACAAAAACAGACTTCCATCCGATCTTCACCTATCCGCTCCCGCTACTCGGCAGACGAGGGCTGCCCTCATCCACCGGGCCCGGAGTCTCCTTGCAGCTAGCATCAGGATTCTGGTCAGCGCACAAGTGGTGTTCAAGGCGCTGGCGGGAGCGGACAAAGGAAGGGCTTGGCAGCGGACAGCTCGAAACAATGTCTCCTGAAGGGGCGACTGTCCGCCATGCCATTGAAAAAAGCTTCTGAGGTTCTTGAAGTGAAACGGCATCACCGGTCACGCCGGCGATTAAATCAGTACAAGAGGAGTTTCGTTGTTGCTCCCTGAGCTTTTCCATGATATGGACGAGCCGTTTTTCGCCAGTTGTCAGGTATAGTACACGAAACGACCGGACGCCAAATTGACGTTGTGGTAACTTCTGCCGCCACAACGATGAATAGCCGGTGCATTTGCTTGCGATACGATTGAGGTCGGTTTGACCGCGATCAATTTCCGCGAAAAAACAGTAATCCCGGCCTCTGCAGGTTAGTATGAACATTGCATCTGGAATAATCGGCAATGTCGTTGAATTAGCCGGGGATATCGCCGTGACGGACATTTTGAGCTTTGCGCCTTGCTCCCACCGCCGAACGGAGAAGTCATCGGCGGCACGTTCGACGAGCAACAAACAAATGTGGAGGTTGTTGATTAGCTCGCTGTGTTCATTAAATTTCTTCGGATCGATCAACTGCGGCCGGAGTCGCAGGCTCTGGTCGCCAACGAGTCGCCGCCCTTTGGCCGAAAGCGCGTACAGGAATTGCGCCGACCCTTCCCCTATTCGGGTCGGACGAGTAGCTCGTCGAAGGAAACCGTGGCGCCATAGCAAGTACAGTCGTTTCCGCGTGCGATGGATTGAAGGAAAGAACAACCAACGAATCTGCTCTGTCGAAAGCACGCGAAACTCAACTAGTGCAAGTAGCATTGCCCGATCGCGAATCGTAATTGCAACCGGCCGTCGTGTTGTCCGCGTCCGCTTACTGCAAGTTAGGTTGCTCATGGTCTGGCGGGTTCTCGAAGATAGTGAAATAGGTGGATCCGACAGCAATCGCCCCGAACATTCTCTGCAAGTAGCGCTCTCGCCAGCCTGCATCGTTGAGATACAACCGGACTTCAGGAAAGAGTGCGACGACGCCCTTCGCTTCCATACGCTTCGTCGCTTTGGAGTCGCCGGTAACAGCCTTCTTGACAGTCACCGGGTCAAACTGATGAACTGCAATGCTGCGCTCGGCAGCGATGGATTTCATAATCGTGTCGACTTTTGGCATAATCTGCAGCTTGTCGTTGTGGGCAGTTTCGTGTCTTGTCATGGCCATCACCCCTGGCTGGGTATCAATCAATAATCTTGTGAATGCTTGTCGGAGGACAATTAGTCGATCTCGTCGAGGTGATGTCCGGCGCAACGACTTGACGTTCCAATCCTGTAGGCGGCCGTCGTGGAAGAAGGCGTAGCCAAATTCGCGCGTACCATAGTCAATGCCGAGCACTATTCTCGTCTTCATAGGTATGCAGGATAAAGAAGAAAATGGCTCGAAGCGACTTTCGCACCTTCTCTGCCGGCACCTGCAGTGCTTCACGATATGCCCGGTAGACCACACTCTGATTATGAGTGGCACATACACGCCGATAAATAGGCAATCGCTCTTCGTCATCGAACGACTGCGCGATCTGGAGCGCCAGGGCATCTGCAGCACTTTTTGGAACGAAGGGAATCGGGAGGTTCGTGCTCATAGTGGTTTCTTTATTGGTTGATCTTTGCGAGCTTTGATTTGTGCACGGAGTTGTTTCAGGCGACCGAGAAAGAGAATTTCCGGCGGCACCATGAGCACCGCAGAAAGTTTCAGTAGATTGTCGGCTGATGGCATCTTCCTGCCCATCTCCCAATTTGCGAGGTTCGCCGGGCTCGAAATGCCAACATAGTGCGCGAGTTCAAATAGGCGCATGTTGGCACGACGCCGGTAATATCGAATGTTGTTCGGAACGCGATTGTTTATGGGGCGAAGCATGGGTTTTGAGAGTGCAAAATTAGCGTAATCCCATGTCAAAACCTGCTCAATTGTCGAAAGGAACTTGTTACTGTGGACATCAGGGAGGAATTGTCCGCAAAAAGCGGGTCTATTCAAATTCACCGAAAACAAACCGAAAATAGTGCAGTCAAAAACTTGCATTACTCGGTGCCAGTTTCCTCTGCAATCGCAGGGGAATTGAGGTTATCCACACCCCGAAGTTCACTGAATCATCAAATTCCCCATTTTCGCCGCCGGTCAATCCTTCATACTTCGCTGACTATGCCGCTGCAACAACACCATATCGATCGGCTGAAAAGCATTTACAAGCAAGAATTTCGCCGTGAATTGAACGACAAAGACGCGTGGGCGATGGCTCTCCGGCTGACAAACCTCTTCAGGCTATTACTCCACAAGTCACTTGACGACGACGAAAAGGTTCGAACATCTTAGAAGTTGTGTCTTCGGCTGCCTAATTGATACAGTTAGGTTACTTGCCACAATCTCCCATGCCGAAAATCGCGATCTACGCACGAAAGTCGAGTGAATCTGAGGACAGACAGGTTCTGTCAATTGATTCACAAGTTCGGGAACTGCAAGACTTCGCCCGGAAAGAAGGTCTTGCGGTTTGCGCTGTCTATACCGAATCGAAATCTGCCAAAGCTCCGGGTCGGCCGGTGTTCACGCAACTTATCGGTAAGGTGCAAAAGGGTGATCTTGACGGCATTATCTGTTGGAAGCTTGACCGGCTGGCGCGAAACCCTGTCGATGGCGGTGCGCTCATTTGGGCAATGGAAGAAGGGCAGCTCAAAATTATCCATACGCCGCAGCGAAGATTCTCGAACACCGGCAACGATAAGTTCTGGCTACAAATGGAATTTGGAATGGCCAAAAAATACGTGGATGACTTGGCCGACAATGTGAAGCGGGGACTCCGCGCCAAGATTGCGGCGGGCTGGATGCCTGGCGTGCCGCCCCTGGGGTACTTGAACGACCGCAATTCCCGGACGGTGATTCCTGATCCAGACCGGTTTCTGCTGGTTCGCAAGATGTGGGATCTCATGCTCACCGGAACGTATACCCCGATGGGTGTGCTTGAGGTCGCAACAAATCAGCTTGGGTTGCGAACCCGGCAGTTTTCGCGATACGGTGGCGGACCAGTGCAATACTCAACTATCTACGGTATTCTGACAAACCCGTTCTACTACGGAGCGATTCGATATAACAGGGAGCTCTTTCCGGGTTCCCAGAAGCCAATGATTACAAAGGCCGAATTTGATCGCGTTCAGGAGATCCTTGGGCTGGCAAGCCGGCCCCGACCACAGGAGTACTCGTTCGCTTTTACCGGTCTTATTACTTGTGGCGAATGTGGTGCCGCAATCACGGCCGAGCACAAGAAGAATCGCCGGTATGGATACAAGTACGTCTATTACCACTGTACCCGCCGGAAGCGCAATGTCCGCTGCTCTCAAAAAGTCATTGAGTGTTCCGCGCTCGAAAAGCAAATTTCCAACTTCCTACGCTCCTTAACTATCAGCAAAACGCTTCGAGACTGGACGCTTGAAGTCCTTCGCGAGCTCCACGAGGAGGAAAGTGAAAAAGGCCGCAAGGCATTGAAAGCACTTAACCATCGGTATGAGTCCTGCCAATTCGAAATCACCGAACTACTCGGCTTGCGATTGCGAAAAATCCTTGGTGATGACGAATTTCTGGCGAAGAAGAATGACCTGGAATCGGAGCGGATGCGATTGAAGGAACTGCTCGATGACAATGATAGCCGTTTCGACCACGTCTTCCGTTCGTGTGAAGACGCGTTCGAATTTGCATCCAAGGCGCAAGAGCAGTTTGACCAGGGATCGCTGGAAGAAAAGCGAGCTATTCTCCGGCACTGCGGTTCGAACCTTACTCTAAAAGACGGAATCCTTAGTATTCAGCCGGAAAAACCCTTCAAATTGATGCAGAATACGCTTCTCTCTAAAGAAGTACAAAAGCTGCAGTTCGAACCACGAAGTTGTGCTTTGCCTAAAGCGATTTCTACCCCTCTCAGGGCTGGAATTTCGAGATGGTTCACCCTAGTGAAGGATGTTCGAACCTTTTACCTTTTAAACCCTGGTCGGCCCACGTTCAAGCAGACACTTGCGGCAGTGCGAAAATTTTCTGTCCGTCCGGCGAATCAACACCGGAAATTTTCTATGTCAGATGTGGCAACGTCGAATGTGGCATGACTCCCCTCTCATTCCCGAACAACGTGTCCAAGGAGAGACCGGTGATTGCACTCGCTCGTACTGCCCAGGTCAAGTGTGGATGCACCACCCCATGCTCCCAACGGTACAAGGATCGTTCCGAACAGCCGACACGCCGGGCAAAAGCCTTACGGGTCAACTGATGGGTAATGCGGTAGTGGTAGAGCGGATGGGAGCTTGGTCGCATAGCACAAAACAGCGTACCAGGGGCACTCTGGAGGGTTCAATTGTCGATTAGTAGCGATATTCCTCTGTACCTGTGGATAAGTCAGTCATGCCACCTAAGGCCACAAATTGTGATTGACGTGGATTTACTAGTGCACTATCGTCGCTTCGGTAGCTTTCCCGACAAATGGCATTAAAGTAACAACTCATGATTGAACGTGAAGAAATTGAAGAAAAAGCGGCGTTTTTTGACATAAGCCCTATCAATGTCCTTCGTGACTATGTTTTTGGTTGGCTGTTGACCGGTATCTATGGTGAAAGTCCTCTTGGAAAGATCCTTGTACTCAAAGGCGGCAATTGCCTGCGAAAGGCATATTTCGAAAAAACACGATTTTCAACAGACCTTGATTTTTCAGTCTCAAATCGGATTGATGCAGAACTGTTTCTGGTCGAGCTCAACAAGATTTGCGATTACGTACAGGCTCGATCCGGGGTAAAGTTCCAGAACGAACGAAACAAAGTTGAGGAGAAATTCGCTCTCGACAAAGAACGAATCGTTTATCATGCGAAGCTATATTTTACCGACTTTTACGGAAACGCCGAAAAGTTTGTCGTTAGCGTCCGTCTCGACTTAACTGAAATGGATCGGCTTTACTTACCCATTCAAGAACGGTACCTTATTCATCCCTACTCCGACATACACGAGACTCGCCTGAAAGTCCGATGTATGAAACTTGAAGAAGTTTTGGGAAGCAAACTGAAGTGCCTTTTGCAGCGAAGGCAGACGCAGGATCTCTATGATTTTCTCTTTTCGTTCGTCTTTAACAATGATCTGGCAATCAATCGTCGTGAGGTAGCCACTTCTTTTTTGAAGAAAACCATCTTCGAACCCAGTCCAGGTGTTGCAAAAACGTTACTGCTAGAGCTTCCATTAGAGAGTATGCGGCGCATTTGGTCAAAGTACCTTATCTGTCCAAAAGAAAGTCTAATTGCATTTGATAGCGCCATTGAGCACTTCCGTGTGCATCTTGACGCAGTTTTCGCCGAAACTACTCAAACCATTTATGCGCCAGTGAGCTACTTCCCGTCTCACTTGCGCAATCCGATTATTGGAGCCGGAAATGATCGCAAACTTGTTTCCTTCACTTACCATGGTAAGGAACGGGAGGTGGAGCCTTACTCTCTCGTTTTCAAGCGCCGCAAAGACGGCTTCGGTCAAGAATACTTCTATGGATACGACCGCAGTGGAGGTACTAGTAGTGCACCGGGCATCAAGGCTTTCCTTGCACCAGACATCCAGCGACTTGAAATTCTAGACACAACATTTGAACCTCGGTTTGAGGTTGAATTGACGAAAGCAGGTGAGCCGGGAGACAACAGCTATTTTGGGCAGCACTTTAAGAAACGCAGAAATAGTTCACCACGCACCCCGATTCGAAAGACAAGGCTGGGACCTCGATACATTGTCGAATGCCTTTACTGTCAAAAACGATTCATACGCACAAAATACTCGACCCTGCTCAACAAACACCTCGACAAGTATGGGAACCCTTGTTACGGACGGGCAGGTCATGTTGTCGATCAGTCATATTGAACATCGTGGTCCGGCTACTCTACTGTTAGATTGTACTTCGTTAGGATCACGTGATTTTGATCAACATACAGAAGGTTACCCAAATCAGCAATTGCTCGAATCCACAAGGCATTAAATAGTGACTTCAGCGTGGCGATGTCTTCGGTCATCTGTTCTGTCATTCCTATGAAATCGCTTTTGAATTTCTGCTGATCACTACCCGCGGAAAACACAGCATGCCAAGTTCGGTAATCCTGTATGACTTCCTTCTTTGGCACGTACACCTTACCGTAAATACTAAAGAGCTTGCCAATTTGCGATTGGTGCGTAATGACATTCCTATACTCACGAATCAACCGATTGAACATCTTGTAGCTTTTCCAGTCAGAATCACCCTTGCCAAAGTACTCATCTAGGAGATTCTTGCGACTAGGTAGCTTCAGGGGAATGGACTTGCCCTTGCTAAGATAGTGTTCCTCCAGGCCGCCGTAATTCTTGTCGTACCATTTTCCCGCAATAGCACAAAAGTCATCTCTTGTGAGGTTGTTGAGAATTGAGGAATGTTGACCTAAGCATTCTAGCTTGAGAAGATAGACTTTTTGGAGGAATTCCTCAGCCAAGTCACACGAGCTACCCAAGTGGAAATAGAAATCCTCGAACGAACTTAGCCGCATGTCTTTTAGGTGGTTGTGAGCATAAATCAAGTTAAGGAAGATAGAATAGTGCACCGCATGCAGTTCCATGATTTCGAACGCGACTCCCTCACGATATCGGATTCTCGCTTGCGGATTAGTAATTGACTTATCAATACGATTTGTGCTCGGGACGACAAACTTCAGCCAGTATAACTCGCAATTTGGGAACTCCTTTATGATGAGATCGCCGAATTGTTGCTCGAAACCGTCGCCTTCATTTTTGAAGCGAGTTCTCTTAAAAATGGATTCAAGCGCGGCGCTTGTAGTGGTGATCATATCAGAAGTTCATTCCTTTGTTTCAAAGTAAATATATAATACGAGAACTAACCCAATTCTACTGATAATCCATTAAGATAAGAACCTATCGAAACAACGGTGGCCATTCCGACTGTAGTTTATTATCTGCTATTAACGGACACTTCTGTCCTGTTTGGTTCACCCTGGTGAAGGATGTTCGAACTTTTTACCTGCTCAACCCCGGACGACCCACATTCAAACAGACACTGGAGAGCTTAGAATTATCACGGCTGACAGATTGAGCGATGAAAGCATCGTGGTCTCGTTCGGTTGAACGATCAATTGTCGAAAAGTAGCGATATTCCTCACTGCTTGTGGATAACCCACGAAAGAATGACGATGACTACATTCGGCGTCTGATCTCTTTAGCACAGCACTAACTATTGAGCTGTCGCCTCTGTTACCCCATTGGATAACTGCTCGAATTATAGTGACGCCCTGAAGCGACGTGAAGCAAACCATATAGCGGCTGGCCAGCAGGACAATCGAATTCGCGTGTTTCAGTTCACTATACTATATTTTTCCTCTCTCAATCGGAACGCAGTCTCTCCACCATCGAGAATCCAAATATATTTTGAACGCTGCTCGGTACACTCAATTGAAGCTGGAATCGTCTTCGTCTTGCCTTGGTCGTCTGTCTCCAATATCATGATTAATTCGGAATCGCCTGCGATTACTAGATTCGCGTCTCGTGTAACTAAAACAATCTGCCGGTGCTGCTTCTGTTTCCGAATTAGTGGCACTAGGACATTCGAGATAAACTTTCCATCTAAATTGTCCTCTGGCTGATCGATTACTATCGGGTTAGTTCCGGCTACGAGAACAATAGCAACCACTATTCCGCAACGCTCTCCAAACGATGTGTTCTGAAGGAACTTGTCTCCCAGCTTCGTCTGCACCTGAATATTCTCAATGTCATAGTAGTCGCGAATCATCCGAAGGCTCAGCTTCTCGAGAAACTTGTCATCAGCGACTAACTCCTTTAACACTTGAGTGTGAACACTGGCACGCGACGAGCTTTCTACAACAACTCGAATGTTCGTTTTGTCTGCGATCATTTCTTCGACCGACTTTTCTCCCTCAAATAGAACGGATGCCAAACTGTCACTATTCAGAGATGCCTTCAATTGGTTATTAGCCTTGATAAACTCGCTCGCGTTTTGTTTTAGGATGCTCTCATTGGTGCGGGCTAGGAATGTGATTTCTGACGGCCTCTCCGAGAATTTCAATCCCGAAACGCTCCTCTGTAGCTGCTCGGATACTTGAAAGAAACGCTGTCGATAGGCTTTGTAGGCGTCTCCATACGCGGCCAAGATCTTGTCTCGTCTCGAGTAGATTTCGTCTGATTCTCGTGCACTTGAGCGAAGCTCACGAATTCGACTCTCCAGTCCTGCGATTTCTTCAGTTGCATCGGCTAGTTCAACTATGTTCTCTGGCGCCATTCCACGATGAGCGAGCAGTTTTTTTAGTTCAACTTTGGCAGTAGCAAGCTGTGTGGGGAAATCAGCGTCAAGGTATACCTTCGTTGCTTCGGCAAATGCAATCTGCAATTCTGAGACTCTCGCAGAACAATCAGCCACTATCGACTCTAGGACATCTTGCCCTTTGAACGCACTCCAATTCAGACTTTGGACAGTCTTCTGTAAAGAAGCCATACTCCCCATAAGTCCGTCATACTCTTTGGAGTAATTTTCAAATGCAGTTATTGATCCAGCATGTCGCTCAATTGACTTCTGGAGTTGTTGATACTCGTTGGAGGTGATAACCTCCGTCTGCTTCTTCAGCGTCTTAATCTGACCCTCAATAATCGCAACTTCCGAATGTGCATCAACCATTTTGTCATACGCGTCCAGCAATCGCGTCAGTTCTGCACTACAACTACGCCAAGACTGCTCCAGTGTTATCAATCCACTCTGTTCTTCATCAAGCGATGAGAGTCTTTCTAGCCGATGGCGAACTAACTCAGACATAGCCTGAATGTCACGTGCAAATTTTTCGATCTCATTTTGCAGAAAGAACTCTGTGTTGTCTGGAATTACCGCAGAAACCATTTCACGCAGTTTTGAAAGCGGGTCCTTCCCCGTCAATTGGAGACTAGCAAGGGGAGAATTGACTTCAAAGAGCTTGCCAAGATCACGCCCCTGCCAAGCATTATAGAGGAGGTGCACCAAGGTACTCTTACCTGAGCCCCGCCCTCCGACCACACAAGTAAGATTATTAGAAAACTGAATATTGTGCTTCCCTCTTAGACAGAAAGGGATCCCATCATTTGACTCTTTATCCCTAATTATCAATTCGTCAGGGAGATCGATTTCTATGCGCTCTAGCTTCGCATAAGTTTCGGCTTGTGTGGGATCTTCTTCCTGAACACGGACGCGCAGACTTGGCTCAAATACAATTTGACGCAGTCCTTCAAATGTTGCATCGGCCTTGATCCAAGTGTAGTCTTTCGAATTCCCATTTGATGGATGCAACAATGATTGAAAGCTATGACCGTCAGAGCCCCAGACACAAGGTTTTAAGCGTTTGAATCTTGCAATCACTTCAGTTTGGGGAGTTGCCGTTTCTCTTCCTAAGTAGAAATCTCGATCGCCGGGATCGTTCGAAAACACAATATCTGCAGTATGTGTCAAATCTTCTCGAATCAATCCAGCGCGGGAGAACACTTGCTGCCCCATTTTGTCTTCAAACCACTTCAACGATCTTATGCCACCGTGACCTTTTCCAACAATTGCAACCAAGTAGGGTCTGCATAGCAAGTTCTGGATTTCGAAGATTCTGTCAATTTCTGCGAGCGCTTCATGGATGTCTCTTTTTGCGAGCGTTATAGTCGCTAGCGCCTTCTTTATAAGAGGACGTTGTTGATCCGTTGTGAGGTTGCTGAAGTTTGCTCCCGGATTGGGAACTTCGCCAGTTTCTATGCTCTTGCCAATCGCGAGTAACGCTTGAGATTTCAGAGGGTAGTCCGCACCACGATAGCTGACTTTGAGCTCTTGCAGAAAATGCTGCTCAATAAAATCCGGTGCACAGAACTCGGGATCAAAAATAACGTGAATGTTTACTGAATCATCTTCGGAATTAAATATGTTCAACCGCAATTCTATTCCCGGCAAGATGGTTACTTCAACGTTCTTTGAGCCTAAGGCTAGTACTCTGGTCGCGGGATCATAGTATGACAGCAATTTGCGAAACCCTGCGATACTGAAGTAGTCCGCAGTCGCTATCGCGGAAATCGAGTGCTTACGAACCGCGTCAATCAGATTCTCAACGTAAGAATCGAAGTTGTCACCAAAGGAATGTGCCAGGCCTGACTCTGGTGTATGAACATGTAAGTCCCATTTAGACCATTCTGAACCCTTTGAATTGTTGCTCATAAGCTAATCGCCCTTTCAATTACATCCACTCAATCGAGATGTTCCGTTCCTCATTTATTATGCGTGTAACTCTGCTTAATCAAATCCATGGCGGCATTCAGCGCCTTAACGTCGGCGATGCGGACTTCGTAATCGCCATTCCCCCAATGACCTACGTGTTTGGGCTTTGTAAGGTCGCGTGCGACACCGTTTGGATCAACAAGGTCGCCACTGGCGACATTCAAGAACAATTTAAGAGAGTCCTTCAGCACTACAACATCTACAAAATTGGTAGCCAACTTATATGCGATATACATCTTTTTCGGCTCTTCGATAATTGATTCATCGAGAGCCGTAATGCTTTCCTTCAGTGCTTCGAATAATTTACGCGTGCTCTGGTTGGCAACTTTCAGATGATCCTCCAAAGTGTGCTGCACATTTAAACCAATATCCACTTTTGGCTTTTTGACGAACGTCTTGGGTGTTGTGATTCGGACCTTTTGCTGAGTCTCTGGCTCGACCAGTAAAAGATTGTTCTGATAGACTCGATACTTGAGGAGTTCAATATTGAATGGGAGCAACTCTGCGGTATCCAGATCAAACTTGTTGTAGCTTTCAGCAACGCAAATGACGCGCGGTGAATCCCAATCGATGTCGATTGAAACACGATTCTTCTGTAGGAGCACCTGGAAGTCAGCTTTGTGATCCAGTAACCACTTCAAGTAAGATAGTCCTTGATTAATGACGCTTTCATTCTGATTCCGCTTATACTGTATAATTACCGGCGATCCATTATTGTCGACGCCAAGTGTATCAATTCGGCCACCGAAACTCGTTGAGTGCTCACTTGCTAAGAACGTAATGTTCAATATTTCTGGAAGGTTTGCCTCAAATAGGCGCTGAATATCCTTCTCGAGCCCAACCTTGAGTGGTGGGATCTTGGTTACATTCTTCTTACTGATAGCAAATAGTGGCATAGATTCTTAAGTTTCAGTGCTAAGTTATTGTCGTCTTCGCCTTGGGTCTAGTATCCCCATGTTTCGTGAGAGAGAATGAACTGGTTTAGTTCTTCTTTTGCGTGTCGCCACTTAGGAATACACTTCGTCATCAGCTGCACGAATCGCTCATTGTGCTTCTTCTCGATCAGGTGGATCAATTCATGGACTACGACGTACTCGATACAGGCAATCGGTTTCTTTGCGAGTTCAAGGTTCAGCAATATCCTTCTTGCGTCCTTGTTGCAGGTGCCCCACCTGGTTTTCATCCGCTTGATTCCCCAGCCCGCAACCCTCACACCAATCTGATTTTGCCAACGGTCTATCATCTCTCTTAATACTCGGTGCAGCTCAGTCCGATACCATTCGGTCAGGACCTCTTGGCGCTTCGTTTGTGTCGCGTTGGGTCTGACAAACAACAGCAACTTTCCATTGCTTCTAGTTTCAACGCGCGGTGGAGCGTCTTCGTGCCTGACTTCTAACCGATAACGCTTGCCGAACAAGTAGTGGCTTTCACCAGAAACGTATTCACGGGCAGTTTGCCGCTGCTGGTTGCGGAACTTGGTTTGCTGTCGATTTATCCAGCCAAGTCTGGTAGCGAGTAGTATGCGGATGGCGTCGTCGTTCATGGCGACAGGGGCTGTGACGCGGACCTTGCCCTCTGGGGGCAGCACGGATAGGTGTACGTTCTTGATCGCCTTCCTGACGATCAACGCCTCCACTAATCCGACCTTGAGCATGTAAGCGTTAGTACTCATGTTGGTTCTTTACTAACTCAAAGAGCGTCTTGAGTACCTCTTCTGATATACCCGGCATCGCACTCTTTATAGCGTTTCTTACCCGCCGTTCCTTCTGCATGTGGCCTCGCCAGTTATCTTCCAAGGCACCAGCAATTACTTCGTCGAGAGCTATGGCTTTGCCCTCGTCTTGACCGAGATTGTCGTATAGTGCTTGTTTGGCACGGGTGTCAACCTTTGTCGGGTAGTGTTTGGAGTATTCGGGGTGCCTGACCTGCTTGGTGAGCTCGACGATCTTGGTCAAGTAGTTTTTATACTCAATATCAGCACGCTTCCGCAGCTTTACCAACTCGTCCAGAAGCTCCGACATTCGGAGATAATACTTCGGATTCGTTGGAGCCTCGTCGATGATCAGCTTGCGAACGTTATTCTCGATGGTTTCGGCAGTTGCATCTTGATTCTTCCTGACTGATTCTGGAAGTTCGTCGATAGCGTCCTTGCCCTTCTTGACAATCAGGTCAACGAGGGTCATATCATCGAAGGCAGACAGCCGTTCGCTTTCTTTGGCCGAAATGTACCGATCGATAAGAGTCCGCATTGCCGGCTCGTACTTCTTCAGGTCGATATAGTCGCCGCTTGCGAGCTTGATTTCCATCCGAACCTGGTCGTAATGCTTGACCTCTGCGCCGATCGCTTCTGCCTGCGCCTTCGTGAAGCCGACCTTTTCCATGTCGTTGGCGAGATCGGCATACATCCGGAGCAAATGGCTGACAGACCGGTAGAGCTTCACCCGCTTGATTTCGTTTTCCTTCAAAGCGTACGGATTCTCCACGTCTCCGCAGAAATACCGGATGTAGGCGCCGGAGTCCTTCGGTGGAGCAACCGGTTCACAAAGAGCCCGCACGACTTCAAGGGCTTCCTCAAGGTCTTTGCGGCCCTCTACTAACCGATCCTTGAGTAGTCCGAGAACATCCTCTTGGTCAAAGCCTTCGAATGCCCCAGCAGTATAGTCCGTGACCGCTTTCTCGAGCTTCTTGAATAAGTCTCGATAGTCGACTATATAACCGAATTCCTTGTCTTCGCCATCGAGCCGGTTGACCCGGCAGATGGCTTGGAATAGACCGTGATCCTGCATGTTCTTGTCAACGTAGAGGTAGGTCGCTGGCGGGGCGTCAAATCCAGTCAGTAACTTGTCAACGACAATGAGAAGCTGCATCTGGCCGGGTGTCTCAATGAACTTCTTCTTTGCTTCTTTCTCGAAGTCCTCGGTTGACTTGCCATTCAGCATTTTCTGGTAGATGGCGTACTCCCGGTCTTCGGACTGGATCGCGCCGGGTTCATAGGATGTCACGATCGCACACTTGGTGAATCCCTGTGCCTGGAAGATCTCGTAGTACTGACATGCCTCGTAGATGCTGCTTGCCACGAGCATCGCATTGCCGCGGCCGCTTGCCAGCCGTTCCTTCTTGTAGAAGTCATCGAGAATATCAAAGACCACTTTCTCGAGGCGCGACTTTGACGACAGTAAGGACTGCATCGTCCCCCAGCGCTTCTTTAGTTCGGCCTTGGCGACGTCGGTTAGGCCTTTGGTGCGTTCCTCGAACCACTGATCGATCTTTTCTTGAGAAGTTATATCCTGATCAACTCGCCTCGCTTCATATCGGAGATCGAGCACGACTCTGTCGGCAACCGCCTCATCGTACTTGTAGGTGTGAATGTACGGTCCCCAGACACTAATGCTATTGGACTTGTCGATCTTGAGTAGTGGGGTGCCGGTAAAGCCGATGAAGGTGGCGTTCGGCAACAATGCTGTCATTGCCTCGTGCAGTTTGCCGGTATGAGTCCGGTGGCATTCGTCCACGAAGACGAATAGGTCCCCCTTAGCCGAAAAGTCTTTCGGCAGGTTCTTCTTCAAGTCAGCAATGTATCCGTCCACGTCAGTCTGTTCGGTGGCCCCGGTGCGACCGAATTTGTGCACGAGTGAACAAAGCAGCCATTTGTCTTTGACATTGAGCTGGTCTAGTAAGTCTCTTGCGCTCCTGGCGCGGTAAATCTTCTCATCCACGCCCATGAAGAACCGTTCTATTTGTTCGTCGAGTTCTTTGCGGTCCGTGAGCACGAGTACGCGGGGGTCGTTTATATGTTCTTTGATCCACTTGGCGAGCCAGATCATAGTCAAGCTTTTCCCTGACCCCTGGGTGTGCCAGATAATGCCGCCCTTGTGTTGTTTGACAAAGTCCTGTGCAGCTTTTACCCCGAAGTATTGGTTGTGCCTACAGGTCTTCTTGATGCCGCTATCGAATGCAATGAAGTCATGGACTATTTCAAGGAATCGCTTCTTCTCGCACATTTGCAGGACGTGGCGATCCAGTCGATTCTCTTTTTCGTATCCTGGTTCCTTGGTGCTCCAAGTGAGGTAATAGTCTTCCTTTGTTTCGATAGTCCCGAATCGGAGCCCTTCGGTATCGTTGCCCGCCATGACCAATTGGACAGTGGCAAAGAACGGTTTGATAAACGCGTCCTTTTGGTTGCCAATGTTCTGGCGAATGCCCTCAGAGACCGATACGATGCTTCGCTTGAGTTCAATCACGCCTAATGCGATACCGTTGACGTAGAGGACGATGTCTGGGCGCTTGGTGCGAATCCCTTTGATCGTTACTTCTTCGGCTATTGCGAAATGGTTGTTTTCCGGGTGCTCCCAATCGATCAGCCAGACGGTTTTGTAGTGTTCACCGTGGCCTTCTTTAACCTTTACTCCGTAGCGCAGAAGGCTGTAGGTGTCTCGATTGAGGTCGTACAGACTAACATTGGACCGTCCAGTACAGCGTTCGAGCTCTTCCAGCGCCTTGGTGATCAGAGTCTCGTTGTAGCCGGCACGTGTTAGGAATACACGCAGATATTCCAGTTCAACGTTTCTGTTGCCTTCGCGCTCCTCCCAGTTACCAAGATAGTCATAGCGAAGGCGGTCGCGGAACAACGCCACAAGACGGTTTTGCGTTTTGCGTTCGAATTGGCCTACTTTGTTGGTCGATTCTTGGGTCATAGAGATCACACTGCTAGTCTTATCTTACCAGTAAGGAGGGAATGCATCATCCCGGTTTTCACCTTACGGTATTTTTGAACTGTCTTCTCAAGTAACGTGATTTCTGCGCCCATCTCGGAGATCGTTGCAGCGATCGCAGACTGTTCGTCTGGGCTGGGTGACGGCACCGAAATTGCGAGATACTCCGGAATTCGCAGATTCGGGTAGGTTGAT
>WBZO01003293.1_pt1 | contig 19129 bp, 12 predicted proteins | sample 5204261 | NCBI WGS metagenome assembly WBZO01 (sample SAMN12412400, study PRJNA552823) | activated sludge metagenome | isolation source: activated sludge from anammox sidestream of wastewater treatment plant... | place: USA: North Carolina | collected 2017-09
TAACAGACTTGTCGCTATACTCTATGGGAAGATTAACCATAATGGTGAAATTAAAATATGAATTAAACAAAACAAAAATAAGCAATTAGATACGAAATTTAAATTCTATTGCATAATTCAGGTTAAATGCTAATGTGTAATCTTTTTGAGTGCGTTTAACATACTCGTTTTCTTTATTTTGCATATTGATACTTTTTTAGTGTATCGCTATTTTAGGACGGGACAGATTAAAAATTTAAAAAGGCATGGCCATTTCTGACTATGCCTTTTGTATTATGGTGATAGAAATATTAATCTTCCTCTTCCTCCTGATGCTCTGCTATCAGTCGCTGCTGAATATCAGGTGTGACAGGCACATATTCAGCAAATTTTCTGGTAAATTTAGCTTTACCTTGAGAAAGAGACCGTAAAGTAGATGAATATTGATACATCTCTGCAATAGGCACACGCGCTTTGATCTTTTGATAATGGCCATCAGAATCCATACCCATAATAAGAGCACGTCTGGATTGTAAATCACCCATGATATCGCCCATCACTGAATCAGAACACGTAATGTCCACTTCATAGATAGGTTCCAAGATTTGTGGACCCGCATTTTTAAAGGCGGCTTTGAATGCACCGATTGAAGCCAGCATGAATGCCATATCGTTAGAATCTACCGGGTGCATTTTACCATCGTATATGCTCACTCTGATATCCTGGCAATTAGAGCCGGTAAGTGGGCCTTCCACCATCTTTTGCATGATACCTTTTTTGATGGCACTGGAATATTTAGCATCTATAGTACCGCCGACGATGCACCAGTAAAAGGCGAGTTTACCACCCCAATCCAAGTCATCGATCTCAACGTTTCTTACGGTAAGTCCATCAGGGTCAGGCATTCCTTCATAGTAGGGTTCAATACGCATGTGAACTTCTCCAAACTGACCTGCACCACCACTTTGCTTTTTATGACGATATACTTCATTAGCTACACGTGTAATGGTTTCTCTATAAGGAATACGAGGCCTTTCAAAATCCATATGTACTCCAAAAGCTTTTTCAATTCTGTACTTAATCAAATCGAGGTGGAGTTGACCTTGTCCATGTATGATGGTTTGTTTAAGTGTAGAATTTTGCTCTACGATGAGTGTTGGATCTTCTTCTTCGATCTGATGCAGTGCTTTGATTAGCTTCTCCATATCAGATTTACTTGGAGGAACTACTGCTGTTCTAATTCTTGGCTCAGGGAAGTGAATGGGCTCTATTACTATGTCAGCACCTTTAGCATGTAGGGTTTCGTTGGTGTGTGAATTTTTGAGTTTTAAAGTGACACCGAGATCACCCGCTATAAGAGTTTCTGTAGAAGTACGCACTTTGCCTTTGGATTCAAATATCTGGTTGATTCGCTCAGCTGTTGAATTATTAGCATTGATCAATTCATCGCCTGTATGGAGTGTTCCTGAATACACTTTAAAATAACTCACCAGACCGACTTGAGGCTCAGATATTGTTTTGTAAATAAAGATACTGGTAGGAGCTGCTGAATCGTAAGATTTTGTTGAGCCGTTAGCCAGTTTATAAGGTGGAACATCCGCCGGTGAAGGTGCAATATCATTGATAAATCCCATAATACGGCCACTACCTTTATTTTGCTTAGCAGAACAGCAGAACACAGGGAAGATTTGCTGATTAGCTAGTGCAATTCTTAATCCCTCGGTGAGATCTTCTTCGCTGAGGGTACCTTGATCAAAATATTTTTCCATCAGTCCTTCTTCATTTTCGGCTGCCGCTTCCACCAGTGCATTGTGCATTTCCTTTGCTTTTGCCATTTCAGTATCAGGAATAGGCTTTTTTACGGGCTTACCACCATCTGGACCAAATTCATACATGACCATTCTGAGCGCATCTATGATGGAATTGAAGTTTGCACCTTGAGTATATGGATACTGGATAGGAAGCACTTTTGGACCAAATCGAGCGATGGTTTGCTCTAATGTAGCTTCAAAATCAGATTTTTCGTGATCAATTTGATTGATAACAAAAACGGTTGGCGTACCAAATTCAGTAACATATTCCCATAAAATTTCAGTGCCTACTTCTACACCACTGGTACTATTCAAGACCATTAGTGCTGTATCAGCTACTTTGAGTGAACAAATTACTTCACCGACGAAGTCGTCAAATCCCGGTGTGTCCAGAATGTTGATTTTACAATCCCTCCAGTTGACGTGCATCAGGGATGAAAACAATGAATTACCTCTTTCTTGTTCAATATTGGTATAGTCAGACATGGTGTTGCCTGCCTCTACCGACCCCATTCTATTAATGGCTCCGGATTCAAAAAGCATAGTTTCAGATAAAGTGGTTTTACCTGAACCAGAATGCCCTAACAAGACGACGTTTCGGATATTTTTTGTTTCTACACTCATAAATAACAGCTTTAATATTTAAGTAATAATTAATGCAATGAAGTCAACCTCAGAACAGTTTGTTTGGTGTTGAATTTGGCATTAAGGTACAACCTAGATAATAAATATAAAAATAATTGAGCCTTAATTTTTAAAATTTATATATCGATTTTTGTATCAGTATAGGACGTAATGTTTAATCAGCAAAAAATCAATGGCTTGCAAAACATCGCCTGATAACTGGGTATTGAACCTAAATAATTTTATACTGTAACCTATGTGATGATCATGAGTAGGCTGAACATGCATCCTTGTGAAGTTGCGCTATTGGTTGAGATTTTGCCTATTATAAGATATGCGGACGATTAGACGCTATAATTATTTGAGAATAATAATGGTGGCAGCATTTGAATAAAAGCTCCAAACATGTAAAAGCAATGTTAAAGTGGATACATTTTAATTGATGAGTATTTTTGTATTATATTCTGAATAAGCATATTTTCTATATTGACTTAAAGATTGAATGAAAGAAAATTAGAAAATTTCAGAATTTTATATCTTTTCATTGCAACTTATTTGCAAATTAATCGTTATATGTAGTGTCGCTTGATTATCAAAGATTATATATTTGTTAATTTATATTTGATGATAAGGGATAAAGTAATTGCATTTTCTATTTAGCATTATTATAAACATTTTACATTGTTTAAAAAGGTATGAACCATTGGTCATGCCTTTTTTAGTATGCTACATCATGATATTGAGCTACTTATTTTATACTTTATGGTCTGATAGCTTTATACACTAAATTTTGTATTGATTCTCTGAAGTGACCATTGCTAAATTTTCTATTAGGAGTAGGAAAGGTTCGGTTAGTTGTAAAGACAAATATGATGTTATTTTCAGGATCTGCCCATACTGCAGGCCCGGTAAAAGCTGTATGTCCAAAAACCGAATCCGGAGCTAAACTTGAAGCACTCTCCCTTTGGCTTGTGTCCAGTTCTTTCATGTCGAAACCTAACCCACGACGTGTGGAATTTTTATATCTGGTAGTGAATAGTTCTACAGTTTTAGGTTTGAAAAATTCTGTACCTCCATAAGTGCCTTGATTGAGAAGCATTTGCATCATGATAGCCAGATCATAGCTATTTGAAAACAAACCAGCATGGCCTGCGACACCACCTAGCATAGCCGCACCCATATCATGGACATACCCTCTGATGGTTTGCTTTCTCCAGTAGTTATCTACTTCTGTAGGTGCAATACGTTCAAGTGGAAATTGGTCAATAGGGTTAAAATCTGTATTTCGTAACCCAAGCGGCTTATAAAATTGATTTTTTGCATATTCGTCAAGTTTTTGACCTGATTGATTTTCTATTACTTTCTGAAGGATATAAAAGCCTAGGTCGCTATACTTATATTGATGTGGTGCCAGCAAACGACTCGTCCAGATCGTCTGATAAATGCTGTCAATATAATCCGTTCTCATAAACATACCTTTAGCAACAGGGATTGTGTAATTACTAAGTAGCATGCCACTATAATAAAGCTCATTAAATCCGAAGGGTTTGTTACTTGCTAAAGTTGATCTGTAGAATCCTATCCACGGGTAAAGACCTGATTCATGAGCTAAAATATCACTGATAATTAAGTCGGCTTTATCTGTAGTGTCGATACCTGATATGTAGTTTCTGATAGGGTTACTGAGTGTTAATTTATTGCGTTCAACTAGCTTCATTACTGATAAAGTTGTGGCTAGTACTTTTGTGATAGACGCTACATCGTATATTGTTCGATTATTGACGTATTCGCCATTGGGTTCAAGTCTTCCATAGGATTTTTGCAGTATGATTTTACCGTTTTTTGCTACCAGCACTTGTCCGCCTGGTGCTGCACCGGCTTTAATCATTTTGTTCATTACATTGTCAATTTCCCTGAGCGTATCAGAAATTAACCCAACAAACTCCGGATGGGCAAAACCTAGTCTCCGAAGTGAATTTTTATCAACTCCAAACCCTTCCTTCCATAAGCTGCCTGATGATACAGGGAGTCTTCCTCTGATGTCGGATGCTCCAAAAATAGCCTGCATAGTCATATCTTGTGTGATAGGATCATTGTCGTAGTTTATAATCAGATGTTTTGCAAAGTCGAGTTTATATGCTAAATATGGGCTGCCAAAAAAGACAATGATGACCTCCTTTTCTTGATCAAGATTCTTTAAAAATGAAAGGGTCGAAGGTGTGAGTTCACTATTAAATCCGGATAACTTCCCGGATGTATGAATGCCAACGATTACCTTGTCAAATTGAGTGAGCGTTTGTTTGAGTTGATTAAAATAATCTGAATCATCAGAAGGGTTAATATTATAATGATAACATGGTAGATAACTACTAGCTCTCATCTGGAATGGTGTCTGTTTATCGGCATTGATGCTGAGGGTAGCAATGCGGCTGTCAGTGATGTTGAGTATAGGTATGGCATTATCCACATCTGTAAGGACTGTAACAGCTGCAGCAGCGATTTTTTGTTTTATGGCAATAGCTTGATCAGAGTTGAGTCGTTCATATACGTAATTTGAACTTACAGTCTGAGGGTGGTTTAAGCCGATTCGGTATTTTGCTCTAAGAATCCGCTCGACACTTTGGTTTAGGCGCTCTTCAGTGATTTTGCCTTGAGCAATATATGATTTTATCATAGCAAATGCCTTGTCTAGATTTTCTGGCAATAATATGATGTCATTGCCTGCAAGGATGGCTTCTGCTTCAGCTATGCCATTAGGATAGTGATTGGTAATCGCTTTCATATCCATCCCATCTGTGATAATCAGGCCATTAAAGCCGAGGTCTTTTCTCAATATATTGATTGCTTTATCTGATAAAGAAGCAGGTCGAAATGGTCTATCATCAATAGCCGGCATATAAATATGTCCCATCATCACAGCACTCACCTTTTGGCTGATGAGCCTCCTGAATGGATATAATTCAGTTGCATTAAGTTGTTCCAGAGTGGAGTGGATTACGGGCAATTCATAGTGTGAATCCTTGTCAGTATCACCGTGTCCGGGAAAGTGTTTGAGACAAGCCATGACACCGTTGTCTTCAAGTGCTCGCATGTACATATAACCTTTTGCTGTGACATTTCGTACTGACTCGCCAAAGGATCTGTCATAAATCACAGGATTAGAAGGATTGGTGTTGATATCAATAGCAGGTGCAAAATTGATATGGATACCTGTGGCACGACATTGACTGGCTACTTCAGCGCCCATTTCGTAGATGAGTTTGTTGTCCCGGATGGCGCCCATCATGAGTTGTTTAGGCAAAGCTATGGATTTAGATGGAAAGCGCATATTCAGTCCCCATTCAGCATCTATGCCCATCAAAAGTGGGATGGTGGATTGTTGCTGAAAGGTGTTGATGAGTCTAATTTGTTCAACAGGATCTCCCTGAAAAAAACACAATCCACCTATCTGATATTTTTTGATGTAGTTAGAAATGATTTTTTCTTCACTAGGATTTGAACGCGAATAGGCTCTTATGATAAAAAGCTGGCCAATCTTTTGATCAATGGTCATTTGTTGCATTTTTTCCATTACCCAACTATCTTCGCGCTTAAGATAGCTTTGAGCCAGTATGGGTAATACTGGAAGCAATAGTAAAAATACAGTTATCTTAATTTTAAATCCTTTCAACATCTCTTAATCTTCACCATTAAATAAACGTAAGTTATTAACGCAAATATTGTTGGTTGTTAATGTTAAAACACGTTAAGTCTTACTTAAAGGAACCTAAAATTAGGTTTTTATCAGTTTTTAGGTTGTTCTGCACCTAATGCTTCTGCTTTTTTGCGATGTTCTTCAGCCTTTAGCAATTCACCTGCATTTTGAAGTGCTATACTCAGGTTTAATTGCGCATTGGCATTTTTAGGGTCAGCTTCAACTACTTTGCTAAAATATTTTACCGCATCCTGATGATTTCCTTTGATACCACTTAATACTCCAAGCAATCGGGTGGTTTCCATGTCATTTGGATTCATCTGATAAGATCGAGTCAAGTATATTTCTGCTTTTTTGAGGTCATTGAGTGTTTCACCTGCATATTTTCCTGCTTCGCGGAGCACGATAGCCTGATTTACAAAGGCATCTTTGAAGTCAGGGTCTATTTTTAAAGCATTGCCGTAGGCTTCTATGGCATGATCGTAATCCTTGAGATAATAATATGCATTACCCATGATAAGATAAGCATTTTTGTAGCCTGGGTGAATTTTTACTGCTTTAGTCAAATAACCTATGGCCTCATGGAGCATATTTTTCTTTTTTGCTTCATCTTTTTCGTCAAAAGCTTTAGTTGTCAGGGCACCTCCTGCAGCATTTAAAACTTTGGCACTATTGGTCGAGGTTTTTACATCTGTAGTAAAGAGTTTAAAATCACTTTCCCATACTTGATTTCTTGTAAAAGTTTTCAAACTGAAAAGAAGAATAATAACACCTAATAGTGAAAAAAATACCTTTTTACCTAATTTTTTAAATACCCATTCGTACATGGCCCAGCCAACCATCATCGCAAAGCCAAGTGATGGCATAAACATGAATCGCTCTGACATATTGGTGCCGATGGGAAAGACTATATTAGAAACAATAGAAAGCGTTACTAGATAATAAGCTGCCCCAAAAGCGACTATGGATTTAGTTTTAAAACCTCTAAAAGCGATATACCCGAGTAAAATATAAACCAGTAAACTCAATACAACTCTATAGTCTCCAAAGTGCATTATATCAATGTATCTTGGATAATAGTCGTGGGTGAGTGGATGAGGAAAAAGTAGCAGTTGGATGTATTTTCCAAGCGTAAAAATGATGGTTGCTGCCTTTTCACTTGCTGAAAATGGAACATACACACCATTACTCAGCTTCAAAAATGGATTATTCATCAACTCCATCGGAGTACCGCCAAAATCATTGCCTAGTACAGACGTGCGCATCAGTAAAAAAACGATAGTCGGGATGAGCAGAGGCAAGGTCGAAACAATGGAATGTCTTATGCTTTTATCTCTGAAGTAGTATAATGCTAGAGGAATGACAGCTAAAAAGGTAATGGTGTTTTCTTTGGACAAAAATGCTATAAAAAAACTGATTAATGCGATGATGAGCGCTTTAATCTGTTTTGTATCAGTGAATTTCAAAATATAATACAAAGAAACAACTGAGCCCAGCATACTCATAATTTCGTCGCGGCCTTTGATATTGGCAACTGCTTCAGTATGGAGTGGATGGGCAGCATATAGTAAGGTTATAGCCAGTGCAATATATCTTTTATTGAGTGTGTCCTCTTTGTAGCATAACATAAGTACCATAAGCTTATACACCATAAAGCACAGAAACCCATATAGAAGTATATTTATCAAATGCCCCAGCCATGGGTTGTTGCCAACAAGCTGGTATTCTATGGCAAACATAGCAGGCGTAAAAGGTCTGTACCGACCTCCTGAAACTAGTTTTGCTTTGCCTTCTTCCTTAAAGAATCCATAGAATGTATCTTTTGTAAACAACCCCTTGATGCCACTGATACCTTTTGTTGTGTACATATTATCATAGATGACGATGGCATCATCTTGTGTAAATCCATGGGATAAGGTATTGGCATAGAGTAGAGCACCAAAGATAAATACTAACCAGGCATGCAGACTGATCGGCAGCAAAGAAGCTGCACTTTTTTGTATTGAAGGGGTACGTTTACTTTCTTTCTTAAGATTCATAGGTACAAAAATATGAATATTATTTTTAATATGTATAATTTTTGTATTTAAAAAAATACTATATAATTTTGAATTTAATCGAATATATCTGTTGCATGAAAGAACTATTCATGATATCCTCAAAAATATTTGTGCTAACAGTATAAAAATTTTATCTTTACCCATTCATGTTGTGATTTTTTATCAATATTGCATCTTTATGGTGCATAAAAAGAATTTTAGTATGGCAAAACCACAAGCTTCCAGATTATTTGATTATATCAATCATCAGTTTGATGAAGGGCCTTTAGATAAATTTGCTTGTAGTAAAGTTGATGGTCAATGGAAGTGTTACAGTACTCAAGAGGTGATTGAACTGTCACGAAAACTGGCTTCCGGACTGCTAGATCAAGGTATTCAAAAAGGAGATAAAATAGGTGTTGTGACCTATAAGAACCGTGCAGAATGGGTGATTACAGATCTTGCTATTCAATATATTGGCGCCATTGGCGTGCCTATGTACCCAACAATATCTTCACGCGAATATGAATATATTATGAATGAAGCAGAAGTTAAAATCTGTTTTGTAGGTTCAGGTGATTTGTATGATAAAGTCAATACTGCAAAAAGTAAAGTGCCAAGTTTAGGATTGATTATTTGTTTTGACAAGCAGGAAGGGAGGCCTTACTGGGAAGATTATTTCGATAGCCAGCGTCTTGAGGAAGTGCATCGAATTAGTGACACTATTCAGTCTGAAGATTTAGCAACGATTATTTATACTTCAGGAACAACTGGCAATCCAAAAGGTGTGATGTTGACCCATCATAATATTATCAGTGACGTGGAAGCCACCTTAGAGTTGATGCCGATTAATAGAGGAGAACAAGTGCTTAGTTTTTTGCCTCTTTGTCATATATTTGAAAGAGCCGTACTTTATGCATATACCAAGGTGGGCAATGTAATTTATCTTACGGGTACAGACAATCTGGGTGGTGAGTCAGGAGATCTGGCAGATGTAAAACCCTACTTTTTTACGACAGTACCACGACTGCTGGAAAAGGTATATGAAAAGATTTACAACAAGGGGCTTGCATTGTCAGGTATCAAGAAGTTTCTTTTTTTCTGGGCACTGAGGCTGACAGATGATTTTGAGCATGGTAAAAAATTTGACGGTCTAGATGCATTGAAGAGAAAGATTGCAGATAAACTCATATTTAGTAAATGGCGGGAAGCATTGGGTGGTAATGTGAAGGCGATTGCTACAGGGGCTGCAGCTTGTCCAGCTAAAATAGCTAGGGTGTTTTCAGCAGCGGGTATTATTATTATGGAAGGGTATGGGCTGACAGAAACATCTCCGGTGCTTACTGTAAATCATTATTTTGATGGTAGTAACAAAATAGGCACTGTAGGTGTTCCGCTTAAAATCTGTGATATTATCATTGACGACTCTGAAGGGAGTTATGAGACTGGCGAAGGAGAGATACTTGCTGCTGGCCCCAATATTATGATCGGTTATTATAAGCAGCCGGAGCAGACAGATGCAGTTTTCAAAACCATCAATGGTAAAAAATATTTTAAAACTGGCGATATAGGTACATTTGTAGATGGGCCAAATGGTCAGAAATACCTTAAGATCACGGACAGAAAGAAGGAATTGCTTAAGACGTCAGGCGGTAAGTATGTAGCTCCGGCACCTATTGAGGCAAAACTTAAGGAGGAATTTGTCGTTGAGCAGGCCATGGTTGTGGGTGACAAAAGGAAGTTTGTATCAGCTTTGATTGTTCCTTCTCCAGATGCATTAAAGTCGTGGTGTGAACATGAAGGCATAGAGTGGACTGATCTGAAAGACATGGTTAAAAAGGATAAAATCATAGCCAAATATCAGAAAGTGGTGGATAAAATTAATCCGGAATTTAACCATATCGAACAAATCAAAAAATTTGTCTTACTACCGGTAACTTGGGATCCTGTCAAAGCAGATGGGACAGAATCAGAGCTGACACCTACCTTAAAACTCAAGCGAAGAGTCATTCTTAATAAATACGCCAACGAAATTGAAAGTATGTATGCCGATGCTTGATGCGCTAAAGTAAAGTATCATTTTAAACATTGATAACCTTGCCGTAAAGGTCGTATTCTTCGGCATCTGTGATTTCTACCATCGCAAAGTCTCCTATACGTACAAAGTTTTCTTTGGCATTGACAAGGACTTCATTATCCACTTCAAAGGAGTCGTATTCAGTACGGCCAATGAAATACTCTCCTTCTTTTCGATCAAACAACACTTTGAGTATAGATCCTATTTTCTGTTGATTATGTTCATAGGAAATGGCTTGTTGAATCTCCATGATTTTATTGGCACGCTCTGCCTTAACATCAGCTGGAACATCATCATCTAACAGAAAGCCTGACGTATCTTCTTCATGAGAATACTGAAACACGCCGACACGGTCAAATTCCATTTCTTTTACAAAATCACACAACTGCTGAAATTCTTCTTCCGATTCACCGGGAAATCCTACGATGAATGTCGTCCTTACGGCTAGATGAGGTACTACTTTTCTAGCATATTCGATCAACTCTCTTTGTTCCTGACAGGTCGTTTGCCGTTTCATCCGGTGTAGTACGCCATCAGCAGCGTGTTGAAGTGGAAGGTCAAGATAATTGCATACTTTTGGCTCTTCGGCCATGACTGTGAGTACTTCTTTAGGGAACTTGTTAGGGTAGGAGTAGTGAAGGCGAATCCATTCGATACCTTCAATTTTACATAATGCTTTTAATAGTTCCGGCAGGGCTCTTTTTTTATAGAGATCAAGCCCATAATAGGTAAGTTCTTGAGAAATAAGCATCAATTCTTTGACTCCGATAGAGGCTAGAAATTTTGCTTCCTTTATCAGGTCTTCCATAGGTTTAGAAACGTGCTTTCCTCTCATGAGTGGAATCGCACAAAAAGCACAAGTGCGACTACAGCCTTCAGCAATCTTAAGATAAGCAAAATGCTGAGGAGTAGTCAGTGTTCTTTCGCCGATGAGCTCATGTTTATAGTCTGCTTCAAGTCTAGCCAGCAGGCCGGGTAACTCCATCGTCCCAAAATATGCATCCACTTCCGGTATTTCCTCCTCCAGATTGTCTTTATATCTTTGCGATAGACATCCAGTAACATAGAGTTTTTCGATTTCTCCCCTTTTTTTTGCATTAGCGTATTGCAGGATGGTATCAATGGACTCTTCTTTAGCTACATCTATAAAACCACAAGTATTGATTATGATAATATTAGCTTTTTCATTACTATCGTGATGCACTTCATAATCATTAGCTTGGAGTTGGGTGATCAGTACTTCTGAATCCACAAGGTTTTTAGAGCAGCCCAATGTAATTACATTGACCTTGTCCTGTCTTAGTGTTTTAGTCTTCATGATTTGAATTGTGGTGCAAAGTTAGATAATTGTCAAAATTTATTTAGACCTTTGTTGTATTAATGTGATCATCATCAGAATAATCAGATATAATTTTGACTTTCTACAAAGCAGATACGATTAACTTTTTGCGTAAATTGACCTTTAGGAGAGTTTTTAATATCATACAATTATATACTTCCTATCAACTTACTAAGCTTGCAAAGAAACCTATACAGTGGGGTTTGCCGATGACTATCTCTTTTGAACCGACTACCGCTTGCAATCTTCGATGCCCAGAATGTCCATCGGGATTGAGGCAGTTTACGCGCAATACGGGGAATTTAAAAGAAGATTTTTTCAGAAAAGTGATTGATGAATTGCATAAAAAATTATTGTATCTCATTTTCTACTTTCAGGGCGAACCATATATCAATCCTAAGTTTCTGGATATGGTAAAGTATGCGACGGATAAGGGCATTTACACGATTACTTCTACAAATGGTCATTTTTTGGATGACGATCGTGCTCGAAAAACGATTGAATCCGGCCTGGATAGATTGATTATTTCTGTAGATGGTACGACCCAGGAAGTCTATCAAAGTTATCGACGTGAAGGCAATCTAGAAAATGTATTGCAGGGCGCTAGAAATGTTGTCAAATGGAAGAAGAAACTTAATTCAAAAACACCACATATCATTTTTCAGTTTTTAGTAGTTAAACCCAATGAACATCAGATTCCTGACATTTATCGACTCGCAAAAGAGATCGGAGTAGATGAGGTCAAATTGAAAACAGCACAAATTTATGACTATGAAAATGGTAATGAGCTGATCCCAACAATAGATAAATACTCACGATATCGCAAAGGGAAAGATGGTAAGTTTAAAATTAAGAATCAATTGCTGAATCACTGCTGGAAATTGTGGCATGCTAGTGTGATTACTTGGGATGGCACTGTCCTACCGTGTTGCTTTGATAAAGATGCAAAACACCGTCTGGGCAAGTTGCAAAACATGAGTTTCGCTCAAGTATGGAACGGTCATGGTTATGATGCTTTCAGAAAATCTTTGTTGAAAGGGCGAGATCAAATCGACATTTGTAAAAATTGCACTGAAGGATGTAAAGTTTGGGCTGATCAATAAAAAGGGAGAGGAGTAATGATGGGCTGAAATGAAATTATTTGTACATATTACAAATCTTCTTATCTTTAATGCGATTTTTTAACTTTTTCAACCTATATAATTCAATATTATGAAAGATTTAAAACCTATATGGCTTAAGTATGGTGTGTTATACGGTATTGTATCCATTCTCATTAGTTTGTTTTCATATTACATTTCCTTTATTGGATTAGGCTTACAGACCGCAATTGGCTTTATTGTTCCCATCTTGTTTATGTATCTTGCAGCTAAAGAATTGAGGGAAGAGAATGGAGGCCAACTGAGTTTCGGGGCTGGGCTTAAAGAAATGTTTTTTACCGGATTAGTAGGAGCTGCTATAAGTGTGCTTTTTACCATCGTGATCATTAATTTTATAGATCCAGGACTTATTGATAAAATGACTGAAATGAGTGTGGAATCCACACGGTCAATGATGGAATCACTAGGGGTACCTGATGACCAAATAGAAGAAGCTATTGAAAATGCGGAGGAAAGTGCAGCATCTGGTTTTACTCCATTAAACTTAATGATGGGACTAGTGATAAGTGCTGTTTTTACTTTTATTATAGCTGCAGTTATGGCCTTAATCATGAAGAAAGAGCGTGATCCATTTGATGACGAAAATATAGGTGGTGAATTTAAAGCGGTTTAATTTTTTTTAAAATACACTTGTTAATTTGATCACAAGTATTATCTTTGTGGCCGTTTTGAAGTAAACGCGCAATGTTGGCGTGGTAGCTCAGCTGGTTAGAGCGCGTGATTCATAATCACGAGGTCGGCGGATCATGCCCGCCCCACGCTACGCAAAAGCCTGTCACATATTTGTGATGGGCTTTTTCTATTATCTCATACTACTTTTTAGACTTTGTTATATAGGCAATTGATGCAAAATTGGTATGAGCATCGGCGTTATTATACTGAGTCGCAGTTTTACTCGGTGTCGAAATCAAAAAAGCGAGCACCAAAATAGGTATGAAAAGGCATTTTCATACAACGAATTCCTAATACCGAGTTTAGGATTACAATAGTCTCAATAAGAATTACTTTCTTTTCATCTTATTGCCCTTATTCTTATTTTGTTGGTTTTTATTGTTACCGCCACCTTTTTTATTTTTTGAAACTTTAAAGGTGTTGATATTATTATTTGGAAGGTTGTTTTTAGTTACCACATGGATAGTGTGATCATCGTCAACAGAAAGTTGGTTGCCTGACAAAACAGCTAAGTCAGAGATGATGATGTCGTCACTTACAAAATGTTCTTTATTCCACGTTCTATAAGAAAGTTTCATGTAAGAAAGTATGGTTTCTACATAACCTTTCTTCACAGGCCCGTCTTCCATTTTGAGAGCCTTGTCGATCATTACCCTGATGTTATAACCATAGTGACGCCAGTTAAATTCATGCTGTGGATAAGGAACTTGATCGGGATTAATATTGTCGTCTTCGGGTTTGATTAACTCACCAAAGGGAGACTCAACGTCCAGTTGGTAATTGGACATTTTAAATACGTGTCTCCATAGCTTCTGCTTGTATTCCAGTACGTTTTTAGTCTGTGGGTTGAGTTGATTGATTAATTCCACTAGGGTCTCGACAATGCGTTGACGCTCATCCTTATTTTCTACTGTCATGGCATATTTGACCAGTTTCTGAACGCTACGGCCATATTCAGAAAATATGAGTTTGTCTCGTGTGGAGTTGTATTCTAAGCTTAATGATTTTTCCATACGGGGTAGGAAATTATGATTTTATAGATAAATATTATTCGACGGTGACTGATTTTGCAAGATTTCTTGGTTGATCCACATCGCATCCTCTCATGACTGCTATATGGTAAGCCAATAATTGCAGCGGAATCACAGACAGCAGCGGTGTTAAAGGTTCTTCTGTTTCCGGTATTTCAATACAGTAATCTGACATCTCTTTGATTTTGACATCACCTTCTGTTACTACTGAAATGACGATCGCTTTTCTAGCTTTCACTTCCTGGATATTGCTCACGATTTTTTCATATGCTGACTTATTTGTCGCTATGATAACCACAGGCATTTTTTCATCAATAAGAGCAATAGGTCCGTGTTTCATCTCTGCTGCCGGATAACCTTCTGCGTGGATGTATGAGATTTCTTTGAGCTTGAGCGCACCTTCTAGAGCAACAGGAAAGTTGTATCCTCGCCCTAGGTAAAGTGTATTCGATACATCTTTGATCTCACTAGCGATATACTTGATTTTATCATCTTGAGTTAATACTTTGTTGACTTTTGAAGGGATATCTTCCACTGCATAAAGCAATCTTCTGAAATAATCTTCTGAGATTGTACCTTTTTTATTAGCCAGATTGAGTGCCATCAACGTCAACACACTTAGTTGACTAGTAAATGCTTTAGTAGAGGCTACTCCGATTTCTGGTCCAGCATGAGTATAAGAACCACAATGGGTCGCTCTGGCTATAGATGAACCTACGACATTGACAATACCATAGGTCAGAGCACCTTTTTCCTTGGCAAGTTGTAGTGCTGCTAATGTGTCAGCTGTTTCTCCTGATTGTGAGATAGCAATCACGACATCATCTTGATTGATGATGGGATTTCGGTAGCGCAGTTCTGAAGCATATTCAACTTCTACGGGTATTCTGGCTAGATCTTCGATTAAGTATTCGGCCACAAGGGCAGAATGCCATGAAGTACCACAAGCTGCAAAGATAATGCGTGGTGCATTGACTATGCGATTAAGATACTGCTGCATACCACCTACAGTCACCCATCCGTCCTGGGCATTAAAACGACCGCGCATACTTTCCTGGATGGTCGTAGGTTGCTGATAGATTTCTTTGAGCATGAAATGGTCAAAACCTTCTTTCTCCAGCTCTTCTATTTTGAGATCCAATTCATGAATTTTGTGCTTTTGCACCTGATTATGGAGGTTGACTATTTCGTATCGACCATCTCTGTGCAAGGTCACCACTTCTTCGTCTTCAAGATAGATGACTTTGTTAGTATGCTGGATAATCGGCGAAGCATCAGAAGCAAGAAAATACTCATTATCGCCTAAACCTAAAACCATCGGGCTCGATTTTCTTGCTCCTACAATGATGTCAGGATTATTTTTGTCAAGTACGGCTATTGCGTATGCGCCCACAGCCCTTTGCAATGCTCTTCTAACGGCTTCTTGCAGGTCTAAATTTTCTTTAGTTTGATATTCTTCGATGAGGTGTACCAGTACTTCAGTGTCTGTCTCGCTAACAAAGGTATGACCGAGACCAATCAGAGCCTTCTTGAGTGTTGAATAATTTTCAATAATCCCATTATGAATCAATGCCAATCTATTGTTTCCTGACAGATGAGGGTGAGCATTGATATCATCTGGTTCGCCATGTGTGGCCCATCTCGTATGGCCAATTCCAACCGAACCTGTAACATCTGTTAGTTTTGCAGCGCTTTCCAGCTCTGATACCTTCCCTTTTTTCTTTACCGTTTTTATCTGACCATTTAATACTGAAATACCCGCACTATCATAGCCTCGGTATTCTAATCTCTTCAGTCCATTGAGGATGATTGGATAAGCTTGTTTTGGGCCAATGTAAGCAACAATACCACACATAGTTTATTAATTTTTGGTATAGATAATATTTAATTTTATAGGGAATTTACTGTGTTTGGCACCGTAAATTGAAGTTTTATATGGATTTTCTGATTCTGTGACAACACTCAAATATATATCAGAAGGGTAGTCGGCGATTTTCTGAATTTTTTTGAGGTGGTTAGTTATATTTAATGTATATGTATAGACATTATTGGACTCTGATAACAAACCGCCAAAGGTATTGCTAAAGCTGGAGTTGACACTCAGCGGAATTGCGATATCCTCAATGAATACATGTTTTCTATCCTTGTCCAGTCGCGTAGCAATCAATTGTGGTGGCAAAGCATAATTTCCATTGGGTATAAGGAATTCGTTTACGGTCACCTGTAGTTCTGCTTTATTAATAGACAAATCTTTTAGCTTTTCAAGATCATTGAATTTAATCTGGGTCTTGACACCGCCGAATCCCTGGATAAAAGATAACGAGTCTCCTGCTGCAGGTGTATCAATAAAAGACTTGACCATACTGCCATCGTAATTATTTACATATCGATTGATGATGGTATTGTCTATAAAGTATTCATAAGTTTTGGAGAGTGTATCACCCTGAGTATAATACATAATCAGTTTATTGATAGAATTAGAAGCAGTTAAAGCTGCATCTGAAAAATCAAATCCATATAAGAATGGCTGACTATCAACTGATTTAGAAGTAATGTAAATACCTTTTATGAAATTGTATAATGAGGTATCTCCTTTTAATTCTTTATTTTCAAAAATCGACTTTCCAAATGCATCATTTAATCGAATGCGCAAATGAGGAATCTGCCTTGTCAATGTACTATCTTTAGAATTGAACGTGTAAATCGAATCGATGGGATTGATAAATAAGGATGCATTGCTATATATTGGAATGTTGTTATAGCTCAACGATGTATCTGAATAATAGGTAGCAGTGTTTTGGTAGGCTTGCTCTAACTGATACACATTTAACGCCTGCATACCGGTTTTATTTCCGTAAGAAGCCAGCGAATCATATTTTAATACAAGCACTAAGGAATCAAATCTTACATCATCACTCGTTAAATAGGTGGGCAAACTTGAAATGTTATATTTAAATCTCAGGTAGATTTCAGCACTGGTCTTACCAAAAATATTGTCATTGGTCTCTCCCAGATGGTAGATTTTTTTTCTTGCTGCACCTGAGGTATATGTAGCTACTCTTTCTCCTAGTATAGTAGTGGTGGTCAAGTCAAAATCTGATATAGTACTGAGAAGAATTTTATCATTATCGAGTAGATCGGCACCTACCGGTATCGGTTCCTGACAACTATTGATAAAAAACAAAACAACTAAAACCGAGATAGATACTCTAATGACCTGAAGGAATCGGTATTTCATATTTGATTTTCGTTTACTCCTAAAACAGTATTATAAAATTCAAGGGATTCTTTTGCAAACATGTCCATCTCCTCACCACTCATCAACACCGGCATATTTAGTAAAGATCCATACTGCTTAACGAGTTCGTCTGTTGATTCGTTGCCTGAAATGATAGCGTCTGAGTATTTTGCGGCTCCAAAATCCAGATCTATTTTGTCATTATTCATAAAAAAGGACAATTCTAAAGATTCCAGGTCGTTGATTGCTGCAATTTCCATGAACTTAGGCTCAAACGAAGCACTCAGGTCATTATTGTACATAGAATAAATTATTTTTGCATCATCAAAGATAGGATCATTTTTGTATGCCTCCTTCATGTAAAATGGTATCAAACTTGTAATCTGTCCATGTAAGTGTACAACATCCGGAGCCCAGCCAAATTTCTTGACAGTTTCCATCACACCTTTACAGAAAAATACTAATCGTTCCTGATTATCTTCAAATGGCTCATTATTTTCATCCGTAAAGACAGCTTTTCTTTTGAAGAACTCTTCATTGTCCAGAAAATAAACTTGTAATCTTGCACCTGGCAGTGAAGCTACCTTGATAATCAAAGGATAGTCTTCGTCATCAACAATGATATTCATACCTGATAATCTTACTACCTCATGAAGTCTGTGTCTTCTTTCATTAATGATTCCGAACTTTGGCATCAAAATTCTAAATTCAAATTCATCAGCTGATGCATAGTGTGGAATTTGCCTCGCCAGATCGGATAAAAAAGATAATTCCGTATATGGATTTAATTCCTGGGTGACAAAAAGAACTTTCTTTTTACTCATAATTTCGTTAAATATATGAACGAATGATTTTATTAAAAATGCACGCAAAGATAATACAAATTTTTGGATAATTTAAAAATATAATCAAAGGAAATTTCAAATTGATTGAAAATCAATGAAGTAAGTGCGTCTTTAGGCGCTCTGTACGGTGCAATATCGGGTAGGTGTTTGTAGTGGTATTTTAAAAATTATAGCTGTCCGGTAAAAAAAAGAATAGCCAAAAAGTGGCCTTTAAGCAATTAGGGTACAGTATAAAAGTGGATGAGTTTTAAAAAGTAAGCCCATAACTCGCCCATAGAAAATACTATAGAATACCAACAAATACTAGATGGGACAGATATCCGGATCGTACAAGAACTTTTAGGGCCTAACGCACTAAAGACAACAGAAATATATACGCACATTACAGACAAATTGAGAAAAAATATAAAAAGTCCTTTGGATAGTTTAGATATTTGAAAAAAAGAGATTAGATTTACATGGAAAATATACGCCATATGTCGTATATACAAATGTTAGTGGCAATTTTTCGAGTACCGAACAATGAAACAAATTTTACTCATATTAACGACTTTTTTGACTTTGGCTTGTAACGGACAAGAAACAAAGCAAGATAATTTTGTGCTGACTGTTTCGCCTAT
>WBZO01003295.1_pt1 | contig 19116 bp, 23 predicted proteins | sample 5204261 | NCBI WGS metagenome assembly WBZO01 (sample SAMN12412400, study PRJNA552823) | activated sludge metagenome | isolation source: activated sludge from anammox sidestream of wastewater treatment plant... | place: USA: North Carolina | collected 2017-09
CGCGGAGGCATTCGCGCATGATAGCCAGCACGGCGGCGGCGTGCAGCGCTTCTCCTTGACCCTCCGGAAGGCCGAATCTAGCATGAGAAGTCGTTGCTGAGGTAGCTCAGTTGGTAGAGCACGGCACTGAAAATGCCGGTGTCCCCAGTTCGACCCTGGGCCTCAGCACCACGGAATAGATTCAGAGCTCGACAATAATGTCGGGCTCTTTTCATTGGTGATGGGCTACCCCTCGGCTGCCAGCTGGGGGTTCGAGACCGTCAGCTTGTCGTGTGTCACCCGGCGGAGGTGCGCAAGGACTGCGTCGCGCCAGGGGCCACCGTCCGCGTCGCCGTGCTGGATGCGCTCGCTCAGCTCCCTGTTCCGGGCGAGCAGCCGCTCGCGGACGTTCGCCAGGCCCGGAGGCATGGGTTCTACGCTCAGCAGGTGGTCCAGCCCGTCCCATTCGCTTCCGTAGTGTTCCTCCAGGCTGCCGAGTTCGCGCCGCAGCATCTCGACCACGTTCGCGGAGACCCGCGCGTGGAAGCTGATGCGCCCCTGCGTGTTGGGGAGCACGTCGTCGCGCAGGAACCCGGCGACCGCTTCGAGGAGTTCATCGATCGTGGGCCGGTCCTGCATCAGTCGCCCTTCCCTTCGAGGAGGTTCAGCAGCTCCCACTCGGTCTCGGCGGTGCGGCGGCCAATGCTCGCCAGCTCCACGCTTTTGCTGCGTCCGGTGAGGTAGGTGGCCGCCTGGGTGATAGTGATGACGCCCCACTTCACGTTTCCGTACACCTCCCAGAAGCGTACCCGCTCAGGGTCGACCGGGAACCCACCGGCGGCTTCGTAGTCGCGGAAGAACTGCTGGCGATCCCCAACGCCGGCCATCGGGAGCTGGCCGCCGAACCGCCACGACTTTACCGCGAGCCAGCCGAGGTCCTCCATGGGGTCGCCCCAGTGAGCCAGCTCCCAGTCGATCACCCCGCGGACGCCCTCTTCGCCGAAGAGGAAGTTGCCAAGCCGGTAGTCGCCGTGGACCAGCACCTGCTCGGGGACGTCCGGCATATGCGCCCGAAGCCAGCGGAACGCGAGTTCGAACACAGGGTGCGGGTCGGGCGACGAGACCCGGAAGGCCGACTCGTAATGCTCGATTTCGGCCTGGGCGGGCGACACACCGGGGGCGGGCCGCGGCAACTCGGCCAGCTCTGGATGGCCGGCGAGCCGGACCGTATGGACCCGGGCGAGGCTGGTCGCGAGCTGTCCCGGGACCACCTGCCGGGCACCGGAGTACTGTTCGCCCCGGACGAGGCGGCCGCCCAGCGTCTCACCGGGCACGCGGCGCATGACGAAGAACTTCACGTCGAAAGTGTCGTCCCCGTCCCAGAGCGGCTCCGGCACCACAACACCGGCATCCCAGGCCGCCTTGATCAGGTGAAACTCGAGCGCACGGCCCGGCATCGAAGGGATCCCGGGGATGGGGTCGCAGCGAAATATCGCTTCGATGCGCTCCTCGCCGGCTACGGCGTCGAACGACCACGTCTCCCGGGAGGCGCCGCCCGAAAGCCGCACCAGGCCCTCGATGGCATACGGCCGGCCGGTCTTCGCTTCGATGAAGCGCGCGAGGCCCGCGCGGACGGTCTCGGCATCCACGGCGCTAGTCGACCTGGTCGAGGTATTCGCTGAGGCCGTAGCCCTTGCGTTCGCCGTCGAGCGTGTACTCGGTCATGCCCTCGCCAATGTGCGTGAACATGCCCGCTCGCCGGTTCCGAAGCGGGATAAAGCCCTTCACCGAGCCCTCCACCACGTGCGTCTCGCCGTTCGCCAGCGTCACCGTGGCCCTCAGCCCACTGTGGTAGTTCGTGTCCCCTTCGTAGCTGGTATCGAGCTGGACATCCTTGATCTGGATGATCTCGTCCGGACCGCGATGGAACACCCCGCCGACCCGGTCGCCCACAACCGAGACGACCATGCCCAGGTCGTCGCCGAAGTTGCCGGTAATCCAGCGGTACGACGGCGTCGACTGCCAGTAGCGCGGGCCCCACGAGTGGTCCCGCAACCCGTGGCCGCGAATTTCGAGCACCGGGCCGTCTTCCACCTGGAGTGTCCCGGTCACGCGCATGTGTTGTTCGTAGTGGGCGCGGGCGAAGTCGCTCTGGGCGCCGCCGGCATTGGGGTCGGAGACATGCCCATAGATGGCGCCGACACCTTCGTGCAGCAGATCGAGCTTGATCTTCTTGTGCGGGTTCTCCTTGAAGGCCACGCTCGGTTCGCGCATTTCGCGGGGGTCAGCCAGGTACACCGCAGAGCCGTCGTACGTTGTGCGGATCTTTTCGCCGGGCACCAGCACCTGGACCTTGAGGCCGCCGGCGTCCCACCCGTCGTTACTCGAAATCTGGGGCCGCTTGTAGTTGAAGAGTGCCGAGCCATCCGGCTGGTAGACGATGACCGTCATCTCGGCGTGGCCTTCGTTGGCACGGTTGCCGATGCGGAGGAAACCGCCCATCTGCTGCTCGCGGTCGAAGAAGTTGAAGTAGACCGATTCGTTGAAGTTCTCTTCGGGCCCGAGCGGGTGGGTGTAGTCGTCTTCAGGCTTAACGTTGCCGATGATGGTGACCATCTCTCAGTATCTCCTCGGCGAGTGTGCGGCGCGGACCGCCACCATGCGCCGCGAATGATAGACGAATGGCCCGGGGCCTGCCGGGCGAATGGAGGGCGCCATGCGCCTCGCGAAAAACTGTCTCGATATCGGGCTTTTCACGACGAACCTGCAGCCGATGCTCGAGTTCTGGCAACAGGAGGTTGGCCTCCCATTCGAAGAGCTCCTGCCCGTCGGAGGCGGCGTGCACCAGCACCGCCACGGGCTCAACGGGAGCGTGTTGAAGATCAACAACGTCCGAGGTGACCTTCCCGACTCTGGACCGAGTGGCTACCGCGAGCTCTTCATCGCGCGCGAAGGCCGCCGCGTGCCGAAGCGGCTCACCGACCCCGACGGCAACCGCGTGACGCTCATCCCGCCCGGCTACGCGGACATCCAGGCACTTGGAATCCGCGTCGCGACGAGCGACATGGCATGGGCGAACAGCTACTACGGCGGCTCGCTCGGGTGGGAGGCCGCCGGTGAGGGCAGGTTCCGCTGCGGCTCAACGCTGCTGCTCCTGGACCACGACGAGTCCGCGCAGCCGGTCGGCGAGATGCGCGCCCGCGGCTACCGCTACCTCACGGTCCAGGTGTGGGACTGCGATGCCGAGCACGCGACGATCCTTTCGCGCGGCGGTACCGAGGGACGCCCGCCGGCAACACTCGGGAGCACCGCCCGCATCTCGTTCGTGCGCGACCCCGACGGCAACTGGCTGGAGATCTCCCAGCGGGCTTCGCTCACCGGGCCGGTCGCGTGACTCCCGCTACTGGTCAACCGGCGCGAAGGTGCGCAGGTAGTTCACCAGGTGCCAAAGCTGCTCCTCGGTCAGGTCCGAGTCCTTCCAGGCGACCATCGCCGTGCCCGGGATGCCGTTGGCGATGAAGTTGTAGAGCTGGCCATCCGGGTGCTGGGGCACGTGGACGGTCAGGTCGAGCGGATACGGGTTGAGGTCGAGCCCGGGGGGCGGCACGCCGGTGCGGCCGTGACACGAAAGGCAGTTCTGTTCGTACAACGTCCGCCCGGCCGAGAGCGAATTCGCGTCGGGGAACACGGGGTTCACCGGCAGCGTGGCATCGGGCTCATGGGCATGGACGGCGAACAACAAGAGCAGGCCGAAAGCGAACCCTGTCATCGTCAGCCCGCTGGCGGCCCAGCCTGCCTCCTGGCCGAGCCCCCGAATCGGGGCGCGGAACATAGCGAACCCGAGCCCAACCACCACGAACACGAGTCCCCCGAACTGGTTCCAGGTGAGCCCCGGCGTCGGTTTCGCCCACGCCCCTGATGAGGTTGTCCCCGCGACGGGCAGGCCTGCCGGCCGGACATCGAAGAAGCCAACCACGTCGTCGGCATCGGGGCGCCGCACTTCAACCTCCACCCGCCAGCGGCCCTCCAGGGCCATGAACGGCCCCTGCCCGAGGTACGCGCCCTCTCCCGAGCGAGCGAGCGTGAGCGTCGACGCGCCAACGGACTCGTCCTCCTGGTAGCGGAAGGTGAGCCGCACGCGATCGGCGGTCACGGCGGTGCCCGCCGCATCCCCGAGTGCGACCCGGTACGTGTTCAGGCCGGTTTGGTTCGGGTCGATGCCGAGCCGGATCTGGAGGTCGCTGAAGGCAGCCTGCTGGTCAAACGGCTTGCGGTCCGGGTCCAGCATGATGGAGCGCGACGCGGTCGTCTGCGTGAGGGCGGAGGCGGCAACGAACACGGCCAGCCCGAGGGCGACCTCCACCGTGGCGAGGTAACGGAAGCGCCGCGGCTCGCCCGGCCGGGCTGCCGCAAGCCTCGCCTTGCCCCACTTCGCGTTGTAGCCTGCCACGCCGAGCAGCGGCACCATCAACCCCAGTTTGATCAGCAGGGTGAGGCCGTAACGCGTTTCCGTGAGCTTCGATGCGGAGTCCACTTCCACGAACGCCCCCAGGAAGCCGGTCGCCAGCAGGATGAACACCATCGCCGACGCAGTAAGCGAGAACCGCGGCGCCAGCAGCCGCCACCGGTCCTCCCTCCGTCCCAGGCGCGCGGCCACGGCAATGCCCACGACCGCGCCGATCCACGTGAGGGCCGCCATGCCATGGAGGAAGTCGATCCCGCGCGCCCAGGCGCTACCGGGCACTGCCGCAGCGTGGCTCGTTGCCGTGTATGCCCAGAGATAGATGGCGACGGCCCCGATGAGCGCCGCACCCGTGCGGCGCGGCGCACCGCCGGCAAACGTGTTCACGACCGCAATCAACATCACCAGGCCGGCCCGTGTCAGCCAGTACCCCCCGCTCTGCGTCTCGAAGACCAGTTCCGGGAGCGACACGCCGCGGTAGGCTTCGCGAATCGTGAAGAGGTTCAGGATCGTCGCCGCCCCGACCACCGCGGCCCCCGCATAGACCGTGTTCACCAGCCCCCGGCGGATGGCTGGCGAGGCTTCCCGCCAGAGGAGACCGACCACCGCGCCCGCGACCACCAGGGCGAGCCCGAGAAGCGACAGAGCTCGCACGGCGATGCCGTCGGCCCGGGGCGCCTGGTCGTTGTCCGTCGTCAACCCCGTGACCGTGTTTCTTATGTCCGGTACAGACCCGTCGGGGTTGAGCACCGTGAAAGGGAAGGAGCCCTTGATCGCGTGACCATCGATCCGGGAGACGTTGCCCCAGAGCACGTTATAGATGCCCGGCCCGATCTGCGGGAGCTCGACCGACATCGTGGCGCCCGAGACCGCCGCCGGCCCCGTCTCGACCACGGTCCCCCGGGCGTCCAGCACCTGGATGGTGCTCGATCGCGAGTCGATGGGCTCGGTAAACGTCAGGGTTACCCGTGCTGGCGCGCGCTGGAGGAAGGCGTTGGCCGCGGGGTCGGAGCTCCGCAGGGCAGCATGCGCCTCGATGGGCCCGGGCCGGGCGATGGCCAACAGCGCCCCGGCAAGCACGAGGACGAGCGCCGCGGCCCGCTTCACGGCCGCTTCTGTACCAGCAGGAACGTCCCTCCCGCACCGAGGGCGAACATCGCCACGCCCACCGCCGCAACCAGGACCCAGGTCACGCCACCCGCATCGCCGCCGATGTCGACGACCTGGGCCGCCGGCACGTCACCACCAGGCTCGTCGCCACCGAGCAGGTCCTCACGCAGGACTTCCTTGCCGACGGCGGGTGCAGCGGCCGGGTCGTAGGTGAAGCTGACCGTCCCGCTCGCCGGGTCGCCGTCTTCCGAACTGAGCGTCTTCCACTCGACGGTGTAGCGTCCGGGGAGCAGATCGGCGGGAAGCGGGACCGTGAGCCGTGAACGATTCGCGTTGTCGATGACGGCCGCCACGGCGCTGACCTCGTTGCCATCGGCATCGAAGACATCGATATCGTTAGCTCCCGCCTCCCGTGCCATCTCCTGGCTCATGTCGAGGGCAACCTCGGCCGGCCGCTCGTTGAGGACAGCGCCATCACCGGGCCGCACCTTCACCGGTTCGGCGTGGGCCGCGGCCAGGGCAATCCCCGCCAGGGCGATGAACAGCGCGGCAGGCAGGGCGAGGAGTCTCACACAAGGAAGTCTATCGGCCGGGTCGGCTGCGGCAACGCGAGTTGAGGCCGGTGCTTACCGCTTCGTGACCTGCGAGCGGCGCTCAGGCACCCCGAGGCCGATTTACCGCATGGTAACCGCGACAACCGGTTCGACCCGCAACTGCACCCGAACGTCCCGGGGCCCCGCCCCGACAACCATGGGTGATGGAAGAACACGATCAGTTGCACGAAGGCGGCCCGGCATTGATCGCCCGCCTGACCTCTGACGAGTGGGCACTGCAGTGCGCCACGGAGGGCTGCGAGACCATCATCGCCGATGTGGCGTGGATCGATATCAACTACAACATGGCCACCAACGTCGCCGAATCGCAGGGGAGTGCCCCCAACCTCGCCGACCTCCCCGCGCCCCATCTCCGGCGCTATCGCATGGGCGTAATGTTCCCGTTCGACTGGAAGTGGTCAAAGGATTCGAAGCTCTGGGAACTCGAGGGGTCTCGACCAACCGATTTCGGGCGGCTCCCCAGGTCGTCGCGTGTAGTCCGCGGGAACTGGAGCACGGGCGAACTCGGACAACTTGGCGCACCGCCGTTCTTCGTCCGCTGCTGGGGCTGCGGAGCGATGCATTCAGTCCTGCCGCTCCGCCGCAAGGGCACGCCTCCGCTTGGCCAGCCACCCAAGGCCGATACCAGTTCTAAAACGGCACAGACCGGGTTTGGGCCGAAGGGAAAGCAGCTCCCCGTCCGCCCGCTCTACGGGGCAGTAGTCGCCCAGCGACCGCGCCGGCGTTACGGCTAAGCTGCCGCCTGGGCGGCCCCTCCGCGCGAGGGCATGGGGTCGCCACGGAGAGGCCCGGCGGGGCAAACCATTAATCCCCCGATGCGACCAATCCCAGGTAACGGTCCTTGTCGGCGGCTGTCGCGGGACGGTGCTGCACGTCATCGGGGCGCATCACCCGCAACCAGGTAGCGAATTCGAGCAGGATGCCGTCCGGGTCCATGAAGTAGAACGAGCGGATGAACGTACCCTCGTGCACCTCGCGGCTCACCTGCCGGGGACTGTCATCGTGGTTGAGGATTGGCGTCACGTGCACGCCCTTTGCCTTGAGTTTCGCGTGGTATTCGTCGAACTTCCCGGCAGGGACATCGAACGCGACGTGGTTCATCGACCCGTGGGCAGTCGCGAGTTCGCCTTCGCCCGGCATGCCGGCCGGCGCGGATACACCGGGGACCGCTGGCGGCGAGTTCGGGAACCAGAAGAACGCCAGCGAATCGCCGTTCCCGATATCGAAGAAGAAGTGTTGCCCCATGTTCCCGGGCAGTTCGATAGTCTTGATCAGCGGCATGCCGAGGACGTTCGTGTAGAACTCCACCGTCCGCTCCATGTCGCGACAGACCAGGGCCAGGTGGTTGATGCCACGGATTTCGAATTCGCTGTTCTCGCGTCCCATTGGTGCCTCCACTGCGGCGTCCCGGCCGCCAGGCTAGGGTACACCCTGCCGGGGCAAACTTGAACGCTCGGCCAGTAGTGCCAGCTATGGCGGAGGCTCTGCCAGCCACAGATCGTGCATGAGCTGCACGTGGCCGACATGCTCGCGCAGGTGCGCGATCGCCGCGAACAGGGTCCCGGCCCCGGTGCGGACCGGTACGGGAAGGTTGTCCTCCGCGATCAACTCGACCCTCGCGAAGAGGTGTTCATCCGTGCCCCCGGCGACGATCTCCGCAGCTTCATCCCCGAACGCGGCAATCGTCCGAAGCAGGTCCTCCTTGCGGACGCCGGATGTCCGGAACGCCTCGGCGCGCTCACCTGACCGGTAGGCGGCAAGCGACCCGGCATCGCCCGACCCGGCCCGCAAGAAGAAGCGTGTGGCGCTCACACAGTGCACGGCAAGCACGGCGACCGAGCTCGCCGCGGGGAGCGGTCTCCAGTCCATCGCGGCTTCCGGCAGGTCCTGGATAGCGGACCGGAGGAACTGGAGCGACTCGCGCGTGATCTGGAGCGCCCCTTCGTGGGTCGGCGTCATCGTGATCCTCCATGGGGGATGGTCGGCACAGCATGGCGGATATCATGGGGACGGGCACACTGGCGCGAAGCGGGGCACCCCTACCCCAATCGTGCCATCGGCGCGCGCAGCCTATACTTCTTGCACACGCCCCCAGGGAGTCCCGAATGCTGTTTTCCGTCCGGCTTGTTTCGCGCCAGCCCCACGACATTTCGCCTGATGCCTGGCAAGCCGTGGTCGCCGACCAGCTCCGCGCCACGAAGGCCCAGTTCGACCAGGGCAAGATCCGCGCGATCTACCGTGAAACCGGTGTGGGTGTCCTCGCCATTTACGACGCCGCCGACGCTCGCGAGATGGACCAGCTGATCGCCTCGTTGCCCATGGCCCGCTACTTCGCGGAAACGGTGGTCCACCCCGTTTGGGATATGGCACCGACCCTCCAGGGGATGTAACCATGCCCGAAGTGTCGCCCGACGACTTCAAGGGAGCCCTCGGATCGTGGGCATCCGGCGTGACCGTAGTCACCACGAAGCTCGATGGGATGGTCTACGGGATCACGGTATCCAGCTTCGCTTCGCTCTCCATCGACCCGCTGCTGATCACTGTCGGCCTGGCCGATAGCAACCACCTTCCGGGGATGATCAAGAAGTCGAAGCAGTTCGCCGTAAGCATCCTCGCATCGGACCAGCAGGATATTTCCGCCTACTTCGCCAGGTCCGGGCGGGACCCGCAACCCGAATTCGACATGCCGGTGCGGGCCCGGGTGTGGCACACCGGCAGCCCCATCATCGAAGGCGCCATCGCCCACCTGGATTGCGAACTCGAACACGCTATCCAGGGCGGCGACCACACGATCGCCGTCGGGCGCGTTGTCGGCGCCGCCTACGACCCCGCGAAGCAGCCGCTCGTCTACTTCCGCCGGGCCTACCGTAGCGTTTCGGAGGTCTCCCATGGCGGTTAAGGTCATCATCGAACGTCGCGTGCTCCCGGGGCAGGAACGCCGGGTGCTCGAATTGCTGCGCGCCCTCCGCATCCGCTGCCTCGATGAGCCCGGCTACATCACCGGTGAGACCCTGCGCGACAGCGAGGACCCCCACAACCTGGTGGTCATCAGCACCTGGTTCGGTCTCGGCGACTGGCGCCGGTGGCACCAATCGCCGGAGCGCCAGGAGTTCGAGACCCGCATTCGCCAGCATCTTGCCACCCCGGAGCGGGTCCGGGTTTTGCTCGAAGGCCTCACCGAGCACCATTCCGGAGCCTGAGCGAAACTGTTCACTGTCTCAGCGGTAACTTTGCGCAATTCCGCACAAGCGGGGTAGTATCCGCTTTCGGGAGGTCTGGCTGTGTCACCTGCGCTCGCATTTCTGGGCATCTCGATCCTCGGGACGTGGGGTCTCGCCAGCATCGGCCTCATCGCCGGCGGGATCATCATGTTGTTCTTTCCCGGCGACCCGACGACGGCGTCGGATAACACGCTCGGGGGCATCGTCCTCATCGTCGCCGGCCTCGTATCGGGCGGACTGATGCAGGTCGTCGTTGCGCCCCTCCTCGGCCTCGACGCTCCCGTGCCCATGCGCGCGAAGGACATTAAGGCGCACGGGAAGTTCACGCGCTGGGCGAAGGCCGGGCAGCTCCGCGACTTCGTCGATGGGATGCCGAAAGAAGTGCGCCTCCGCGCGCAGCGCGTCCTCATCGTCCGCCAGGGCCAGGACATCTACGCGATGAACGCCCTCTGCTCCCACGCGCGGCTCCCTCTGGCGGGGATCGCCGGTTCGCCGGTCAAGGCGCACCCGGTGCAGGACGGTTGCGTGATGTGTCCCTTCCATGGGGCGCGCTTCGAAGTGGCCAATGGCAAGGTCGTCCGCCAGCCCTTCAGCAGCTCATTCAACAACGACCACCCGTTCCTCGGCGGCCTTCAGTCGAAGATGTTCAAGCTGCTGCGGTTCATCCCCATGCCCTACCAGGCCCTGCCCGTGCCGAAGTTCGCCCGGCCGAGCCTGGAAGCCGAGGACATGCAGACCTATCCGGTCAAGATCGAAGGCGACGACATCATGGTTGGCCTCCCGCGCTAAACGGGGCCGTATCCGTCCGCACCGCCGTCGGGCATGCTACACAGCATGCCCGATTTGCTTTCCTGGCGGCCCAGATTCCCGATCCTCGCGGACAAGACCTACCTCATCAACAACTCCCTGGGCGCCATGCCCGCGTCCGTGGTCGACTCGCTCAGGGAGTACACCGACCTCTGGGCGACCGAAGGTGTGGTGGCGTGGGACACCTGGCTGCCCGAAGTGGCGAACACCGCCGCCATCCTCGAGGACATCATCGGCGCCCCGCGCGGATCGATGACCATGTGCCAGAACGTGACGAACGCGCTCGCGGAGATCCTCTCCTGTCTCGAGTACGACGCGCCCCGGAACGAGATCGTCCACTGCGCGGGTGAGTTCCCGACCGTTGAGTACCTGCTCGACGGTCAGCGGCGGCTTGGCGCGCGCGTTGTGCGCGTCGGCTCAGACCCGCTGGTGTTCCCGGAGGAAGATCTGCTGGCGGCAATTACGGACCGCACCGTGCTGGTCGTCCTCTCGCACGTGCTCTTCCGTACGGCCGAACTCGTGGACGTCCGCCCGTTCGTCGAAAAGGCCCACCAATTTGGCGCGCTGGTCGTCCTCGACGCCTACCAGTCGATGGGCGCGGTCCCCTTCAACGTCGCGGACCTGGATGTGGACTTCCTGGTAGGGGGCTCGGTGAAGTGGCTCTGCGGCGGGCCCGGAGCCGGCTACCTCTATGCCCACCCGAACATCGTCGACCGCCTGGAGCCGCGCCTGGCCGGCTGGTTCTCCCATTCCCGGCCGTTCGGCTTCGAAGCGCCGCCGATCGAATACGCTGCCGGCATCGAACGCTTCACCGGCGGCACGCCCAACATTCCCGCCTACTACCAGGCCCGCGAAGGCTACCGCATCATCCGGGAAGTCGGCGTACCGGCCATACGCGAAAACGCCAGGCGCCACTCCCAGATCCTCATCGACGGGGCGCTCGCGCGGGGCTACACCGTGAACACGCCACTCGACTTCGAAAGCCGCGGAAACCATGTCACGATCGACATGGCCGGTGCCCCACAGGTGAAAGACGAACTGATCCGGCGCGGCTTTGTCGTCGACTACCGCCCGGGCGCCGGGATCCGGGTCGCGCCCCACTTCTACAACACCGGCGAGGAGTGCCTCGCGATACTCGACGAGATGGCCGAAATCCTCCGGACCGCACGGAGTTGAGCGGCGACAGCTTCCGCGGGGTGATCCTCGCAGTCACCGGCGCCGGCGGACCCTAACCCCCGTACCGGAAGAATCCCCGACCGGTCTTTCGGCCCAGGTGTCCCAGGCTCACGAGCCGCCGCAACAGCGTCGGCGCCTTGAACCGCGGCTCGCCGTACTCCTCGAACATGCTCTCCGCGATCAGTTTCAGCGTATCCAGCCCAATGAGGTCGGCGGTTGCCAGCGGCCCCATCGTGTGGTTCAGGCCCACCTTGCAGGCGTTGTCGATGTCCTCGGCAGTCGCCACGCCGTTGTCGAGCATCTCGATGGCGTCGAAGATGAGCGGCACGAGCAGCCGGTTCGCGATGAACCCGGGCGTGTCCTTCACCTGCACGGCGACGCGGCCGAGCTTCTCGCAGAACTGCATAGCGTCCCGCAGCGTCTCCTCGGTGGTGCTCGCGGTCGATACGACCTCGACCAGCTTCAGCGCCCAGGGTGGATTGAAGAAGTGCAGGCCGATGACTCGCTCGGGACGCCCGCTCGCGGCGGCCAGGTCGCTCAGCGGCAGCGAGCTGGTGTTGCTCGCCATCAGCGCATCACCCCGGCACACCTTCCCCAGCTGGCCGAACACCCTGCTCTTGACGTGGAGATCCTCGACCACAGCCTCAATCACCGCCTCCATCCGCGACATGCTCGTGAGGCTGTCCATATCGGAGGCGCCCGATAGGCGGTGGCAGGAGTCCTCGCAGGCCTCAGTGGTGATGCGGCCACGCTCAGCCTCGCGTTCGAGGCGCTTCCGGATGCCGGCGATCGCCGAGTCCACGCGCTCCTGGTCGATATCCACCAGGGTGACGTCCAGGCCGTTGTAGGCGGCAACCTGGGCGATACCGCTCCCCATCAACCCCGAACCGATGACGCCGACCTTCTCGATGCGCATGGCACACTCCCATCCAGTATGGCTATCGATCGATAGCCGCCAGCATCATACCTGCCCGTCCCCGAGGCGCGCGACCGGCGAGCCGATGGTAGACTGCGCCCCACACACAGGAGCTGCCATGTCTGTACCAGAACAGAGCCTCATCACGGACGAGCACCGGGCGCAAGTCGGCAAGAAGAGCGACCCGGTCACCGTCGTCATCAAGGAAGAAGACGCCCGCCGCATGCGCGATGTCCTCGGCGACACAGACCCGCGGTACGCGGACGGTACCGGGATCGCCCCGCCATACGTCGTCGCCGGCATGGGCGGCGGCCCGCGCCGGGGGATGCCCCAGGTGCTGCCGGGCGGCCTCCTCACCCAGCAGGAGTGGAAGTTCACCCGCCCGTTCAAGATCGGCGAGGAACTCCAGGCCGTTTCCCAGGTCTATGACATCCGCGACCGGCTGGGGGGCCGCTACGGCTACAGCGTCCTCGTGACCCAGGGCACCGACTACTACGACGCCAACGGCGAACACGTCGCCTCCGCAATGATCACCATCACGCAGTTCGACCCGAAGACCCAGAGGAAGGGCGACGAATGAGCCAGCGCTACTACGAAGACGTGAACATCGGCGATGAGACCGAACCCCTCGAGCGCGTGCCCACCACCGACATGGCGATTGACTTCTTCGGCCGCGACAACCCGACCAACCCCGCGTTCTCGGACATCGAGGCGGGGAAGCGGCTCGGCGTCGGCGGTGCGCTCGTGCCCGGGCTCCTCAAGCTCTCCTGGCTCACCCAGTACGTGAGCGACTGGGCAGGCCCGGAAGCCGCCGTCCGCAACCTGCGCGCCGCCTACCGCCGCCCGGACGTCGCCGACCGCCCGCTCGTTATGGCCGGCCACGTCGTCGACAAGCGGATCGAGGATGGCCGCCCGATCGTCGAACTCGAGGTCGTGACGCTTGCTGACGGCCAGCCGAGCACACGCGCGAACGTCCAGGTGGAGTTGCCCCAGCGCGGCTAACCCCGCCAGAGGAGCTACTTACCAAAGAGAAGCCACGGTGCTATGCTGGGAATAGTTGCACGCACAATCACGGTGCGTGCCCCAAACCAGTGAGGTGCCCCATGCCCGCCGCAACCGCGGAAAACGTCCTCGCGCTCCCGCGCGTCCCCCGGCCCGAGCCGGAGAGCATCTTCCGGCCCGTCGCCCACGTCATCACGGCTCCCACCTTCCTCGAAGGCGAGGGGTTCCAGGTCCGCCGGCCGTTCCCGGGCATCGATATGGGCCTCGCCGACCCGTTCCTGCTCCTCGACCACCTTGGCGCGGTCGAGTACGCCCCTGGCGAGGCGAAGGGCGCCCCGTGGCACCCACACCGGGGTTTCGAGACGGTCACCTACATCATCGATGGCGCGATGGAGCACCACGACTCAACCGGCGGCGGCGGCCTCATCTCCGACGGCGCCACCCAGTGGATGACCGCTGGCGCGGGCATCCTCCACGATGAAGTCCCGCCCGAGTGGCTGATCCGCAAGGGCGGCCTGTTCCACGGAGTTCAGCTCTGGGTGAACCTCCCGAGCGAGATGAAGTGGACCCCGCCGCGGTACCAGGACATCGCCAGCAACCGGGTTGCGCTCCTCAGTTCGTTCGACGGCGGCGCCCTCGTCCGGCTGATCGCCGGCAACCTGGCGGGCCACGAAGGCCCGGGCGTGACATGGACGCCGATCACCTATGCCCACGTCACGCTGAGCCCGGGTGCCCGCTTCGAAACCGAATGGCGCAAGGACTTCAACGCCATGGCCTACGTCCTCTCCGGTAGCGGCTCTGTCGGACCCGAGGGCCGTCCCATCCGCGAGGGCCAGTTGGCCGTCTTCGGGAACGGCGACTCCATCCGCGTGGATGCCGCCAGCGTCCAGGAGAGCCGCGCGCCGCATCTCGACTTCCTCCTCCTCGGGGGGCGCCCCATCCGCGAGCCCATCGTCTTCCACGGGCCGTTCGTCATGAACACCCGCGACGAGATCCACCAGGCCATCCGCGACTACCACGCGGGCAAACTTGGCACGATCCCCGCCGAGCGTATCGACTTCTCGAAGGTCCACGGAGAACGCGGCGGCACAGTGAACAGCACGGCGAGCAACGAGGGGACTCCCGATTAGCGCGGGTTTGCCGGGCGCGTAGAATCCGCCTATGCCCCAGCCACTCTCTGGACTCCGCGTCCTCGAACTCGGCACCTTCGTCTCGGCCCCGTACTGCGGCAAGCTCTTCGCCGGGTACGGGGCCGAGGTGATCAAGGTCGAACCTCCGGGCGGCGACCTCAGCCGCGCGCACGGACCATTCAAGGACGGCCAGCCCCATCCCGAGACGAGCGCCCTGTTCCTGTACCTGAACACCGGCAAGAAGTCGGTCGAACTCGATGTACGCGCCCCCGCCGGCCGCGACGCATTCTTGCGGCTGGTCGAGAAATCAGACGTGGTGATCGAGAACTTCCTCCCTCGCGACATGCGGGTGCTCGGCCTGACCTACGACGACCTGAAGGCGGTGAACCCGAAGGTCGTACTCATATCGGTCACGACGTTCGGGCAGGACGGGCCCTACGCGGACTACCTCTCGAACAACCTCATCGCCTTCGCGATGGGCGGCCAGATGTTCATCACCGGCACGCAGGAGGGCGGCCCGCTGAAGAACGGCGGCTACCAGGCCGACTACCAGGGAGGCCTGAACGCGTTCTCCGCCGGGATGCTGGCCGTGCTCGCCGCCGAGCGCGACGGGCTCGGCCAGCACGTCGATGTCAGCATCCAGCAGTGCATGGCGCCGCTCCTTGAGGCGACCATCCCCTATTACACCTACCTGGGCCGCTGGGCAGGCCTCCGCCGGGGCAACCACATGGCCAGCTTCATCGGCATCTACCCCTGCGCCGACGGCCACCTGGGCATCCACATCATGCCGCGTAACTGGAAGCCCTTCACCGAAGTGATGGGCCGCCCCGACCTATTTGATGACCCACGCTTCGTCACCCAGGCCGATCGAGCCCAGCACAACGACGAGCTGATGGCCGAGTTCTACGCATGGGCCGCTGGCGAGACCAAGCACGACATCTACCGGCGCGCAGGCGCCGGCCGCGCCCCAATCGCGTTCGTGCACACCATGGAGGACCTGCTCACGAGCGCCCAGCTCAACTCCCGCGGTTTCCTCCAGGAGGTCGAACACCCGGTCGCCGGGCGCGCCACCTACCCGGGCCCGCCGTGGTGGATCGGCCCCGATGCCTGGCGGCACGGAAGAGCCCCATTGCTGGGCGAGCACACCGACGCCGCCCTGCGCGACATCGCGGGCCTGAGCGCCGCCGAAGTGGCGCGCCTGGGCTCGGGGGTGCCGGCATGACCAGCCGCGAACAGGTCGCCCGAGCGATCGCGTTCTTCGAAGGTTGCGACGATGTCGGATTGCTCCACCAGCTCATCGAAGAGATCGCGCCGCGCGCGAAGAAGATGGTCGGGACACTCCTCGCCCGGGGCAGCGAAGAAGCCATCCCGCCCCCGGCCGAACTCCGAGCCGCACGCGAGGCGGCACCCCTGGACGAAGCCCTTAAGACCTTGCGCGCCACGAACGACTTCGCCCTGTTCCAGGTGCTTGCACGCAGCATCGGCCAGCGCATCGAGACGGTGGAGATCGCCGCCTCCGCCGAGTTCCCGGCCGGTGCACGCGTCGTGGTGCCCGCCAAACCCGCCTACCCGCGATCCGGCGCCGACGTCCCGGGGAGCGTCGAGGACACCGGCACACAGCTCCGAGTGCTGCTGGACAACGGAGAAACATGGGAAGGCCCACCGAGCCTGGCGCGACTGGAGCGCCCCGCATGACCATGCCCCTCGATGGAGTCCGGGTTGTCGACCTGACCATGGTGTGGGCCGGGCCCTTCGGCGCTCGCATGCTCGGCGACTACGGCGCGGAGGTCATCAAGGTTGAATCGCCCCGCCAGTGGGACCTGCTCCGCTCCCTGGGCCTCATCCCGCGGACCGAAACCCACTGGTACAACAAGTCGGCCTACTTCAACCACAACAACCGCGACAAGTACGCCCTCGCGCTCGACCTGAACGACCCCCGGGGGAAGGATGTCCTCCTGCACCTCTGCGCCGTCAGCGACATCCTGGTCGAGAACTTCCGCACGGACGTGATGGACAACCTCGGCCTGACCTACGAAGTGGTCCGCGCGGTAAACCCACGCATCATCTACATCTCCATGCCCGGGCACGGTAAGACCGGCCCCGAAAGAGATTATGTCGCGTATGGTTCGAACGTCGAGCAACTTGCCGGCCTGGTTTCGCTCTCCGGGTACGAGGGCGACGAACCCATGAAGACCGGCTTCAGCTATGGCGACCCGATGGCCGGCACCGCGCTTGTCGGGGCCGTCGCCACGGCCCTTCGGCAACGCTCCCTCACGGGCGAAGGGATGTACCTCGAGCTCGCCCAGCGGGAGAACCTGACCATGTTCGTGGGCGAGTACCTGGTCGACTACAGCATGAACCGCCAGGCGCGCCCACCCATCGGCAACCGCCATCCCATCTTCGCCCCCCACAACCGCTACCAGTGCGCCGGAGAAGACCGCTGGGTGACGATCGCCTGTGAAAACGGCGCCCAGTTCGGAGCGCTCTGCGCGGTCATCGGGCGGCCCGACCTGGCAGCGGACCCGCGGTTCGCGACGAACGACGCCCGCAAGGCCAACGAGGCTGCGCTCGACGCCGCCATCGAAGCCTGGACCGCCGCACGCGGGCACTACGAGGTCATGCACCTGCTCCAGCGCGCGGGAGTCCCCGCGGGCGCTGTGCTGACGACTCCCGAACTGCTCGCGGACCCGCACCTCCGGTGGCGCGGCGCCTGGGTGGAACACACGCACCCGGACGCCGGCACGTGGGAGATGGAAGCTCCCCCGTGGAAGCTCTCGCGCACGCCGGGGCACATCCGGATGCCGGCGCCCGGTTTCGGCGAGCACAACAGCTACGTCCTTCGCGACCTCCTCCGCCTGCCGGAGGAGCGGATCGCCGACCTGTACGCCGCCGGCATTACCGCCGACGACCCCGATGAGTCGCTCCACCGGTAGGGCATTCGCAGCCGGTGCCAGGTCGTGCATCAGCATTTGCCATCCGGCCATCCATCCGATAATCTGTACCCATCAATCATGGTAGGATTACCGATGCCGAAGCGAGACCTTTCGCAGGCCGATGCCGCAGAGCTGGTGTTGAAGCGTGCTGGCCGACCGTTGCACCGCAATGACATCACCGCCGACATCATCAAGGCGGGATTCGAAGTCTGGGGAAAAGGTGGTCCTGGGCGGACTCCCGAGGAGTCCGTGGGCAGGGCAATCACTCAGGACATCCTGCGGAGGGGCACTGACTCGAGGTTCGAGTATTTCGGGGGCAAGGGCTCCGGAATGTTTCGCCTTCGCCAGAGGACCATCGGTGACGAAAGCCCCAGCGCTCGACGCCACCCATCCAGGTTTCAGAATTCAGACATCGAGCGAGAGCCTGCCCTGATAGGGAGAGTCGCGCGACTTCGTGAGCCTCGTGTCACCGAGACTCTTGATGACCTCGTCGAGGATGTCATGCGACGCGGCCTCGATGCCGTGCCGTTCATCTGCGGCGCAACCCGCGACGCGATCCGGAAGCTGGAGTTACGAAGACTCGAACGAGAGCACGAGGAGGGCTATCGACGTGTTCCCGCGCAACCCGATGAGTTCGGTGGCGACGAAGACCCCACTATGTGGGACGAACTTTGAACCGGGGAGAGGTACGCCTGCATCGATTCGCCGCCCCCGACAAGCGCCGTCCGGTCGTCGTACTGACTCGAACCTCGGCGCTTCGATACCTTACACGGGTCACGATCGCTCCGATCACTACGAACGTGCGAGGAATCGCCAGTGAGATCGTCATCGGGCCGGAGGACGGCATGCGCGAAGTCAGTGCTGTCAGTCTCGATAACATTCAGACCGTGCGCAAAGACGACCTCGGTGCGCTTCTGACAGTCCTCTCGAATGAACGCATGCGCTCCATATCCGCGGCTGTCTCCTTTGCGCTGGGGTTCGACGAAAGCTAGACCAGCAGCATCACCACCGGCACCGCCACGATCGCTCCAAGGAACACGCCCAGGTTGCGCGGCCCGCGCGTGGCCGCGTGCGCCGTCCCTAAAACGATGCGGCTGTACGGGCCGTACGCCACCGTGAGCAGCACCGAGGACACCGCTGCCACGGCCACCATCTCCGTCAGGACGACCGTGAACGCGGTGTCGCCGCCAAGGATCAACGCACCGGCCAGGGTATCGATGAAGGTCGTGATGTTCGCTCCCATTACGTACGGGATGATGTGTTCGCGCTTCAGGTAGCCCTTCAACGAGAGTGGGACCAGCAATGTCAGCGAAATGGATACGCTCAACGTCATCGCCGTGACCGCACACCCGATTGCGAACATCATCGGGCGCGAGTTCAGCCGGTGGAGTGTCCCTTCGATGGAGCTTGAACCGGCGTCGAGCCGGGGCAACGCGCGGTCGAACACGGTGAAGCTGGCGAGCAGGACCGCCACCCCGGCGGCGAACAACAGTCCGCCGGGCAGACGCTGGTCGAGGAACGCCACCGGCTCGCCGTAGGCGGCGTCCACCCAGTCCAGCATCGCGGGCGGCGGCGAGAACTGGATCGGGTCGAGCCAGCCGTAGTGCAGCGATACCAGCCCCAGCAGAATGGCCGGCCCCTGCGTCGTAAAGGTGGTCACCAGCGCAATGACGCCAATCGACAGACCGTCGGCATTGCGGCGGCGGGCCAGGTACAGCACGAACCCCACGGCCAGCACGATGAACGATGCCCCGAGCCGGGACCCA
>WBZO01003298.1_pt1 | contig 19100 bp, 12 predicted proteins | sample 5204261 | NCBI WGS metagenome assembly WBZO01 (sample SAMN12412400, study PRJNA552823) | activated sludge metagenome | isolation source: activated sludge from anammox sidestream of wastewater treatment plant... | place: USA: North Carolina | collected 2017-09
CTGCAACAGCGAACCAACCCTATCGTCCGCCGGCAAATCACCCGTGGCGCCATTCGCCGATTGGACGTGCGCGCTTCAAACCCTATCGCTCTGCACATGACCCAAAATCCTGACGCACACCCCGCCGTCCAATTCCGCTTGACAACCGCGAGCGGCTGTGGCACGATAACGCCATGCGTACGAATTGGTATCTGTCCGGCGCGCGGCTCGTGACGCCCAACGCGGAAATAGAAAACGCCGCGCTCGTCATCGCCGACGCGCGTTTTGCCGCCGTTGGCTCCGCCGCCGCAATCCCGCCGCCGCCCAACGCGCGCACGCTCGACGTTTCAAAATTTATCGCCGTCCCCGGCTTGATTGATTTGCAATTCAACGGCGGATTCGGCAGCGATTTTACCGCGCAGCCCGAAACGATTTGGCAAGTGGCGCAAGAGCTGCCGCGGCACGGCGTCGCCGCGTTTTTGCCCACCGTCATCACTTCGCCGCTCGAAACGATTCAACGCGCGCAAAACGTTTTGCGGCAGGGCGCGCCCGAAAATTTTCGCGGGGCGACGCCGCTCGGTCTGCACCTCGAAGGCCCTTTTTTGAATCCGCAAAAACGCGGCGCGCACAATGTGGCGTACATGCGCCTGCCCGACCTTGCTTTCGCGCGCGCGTGGTCGCCGCAAAATTTTGTCCGCCTCGTCACGCTCGCGCCCGAATTGGACGGCGCGCTGCCGCTCGTTCGCGCGTTATGCGAAAACGGCATCGTCGTCAGCGCGGGTCATTCAATGGCAACCTATGACGAAGCGCTGCGCGCGTTCGACGCGGGCGTGACTTACGGCACGCATCTCTTTAACGCGATGCCGCCGTTGGATCATCGCGCGCCGGGTCTCGCCGCCGCGCTGTTGAATGACGCGCGCGTGACCGTCGGTATCATTCCCGACGGCATTCACGTGCATCCCGCGTTGGTTGATTTGGCGCTGCGCCAAAAAACGCCGACGCATTTGAACGCGGTCACGGACGCCATGGCGGCGCTCGGCATGGCGCCCGGCGCATATCGGCTCGGCGATTTTTCGGTTCAGGTGGATGAAACGTCGGCGCGTTTGGCGGATGGACGTTTGGCGGGCAGCATTTTGAATCTGCGCGACGCGTTGGTCAATCAAATGCGCTTTACGCGCTGCGCGCTGCGCGACGCATTGGCGACGCTGACGACGACGCCCGCGCGCGTTTTGCATTTGGAAAACGAACGCGGCGATATTGCCCCGGGCTATGTCGCCGACCTCGTTTTGCTTACGCCCGATTTGCGCGTCGCCGCGACAATGATTCAAGGGCAATGGGCGTGGCACGACGCGACCGCCCTGACGCTCTAACGCAAGGCAAATTTTTTATGGCGGACATTCTCGTACTCGGCAGTCTCAATCTGGATTTGATTGTGCGAACGCCGCGCCTGCCCGCGCCGGGCGAAACGATTTTGGGCAGCGCGTTTCTGACCGCGCCGGGCGGCAAAGGCGCGAATCAAGCCGTCGCCGCCGCGAAACTCGGCGCGCCGGTGAAAATGATTGGGCGCGTCGGCGCGGACGATTTTGGCAAAACGCTGCGTCACACATTGAGCGCCGTCGGCGTGGATACGCAGTATCTCGTCACGGACGACGCGGCGGCAACCGGCGTCGCTTCCATTTGGGTGGACGACAACGGGCAAAATTCCATCATTGTCGCGCCGGGCGCGAACGCGCGCGTCGGACGCGCGGATGTGGACGCGGCGGCGGCGGCGTTTTCGTCGGCAGCCGTCGTGGTGGCGCAGTTGGAAATTCCACTCGATACGGTTCAACACGCGTTTCAAGCCGCGCGCAAACACAATTGTCTCGCCATTTTGAATCCCGCGCCCGCGCAGCCATTGTCGCGCAAAATTTTGGAACTCGTGGATTTGATCATTCCCAACGAAACCGAAGCGGCGCAATTGACGGGGCAGCACGTCCACGATTTCGAGAGCGCGCAAAACGCCGCGAACGTTTTGAAACAAATGGGCGCGCGCCGCGTTCTGATTACGCTGGGGGCGAAAGGCGCGGTTTTTTGCGACGAAGCCGCGCCCGCGCAAACGCTGCCGCCGTTTCCCGTCCAAGCCGTTGACACGACGGCGGCGGGCGACGCGTTCGTCGGCGCGCTAGCCGCCGCGCTCGCGCGGAACCAAGATTGGACGACGAGTTTGCGCGAAGCGAGCGCGGCCGGCGCATTGGCGGCGACCAAACTCGGCGCGCAGCCCTCGCTGCCGACGCGCGCGGAATTGGATGAATTTCTCGGTTCGCGCTAAAAAACTATCCGCGTCGGCGCGTCCAAAAAATTCAGAAACGCGCGCCCGTTCATTCTCCGATAAATTTCAAAAACGCGGGGACGATTTCCTTCGCCGTAATGCCGCCTTCAAATTTTGCCGCGATTTTTCCTTCCCGATCCACAAAATAAAGCCACGGCTCGGTTTCGAGATTCCATTCGCGCATCGCGTCGGCGACCTCGAACGTCTCGAAATTTTTATACACTTCGACGTGAATGAAATTCACGCGGTCGGCGTAATTTTGCGCCAAACCCATGACGACTTGCAAACTGGGTCCGCAAGTGCGCGTGGTGCAAAAGCGCGGCGTCGCAAATAAAATCACCGTCGGTTTGCCGTTCGTCACCGCGTCCGCGATGCTGATGCGATGCAAAATGCTGTCGTCTTCAACGGCGGAGCAAATTTTCGCGCGGTCGCCGTTGACGTCTTGCAGCGTCAGATTCCGCGTGCGCGGCGCCGGCGCGCCGATGCCCGGCGACGGGTCTTGCGCCAACACGGTGAACGCGAGACGTTGGATTTCGGGCGCGCGCCCCGCTTCGTTGACCGTCACCTCAACGCCCCAATCGCCCGCGCGCGCAAAAGCCGCGTGCGCCACATACACGCCCGCTTGACCCAAATTATCGCCATAGTACGGCGCGTCGGTTTCCTGCGTCGCCACCGCCTGCCCCGACGTGAGGTCGAAAAATTGTAGATGCACTTGGGCGTCCTTGACCGAATTGCCGTCGCGCACCAAGCCCAGCGCGAACCGATTAGCGCCCACGACGTTGCGCGAATTGGCGAGCAAGACCTGTAAAGCGCTGGGCGTGGGCGCGGGCGACGGCGCCGCCGTTCCCCTGTTCGCATTGCACGCGCTCGCCAACGCCGCGATTATCATTCCAATCAAAAAGATTCGTTTCATTTTTTATTCTCGAGCCGTCGCCGCTTCGCGCACGCGTTCGACGGCGACCGCCACCTGATCCGCAATCGTTTGCAGCAATTGCTCTTCGGCGGGACCGTACGCGTACGAATGGATATTTTCGACGGCAATGACGCCAATCACCCGCGCGCCCATCCGCATCGGCGCGCCGAGCCAAGAACCGTATTCTTCACCGTCGCCATAATAACGCGGCGCGTTATCGGGCGGCGCTTGCGCCAGATGATCGTCCAAGCGCAGCGCGCGTTTGGTTTGAATGACGTGACGCGTCAAGCTCGGTTCCAAATCCCATTCAAACGGCGCAAGGCGCCGCCCGCCGTCCAGAATCCGTTGAAAGAACGCGCGATTGCGCGCCGCATCGTACAACGCGATAAAAAAAGTGTCCGACGGCAAGAGCGCCAGCGTTTCCTCTTCGATGATGGCGGTCAATTCGTCGAGCGAATGTGCGCCGCTCACGCGATACGCAATGCGATTCAGCGCCGCCAATTCATGGACGCGCCGATTCATGCGTTCAAACAAACGCGCGTGCTGCAAGGCGCCCGCCGCCTGATAGGACAAACTTTCCGCGAGGCGGATTTGGGCGGGCGAAAAATCGCGCCGCGCGCGCTGCTCCGCCAATTCCACCACGCCAATCACTTCGGAACCGGCGAGCAGGGGCAGCATCAACACAGATTTCCAGAAAAAACTATCCATGTTGGAAGCGACCTGAGGATTCAATTCGGGCGCGTCACGCTGCAGAATCATGGTGCGTTGATTTCGGAGAAAAGCTTCCAGGTACGAAAATTCGGTAATCTGATACACGACGCCGGGCGCGTCATGCGAGGCGGGAATCGGGTCGCGGTCCAACATGACCGTCAAGCTATTGCGCTCGACGTCCAGCGTCGAAATACAACACGCTTCGACGGCTACCGCTTCCATGAAAAAATCCGCCAGACGTTCCAACATTTCGGGAAGCGCCAAGACGCGCGTAATCGCTTCGCCCGCGCGATGCAGCAGCTGCGCGTCATGCAATTGCCGCTGCGTCTCGGCATAATTGCGCGTGTTTTCGAGCGCAATCGCCGCCTGATCGCTGAGCAATTGCAGCGCGCGCAATTCCGACGCTTCAAAATGATGCGGTTGACGAAACGTCACGTTCAAGACCGCGCGCACGCGGTCGCCGCTGCGCAGCGGCAAACCCACCAACGCGCCGCCCCACTGGCGTTCGACGAACAAGGGATGCGTATCCACCTGTTCCACCACCAGCATTTCGCCGCGCCGCGCGACGTTAATGGTCAAACCATTCTCGCGCGGCTCGAACAATTTTCGGTCGAGCGTTCCGTCCAACCACTTGGCGCCGCCAAAGGTCAGATTTTCATCGTCGTACAAAAACAGGTGTGCGCTCATGGCGGGCGACAGCCGCAAGGCATAATCGAGGATTTGCGAAATCAACGTCGCGCGGTCAAAGGTCGCCGCAAACAAGAGGCTCGCTTCGCGCAAAATTTCCAACTCGCGCTGTCGCTGCGCCTGCGCCTCGAACAAACGCGTCAACTCGATCGCCGCCGCGACTTGATTGCTCAATAGAATCAACATGCGTTCGTCTTGGGCGTTGAACGCGTCGGGCTGCGAGCTCAATGCCGTGAGCGCGCCGCGCAATTCGTTTTCGTGTTCAACCGGGACCGCCAGAGCCGCCTTGTATCCCGCTTCCAAATGGACCCACCGCGCATCCGTCGTTACATCCTCGACCAAGGCGGGCAAGCGCCGCTGCGCCGCCCATCCTTCCAATCCTTCGCCGCGCGCTACCGAAAACGTGTGCGCGCGCAAACGCGTCAGCGCCTCCTCCGCCAAGCCGACGCCCATTTCAAAATAAAGTTTGTCTTCTTGCGGCGCATAGCGCATAAAAGTTACACAGTCGGCGCGCAATATCCGCCGCGCAATTTGAAACAGAAATTCCAGCTGCGTATGCAAATTCAGCGTTCGATTGAGCGTCAAACCCGCGTCGTACAACAGCGACAATTGCTGCGCGCGCCGTTCGGTTTGACGCAGCAGTTCCGCATTGTTCAACGCCGCCGCCGCGAGGTCGGCAAATGCCGCCAAACGCGCGCCGTCTTCTTCGTGATAATAATTCACCGCTTGGCTGTCAAGCGAAATCATTCCCGCAATCTGATTGCCCAACCGAATCGGCGCGATCAGGTGCGAACGCAGCGCCGCCGTTTCGGGTACCGGGACCCAACCTTCCCACAATTTGCTGTCGGGAATCAACAGTGGTTTTGCCGTTTCCGTCAACAGCCGAAAATTCGACGCGTCAACGGGCAACGCGAAATTTTGAATCCATTCCGCCAAGCCATATTTTTCAAACCCCCGCGCGCGCACGACTTGGAGTTTGGCGCCCTGACGCAAATAAACGCACGCGGTATCGTACGGCACGCTGCGCGCCACCATTTCCAAAATTCCGTCCAGCACCTGGTCGTAATCCGCCACGCGATTCAACAACGCCGTCGCGTCGCGCAGCGCGTTGGCGAAAATTTCTTGCGTTTGCGCGTCCAGCTGCGCGCGTACATCCGCCGAAGTGACGGCGTATTGCACGGAACGACTCGCGCGTCCGGCGGATACGCGCGCTTGCAAATGCGCCGCCGTAACCGCCAGCGCGGCTTGGTCGGCAAATAATTCCAACAATTTAATTTCGCGGTCGGTAAAAAACCGTTCCACCGCGTCATTGAGCGAAATCACGCCAATCACTTGATTTTGCCAAAACATGGGCGCGGCGAGGACGCTGCTAAAGCCGCTGTCGTAATACACGGACGCGCGCCCTTCCCACGTTTGATAATTGCCAAGTTGCATTGGCTTGCCCGTCACGACCACGCGCCCCGCCACGCCTTCGCCGTACTGGAGCGCTACGCCGCGATAATCGCGACGGGTATTGTAATCCGCCACCAAGCGCAAGCGCCGTTCCAACGGCTCGCATAAATAAATGCCGCCGGAAGGCATGTTTAGCAAAAGCGCCGCGCGCTCGCAAATCGAATCGAGCAGCGCGGGCAATTCATCCGGCATGGTCAATTCGGGGACCGCAGTTTGTCCGAGCGCGACTTGGGCCAAACTCGCCCGCAATGCCGCTTCCGCCTGCCGCCGCGCCTCCAATTCCGTTTGCAGCCGCGTCACCAATTGCGCGTTCGCAATCGCCAACGCGCTGCGGTCCGCAAATTCTTGCAGCAGGATCTGGTCATGGATGGTGTACGCCGCGCCGCCGTGTTCGCGCAGCACGCCCAACACGCCCAAAATACGATGGTCTTGGCGAATCGGCACGAGCAAATAGCTGGTCAAATCAAATTCCAGCGCATAATCCGTCAACGGCACAGGCGGCAAACTTTTAATGACCTCGGCTGTGAGGCGTGGAACCAATAACGGTTCGCCCGCCGTCGCCACTTGGCCCAAAATCGGGTGATCCACCGGCAGCCGCATACGTCCGAGTATTTCGCCCAGCGTCGTCTCGCGTTCGCGCTGAATGTGCGCGAACGCTTTCGGTTCAATCCACGCCCCATCCGCCGACGCGAGCGCCACGCTGCACAAGTCGCCCAATGTGCTGCTGACAATGCGCGTCACGCTTTTCAGGACGGCATCGAGATTTGTGCCGGCGCGGCCCAGCGCCGCGTTCAGGTCTTGGCGCATCGCCGTCCGCAGCAGCGTCAACTGCATTTCATCTTGCGCCAACTTGCGCTCTGTCGCATCCACGAGCAAAATCAAAATCGCGGGCGCGCCGCGATATTCGATGCGATTCGCATACACTTCGAGCCACCGTTCGCCGCCATCCTGGCGCACAATTCGCAAAATCGAACGCGTCGGAACGCTTTTGCCAGCGAGCCGGTCGCGCATGCGCGCCTGCGCCGGTGCCCGTTCGTCCGCGTGAATCAACGCCGCCGTCTGTTCATTCGACAGCGCGAGCAGTGCGGCGACGGTATGCCCAAACAATTCCGCCGCCGCGCGATTGGCAAAGACATAATGACCATCCTGCAAAATGCCAATGCCGACCAGCGATTGGTCAATCAAGCGGCGATATAGATCTTCCGTTTCGTGGCGCGCGGTAATATCTTGGACATGCCCCTCAAAGTACGCCAGCGCGCCGCGCGCATCGCGCACCGCGCGCACATTGCTGAGCGTCCACAACGGCGAACCGTCGCGGCGGCGCATTTGCGTTTCCATATTCGTCACTACGCCGTCTCGATCCAACCGCGCAATCAACGCCGCGCGCTCGGCGGGCTGCGCGTAAAATTGACTGCCCAAATCTTGGACCTCGCGCATCATTTCCGGCACAGACGAGAAACCAAACAGTTCCGCCACATACTGATTCGCCATCAAGAAACGGCCGTCCACCGAAATATGAAAAATGCCCACCGGCACATTTTCAAAAAGCGTCCGATAATGCGTTTCGAGCGCCGCCATTTCGCGCCAACGCCGCAGCGCATACACGCCGACGCCGACGGCGAACACGGCGATAAAAACATACAAACCGCCGCGCAGCGGGAGCGTCGTGGTCAACGGGCGCAGCAAGGTCTCTGCCCAGCCGGTGACCAGCGTCAACAGCAGGCAGCTAAACGCCGCGGCGAAAACGAGGAACAGTTCGAACCATTGCGGCGGAACTGTTTTCACAAAGCGGATTAGGCGCGCCATTTTCAAATTATCGGATCAGCGTCGCGCAGGCGATCGGGTATAAAAACAAGAACGGGCGCGGCAGAGTACGCAGAGCGCACATCGCTTCCCGCTCTCGTAAAAAACATTTGGGGCGTGACCGGCGCGTTGGCGATTGACAAACAAGCGCCGGATAAGAACCCACGTTACGGCAGCGTCGTCACGACGCCGTCCCAGCGAAAAGACGCACGCGCCGCATTGCCGCTCGTTACGCCGGTCGCGCTCAAGGCGTAAATTCCAAACGGCGAACCGGGCAGCACAAACATGGAATAATTGACGGCGCCGTCGTCGCCCGCTTTCAGCGTCGCCAATTGTTTTACGACATGATTCGGATACGTCAGCCGAATGACCACATTTTCTTGCGGCGTAAAACCCGCGCCCGACAGATTGAATTCCGGCGTGGCAAAACTGATGGGCGCGCTGGAACGATGATTTTGGATGCCGCCCCAAAACGTGAGCGTGTTGTACGATTCGCGTCCGGTGACGATGCCGCGCGCGGTGAATAAATAGGGTCCATAGAGCGCGTCGGGCGAGAGATAAATCGGAAACGCGAGATTGCCCCACGGGTCGGCTTGCGCGTTGGGCAGGCGATGAATTTGGGCGGACGGGTCGGTCATATAGACGACGACGGTTTCGCTCGAACCGTATCCTTGCGCGTTGTAATTGACCGCCGTGCCGCCGGGACTGCCCAACAGGACCGCGCTGCACGCGCACGGCGCGAGCGGATATCCGCCGCCGCCAATCGCAAAGGACGCGGTGTATTCGCGCCCACTGCTCAGCCCTTGCGCGCTGGCAAAAAATCCGCCCGTCCCCCACGTCACGTCGGGGCGAAATTCAAATTCAATCGCGCCGTTCGCGTCGGCGACGTATTCGCCCTGACCGACGCGCCACTGGTACGGTTTGTTGACCCACGTGTCCACGCGTTCGCCGGGGACGAAACCGCTCGCGTGAACGGTGTACGTCGTATTGTAATCGCCGTTCGTCGGCGCGACCCACATTCCGGCAGCCCAAGCCAGCGCGGTCACGGCAAGAAACGCGCTCGCCGCCAATAACGGCGCCAGCGCGCGCCATTTGAAAATTTTCGACATACGTTTGCCTCGTTAAAATAACTGCGTACAAGTTTCCATGCGCGCGGGTTCCGCCAACATGCCCGCCGTCGCGCTCTGCCAATTTTGATAATGTTCCATTTGCAAATGCAGTTCGGCGTCGGCGCGCGAATTGAACCAGGCAGACAAAATAAATTGCGCGGGCGCGGCTTCATTCCGCAGCGCTTCAAAGCGCCGACAGCCGCGTTCGCGCAAAGAGGCGTGCGCCATTTCCAGAGTCGCCACCATAAAGGGTTCGGACTGTTCCGGCAGCACAGTCAGCCACATCAACAGAATCAACATCGTCTTGTCCTTTCCGCCAACCGCCTTGCGCCAGAGCGTGACGCGCTCTGAGGTAACGCTTTACGATACAGTATAAACAATCTGCGCGGACGGGTCAATTGAAAAAAAAGACCCCAAGGGTTTGGGCGACGGTTACGTCGCGAGAAACCCTTGGGGTCTTGCGCTTTATATTTTCAGAACGCGCGGCGCCAGATTCAAGGCAGGGTCGTGTCGCCGACGCGGATGGATTTGACCATATCGTTGATCAAAACCAAATCGGGCGCATACGCGGCATCATTCAAACCGTTCATGGCGCTGACGAGATTTTTCAAATACGTCTCGTAATTTTTTGCCCACTCGTCATAATTCTTGCCGCCCAATGCCGCTTCAGGGTCGGTCGGCAAGAGCGCGGTTGTGACGGGATAAAACACGGCGACGTAATACTTGCCGTCATTGGTCAAACCCTGAAACGTATAAAACGGTTGATTCGCCATGACGGGCGAAACGTCTTGCGCGTAATGCGTGATGAAACCGATGCCCGTGCCGTTTTGAAAATCGTAATACTGCGGCTTGACTTGGAACACTTGCGCGGCGGGAATCGGCGGCAAAACCGGAATGCCTTTTTCAAACGTCGTCGGTTTTTCTTGGAGCGTCTTTTTCAAGGCGTCAACGCTTGCGGCGGTGGACGGGTCGAGCTTTGCCCAATCGTCCGTCTTGTACACCAACGCTTGGGGCAGATGCGGGTCAAAATAATTTGGCGCGGTTGCGCCGTTGAATACAAAACGAATCGCGGCGGGCGACGCGCCGCCGAGCGCGGGACCTTCTTGCACCGGCGCGGCGGGCAGGGTTGCGCCTTGCGCAGATTTTGCCAGCTGCGCGTCAAACTGAAAACTCACGCCGCCATAATCAGCCGTTTGCGTCACGCCGGACGGCGTTCGCACCAACGTCAAACCATCTGAACCGTAACCTGCCGCCACCGGGTCTTGCAAAACGAGTTTGGCGACAATGACGGGTTTATCCTCTGGCGTGAGCAACTCTTGCTTGAACACCAGTTTGGGTTGACCATTCGCCAGCGTCACATTGACAAATTCGCCGTCCAACTCCCACGAACCTTTTTCCACGATCGGTTCGCCCTTGCCGATGAACTGCGTCGTCATAACCGCCGTATCGTCTTGATTCAATTCCAAAACCAACACGCGGCCAATCGCGTCGGCGGCGGGCAACTGCGCGGTATAGCGTCCGACGGTTTGGTCGTGCAGAATCGTCGCGGGCGTCACAGGTTCGACGGGCGCGTGATATTTCGTGAACGTGAGGTCGGTACCCCACTTGTTTTGGTCATACGCAATGCCGCGCAAGTTTTCGTCTTGGATTTGAAACACGTACGTTTCATCCATCGCCGCGTCGTTTTGTTTGGTCAGATGCACCGTAATAATCGGCGCGTTTGTATCCTTGTTCGTGCCGATTGTCCAAGCGCCGGTTTGCAAAATAAACGTTTGGTCGCTGTTTTGGGTCAGTCCCATTTCCGCTTGCAGATTCGGATACAACGTCAACGCATTGAGCGTCATGGCGCCGTCCGCGCTCTTGCGATTTGCGGTATATAAACCGGAATGGCGCGCGACATCGGGCGCGGTCTTGGCATACACGAGTCCCGGCAGGGTAGTCGAAGCCAAATTGCCGTCTTGGACCTCGAACTTCATTGTCTCTTGCGTCGGCTTGCCTGCCTGTTCCGTCAATTTCACCGTGACGGCTGCGCCGTCTTGCGTCCAAGTTCCTTTGGCGGGAATTTCCGCTTTGGCGACATAATTCATCAGGTATTGCGCTTGGCCGTCGCCGCCCAAACTGAGCGTTTCAATCAACGCGCTGGCGTCGGCGGCGGGACTGACGGCGGTATAAACACCCGCCGCGTCATGGTCCGACGTCGCTTTGGCGGAAGGGATGCACAATTTTTGTCCGACCTCGATTTTGTTCGGGTCAGAAATCGCGGCAAAGGACGAATCGGTTTTCGCCGCCTCATTCGTCGCGGTCACGATGGCGACATACGCTTTGACATCGCCCAGAAATTTTTGCGCGATGGTCGAGAGCCAATCGCCGGACTGAACCGCATACGTTTGTTCACACGACGCGCCTTGCGCGGACGCACGCGCCATGGGCGCAAGCAGCGCCGCCGCAAGGACGCTGCAGAGCAGAAAAATTTTCATACGAGACATTACGTCACCTCTTGACGGGAACGCGGAGCAGAGAAATACAAACGCGCCAGCCGCCATCCGACAGCTGGCGCGTTATTTTATTGCGATTTATTGCGCGGGCGGTTCGACGACGATTTCGACGCCGCTCGTGGGCGCGCCGTTCGTCAAGACCGCGACGCCATTGCTGTTTTTGAACAACAACTTGCCGTCGGCGGAAATGAACGCCTGCACAACATATTTGGCGCTCGCCTGAATTTGCGAACCGGCGTACGGAACGGCAAATTCGAGCGGCACCTGTTTGCCGTGTGTGGTGAACGAAACGCCGCTCAGATATTTTGCGGGCGCGTTCGCATCCGTCACATCCACCAGATACACTTCGACGACAGCGTTATCGGGCAGCGCGATTCTTTGCAGATAACTGACCGTCCCGGTTACGACGTTGGTGGCGCGATAAAGCGTCGGCGGATTGCCGCCGTACACGCCCTGATCGTAATGGGTCGCGGTCAAGGTATCGCCATTGAGTTGGAACGTGAACGCGTCGTTGATATTGCGGTCATCGCTTTTGGTGAACGTCACATTCGCGGTGTTTTCGGCGGTCTGTTCCCACGTGCCGGTCGCGGACACAATACCTTTGCCAACATAATTATTGCTCAAAGCTGCCGTGCCGTCTTGAGCCAACTCCATCGTACGCAGCAGCGCCGAGGCATCCGCCGCGGGCGAGGAGGCAAGCCATGTACCGGCAAAACCGGCGCCGACAGCGGGCGCGCTAGTCGTACCGGACGTGGTCGGCGCGGGCGCTTGCGTTTCCACCAACGCGCCCGCCGCGTTAATGGTGTAATACTTTGTTACCGGAACCGACGGCTCTGTCGTCATGGCTTCGTCCGCTTTACGGTCGAGATAATTCACCTTGACGGTATTGTTATCAAATGTGATAGCTTCCACTTTGACGCGGTCGCCGAGCAACGCGGTCAAACCCGTTCCCGGCTGTCCGTTGTTATTCGGCACAACGGCAAGATTGTAAAACGTTCCGCTGCCGCCGCCGCTTGTAATCAATACTGCCGCTGCGTACGCTTTGCCGTTGATGGCTCCGTTCGCCAACGGTTCCGCGATTTGCGCGGTGTATTTTGACGCGCTGCCGGGCGCGACTTCAACTTCAGCTTTGCCGTCTTTCAGAGTAATCGTGCCGCCGGGCGCGTCCTGGACCTGATAGGTCGCATTGCCCAATTGCGCGAGCGTCAAGGGCGCAACGGCGGGCGTCGTCGTCGCTGTGGGCGTTGTCGTCGCTGCGGGCGTCGTCGTCGCTGCGGGCGCGGGAGCGACGATGGCGCCGATATTTTGAACATGGGCGAGGGTTAAACCATCCGCCGCAATCGCCTTGTCATATTCAACGGCGACGAGTTTGCCTTCCTGAACGTTAAAGACGAGCGTTTCGTCAATCGTTTTTTCGGCGGCGCCGTCGGCTTGTTTATCGAGTTTCACGGTCACTTGTTTGCCGTCGCTCTGCCACGCGCCGATTTTAAAGACGCCGTCATTATTGGTGACGTTCTGATAATATTCTGCCTCGCCATTCGGCAGCAGCGTGAGCGCGACCAGACGTTCGTTGGAACTCTCGCTTTTGACGTTCACGTTCCAAACGCCCGAGAGCTCGGCGACGTTTGCCGCTACTTTGGCGGCGACGAAACCAACGTCGCCAAATTGCTTGTTGTCGTCCTGCGTAGTAGTGAGTTTGTCGCCCTCCGCTTTAAAAACCGCGATGGCGGTAGAGGGCTGTCCATTATCTTGGGCGAACTTGAGCGTCACCGTATCGCCCGTTTGCTGCCACGAACCGTTAGCGACGATATTGTTTTTGCCAATATAGCTCATGGTCGTAACCATGCCGCCATTCGGGTCGAGCGTGATTAAAAAGACCAAATTGCTGGCGTCGGCAGCCGGTCCAACTTGGGTGTACAAACCCGCCGCGGCGCCGGGGGCTTGGACAGGCGCAGTCGTCGCGGCGGGCGCAGTCGTCGCCCCTTCCGCTTTGGCGGGAATGCACAATTTCCAGCCGACTTCGAGCGTATTCGGGTTAGCAATGGCGGCGTAACTAGAATCAGTTTTATTTGCCGCGTTCGTGGCGTCGGCGATTTTTTGATAGAGACTGTTACTGCCAAGATATTTCTGCGCGAGCGCGCCGAGCGTATCGCCCGAAACGACCGTATACGTTTCCGCGCAGCTCGCCGCTTGCGCGCTATTTGCCGCGTACGCGAAACGCGCGCCGGCGATAAATAACGCGGCGACGAGAAACGCGCTCAATAATGTAACGTGCTTGGACTTCACGAGAAAAACCTCCGTTTGGTAATTCGGCATTATCTAGTCCGCGTAATGCCGCAAAAAAACGGCGGGCAAGTTCCCCCGCCGTTGGGTTCTAGTTTTTAGATACTCGCTAATTATATGCGGTTAAAGCATCGGCGCAAAAACAAGACGCTCTTGAATTTCCCTTTGTTCCGCGCAAGCCGCGTCCGCACGCGCTTTTATAGGCAACTCAAATAAACATCGCACCAAGACCTGACAGGTTTTCGTCGCGCGCGCGTAAGGTGGCGCGGACGCGACAAAAATCTGTCAGGTCTCCATCCTACGATTTTAATTTGGGGACTCAGATTTGTCCGTTCTGATTCCAATCCGCCAATAACGCTTGATACGCCGGGTCGTCATAGCGCGACAATAAAAACGCGGGCGCGTAATGCGGCAGTTGACCGCCCGTCACATGCGCGGCGAGCAGCGCGCCCGCGCCCGCCGACGACATCATGCCGAAACCCGACAGCGCGCCGATGATGTACGCCCCTTCAATCGGCAAGGGTCCAATGAGCGGACGATTCTCGCGCGTTTTGGTGTAATACCCTCCGTCCATTGTCATGGGCGGAAGTTTGTCGAAATAACGTTTGAGCCCCGGCAGCATCGTGGACAGCGCGCGCAGAGTGATTTCGGGAAACTGCGGGTCGAGCGGAATCGGATACGTCGGCGGCACGGGGTCGAGATGAATCGTCCATTGCAGCAAAAAGTACGGACTGCCCACGCGCCCTTCGGAACGCCCATGCACGCCGGGCGGCAATTCTTGCAGCAGCCAGCGCGTCTCGGCGTGTTCCGCAAACGCCTCGCGTTCTTCATCCGACCACGGCAAACGCTGCGGATCCAACCAAACCAAAAGCGGCGTATCGCGCGGCGTCACGCCCAAATCGTCGCGCAAAATAATTTTGGTGTGCAATTCCGAATACACCGGCAAATCCAAACCCATCATTTTGCCGATTGCGCCGACGAACGGACCGCCCGCGTTCACGACGACGTCGGTTTCAATCCGCGCGCCGTCGCTCAAATGAACCGCGCGCACGCGTCCGCCGCGCACGTCAATTTTTTCCGCACGCGCCTTGACGAGCCGCACGCCGTGTTCGCGCGCGCGCTCCAACATATACATTCCATACGTCTGCGCGCTGAAATAACCGCAGCGCCGCGCGTGAATGACGGCGACAATTTTTTCGTCCAGATACGGAAAATATTTGCGAATCAACGCCGGGTCGAGGAGCAAATCGGAACCAGTCGGTTTATTTTCAAAACCCTCCGGCGTAAGCGGTTCATACGCGTCGGGTCCGGGATGCACGCGCATTGCGCCCGCGCCGAGTTCCGCCGCCTCTTGCCCCGCGCGTTTCAACGCGTCCACGCGCTGCGGGTCGGCAGTGGCGTACAAATAACCGCGCCGGCTCATGTGAAAAACGTTGCCGCTTTCGCGCGCCAGCTCTTCCAAAATATCTATGCTGTGGTTCATCAACCCGACCATCGCGTCGCCGGGGCCGGGCCACCAATTGCGATAACATTCGGTGGATTTATCGCTGGTCAAGGTCAACGGCGCGCGCTCTTCGACCAGCGCGATATTTTTCACGCCATGCCGCACGGCGAGCTGATACGCCGCGCTCACGCCCGCAATGCCCGCGCCGCAAATGACAACCTGCGCCCGTTCGCTCATGTTTCTACTCCAAAAAATGAACCGCGAATTGCAAGCGCCGCAATTCACGGTTTTGAATTTCTCTGGCGCGTTCGCGCGCTAGCGCGCCGCAAATATCGCGTGTTCCGGCGCGGCGATCCCGCGCTGCAATTCCGCCAACACGCCCGCCAAATCGTCCGCCAACAATTTTTTCACATCCAACCACAAACCGGGAAAAATCTCGCTGCGAATCACGCCCGTCGCGTCCGGTTCCACGCGTTCATATTTTCCCGCGCGCAAACGAAACCAATCGAGCGCGCGGTCTTGGGTGCGCCAAACGATATATTCGCGCACGCCATTGCGGCGATACGCGCGCATCGTTTCGTGCAAATCGCGCGACACGGTACTGGCGGCAATTTCGACAATCAACTCGGGCGCGCCATCCAAATAATCGTCTGACGCCAAACGCGCCTGGCCATCTACAAGCAAGAGAAAGGCGTCCGGCTCGACGACATTATCCGCGTCAAGCCGAATTGTCGCGTTCCCGCCCGCCAAGGTCTTGGGCGTTGCCGCCTGATAGACGGTCAGCCACGTCGTCAAAGACGCTTGGGCATTGCCATGTTTCTTGACGCGAATGGGCGACGACATAAACACGACTCCTTCAATGAGTTCGGCGTGAACGTTCTCTGGCGTCGCCGCATAACGCTCCCAAAATTCCGCCGCCGTCAGATGATCGCCGTTTTCCAAAGGCGACGGCAGTTCGCGCACTACATCCGACATCCGTGCGGCAGGGAACGTTTGAATTGCCATACGTACACCTCGCTGCCGCTATTATACATACCGCGCGGTTATCGCGCCAACCGCCTTGAACTGGGTTTGCAGCGCGGGATACAGCGCGCGATACACTTGATAATAATCGTCGTACACGCGCACGGCGCCGCTCTGGCGGACCGAATCCGTCACCCGAATCGTTTGCGCGCACGCGTCCGCGACGGAATGATACACGCCCGCGCCTACGCCCGCGAGCAGCGCCGCGCCGTACGCCGCGCCTTCGGCAACGCCGCCTTCCGGTTTCCAATTGACCAACGCGATTTCGGAATTAAAAACGTCCGCGAGAATTTGGCGCCACAGCGCGCTGCGCGCGCCGCCGCCCGACGCGCGCACTTGGGAAACGTTCAGCCCCAGCGCGCGCATCAATTCCAACGAATCGCGCAAACCGTACGCCACGCCTTCCAATACCGCGCGCGTCATTTCCGGTTTGCCGTGCCGCAGCGTAATGCCAAAAAACACGCCGCGCGCGTCGGGGTCGGGATACGGCGTACGTTCGCCCGTCAGATACGGCAAGAAAATCAAACCTTCGCAGCCCGCCGCGGCGCGCGCCGCCTCCGCCGTCAAAATGTCGTACACCTCGCGTTTTTCGCTTTCCGCTTGGCGTTTTTCCGTCTCGCCCAACGCGTCGCGGAACCAGCGAAAACTGCCCGCCGCCGAAAGCATCACGCCCATCAAATGCCATTGGTTTGGCACAGCGTGACAAAACGCGTGCAGCAGACCGTTCGGTTCCGGTCGGTACGAATCGGACGCGGCAAACACAACGCCCGATGTGCCGAGCGTAGCGCTGACAACGCCTTCTTGCACAATGCCCATGCCAATCGCACCCGCGGCTTGGTCGCCGCCGCCGCCGACCACAGGCGTGCCTTGCAGCAATCCCGTTTCACGCGCGGCTTGTGCAGAAATTTTCGCGCTGACGATGGGCGATTCAAACACATCGGGCAACCACGCGCGCGGAATGTCCAACGCCTTTAACAATTCGTCCGACCAATTGCGCCGCGCCACGTCGAGCAGCGCCGTGCCCGACGCGTCGCTCGGTTCGGTCGCGTACGCGCCCGTCAATTTGTAACGCAAATAATCTTTGGGCAATAAAACTTGGGCGATGCGCGCGTACACGGCGGGTTCGTTTTCGCGCACCCACAAAATTTTCGGCGCGGTGAAACCGGGCAGGACAGGATTGCCGATCAGCCGCAAAAGATTTTTCGCGCCGCCCGCGCGTTCCGTAATCTCGGCGCACTGTTTCGCCGTGCGCTGGTCGTTCCACAAAATGCACGGATGCAAAACGTTTCCGTCCGCGTCGAGCGCCACGAGGCCGTGCATTTGACCGGTGAGACCGATGCCCACGATTTCGGACGCGGGAATTTTTTCCAACACGCGGCGCAGCGCGAGCGCCGCCGCGCGCCACCAGTGCGCCGGGTCTTGTTCCGCCCACAACGGGCGCGGCGTCGCAAAAGCGTATTCGCCGCCCGCGACGGCGGCGACATTGCCGCGTTCGTCGAGCGCCAAAACTTTGGTCGCGGTTGTGCTGACGTCAATGCCAAGCAGATAAGACATGGAAACCTCATGGGCGGGCGCGCGGCGTTTCGCCCGGACGTTCAAACGCCGCAGCGCGCTTTTAGTTTCATGATGCGCGCGTACGCTTGTTCAATGCGCGCGCGCGCGATTTTTCCTTGCCGCGTCAAGCGTTGAATGGTTTGAATGGCGCGCGCGCCCGCGCGTTCGTCATGTACCAAATTGTTGCCGAGCGCGATCAAATCTACGCCCGCGTTGATTGCCAATTCGATGGCTTGCTCAAAACCGTAATACCGCCGAATCGCGCCCATTTGCAGATCGTCGGAAATCACCACGCCGTCGTACCCCAGACGTTCGCGCAAAATGCCGTGAATGATTTTACGCGAAAGCGTCGCGGGATATTGCGCGTCCAGGTTGGCGTTGAAAATATGCGCCGTCATAATCGCATCCGCTTGACCTGCCGCGATGATATTTTTGTACGGCTCGAGTTCGATTTCGCGCCACGTGGCGGTGACGTCCGTGAGCCCTTGATGCGTGTCGCCGACCGAACTGCCGTGTCCGGGAAAATGTTTGAGCGTCGTGAGCACGTTGTGCGCGTGATAGCCCTCAATCGCCGCCAGCGCGTGCGCGGTCACAATTTGCGGGTCGGCGGAAAAACTGCGTTCGCGTTTTCCGATGATGGGATTGTGCGGATTGAGATTGACGTCCACCACCGGCGCGAGATTGAGATTGACGCCCAGCTCGCGCAAAATTTTGCCTTCCGCTTCCGCCGCCGCGCGCGTCACGGCGGGTTGATTCAAAGCGCCGTAATACTGCTGCGATTGGGTCGCGGGAAAACCGTCGCGCTCTTTGAGCCGCGAAACGACGCCGCCCTCTTGGTCGAGCGCGATCAACAGCGGCGTCGGCGCGTAGGATTGCAGCGCCGCGTTCAACGCGCGCAGCTGCGCGGGCGCTTGGATATTGCGCGTGTGGTCGGGCCGCTGCATGTCGTACTGAAACAAAACGACGCTGCCGATTTTGCGTTCGACCAGTTCGCGCACAATCGGGCTCGAAGCGTTCACGGTCAAGCCGCGAAAACCGAGCATGACCATCTGCCCAATTTTGGCGTCTAAATCTATCATGCGGCAAAAAGACCTTTTGTTTTTTTCACGATACAGTTCGTCGCGCAAAACCGCGAAAGGTCTGCCTCCTAATAGACAGCTCAAATAAACATCGCGCCAAGACCTGACAGGTTTTCATCGCGCGGCGGCCGCTAAAACCTGTCACCTAGATTTTGCCCAAATTGGGTGACAATTCATCGCTCTTTAACAACTACCGCCGCGTAGGAACTTGTGTCAAGATGGAACTCCACTTCCATCTTGCAGTCACAAGGATTACACGG
>WBZO01003302.1_pt1 | contig 19093 bp, 19 predicted proteins | sample 5204261 | NCBI WGS metagenome assembly WBZO01 (sample SAMN12412400, study PRJNA552823) | activated sludge metagenome | isolation source: activated sludge from anammox sidestream of wastewater treatment plant... | place: USA: North Carolina | collected 2017-09
ATCGGACTCATATAGCCGATCGTCGAGTGTCGGCGCTTGGGATTGTAGAAGCGCTCAATGTAATCGAACACGTCGGCTTTAGCCTCATCCCTGGTTCGGTACATCTTGCGCGCTATCCGCTCGGTCTTGAGCGAGGAGAAGAAGCTCTCCATCGCCGCATTGTCCCAGACGTTGCCGGAGCGGCTCATCGAGCAATCGATGCCGTTGTCGGCCATCAGCCGCTGGAACTGCTCGCTGGTGTATTGGCTGCCGCGGTCGGAGTGATGCAGCAGCGCATCGGGTTTGCCGCGCCGCCAGATCGCCATCACCAGAGCATCGGTGACGAGCTGTGCTGTCATGCCTGCGCTCATCGACCAGCCGACCACGCGGCGCGAGAACAGATCAATGACGGCTGCCACGTAAAGCCATCCTTCCGCGGTCCAGACATAGGTGAAGTCTGCGATCCATTTGCGGTTCGGAGCCGGCGCTCCAAAGCCGCGGTCGAGCACGTTCGGAGCGACGGCGGAGGCTTGCCGCTCACCCAAGTCGGGCGGCAGCCGACGCCGGCGCGGGCGTGCTTTGAGAGCCTGTAACCGCATCAAACGCTCGATCCGGTGCAGTCCGCTGAACACACCTTCGGCTGCAAGGTCCTTCCACACCCGCCTGGCGCCGTAGGTGCGGTCGCTGCCGAGGAAACTTGCGCGCACCTTGGCGCCGAGCTCTTCGTCGTCACGACTGCGCTTGCTGCGTGGTCGTGTCAGCCAGGCATAGAAGCCGCCACGCGAGACACCGAGCGCCTCGCACATCCAGTTCGCCGGCCAGATCCCCCGGTGCTTCGCAATGAAACCGAACTTCACGTCGATTCCTTCGCGAAGTAGGCCGCGGCTTTTTTTAGGATGTCTCGTTCGGCCTTGAGCTTCGTGACCTCACGCTTGAGCCGTGCGATCTCGAGCTGCTCGGGCTTCATTTGCCCCTGGCCGGGGAACGCATGCTGCGGATCGTCCGCCAGCTTCTTCACCCAGTCGCGCAGTTGCGAGGTGTGGACGCCCAGGTCTTGCGACGCCTGCACATACGACACGCCTCGATCCTTGATCAGGCGCACAGCCTCAAGCTTGAACTCTCGCGTGAACTTCCGCCTCTCCATGACGCACCTCCGCTCCCATCAAAACACCTAACTCGGTGTCTTTGGAACCGGGTGCAGGCCAGACGCTGGAGCATGTATTCCAGTGTCGCAAGGCGGGCTTCGAGTAGCAACGCTTTCTCGGACATGGAATCCCCCTATCTAATCCAAATGCGTTTGATTTTACGCGGCTTTGCATTGCGCTTCCTCCAACGCAGGAAGCGTTTAGCCGCCTTAGAGTAGTCGGGTTTAACGAGGTTGACGATACGTCAGACGCTTGTTTGCGGCCCCACGGATCGCGGCGTCTGCACGTTCCCCATCGTTAAAACCAAGCTTGGCGCGATGATTGTATCTGAAATCGTATTCCGCGAGATAGCGGTGCAAATGTTTCTCGCGGCAATGCTGATAGACGCCTCTCATCCCGCGCTTGAAGATTGAGAAATAGCCTTCGGCTGAATTGGTGTGCACGTCACCGCGCACGTATTCTCCGCCTGAGTGCTTCACAGTCTCATGCGAGGCAAAGTGTCCGGCGAGATCGCCATAGAGGCGGCTTTCGTCGGTATGTATGCGAGTTTCGCGGTCAACGTTATCCTTGACGATCTTGTCAACGGTCGGCTTGTCGGCAACCGCAACATGGAACGTGCGAACAGGGCCGCCGCGTTCGACAAGAGCAACGATAGCGCGCTTGTTTGCGGGCCCTGATTTGCCGCCCTTGGTCGGCTTTGTGTAACGCTTCGTCTTGCGTTCGCGCGGCGTGTCGTATTTGCCGAAATAGGTTTCGTCGGCTTCAACAATGCCGCCACCGCCGCCCATAGGGGCAAGACCGCCTTCGCGCATCGCTTCACGAATACGGTGTGCAAGGAACCACGCGGTTTTGTAGGTGACCTTAAGAGTACGATGAAGCTGATGCGCGCTCATGCCCTTCTTGGACGAGGTCATGAGATAGAAGGCGCGCAACCAGACGTGCAACTTGACGTGCGAGGATTCCATCACCGTCTTGGTGGTGACGGAGAAATCCTTGCGACAAGTTGACTCAGCGCAGCGATAGACACCTTCCTTCTTGGTGGCGTAAGCGCGGCCAATCGTTCCGCAGTGCGGGCAAACAGGCTCGCCGCCCCAACGCAAGGCTTCGAGATACTTGCGGGCTTCGTCGTGGCTCTGGAAATGGGGCGCGTCGAACATGGCCAAACCTCGTTTCTGGCCATGTTCTATATGTCGGGGCTTGTGGTGTCAAGTATATAATTGGGAATATATTCCTTGATTGTGGCGGCCTGATGACGCGAGGAAAAAATTCCGCGTGTTCCCCGTTTCAATGGATTGGCCGGCAACGGCACACGCGCGATCCCGGGGATCGCGGCGCGCGCATCCGCGATGACGGTCCGGAACGAGCGCGGATTACGGCGTGATCGCCACCTTGAGGACGCCGGCCGGACCCGTTCGATCGCGTCACCGACGCAGCGCAACAGGCGGCCTGATCGATCGGTTTCAGTCCAAACAAAGGCCGGGATCGCTCCCGATCCTTTACTTTCATCCTCATGGTGAGGAGCGGGCAGAGCCCGCGTCTCGAACCATAAGGGCAATGCATTGCCACTTTCGGCCTCATCCTTCGAGACGCGCCTTCGGCGCTCCTCAGGATGAGGATGAGCGTTACCTACCCTATCGTCCCGGCATCGGCGCGCAGCGCATCCGGCTGCGGCATGGCGATGACGTTGTAGCCGCAATCGACGAAATGAATCTCGCCGGTGACGCCGGTCGAGAGATCCGACAGCAGGTAGAGACCTGCCCCGCCCAACTCCTCGAGCGTCACGCCACGGCCGAGCGGCGAATGACGCTGCTGGAACGCGAACATGTAGCGCGCGTCGCCGATGCCGGCGCCAGCCAGCGTGCGGATCGGGCCGGCCGAGATGGCGTTGACGCGGATCTTCTGGCCGCCGAAATCGACCGCGAGATAGCGCACCGAGGATTCGAGCGCCGCCTTCGCCAGACCCATCACGTTGTAATTGGGCATGGCGCGGTCGCCGCCGTTATAGGTCAGCGTCAGCATGGCGCCGCCGTCCGGCATCAGGGCCGCGGCGCGCCGGGCGGCCTCGGTGAACGAGAAGCAGGAAATCACCATCGAGCGGACGAAATTCTCGCGCGAGCTGTCGGCATAGCGGCCTTTCAGCTCGCTCTTGTCGGAGAAGCCGATGGCATGCACGAGGAAATCGAGCCTGCCCCATTTGCTGCCGATCTCGCCGAACACCGCATCGACCGAGGCGATGTCCTCGACGTCGCACGGCATCACGAAAGAGGAGCCGGCCTCCTGCGCCAGCGGCGTGATGCGCTTATGCAGCGCCTCGCCCTGATAGGTGAAGGCAAGATCGGCGCCGTGCGCCGCCAGCGTCTTGGCAATTCCCCAGGCGATCGAATGGTCGTTGGCGACCCCCATGATCAGCCCGCGCTTTCCGTCCATCAGTTTTGTCATGACCCGCTACCCATTCATGCCGCCATGCCCGCGCCCGCGGCGGGCATCCACGTCTTTCGGCTCAAGGGAAAAAGAAGACGTGGATGGCCGGGGCGAGCCCGGCCATGACCCGATTACGCATCCAGCCGCTTGAACACCACCGAGGCATTGGTGCCGCCGAAGCCGAACGAGTTCGACAGCGCGCACCCGATCGCGACATTGTCGCGGCGCTCGCGCACGATCGGCATGTCGGCAAAGGCCGGATCGAGCGTCTTGATGTTGGCGCTCTCGCAGATGAAGCCGTTGTTCATCATCAGCAGCGAATAGATCGCCTCCTGCACGCCGGCCGCGCCGAGCGAATGCCCGGTCAGCGACTTGGTCGCCGAGATCGGCGGGCATTTCGCGCCGAACACCTCGCGGACCGCCTCGATCTCCTTGGCATCGCCGACCGGCGTCGCGGTCGCGTGCGGGTTGATGTAGTCGACCGGCGCCTTGACGGTCGAAAGCGCCATCTTCATGCAGCGCACCGCGCCCTCGCCCGAGGGCGCCACCATGTCGTAGCCGTCGGAGGTCGCGCCGTAGCCGGCCACTTCGGCGTAGATTTTCGCGCCGCGCGCCCTGGCATGTTCCAGTTCCTCGAGCACCAGCACGCCGGCGCCGCCGGCGATGACGAAGCCGTCGCGGTCGGCGTCATAGGCGCGCGAGGCGCTTTCCGGGGTGTCGTTGTATTTGGAGGACATCGCGCCCATCGCGTCGAACAGGACCGACAGCGTCCAGTCCAGCTCCTCGCAGCCGCCGGCGAAAATCATGTCCTGCTTGCCGACCTGGATGATCTCGGCAGCGTTGCCGATGCAGTGGTTGGAGGTCGCGCAGGCGGACGAGATCGAATAATTCACGCCCTTGATCTTGAACCAAGTCGCAAGCGTCGCGGACGCGGTGGAGGACATCGCCTTGGGCACCGCGAAGGGGCCGACGCGCTTGGGGCCCTTGCTGCGCGCAGTATCGGCGGCCTCGACAACGGCGCGGGTCGACGGACCGCCGGAGCCCATGATGATGCCGGTGCGCTCGTTGGAGATTTCCGTCTCCTCCAGGCCGGCGTCGCGGATCGCCTGCTCCATCGCGACATGGTTCCAGGCCGCGCCGCCGCCGAGAAAGCGCATGGCGCGGCGGTCGACCACCGATTCCGCATCGAGCGACGGCGCGCCGTGCACCTGGCAGCGGAAGCCCAGCTCGGCGTATTTCTCGGCCCGCACGATGCCGGATTTAGCCTCGCGCAGACTCGCGAGCACTTCCTGCGTGTTGTTTCCGATGGACGATACGATGCCCATCCCCGTCACAACCACCCGCCTCATGCCTGCCTCGCTCTCGTTCAACGGGCGCCGCGCCGGGCGCCGATATCCCAGTGTATCAAACGATCATCCTGCCGGTCGGATCAAAGTCAGGCAGCCGCCGCGACCCCGAAATTCCCTGCGTCCTGAAATCGCCGGAGCGGCGGACCAAACACCGGTCAGGCGGCGCCCGGCTGCATTGCGGCCGCGTCCTTGAACAGGCCGACCTTCAGGTCGCTTGCCCGGTAGATGACCGTGCCGTCGGCCGACAGCCAGCCGTCGCCGATCCCGAGCACGAGCTTGGAGCGCATCACGCGCTTGATTTCGAGGCCGTAAATGACCTTCTTCATGCTTGGCAGGACCTGGCCGGAAAACTTTAATTCGCCGAGACCGAGCGCGCGGCCCTTGCCCGACGACCCGAGCCAGCCGAGGAAAAACCCCAGCAATTGCCAGAGCGCGTCGAGGCCGAGGCAGCCCGGCATGACCGGATCGCCTTTGAAATGGCAGGGGAAAAACCACAAATCCGGCTTCACGATCAGCTCGGCGCGGACGAGCCCCTTGCCGTACTCCCCGCCCTCCTCCGACAATTCGGTAATCCGGTCGAACATCAGCATGGGCGGCAGCGGAAGCTGAGGGCCCTCGGCGAACATCTCGCCCCGCCCGCAGGCCAGAAGATCCTCGAATTCATAGCTGGTACGGCGATTTTGCATTGGCTCCCCGCGCAAAACGGCCGTCTCTGACCGCAAGGCTGATTTCCTAACATAGGCCCGTATGCCGGCAAAGCCGCGAGGCATCAATACTATAGCTTAGAAGCGTTCCCAGTTGCGAAACAGTTGCAAATTCAGGGTCGGTGCCTATAATGTTTCGAATGAAACGATCCGGGGCCCCGGATCCGAGCTTTATGTGTTTGGCCAGGCGGGCGTTTAATGGCACTCCCCAAGACGATGATTTTCTCGACGCCGTTGGAGCAATTGTCCGTGCCGGGCCACATGCCCGTGAGCCGGCCGGTCGATCTCAATGGCTGCCCCTGGCACGACGTGAAGTCGATGCTGCGCGACGTCGGTCTGCGCCCGACCCGCCAGCGCATGTCGCTCGGCTGGCTCTTGTTCGCCAAGGGCGACCGCCACATCACCGCGGAAATGCTCTACGAGGAAGCGAGCAAGGCCAAGGTGCCGGTCTCGCTGGCGACCGTCTACAACACGCTGCACCAGTTCACGGAAGTGGGCCTGCTGCGCCAGGTCGCGGTGGACGGCTCCAAGACCTATTTCGACACCAACGCCTCCGACCATCACCACTTCTTCGTCGAGGGCGAGAACGAGCTGGTTGATATTCCGGGCGCCGACGTGGTCGTCGACAAGATGCCGACGGCGCCGGAAGGATACGAGATCGCCCGCATCGATGTCGTGGTGCGGCTGCGCAAGACCGGCCGCTGATCCAGACCGCCGAACAGGATTTGCACTGATCGGGACCCGTCGCGCTGACGCGTCGGGTTCTTTGCGCTTGGTCATACTCGCGGCGGCAGCGGCGGTATGATTCCTCGCCGGCCGGTTTCCCGCTCAATCGATTTTTTCGTTCGGATAGACGCCCCAGAGGCGCTCCTGCACGACCCAGCCGTCGAAGTCCGTCCCGGAAATCCGGCACCAGGCTCCGGTGCATGAGCGGATCGTCGCGAGAACGCCGGCCTGCAGCTTCGCCTGCGTCTGACACGGCTCCTGCGGGCGCGCGCAGAGCGGCACCAGTTCGTCCTTGGGCCTCGGGTTGACGATCGCGGTGCGCCGGCCGGTCAGCAGCGAGTGATAGACCCAGCCTTCCGCCCCCTCGCCGTCACGCACCCGCCGCCAGTTCTCGAACTCGGCGGTGATCTCCACCGGCAGGCCGGCGCGGGTGAAGACCCACGCCACCTCGTGATCCTTGGTCGGCCCGGTGCGCACATTGACGCGATCGGACTTGATGCTCACGAAACGCGGCACCGGCAACCCGCTCACCGGCCCCTGCGGCGTTTCCGCCGCCGCCTGCGCCTCGGCAAAGCCCGTCGCGAGCACGAGCGCGAGGACAATACGAATGACTTGGCGAATGCCTTGTGTTGCAGATGCCATCTGATAGAGAAAGCTGAACTGGAACCGGACGCCGGGGATCGCACGGGAGTGTCTGCCAGCGCGGTTAAAGAGGGCTGAACGGCCGGCGCGCGAACCGCGGTTCCCCGATCGGACACGAGGCCGAGACGACACGAGGGCTGAAACAATGCCAAGCCGAAAAAAGCCCCTGGTCATCGTGACGCGCAAGCTGCCCGATACCGTCGAAACGCGCATGCGCGAGCTTTTCGACACCCAGCTCAATCTCGACGACAAGCCGATGAGCCAGACGCAGCTCGCCGAAGCGGTAAAGATCGCCGACGTCCTCGTTCCCACCGTCACCGACCGCATCGACGCGTCCGTCCTCAGCCATACCGGCGAGAAGCTCAAGCTGATCGCGAATTTCGGCAACGGCGTCGACAATATCGACGTCGCCTCCGCGCTCCAGCGCGGCATCACCGTGACCAACACGCCCGGCGTCCTGACCGAAGACACCGCCGACATGACGATGGCGCTCGTGCTCGCGGTGCCGCGGCGGCTGACCGAGGGCGCGCAGGTGCTCACCGGCGACAACGAATGGAGCGGATGGTCGCCGACCTGGATGCTCGGCCACCGCATCTGGGGCAAGCGGCTCGGCATCATCGGCATGGGACGCATCGGGCAGGCGGTGGCGCGCCGCGCGCGCGCGTTCGGCCTGCAGATCCACTACCACAACCGCCGCCGCGCGGCCCCGCAGATCGAGGAAGAGCTGAGCGCCACCTATTGGGAAAGCCTCGACCAGATGCTGGCGCGCGTCGATATCGTGTCGGTGAATTGCCCGCACACGCCGGCGACCTTCCATCTGTTGTCGGCGCGCCGGCTCAAGCTGCTGCGCCCGGAAGCCTATGTCGTCAATACCGCGCGCGGCGAGATCATCGACGAGAATGCGCTGATCCGCATGATCGCCGCCGGCGAGCTGGCCGGCGCCGGGCTCGACGTGTTCGAGCACGAGCCGGCGGTCAATCCGCGGCTCGCCAAGCTGGCGCGCGAGGGCAAGGTCGTCCTGCTGCCACACATGGGCTCGGCGACGATCGAGGGCCGCGTCGACATGGGCGAGAAGGTCATCATCAACATCAAGACCTTCATGGACGGCCACCGTCCGCCGGACCGCGTGCTGCCCTCGATGCTCTGAGCGCTCAGCGATACCCCGACAGATCGCGGATCGTAGGCGTCTCGCCCGACAGCGGGTTGGCCGGGTCCCAGCGATAGTGCAGTGTCTCGAAGCGCATCGCGCGCGCATCGATCATCAGCAGCCGCCCGACAAGGCCCTCGCCGAAGCCGACGATCTCGCGGATCGCTTCGAGCGCGATCATCGATCCGAGGATGCCCGCAAGCGCGCCGAGAATGCCGGCTTCCGCGCAGGCCGGCACCGTGCCCGGCGGCGGCGGCTCCGGGAACAGGCAGCGGTAGCTCGGGTTCGGCGTGCCGTCGGCACCGCGCTCGTGCGCACGCACGGTGGTCAGGGTGCCGTCGAAGGTCCCGAGCGCGGCGGTGACGAGCGGCTTTGCGGCAAGGTAGCAGGCGTCGGACACGAGATAGCGCGTCTCGAAATTGTCCGACCCGTCGGCGACCAGATCGTAGCCGCCGATCAGGTCGAGCGCGTTCGTACCGGTCAGCCGCAGCGGATGCGTCACGACCCGCACATGCGGATTGAGGCGCGCGATCGCCTCCGCCGCGCTTTGCGTTTTCTGCCGGCCGACATCGCCGGTGGCGTGAATGACCTGGCGCTGGAGATTCGACAGCGCCACCGTGTCGTCGTCGACGACCCCGAGCGTGCCGACGCCGGCGGCGGCGAGATAGAGCAGGACCGGTGCCCCGAGCCCGCCGGCTCCGATCACCAGAACGCGCGCCGCCTTGAGCCGCGCCTGACCGGGGCCGCCCACTTCGCGCAGCACGATATGCCGCGCATAGCGTTCCAGTTCGTCCGGGCCAAGCACCGCAGAGTTCACGACAGACCCGCCCTTCCGGAACCGTGCGCCGGGATCGCCGTGACGCGCGGGCGCAACGCCGCCGCGCGCCGGACCGCGGGACGCAGAAGCACTCTTGCGCATCGTACGCCCGATTGGCCATGCTTGCCGCCCGGGCGACCGGCGTACGGGGCGTAGGTCATGCGAGTTCCAGTTCTTGTCGCGCTTGTGGCGGTTTCGGCGGTCTGTGGTCTTCTTTTGACGCCCGGGCGGTCCGTTGCGCAAGAGGCCCGCACGCCTCCCGCACCGGGCCAGCCCAAACCGCAATCGCCGAAACCGCAAGCCACCAAGCCGCAAACACCCAAGCCGCGCGCGGGCGCATCCGAGGCTCCGGCCGCCGAGCGGCCGGCCGCGCCCACCAACGGCGCGCTGCGGGAGGCCTATGCCGCGCTGCCGCTGGCGGAGCGCTTCGCCATCCAGTCCGACCTGATCTGGTCCGGCGACTATAACGGGATGATCTCCGGCGACGTCGGCGACCGCGCGATCGCGGCCGTGAAGGCCTTCCAGAAGCGCAACAAGAGCAAGGAGACCGGCATCCTGACGCCGGAGGAGCGCGCGCTGCTCGCCGCAAGCGTGCGCGAGAAGCAGGACCAGGTCGGCTGGACGCTGGTCGAGGACCCGGTGATGGTCGGCGTGCGTCTCGGCATTCCCGCCAGGCTCGCGCCGCGCAAGGAGCGCGGCCGCACCGGCGGACGCTGGACCTCGTCGCGCGGCGAAGTGCAGATCGAGACGTTCCGCGACAGCATCGCCGACACCACGTTCGCGGCTCTGTTCGAGCAGCAGAAAAAGAGCCCGGCCGGACGGCGGACCGAATACAGCGCCCTGCGTGCGGATTTCTTCGTCCTGTCCGGCCTGCAGGGCCTGAAGAAATTCTACGTCCGCGCGCAGCTTCGCGAGAACGAGGTGCGCGGCATCAGCATCCTCTACGACCAGGCGATGGACGGCATCATGGAGCCGGTCGTCGTCGCGATGTCGAGCGCGTTCGCGCCGTTCGCGGCCGGCGACGCGCTGATCGGCGTCAAGCGCAATGTCGAATACGCCACCGCCGTGGTCGCGAGCGCCGACGGCCATCTGGTCACCGACCGCGCGGCGACCGACGGATGCCATGTCATCATCGTCGCCGGCCACGGGCATGCCGAGCGCATCGCCGAGGACCCGGCCGCCGACCTCGCGCTTATCCGCGTGCACGGCCCGCATCGCTTTGCGCCACTCGCCTTGTCCGCCGATCCGCCGCGCAGCGGCGACCTCGCCGTGGTCGGCATCGGCGATCCGCAGACCCAGGACGGCGGCCACGCGATCACCGCGCCGAGCATCCGCATCCGCGGCGTCGAAGGCGGGCGCGTCGTGCTGGACCCGCCGCCGCCGCTCGGCTTCGGCGGCGGCGCCGTCATCGACGGCCAGGGTCGGTTCATCGGCCTGACCGTGCTCAAGCCGGCGGTGGTGGCGGGACCGCCGGCCCCGCCGCAGGCCGCGCTCGCCTCCGCCGCCGCCATCATCCGCTTCCTTGAAACGAACAAGGTCGCGCCGGCGATCGGAAACGCCAGCGTCGAGGCGGCGCGCGCGTCGGTCGTGCGTCTGATATGCGTGCGGAAGTAACCGCGCCTACCGGTTCTTGAAGTTCGCGGCGCGCTTGGACGCGAACGCCGCCATGCCTTCCTTCTGGTCTTCGGTCGCAAACAGCGAATGGAAGACCCGCCGTTCGAAACGAACGCCCTCGGCGAGCGTCGTCTCCAGCGCGACGTTGACGGCTTCCTTCGCCATCATCGTGGCCGGCAGCGGCATCGAAGCGATCGTCTCCGCCATTTTCATCGCTTCGTCCATGAGAGACGCCAGCGGCACGATGCGCGCGACGAGGCCGGAGCGCTCGGCTTCCTGCGCATCCATCATGCGGCCGGTCAGGCAGAGATCCATCGCCTTGGCCTTGCCGATGGCGCGCGTCAGCCGCTGCGTGCCGCCGATGCCGGGGATGACGCCGAGCTTGATCTCGGGCTGGCCGAACTTCGCGTTGTCGGCGGCCAGAATGACGTCGCACTGCATCGCCAGCTCGCAGCCGCCGCCGAGCGCAAAGCCGGCCACCGCCGCGATCAGCGGCTTGCGGGCGCGCGCCGCGCGATCCCAGTCGGCGGCGAAGTTGGCCATGTAGACATCCATGAAGGATTTCTCCGACATCTCCTTGATGTCGGCGCCGGCCGCGAAGGCCTTGTCCGAACCGGTGATGACCAGACACCCGATCGCCGGATCCGCCTCGAACGCGTCGATCGCCGCCGCGAGCTCGCGAATGAGCGCGCTGCTCAAGGCGTTCATCGCCGCCGGGCGGTTGAGCCGGATCACGCCGACGCGTCCGCGCGTTTCGACAAGGATGTTCTCATAAGCCATGGCTGCCGGTCCCTTCTGAATCCGGGCTCTGGGGTAGCCGAGACGACGATTGCACGCAACGCGTCCGGGGGCCGCCGGCAAGCGGCCGGCCGGCGCCCGCTCGGCGGCCGGAATTAGCGCATTGTTCGCGCACGATCTTTTCCAAGGCACCGCGGCGCCTCATTCGCCACGGTGCGTCAGTGAAATTCGGCGACCGCCGCAATCAGGCGCTCGATGTCTTCCGGACGCGACAGGCGATGATCGCCGTCCTTGATCAGGGTGAAAACGACATCCTCGCGCGCCAGGAGCGTCACCAGCTCGGCGGCATGCTGCCAGGGCACGTCGCGGTCCTTCACCCCTTGCAGGATGCGGACCGGACAGCCGGTCTCGATCAGCCCACCCATGATCAGATGCCGGCGGCCGTCCTCGATCAGCCGGCGCGTCACGAGATAGGGCTCGTCGGAATATTCCGACGGCACCGTCCACGATCCCCTCTCCTCGATCTGCCGCCTGATCTCGGGCGTGAAGCGCTGCCACATCAGGACTTCGGTGAAGTCGGGGGCCGGTGCCACCAGCACCATGCCGCAGGGACGTGCCGGCGCGGCTTCGCCGTTCGCAGCACCTTGCGCCAGCGCGCGCGCCAGAAGCAGCGCCATCCACCCGCCCATGGACGAGCCGACGACGACCTGCGGTCCGCGGCAGAAGCTCCGGAATACGGCGAGCGATTCCTCCAGCCAGCGGCCGATGCTGCCCTCGGCGATGGCACCGCCGGATTCGCCGTGCCCGGAATAGTCGAAGCGCACGCAGCCGCGCCCCTGAGCGGCGGCCCAGGCGTCGAGCGCCTCGATTTTCGTTCCGCGCATGTCGGACATGAAACCGCCGAGCCAGAACACGCCCGGCCCCGCGCCTTCGCGCACCCGCACCGCGATGCGCCGCGCGTCCGCGCCCGTTCCAACATCGATATGTTTCAGGCTAACGTCGCTCATCGTCCTGATTCGCAGCGATCCGCCGACCGATCATCCGGTTTCCCAGCGATGCCCGAATCTGTTTCGCCGCAAGCCGGCGTCAGCGCAAGAGGATATTGCCGCGGACTCCACCGGGAATTTGCGGCATGAGCAACCAAGCGCGCATCCCGCTGGACGCCGTGCGGCGGCTTGCCGGCGCGACCGTCCTTCTCCTCGCCCCCAAACCCGACGACGAACGGGCGGCGCAGTCGGCGCTCGACATCGCCTTCGCGCTGCAGAAGGCCGGCGCCCGCGCGATCGTCGCGAGCCGGCGCGGGCCGCTCGTCGACAGGCTGCAGGCCGCCGGGATCGCGTGGCGAGCGCTTTCCCACGACAGCGTCAATCCTTTCCGCCTGCGCGCGAACGCGCGACGGCTCGAGCGGCTGATCCTCGCCGAGCGCGTCGACATCGTGCATGCGTACAGCGCCGGCGGCGCCTGGAGCGCGCTGGCGGCGACGGAAAAGCTTCCGGTCTGGCTCGTCACCGCATTCCCCGACGCGGTGCCGGCGCGGTTCTCGCTGCGGACATTCTATTGGGGCGCGCTCGCACGCGGCGACAAGGTCATCGCGCATTCCTCGTTCGTGGCGGGCCCCACCATCCGGCGCTTCAACATCGCGCGCGACCGCGTGGCGATCGTGCCGGAAGCGGTCGATGCCGACATGTTCAATCCCGCGACGATGCGCCCGGAACGCGTGCTGGCGCTGCGCAAGCTCTGGAACGTGCCGAACGGCAACCGCGTCATCCTGGTGCCGGGCCCGCTCGCGCCCGCCGAAGGGCAGGACGTGCTGATCGAGGCTGCGGCCATGACGCCGCCGCACCTGTTGCGCGACGTCACGTTCGTCCTGATCGGAGAGACCCGCGCGCACCGCCGCTATGCGCGCGCGCTTTCGGCGAGCGCCCGGCGCCGTCGCATCGCGCCGCTGTTCGTGCGGCCGGGCGCATGCACCGACTGGCCGGCGGCGCTCGCGGCCGCCGATTTCGTCGTCATGCCGGCGGTCACGCAACGCCTCTACGGCGACCCGATCCCGCAATCGCAGATGATGGCGCGCCCGGTGATCGCCTCCGCCGCGGGCATCCTGCCGGAGCACCTGCTGGCGCCGCCGCGGATGCCGAAATCGCTGCGCACGGGCTGGATCGTGCCGCCCGGCGACCCGCAGGCGCTCGCCGAAACGCTGACCGAGGCCATCTCCCTCGATCTGGCCGGCTACCGGGCGCTGGCCGCCCGCGCCCGCCGGTTCGCGGAATTCATGTTTTCGCCGCAAAACGTTGCCGCTTCGGTCCTCAAAATTTATAATGAATTATTGGAAGGCAATCCTGACACATTGCATACGCAGGTAAGACCGACTATCAATCCATTCGACGCCGCCGCGACCCCGTATCTCGTTCCGCGCGCTCCGCACTAACGCAGCCAATATTTTCGAGGTGTTCGTGGCATCCGGTTCCGCCGCCCGTCTTTTGTCCGAGAGCCAGCCACACGGTCTGCTGTTTGCGCCGGACCGCTCGAACGTCGTCAACATCCATCCGCTGAACATCCTCGTCATTGCGCCGACGCTCGATGCCGGCGCCGCCGATGCCGCGGTGATCGATCTCGTGCGTATCTTGACCGAAGCGCGCAACCGTCCGGTGGTGATCTCGCGCGGCGGACGGCTGGAGCATCAGGTTTCCGAGCACGGCGCGCAACTGATCCATCTCGACGTCGCGAGCAAGAATCCGTTCGTCATGCTGCGCAATGCCGTCGCGATCGCGCGGATCGCCTTGCGCACGCGCTGCGATCTCGTTCACGTCCATGGCCGCGCGCCGGCCTGGAGCGCGTGGCTGGCCTGCCGCTGCATCGGCGTTCCCTTCGTGACCTCGTGGTACAAGGGATTCCGCGAACAGAATGTCTTCAAGCGCCTCTACAACAGCGTCATGGCGCGCGGAGACCGCGTGATCGCGGTCAGCGACCAGATCGCCGAGATCATCAACGACCGCTACGGCACGCCCTGGGGCCGCATCAATGTCGTGCCGGCCGGCTTCGACCTGTCGCCTTTCGATCCGGCCGCGGTGTCGCCGGCGCGCATCGAGACGATGCGGCGCATTTTCGGCGCCGGCCCGCAGACCAAGATCATTCTCGCCCCCGGCCGCATGCTGCGCCGCAAGGGCCATCATCTGCTGGTAAAGGCGGCGCAGCGGCTGAAGGACGCCGGGCTGAAGGATTTCGTCTGTGTGTTCGTCGGCGAGGACCACGGCCACAGCCGCTACATGGGCGAATTGTGGGACCTCGTGCTGGCGACCGGGACGGCCGACGTCGTGCGCATGACCGGGCCGGTGACCGATATCGCCGCGGCCTATGCGGCGGCCTGCGTCGTCGTGTCCGCCGCGACCCAGGCCGAGGGCCTACAGCGCACGATCCTCGAAGCTCAGGCCATGGCGCGGCCGGTGGTCGTCTCCGATCTCGCCGCCGGCTCCGATGTCGTCCTCGCACCGCCGGCCGTTTCGGAAGATCGCATGACCGGCTTCCGTTTCCCCAGCGGAAACGATGCCGCGCTGGCCTCGGCGCTGCTGCGCCTGTTCTCCATGCACGATCAGGCCCGGACGGCGATCGGCCTGCGCGGCCGGGAATGGGTACGCGGCCATTTCAATGCCGCGACGGCGGCCGAACTGACGCTGAAGCTCTATGCCGACGTGGCCGGGAGCCGTCAGGCCGCGTGACCGCCTTTGCCCCCAGGATGACCGGAGGCCGACGGCGCAACCTGCCGCAATTGACTTGCGAACCGTTTCTCCCGATTCTAAAGCCATTCGCTCCTCGCGCCGTGCCTCGCAAAGCGGCACGGCGACGATGAGCGCGCCGTCGAAACAGCACAGGAGAAGATTACCATTCGTCGCCCGATGAGAACGACGCCGCCCGTCCAGAAGGACGGCCCCCGCGTCAACGAGGAGATTCGCGTCCGCGAGGTGCAACTGATCGATCACACCGGCCACAATCACGGAGTGATCGAGACGCAGAAAGCCCTCAGTATGGCTCAGGAAGCCAATCTCGACCTCGTCGAGATTTCTCCCAACAACACCCCGCCGGTCGTGAAGATTCTCGATTACGGCAAATACAAATACCAGGCGCAGAAGAAGGCCGCCGAGGCCCGCAAGAAGCAGAAGGTCGTCGAGATCAAGGAAATCAAGTTCCGTCCGATGATCGACGACCACGATTATGACGTGAAGATGCGTTCGATGCTCCGCTTCTTCGAGGAAGGCGACAAGGTCAAGGTGACCCTGCGCTTTCGCGGCCGCGAGCTTGCGCACCAGGAGCTGGGCACCAGGCTGCTGAACCGGGTCAAGGAAGATACCGGCAAGATCGCCAAGGTCGAGCAGGAGCCCAAATTCGAAGGCCGCCAGATGGTTATGGTCCTGGCGCCAAGGTGAGATGGCGCCGGTCGGCGCGCGCGCGTTTGTGTGCCGCAGTGCCGTGCCGGCCCAGAACGTTGGTCCCGATGGTCCAGGGCTTGTTGGCGCCACTGACGACGTTGACAAGCTTCTGGATCGGCAGCCGCCCGATCTCCGTGCGCGAGCGCGAGACGAAAAGATCGGCGTGATAGAGCCCCTCGGTCTCGTGGCCGAGCGTGTCGATCCCCCGCCGTTCGACCGCCGCGACCGCGGCTTCCATTTCCGCGCGATTGGCGAAACGCCGCTGCACGAACGTGGCGCCTTCGAACTGCTCCGTCTGCAATTCGTATTGCGCGAGCGTGGCCGCGATCTTGTCGTAGGGGAACATGCGCAGCACGAACGAGGCGACCCAGGCCGGGCGGCCGCGGCGCGACAGAGCGGCAAGCCGCTCGAAGGTCTTGCTGGTCACATAGCCGACGCAGCCGGTCGAGACGATAAGGTCGACGTCGGCCAGCGCGTCCGCCGCCTCCGGCGTCGGATCGCCGCTCTCCAGATCGATCGCAAATCCGAGATCAACGGTGCCGCAGGCCTGCGCGTAGCTGACGGCGTTCTGCGAGATGTCGAGACCGATCACGCGCACGTTGCGATGCTTCGGCCATGACCGGTAGAAGGCGCGGTCAAGCTCCAGCATTTCGTCGCTGGTCAGCGGCTGCAGCGCGGGCGCCGTATAGCGCTCGCGCAGCATGTCGTAGCCGAGCGCATATTTCATCAGCGCGCCGTTGACCCCGTACGAGGAGCCGAGGTCGAGCACGGTCACCGGCTCGGACTGGGTTTCGGCGCGCGCGCGGATGAGCTGGGCGAAAACCGGCTGCGCGAGATGCGGAATGATGTAATCGAGCTGGCCGAGATAGCTGAAATAAAGGCGAGGGTCCTTTTCGATATAGATCTGATCGAAATTCGCTTTTCCCTCGTTGAGATCGGAAAATTTAATCGATTGCTGCATGCACGAATCCTTCCACGTAGGCGCGTTGGCGGCGCGCGATTTATTCGGCTCCATGAGGTTGATCGCTGAAAATTATATTCGCCGGGGGCAGCCGTCACAATGAAGCGCGGCCTTCATTTCGGCGCGAAGTCGCCCAAATGACTCCGCCCGTTGCGGCAAATTGGCACACTTTGGCCATCGCGGCTGCAATCGGAGACGGCCCGGCCTGCACCCGCGGGCCCCCTCCTCGGGCTTCAAGGCCCGGGCGGTCAGCGGCCGGGAGCGACCGCTCCGAATTCCGGGTCCGGCCGGAACGGGCGGCGACCCACCCCGCGCCCCGGGCGGGTGAAGATCGCTTTTGCCGGGCCGAAAAACGCCCCGGAAAGCTCCGGCACGGGTCCGGCGGGACCCGCCGGACCGGTCATTCGGCGGCCAAAACCGGCTCCCGGTTGTCTTTTCCGGACCGCTCTGCCATAAACCGCGCCTTCGCGCCGCCCGGCTGATCAAGGGCTGCCGTGGCGGCGCAGATCGCTCATTTCGAGCTTCGCTCACAGACGAGCACCGGCCGGCCAGCGCGGGCCTCTCCCGCGCCGCAGGTCTGCCTATGAGGAGAGCCAAATGCCCAAGATGAAGACCAAGTCAGGCGCCAAGAAGCGCTTCAAGATCACCGGTACGGGCAAGGTCAAGGCCGCCCAGGCCGGCAAGCGCCACGGCATGATCAAGCGGACCACCAAGCAGATCCGCCAGCTTCGCGGCACGCACGTCCTGTTCAAATCGGACGGCGACAATATCAAGAAATACTTCCTGCCGAACGGCTGACGCCCGGCACTTATCGTTACCGCGAAGGAGATCAGTCATGGCTCGCGTCAAGCGCGGCGTCACTGCGCACGCCAAGCACAAGAAAGTCTTCAAGGCCGCCAAGGGTTTCTACGGCCGCCGCAAGAACACCATCCGCGTCGCCAAGCAGGCGGTCGACAAGGCCAACCAGTACGCCTATCGCGACCGCAAGCGCCGCAAGCGAACCTTCCGCGCGCTGTGGATCCAGCGCCTGAACGCCGCCGTGCGGCCGTTCGGCATCACCTACAGCCGCTTCATCGCCGGCCTCGACAAGGCCGGCATCCTGGTCGATCGCAAGGTGCTGTCCGATCTCGCCATCCGCGAGCCGGCGGCGTTCCAGGCGATCGTGGAGAAGGCGAAGTCGGCGTTGCCGGCGCAGCCGCAGGCGGCGAAGGCTTAATCACAGCCGTCATGGCCGGGCCTGACCCGGCCATCCCGATCAGGCGGGCACGGTGCCAACCTAAGCGGGATGCGCGGGACGAGCCCGCGCATGACGCCGAGAGTGGTGACACTCATGTCCGATATCGCGAAACTTGAATCCGAAATCCTCAAAGCGGTCACCGCCGCCGCCGACGAGGCGGCGCTGGAAGCGGTGCGCGTCGCCGCGCTCGGCAAGAAAGGCTCGATCTCCGAACTGCTCGCCACGCTCGGCAAGATGCCGCCGGAGGAGCGCAAGACCAAAGGGCCGCTGATCAACGGCCTCAAGGATCGCGTCACCGCGGTCATCGCCGGGAAGAAGGCCGGGCTTGCGGCAAGCGCCCTCGATGCGCGGCTGACCAGCGAGACGCTCGACGTCACGCTGCCGGTGCGCGAGGCCGCGACGGAGACCGGGCGCATCCATCCGATCAGCCAGGTCATCGACGAACTCACCGCGATCTTCGCCGACATGGGCTTCTCGGTCGCCGAGGGTCCGGACATCGAGACCGACGACTACAACTTCACCAGGCTCAACTTTCCCGAAGGCCATCCGGCGCGGGAGATGCACGACACCTTCTATTTCAACCCGAAAGCCGACGGCTCGCGCATGCTGCTGCGCACGCACACCTCGCCGGTGCAGGTGCGCACCATGCTGAGCCAGAAGCCGCCGGTCCGCGTCATCTGCCCGGGCCGCACCTATCGCAGCGACTCCGACCAGACGCACACGCCGATGTTCCATCAGGTCGAGGGGCTCGTGATCGACAAGAGCTCGCATCTCGGCCACCTGAAATGGATCCTCGAGGAATTCTGCAAGGCGTTCTTCGAGGTGGACAGCGTCAAGATGCGCTTCCGCCCTTCCTTCTTCCCGTTCACCGAGCCCTCGCTCGAAGTCGACATCCAGTGCCGCCGCGACAAGGGCGAGATCCGCTTCGGCGAAGGCGAGGACTGGCTGGAGATTCTCGGCTGCGGCATGGTGCATCCGAACGTGCTGCGGAATTGCGGGCTCGATCCGGACGAGTATCAGGGCTTCGCCTGGGGCATGGGGATCGACCGCATCGCCATGCTCAAATACGGCATGCCGGACCTGCGTCCCTTCTTCGAGGCGGACGTGCGCTGGCTGTCGCATTACGGCTTCCGGCCGCTCGATTTCCCGACGCTGGCGGGAGGCTTGAGTGCGTGACGCGGAGAAAAAC
>WBZO01003303.1_pt1 | contig 19091 bp, 19 predicted proteins | sample 5204261 | NCBI WGS metagenome assembly WBZO01 (sample SAMN12412400, study PRJNA552823) | activated sludge metagenome | isolation source: activated sludge from anammox sidestream of wastewater treatment plant... | place: USA: North Carolina | collected 2017-09
TCCTCGGGCGGTTCGGTCTGCGGCTCGACCCGGCGGTGCGGGCGCAGATGATCGGCCGTCCCACGCAGGTCGCCTCGCGCATCCTCGTGGAGGCGACGGGGCTGCCACTGACGCCGGAGCAGTTCGACGAGGAGCGCGAGACGCGCCTCGCGGAACTGTTCCGCACAGCCGAGCCGACACGCGGCGCGCGCGCCCTCACGGCCCACCTCCGCGCCCGCGGCGTCCCTCAGGCGATCGCAACCTCATCGACGGTGCGGTCGCTCGGCCACAAGCGCGTGGCGCACGAAGCATGGTTCGCGGAGTTCGAGGCGATCGTGACGTCGGAAGACGTGCGCCACGGCAAGCCCGCGCCCGACATCTTCCTGGAGGCCGCCCGCCGCATCGGCGCTCCGCCCGAGGCGTGCCTGGTGTTCGAGGACGCCCCGCTCGGCATCGAAGCCGCGCTCGCGGCCGGCATGGCCGTCATCGCGCTCCCGGAACCGGATCACGCGGACATGGTCGGCGACGCCCACCTCGTCCTCGACCACCTCGAAGCGTTCGACCCCACCGAGTGGGGCCTCCCGACGTTCGACTAAAGCGTCCGCTTCGAGAGGCACAGCGCGAGCGGAACACGCCAGCGCCGATGCCACCACACCAAACGCCCGGACGGGATCGCCCGATGTGCTGGGATTCCCGGCAGCGACGAACGTAGTGAGTTCGCTGCCCGGCGGGGCCCCGCCGTGATGGGGGTGCAACCCCCCTCACAACTCATCCCCCTCGCCCCTGGGCGAGGGGGCAGGGGGAGTGGGTCGGGCGCGAAGCGCCCGCTACGGCCTCACAGGGTCCCCTCGTACGCCGCGCCCGGGCAGCGGGCCAGTCGTCCGCCTAGAGCGTCACACCGAGCGCGGCGGCGACGGTGTTCATGTCCTTGTCGCCGCGTCCGCTCAGGTTGATGAGGACGATGTCGTCCGGGCGCAGTTCGCCCTTCATCTTCAGCACCTGCGCGATCGCGTGGGAGGACTCCAGCGCCGGGATGATCCCCTCGAGGCGTGAGAGCGCCTGGAAGGCGGCCAGCGCCTCCTCGTCCGTCACGGCGCGGTACTCGGCGCGCTCGGTCACCTTCAGCCAGGAGTGCTCCGGGCCAACGCCGGGGTAGTCGAGGCCGGCCGAGATGGAGTGCGCCTCCACGATCTGGCCCCACTGATCCTGCAGCAGGTAGGAGCGCGCGCCGTGCAGCACGCCCGGCCGGCCGGCGCTCAGCGTCGCCGCGTGGCGCCGGTTCAGCCCCTCGCCAGCCGCCTCGACGCCGATGAGGCGTACCGGGTCGTCGATGAAAGGGTAGAACAGCCCCATCGCGTTCGACCCGCCGCCGACACAGGCGACGGCGACCGTCGGGAGGCGGCCCTCCTTCTCGTACATCTGCTCCTTCGCCTCGCGGCCGATGACCGACTGGAAGTCGCGGACGATGAGCGGGTACGGGTGCGGCCCGACGACCGACCCGATGATGTAGTAGGTGTCGCGGACGTTGGTGACCCAGTCGCGGATCGCCTCGTTCGTCGCGTCCTTCAGCGTGCGTGAGCCGGACTCCACTGGACGCACCTCGGCGCCGAGCACCTTCATCTTGAAGACGTTCAGCGACTGGCGCTTGATGTCCTCCGCGCCCATGTAGACGACGCAGTCGAGGCCGAAGAGCGCGCACGCGGTCGCCGTCGCCACGCCGTGCTGGCCGGCGCCGGTCTCCGCAATGATCCGCCGCTTCCCCATGCGCCGCGCGAGGAGCGCCTGCGCCAGCACGGCGTTGATCTTGTGCGCGCCGGTGTGGTTCAGGTCCTCGCGCTTCAGGTAGACCTTCGCGCCTACCTCGGCGGAGACGCGCGAGGCGAGCGTGAGCGGCGAGGGCCGGCCGACGTAGTCGCGCCAGAGCATCTCGAGTTCGGCGATGAAGGCGGGGTCCGCCTTCGCACGCTCGTACTCGGCCGCCAGTTCGGTCAGCGCGGGCATCAGCGTTTCGGGGACGTACTGCCCGCCGAACTCGCCGAAGTGGCCCAGGGCGTCCGGGATCGCGGTGGTCATCGGGCAGCCCCTTCGAGGCGTGCGTCCGCGTCGCGGGCCGCCTGGATGAATGCGCGCACTTTCGCGTGGTCCTTCACGCCGTCCGTCTCCGTGCCGCTGACCACGTCCACGGCCCACGGACGCACGGTCGTCATCGCCTCGGCCACGTTCTCCGGCGTCAGCCCGCCTGCGAGCATCACCGGCACGCGCGAGGCGACGGCGCGCGCCACCTCCCAGTCGAAGGTGACGCCCGTGCCGCCCCGGTACGGGCCGTGCGCGGAGTCGAGCATGAGCGCGATCGCGAAGCCAGGCTGGACGAACGCCATCGGATCCGAGGGCGAGTCGACGGGCGAGACGTGTACCACCTGGATCACCTGGCGGTTCACCCGCAGGCAGTCCTCCCACGACTCGTCGCCGGACAACTGCACGAGGTCCACGCCGACCTCCTCGGCGATGGCGTTGACCTCCTCGATCGGCTGGTCGGCGAAGACGCCAACGACGAGCGGGCGCTTCACCGCGAGGTAGGCGTCCAGCACGCGCGCGCCGTGCTCAAACCAAGGCCCGATCTCCTCGCGCGCGCGGGGCTGTGCCGGCGGCGGAAACTCGATCTCGTTCGCGGAGAGCGGCCCGCCGAGGGCGCGCACCATCGCCTGCGCCTCTTCGACCTCCACGCGTCGCTTCGACTTCGCGAAGATGATCCCGACGAAGTCCGCGCCGGCCTCCGCCGCCGCGATCACGTCCTCGGGGGTACGGTTGCCGCAGATCTTCACGTACGTCACGAGGCTGCCACCTCGCCACTCAGCATGAACGAGCGCGCCGTCTCAACCACGGTGCCGCTGCGCACGAGCGCCTCGCCCACGAGCAGCGCGTGCGCGCCAGCGTCCGCCATGCGCCGCGCGTCCTCCGGCGAGCGGATCGCGGACTCCGCCACGAGCGTCACACCCTCCGGCGCGAGCGCCGCGAGGCGCTCGAACGTGCCGAGGTCCTCCTCGAACGTGCGGAGGTCGCGGTTGTTCACGCCGATCACCTTCGCGCCGGCGTCGACCGCCGCCTGCAACTCCTCGGCGTCGTGCACCTCGACCAGCGCGGTCATGCCCAGGTCGTGCGTCTGCGCGAGCAGGTCACGCAGCGCGTACGGCTCCAGCATCATCACGATGAGCAGGAGGGCGTCCGCGCCGAACGCGCGCGCCTCCAGCACCTGGTACGGGTCGAAGATGAACTCCTTGCGGAGCAGCGCCGGCCGGTCGGCATCGCCGGCGAACGCTGCCGCGACCGCGCCGAGGTCGTCGATGCTCCCTCGGAAGTGGTCGGGCTCGGTGAGGATCGAGATCGCGGCGGCACCCGCCTCGGCGTAGGCCCGTGCCTGCGTGACGGCGTCGAGGTCGGCGTCGAACAGCCCCTTGCTGGGGGAGGCACGCTTGATCTCGGCGATCAATCGCAGCCGTGCGCCCGCCGGGGTCGCGCGCCGGCCCTCACGGAGCCGCGCAACGAAGTCGAGCGGCACGGGACGCGCGGCGATCAGCGCGCGCAGCGCGGCCTCGTCGCGCTGGGCACGGTCCTCCTCCAGCCGCACGCGGCGGTCGGCGACGATGCGGTCGAGGATGGTGCCGGTGCGACGTGCGGAGAAGGCCATGACTGTTGCTACTTCCCCGCCGCGCGTCGTGTCGCCTCGACGAACGCCGCGAGTTTCGCGGCGGCGTCGCCCTCGTCGATGGTACGGATCGCCATCTCCACGCCCTGCCGGAGCGAGGCGGCAAGGCCAGTGACGTACAGCCCGGCGCCCGCCTGCGCGACGACCAGGTCGCGCAGCGGCAGCGGCCCGTTGCCGGTGAGGACGGAGCGCGTCAGCGCCGCGTTCTGCGCCGGGTCCCCGCCCGTCAGCGCCTCCGCCGGGTGGACGGTCAGCCCGAGGTCGAACGGGGTGATGGTGCGCTCCGTGACCGTGCTGCCGCGCACCTCGAACACCGTGGTCGGGCCGGTGACGGTGATGTCGTCCAGGCCGTCCTCGCCGCTCACGACGAGCGCGTGCCGCATGCCGAGGCGGGCGAGCACCTGCGCCAGCGTGCCGGCGAGCGCGGCGTTGGGCGCGCCCATGACGTGGCAGGAGGCGCCGGCGGGGTTCGTCAGCGGCCCGAGGATGTTGAAGACGGTGCGGATGCCGATCTCGCGGCGCAGCGGCCCGGCGAACTTCATCGCCGGGTGGAACGTCTGCGCGAACATGAAGCCGATGCCGGTCTTGTTGATCACCTCGGCGACCTGCGCCGGGCCGAGCGTCACCACCGCACCGAGCGACTCCAGCAGGTCGGCGGAACCGGACTGCGAGGTCATCGCGCGGTTGCCGTGCTTCGCCACCTTCGCCCCCGCACCGGCCGCGACGAACGCGGCGGCCGTGGAGGCGTTGAACACCTTCTTGTTGGAGCCGCCGGTGCCGCAGGTGTCGAGGAGCGGCTTCGCGGCCACCTCTACCTTCAGTGAGGCCTCCCGCATCGCCAGCGCCATGCCGGTGAGTTCGTCGACCGTCTCGCCCTTCAGGCGCAGCGCCGTGACGAACGCGCCGAACTGTGCGGCCGTCGCCCGCTCACCCTCGGCGGCGTCGAGGCCGGCGCGCATGATCTCGCGCATCGCCTCGCGCGCCTCGTGCTCGGTGAGGTCGCGGCGCTCGTCGACGAGCGCGGCAATCGCCTCGCGGATCACGAGGCGGCTCCCACCGGCTGGCCGGCGTGCGTCTCCCGCATCTGGAGGAAGTTGCGGAGCATGGCGTGGCCGTGCTCGGTCATGATCGACTCCGGGTGGAACTGCACGCCCTCGATCGCGAACTCGCGATGGCGGACGCCCATGATCACGCCGCTCTCCGAGCGGGCGCTGACCTCCAGCACGGGGGGCACGGTGTCCGGGCGGATCGCGAGCGAATGATACCGAATCGCCTCGAACGGGCTGGGCAGCCCGGCGAAGACACCTCGGCCGTCATGGGTGATCTGGCTGGTCTTGCCGTGCATGATCTCGCCGGCGTACTCCACCACCCCGCCGTACGCCTCGCCGATGCACTGGTGGCCCAGGCAGACGCCCAGCAGCGGCTTCTTCCCCTCGAACGCTTTGATGAGGTCGACCGAGATGCCGGCCTCCTTCGGCGAGCAGGGGCCGGGCGAGATGACCACGTGGTCAGGGTTCATCGCGAGGCAGTCCTCGACGGAGATCTGGTCGTTGCGGAACACCTCCACCCCCGCGCCCAGTTCCATCAGGTACTGGTAGAGGTTGTAGGTGAACGAGTCGTAGTTATCGATGAGCAGCAGCATCGTGCGTCTCCTGCGTTACTGGTCGTCGAGGGCGGCACGGATCGTGGCGGTCTGCCACATCCGGCGCAGTTGCTCGGTGTGCTCGCGGTCGTGGGATGCGACGTACGACACGCGGCTGCCCACCTGCACCACGCCCTGCTCCGGGTGGTTGATCCACGCGCTCAGCGTGTCGCCGTCCATCCAGCGCAGCCACCCCGCCGTCGCCTCGCGCACCGCAGTAAGGCGCGCGAGGTGAGCGTCCTCCGGCTGCGCCGGATAGAGGCGGTGCAGGTCGTTCCATTGCGCGTCGTTGAACGGCGTCCACACCCGTCCGGCCTCGTCCAGGCAGCGGCGCACCTCGGCGAGCGCGTACGCCTCCGCGTCCGCGGCGTGGGCGATCACATCGAGCGGCGACCAGCCGCCCTCCTCCATCACCTCGCCGCGCTGCTCGCGCGGGACCGCCTCGTACGCCGCAATCAGTGCGTCACGCGCCGACGCGAGTTCCGAGGTCAGCGAGACGGCGTCGTAGGTGACGGCGGCCGGCATCTCGCCCTCGTCCTGGAACGCCGTCTTCAGGAACTCGCGCACCTCGGGCAGCAGCTCCAGCGCACCGGGGTCGGAGGGCGTGAGCCAGACCGCGTCGTCAAAGATCTGGCGGGAGAAGCGCGGCTCCCCCTGCCAGTCGACGCAGGTGAAGACGTTGCCGATGAACCGATCGCCCTCGGCCCCGCCGAGGTAGAGCGTGTCCAGGAACTGGTACGGGCCGGGCTGCACGTTCAGCATCTCGGTGAGCATGCGCTCCAGCGCATCCTCCGCCGTCTCCGCGTCCGCCACGCCGATCAGCGGCATCGACCACCGCCCCGCGAACGGGCCGGAGGGGTGCCGCACCATGAGGACCTTCCCGTCCTCGCGTACGAGGACGGCGATCGAGGCAAGTTGGGCGCCACGCATTGCTAGTACCCCAGGCTTCCGGCGGGCGTCCCACCTTCGCCTCGTTCGGCGTCATCGAGGGCGGCGAGCAGCGCCCGCGCCTTCTGCCAGCACTCCTCGTACTCCTTCTGCGGGTCGGAGTCGTAGACGATGCCGGCGCCGGCCTGGACGTGCGCCATGCCGTCCTTCATCACCAGCGTGCGGATCGTGATGCAGGTCTCGATGTTCCCCGAGAGGTCGAAGAACCCGACGCCGCCCGAGTACGGACCGCGCTGGTCGGACTCCAACTCGGAGATGATCTCCATCGCGCGGATCTTTGGCGCACCGGAGACGGTGCCCGCCGGGTAGGCGGCACGCAGCGCGTCGTACGCGCTCATGTCCTTCCGGAGGCGGCCGGTGACGTGGCTGACCAGGTGCATGACGTGGGAGTAGAACTCCAGGTCCAGCTTCTGGTTGACCGAGACACTCCCCGGCTCCGAGACGCGGCCCACGTCGTTCCGCCCGAGGTCGAGCAGCATGACGTGCTCCGCGATCTCCTTGGGGTCGTGCCGCAGCTCCTCGGCCAGCCGCTCGTCGTCCAGCGGCGTCTCGCCGCGACGCCGCGTGCCGGCGATCGGGTGCACCTCCACCGTGCCCTCCTCGATGTTCACGAGGAGTTCCGGCGAGGAGCCGACGAGGTAGGTGTCCTGGAAGCGCAGGAAGAACAGGTACGGCGACGGGTTGATCGCCCGCAGGCTGCGGTACACCTCGAACGGGTGCGCGCCGGTGCGGCGCGAGAGCCGCTGCGAGAGCACGACCTGGATGATGTCGCCGGCGGTGATGTACTCCTTGGCACGCTTCACCGCGCCGAGGAAATCCTCGTGCTCCCAGTTCGACTTCACCTCGTCGCCGCGCACGCCCGAGAACGGCACGTACGGCAGCGCGCCGAGGGGCGCCGAGAGCCGCTCGACGAGTTCGTCGATCTTGCGCTCGGCAGCGCGGTAGGACGCGTCGATGTCGCCATCGAGGCGGACGTGGGCGACGGCCTTGATGCTGTGCTTCAGGTGGTCGAACACCAGCAGCGTGTCCGTGAACATCAGCCACGACTCCGGCACGCCAAGGACATCGCGGCCGGTCACCGGCACGCGCGGCTCGAAGTGCGTCACCACCTCGTAGCCCAGGTAGCCCACGGCGCCACCGTGGAAGCGGGGGAGGCCCGGCACCTGCACGGAATGGAAGCGCGCGAGTTCCTCCTGCACCACGTCCAGCGGATCGCCGTCCGCGTGCGTGGTCTGGTGCACCCGGTACGGCTCGGTGCCGATGAAGGAGTAGCGCCCCTGCCGCTCGCCGCCCTCGACGGACTCGAGGAGGAACGAGTAGGGGCCGCGCGCCACCTTCAGGTACGCAGAGACAGGCGTCTCCAGGTCGGCGCGGACCTCGCGGTAGATCGGGACGATATTGCCGCGTCCGGCCATGCGGCGGACATCGGAGAGGGACGGGGTGTAGGTCATATCAGGCTCCGGGAAGCGTGCGAGAGGCGAGGTGGCCGGCGTCGCTGCGCCACCACCATGACCACCGTCCGAGGTGCGCCAGCGCGCCCGGACCGCGGTGCATGTTCATCCTTCGCTCCCTCGTGAGCATCCTGCGTCAGCCCACAAAAAAACCACCACCCCGTATCAAGTGGGGCGATGGTCCTCGCGGTGCCACCCACCATTCCTCCACCCGCGGGCGGAGGCTCAGCCAGCGACGGCCCCGAACCCCTCGGGCATGCCGGGGGAAGGCGATCGCCTGGGCATGGATAACGGCGCCCACACCGCCGGCGCCTACCTCCCCCGCCGAGGCGAGGGCATGGGGCCGGGACTCACGGGTCCATTCGGCCGCTGCTGCGGACACCGGGCTCTCACCTGGCCCCGGCTCTCTGAGTCCCGCTGGCGGCGTACTACTCCCGATCGACGTCACTCTGTACGCGATTGGTCAGACGCTCACGTTACGTCGCCCCGGATCGCGCTGTCAACGAGGCGAGGCGACGGGATCAGACGGTGAGCGGCGTCCGGTCGGGGCGGGCCTGCTCCGCATCCAGCATCGCGACGAGCGCCCGGACGGTGGCGTCCAGGTCGCCCTCGACGTTCACGAGCGGCCGGCAGAAGGTGCGCGCCCGCTCGATCTCGGCGGCGGCGATCGCGAGGCGGCGCTCGACCTCCGCGGCAGTCTCCGTGCCGCGCTCCTCCAGGTGGAGGCGCAGCGCATCCAGGCTCGACGGCTCGAGGGAGATGAACAGCGCGTCCGGCAGCAACTCGTGCAGCGACTCCGCGCCCTGCACGTCCACGCGGATCACCACGTGGTTCCCCGTCGCCAGCGCCGTGCGGACCGAGGTGCGCGGGACCCCGTACAGGTTCCCGTACACCTCCGCGTGCTCCAGCAACTCGCCGGTGGCGACGTTGCGGAGGAACCCCTCGCGCGTCACGAACAGGTGGTGGATGCCCTCGATCTCACCGGGACGAGGGGCGCGCGTCGTCATTGTCGCCGGCCGCTCCAACGGCACACCCAGGTCGCGCGCGCGGTTCACCACGGCGTCCTTGCCGACGCCGGACGGCCCGGTCAGCACGACCACGAGCGGCGAGGCGACGGCCGGGGGGGAAGGCGCGGCGTCCGGCAAGGCTAGGACGCCGCTCCAGCGCGCTCCGCACGCAACGAGGCGACCCGGCCCGCGAACGTCTCCGGCGTGATGGCGATGAGCGTCACCCAGTCCTCGTTCATCACGATCACCGCCTTCGTGCGGCGACCGCTCGTCAGGTCGATCGCGCGGTGCGCTTCTTTCGCCCGCTGGATCATGCGCTTGATCGGGGCCGAGGCAGGAGAGGCCACCGCCAGCACCCGGTCGAGCGTCAGGTAGTTGTCGAATCCCACGTGGATCAGGTCGGCTGCCATGGCTGCCGCCTCCTTCCGTGATGGCCGGGGCGGGAGCACCGCCGGAGGCCTACCGGAGGAGGATACCCCACCGGCGCGGGCGTCCGTCCGGCGTCAGGCGTTCCGGCGCGCCCGGTCCATCGCGTCGCGCTGCGCGATGCGGTCCTCCGCCTCGCGCGTGAGCGACTCCAGCTTGTCGGTGACCCACGACCCGGCGAGGAAGTCGCCGAAGCCCACGCCGTCCACCGCGGCCATCGCCGCGCCGGTCTTCTCCGCGCGGCCCACGTTCCCCGCACGGAAGCCGGTGTACTCCCACTCGGTCGCAGCGATGAGGCGGTAGAGGTCTTCCTCCGCCGCCTCGTCCGCCACGCGCCGGCGCAGTTCCTGCAGCGTGCCCACGTACCGGTCCAGCCAGTGGACGATGTGCTCCCGGTTGGTCGCCGCGATGTCGAACGCCATCGCCGGGTTCGTCCCGGACAGGCGCGTCATGTCGCGGAACCCGCCCGCCGCCATCAGCGACAGCTCAGGCCACGCCTCGGAGGCGCGCTCGAGCGAGAAGAGCGCGATCGCCGCCATGAGCGGCATGTGCGAGACGGCCGCCGCGTAGGCGTCATGCTCGTTCGCGTCCATGAACATCAGCTGCGCGCCGGCGGCATCCACGAGGTTCGTGACGGTCGCTACGGCGTGCTCGGAGGCGGTTGGCGGCGGCACCACGATCCAGCGGGCACCCTCGAACAGCGCGGGGTCGGCGGCACCCGGGCCGGTCTCCGTCTTGCCGGCCATGGGGTGGCCGCCGACGAAGCCCGGGTGGCCGGGGAAGATCTCCGCGGCCCACTCCAGCACGGCCCGCTTGGTGGAGCCGACGTCCGTGATCACGGCGTCCGGCCCAACCGCGTCCGCGATCTCCTGCATCAGCGCGCGGATCGAGAGCACCGGCGCGGAGAGGATCACGACGTCCGCACCCGCCACCGTCTCCGCCGGCGTGTGGTGCTGGCGCTGGATCGCGCCACGGCGCACGGCCGCGCTCGCGATGTCCGCGGAGCGGTCGTACCCGACCACCTCCACGTCCGGCAGCCGCTCCCGCAGGCGCAGCCCGATGGAGGAGCCAATGAGGCCGGTGCCCAGGATCGCCACTCGTGTCATGTTCGCCCTCCGCCGCAGGTGGAACTCTGATCGTACACGCCCGCCCGGGCCTAGACGCGATCGTCCGCCGCGATGAACCGCGCGATCTCCTCGTCATCCGGCGGAGGCGTCCCGGTGTGCCCGCCCACGATCTCGATTACCCGCGCGTCGCTCCCCGCCGCCTCCAGCAGCGCCGCCCCCAGCGCGCCGTGGTGCCGCAGCCGCCAGAGCGCCCCCCGCCACCCCACGCCCTCCCGTTCCACGCGCCGGGCGAGGCGGGGCGCGGCGGCGTTGAGGATCACGAACGCCACCCGATGCCACGTCGCAACGCGCCCCTTGCCGGTGTCATGCACCAGCGCTGCCACCAGTGCCTCGCCGCTCGCGCCCTCGGACTGGAGGAGCCGGTAGAGGTCCATCGAGTGGCGTCGGTCGCGCGGCTCGGCGTTCAGGAAGAGGCGAAACTCCTCGGCGCTCAGCCGCTCGCGTGCCTCGGCGACCTCGGCGGCGGAGAGGTGCGGGCGCAGGCCGTGGAAGAACTGGTAGGCGCGGTAGCGCGCCCGCGCGAGGGGCGTGCGAGCGCGTGGTTCGGGCATGTCAGGCGAAAACCACCCCGCCCGCGTCGCCCGCGAAGAGGCGCAGGAGCAACTCGATCACCGGGCCGGTGAAGGTGAGCAGGGAGAACGCGCCGTTCGTGATGAACGGGGCGAACACCACCAGCATCAGGATGCCCATCCCCCACGGCTCCAGCCGCGCGTACTCGCGGGCGAGCGAGGGCGGCAACAGCCCCCCGAGCACCCTCGACCCATCCAGCGGCGGGATCGGGAGCATGTTGAACACGGCCAGGAAGACGTTCAGCAGCATGACCGTGCCCAGGAACAGGCCGGCCATGTCCGCCGGCGAGGCGGTCCAGATCTCCGCCCACAGCCGCGCGCTGCCGGTGCTCACGAACGGGTGGTAGAAGGGCACCAGCCCCAACTTGATCGGCAGCCCCGCCAGCCCCGCGACCACGAGGTTGGAGAGCGGCCCCGCGAACGCGATGAACGTCATCGCCTGCCGCGGGTTCGCCGTGTAAGCCGGGTTCACGGGCACCGGCTTTGCCCACCCGAACCCCGCGAAGAAGATCAGCGTGGTGCCGATCGGGTCGTAATGCGCCTTCGGGTTCAGCGTCAGCCGCCCCAGCAACCTCGGCGTGCGATCACCGAGGCGGTCCGCGACGAAGGCGTGGCAGAACTCGTGGAAGATCAGCCCCACCAGCATCGACACGCCGAACGCACCAATGAGGATCACGAACGCCATGGGGGCGTCGCCGAGGAGCGAGAGGTAGCGGAGGATCATGCTTCGAGCATACCGTCCGCCCTTCGTTGACGCGTCCGAGGGGCGCTGCCTAACCTGATCCGGCAACGTCAACGCCGACCCCGGCGCCTGAACGAAAGGCGATGGGGCGCGCGCGAAGACATCCGGACCTGGCGGGGGCCGGGGTCATGCTGCTCCGGCAGCAGTGCGCGTCCGACCGATGTCCGACACCACCCGCCGCCCTCGGCCCCTGAACCGCGCCCTGCCGGCCATCGCCGGCATCCTCGCCGTCGGCTCGCTCGCCCTCGGTGTGTGGGGGGTGCGCGCGCTCACGGGCGGCGATGACACCCCGACTCCGGCCGCCACCACCGCCGAGGCGCTACTCGTCTTCGCCGAGTTCGGCACGGACGCGGACCGCCTCTACCTCGCCCCCCCGGCGACGCCCGACCAGCGCACGCTGGTCGCAACCATCGAGCACGCGACCGGCTGGGGCATCAACCCGGCGCACGGCACCAGCGGCGACCTGGTCGCCTACACCGTCCTCCCACCCGGCGTCCCCGCCGAACGTGACACGCCCGCCGAACTGTGGGTGCTGGACCTCGCCACGGGCGAGGGCACCCGCCTGGCGCAGGATGCCGACCTCCTCGTCGCCCCGCTGTTCGAGGAAGACGGGCGCGTCCTCCTCTACCGCCGCAGCATCGGCACCCTGCAGGAGCTGGTGCGCGTGGTCATCGAGGAGCGCACGCGCACCGTGGTGCACGCGGAGCAGACGACCTTCGGCATCTTCCCCATCGGCTACGACGCGGACGGCGCGCTGCTCTTCGCCCGTCTCTCCACCGCCGGCACGGACGTCCTCGGCGTCGAGGCGGGTGGCGAGCCTGCCCTGCGCTTCCACGCCTCCGACCACATCGCGCGCGACTGGCGGATCTCGCCGGACCGCCGCTGGCTCTCCTACCTCGCGCCCGAGTCAGCCCTCGAGCGGATCGTCCACCGTGCGCGCGTCGTCGCGCTCGATGGCGGCGAGGATGCCCCGCTCGCCGCGCCGTCCGCGACGGGCGAGCAATACGGCCCCACCTGGACGCCGGACGGCCGCTCGCTGACTGTCGGCCAGGAGGCCGAGACCGCTGACGCCGCCGCTGCGGCGACCCTTCCGGTCGCCGGCGACGAGGGCGCCACCCTCGCCGCGCCGGATGCGGGCTTCGATGTCCCCGTCGCGTGGAGCCCGGACGGCCGCTACCTCGCGGCCCGCACGTTCGACGGCGTGAACTCCATGGACACGGGCATCGAACGCGCCGTCATCATCGGCGCGGATGGCACCCGCCACGCCGTCACCGCCGCGACCGAGGTGATCCTGATCGGCTGGTACGTGCATGCGTAAGCCCGCCGCGCTCGTCGCCGGGGTGCTCCTCGTGATCCTCGCCGCCGTCGCCCTGCGCGCACCGTCCGGCACGCTGGAGGCGTGCGCGTTCGACCCGCGCATCCCGGATGCGTACGAGGCGGACCAGAACCGCATGCTCTACCGACTCGCGATCGAAGCGGCGGCGGTGAACGGCCTGCTCCCCGGCGACGCGTTCTTCGCCCTCCAGCCGATCGAGCGTGGCCTGCGCGCCAGCCGCGTGGACGGCGCGCCGTTCATCCCGCCCGTCCTCCTCAAGGCGATCGCCTGGAGCGAATCGACGATGACGATGGCCTCCCGCGCCACGCCGTTCGACGCGATCGGCGACGCCCTCGTGACGTTCGACTGCGGGCACGGCGTGATGCAGGTGACCACCGGCATGACCGTGCCGCTGGGCGCGAACGGGCGTCCGTCCGACCGGCAGGCGCTCATCGCCACCCACTACGCCTACAACATCGCCCGAGGTGCGCAGATCCTCGCGGAGAAGTGGAACCAGGCGCCGGAGGGCCGCCCGATCGCCGGCACGGACACCGCGTCCGACCCGGCGGTACTGGAGAACTGGTACTTCGCGGTCTGGGGGTACAACGGCTTCACCGGCCCCGGCGCCAACCGGAGCAACCACCCGCTCGACCCCTCGTTCGCGGCGTGGCCGCGGCCGCAGTTCCGCTGCGACGGCACGCAGTCGCGCGACCGCTACCCCTACCAGGAACTGGTGTGGGGCTGCATGGCAAACCCCGCGTCGCGCAACGGCCAGCCGCTGTGGGAGGCGACCGCGGCGGCGCTGCCGGACCTGACCTCGCCCGCGTTCTTCACGCCGCTGAGCCTCGCGAACTGGCGTTTCCCGTACAACGCGATGGACATCCCCACCCCGCAGCCGGCGAACCTCATCATCCCGCCCGTCATCCCCGGCGACCTGCAGCAGCGCATCTTCGGCTCCCCCGCGATGGCGAGCAGCAGCGAGCGCGTCACGATCCGCCTGAACGACCCGACCACGCCGATGCGTGCCGACGTCACCATCCGGAACACCGGCACCGGCATCCTCGCGTGGCTCGCGTCCACCAACGATGCGTTCCTGATCCTGGACCCGCCCGCGGGCGTCGCGCTGGGCGGTGGGCTGCCTTGCACGGCGGGCGGCTGCCCGAACGGCACGCTGAGCATCGGCGTGAACCCAACGCTGCTCCCCACCTCGCGTGCGACCGGCACGGTGACTGTCACCTCGCCCAGCGGCGGCACCGTCACCATCACCGTCACCGTGCTCGCGGACTTCGAGGTCGGCGCGCCCGGCACCAGTCGCGCCCGCTGAGGCCGGTACACTCGATCTGTAGCCGCCGCGCACCGAGAGGCGCACCTGAGAGAGGCCTGCCCGTGGACGCATCGAGCATCCTCGCGCCCGTCACGGCCGTCGCCGGGCGCTGGCTCTCCGACGTGCGCCGCAACCACGGGCTGGAGCACGCCACCGTCGCCGTGCTCTTCGCCCGCAACGGTCCGCAGCGTCTCGCCGGCCGCGCCAGCGGCAACGGCTTCTTCATCCTCGGTGACGTGGACCCGGCACTCCTGCGCTCCTGCGCGGACGAGGCGCTCCTGCGCCTCCAGCGCGGCGAGGCGGGCCTGGCGGTCTCGCCGATGTGCGGCACGAACCTGGTGGTAACGGGCGCGCTCTGCGCGTGCTTCACCATGGGCTCGCTCTGGCGCAGCCGCGGCTCGAAGGGGCGCGACCGTCTCGGCGACGCCGTAAGCGCCTCGATCCTCGCGACCATCGCGGCGCAACCCGCCGGGCGTCTGTTGCAGGAGCGCGTGACCACGCTCGCCGATCACGCCGACGTCGAGATCGTCGAGGTGAAGACGTTCTTCCCCGGCGTGTCGAAGGTCTACACCCGCCGTCACGCCTGACCGCCCGCGAGTCCCCTAGAACAGCGAGGCTTGCGTCTCGCCCTCCGCCTCCTCGATGCACGAGGGGTCGTCGAACTTCACCGAGTTCACCCGGTTGGAGACGGCGCGCGCCACCAGGTAGCGGTCGTCCACCGGGCGCAGCAGCGCCTTCAGCGACTCGGGCGAGGCGTCCGGGCGCAGCCACGCCGCCATCGCCTCCTCGTCCGGCAGGATCACGGGCATCCGGTCGTGGATCCGCCCCACCACGCCGTTCGCCTCCGTCGTGACGATGGTGAAGGAGGTGGACGGCCCCGCCTCGTGCCGCAGTCGCGCCGTGGAGGCGAGGCCGGCGAAGGCAAACGGGACGCCCTCCGGCCGGTGGAACCAGAACGGGCGGCGCGTCTGGCGGTCGCCTGTCCACTCGTAGAACCCGTCCGCCGGCACCAGGCAGCGGTGGTGACGGAACGCCTCCGCGAAGGCGCGACGCTCCCCCACCGTCTCCGCGCGCGCGTTGATCTGCTGCGCCCCCACCCGCCGGTCGGCGTCCCAGAAGTTCACGAGGCCCCACGTGGCGTGGTGCATCACGCGCTCTTCGCGCTCGGCGACGGCGATCCAGTGCTCCTGCGTGGGGGCGATGTTCCAGTGCGGCGCGTACCGCTCCGCGAACGCCTCGTCGAGCAGGATGCCGAGCGCGCCCGCGACCGCCTCCGCGACATCGATGGTGAGGGTAAACCGTCCGCACATGGCGCGAGTGTACCGGCGAGCCTCGCCGCCTCGCAGCGCCCGAGGTCGCCCTCCGGTACGCTCGCAGCGTGAGCCGCGCCCCCCGACCGCCCCAGGCCGCGAGCGTCGCCGTCCCGCTGGGGGTGGGGGCGTTCCTGCTGCTCCTCTACTGGTGGACGGTCGCGCCGAGCATCTCCGAACTCCACGACAACGTGGACAGCGCCGAGCTCGTGGCGGTCGCCAGCGTCACCGGCATCGCCCACCCGCCCGGCTCTGCGATCTGGGTGCCCCTGGGGCGCCTGGCGCTGGAGACACTGACCTTCGCCGAGGAACCGGCACTCCGCACGAACCTGCTCTCCGTGTTCTGCATGGCGCTCGCCGGCGCCCTCGTCACCCTCGCCGCGCGACGCTGGGACGGCGACACGCCGTGGTGGGCGTGCGCGCTCGCCGGCCTGGTCTTCGGCCTCGCCCCGATCCCGTGGGCGCAGGCGCTGGTGACCGAGGTCCTCGCGCTGCAGTCGCTGCTCACGGCGCTCGCGCTGGTACTGGCGGTCGATGCGGCACGCGGCCGCCGCTGGCCGGCGTTCGCGCTCGTCCTCGGACTGCTCGCGTGGAACCACCCGACCGGCCTCGCCGTGGCGGTGCCGCTGGCGGTGGCGTGCCTCGCCCTCGACCGCCCGAGGCCAGCACTGATGCTGCTGCCGGCGGCCTGCTTCATCGCCCCCGGCGTCTACACGCTCGCCTACCTGATGCTGCGCGCGGACGCGCCGATCGCCTGGGGGAACACCGCCACGCTCGCGGGCGTCTGGGAGCACCTCAGCGGCCAGATGTACCGGCACGCCCTCGACCGCTCACCGGAGACGGTGCTGAACGCGATCCCGGAGGCGCTCCGACGCTCGCTGCGCCAGTGGCCGCCGCTGCTCTGGGTGCTGCTCCCCGCCGGCACGCTCGCCATCGGCCGGGTACGCCCGGCGCTCGCCGCCGCCCTCGGCGCGGCCGTGGTGCTGACCGTGCTGTTCGTCTCCGCCTACCGCGTCACCGGGCGGCAGGACTACCTGGCGACCGTAGCGATGGTCGGTGCGCTCATGATCGGCTGGGGCGCCGCCCCCGCCCTCGCCTGGCTCCGAGGCGTCCTGCCGGGCCGCCTCCCGGCGCTGCCCGCGGGCGCGCTCGCGGCAATGCTGCTCGCGGTCTGGCTCGTGGTGAACGGCGACGAGGTGTCGCGGCGCGGCGACACCTCATTACGCGACGCCGCGGTAGCGCAACTCGCCGAGGCGGACCCGGGCGCGGTGATCGTGACGGAGACGGACGCGGAGACGTTCCCGCTCTGGTACGCCATCGCCGTCCTCGGCGAGCGGCCGGATGTGAGCGTGGTGCACGCGAGCGGGCTGATCCCGGTGATCGGCGGCGCGCCCTAGCGGCGCATGCCCCGACGCCGCGTCGGCGCAGCGTCACGGCGAGGTGCGCCGCGCCTCCAGCGCCTGCAGCCACTCCACCTGCCGGCTCGTCGGCTGGATCTCCGGCCGCGCCGACACCACGATGCGGTGCGCCTCCTGCAGCGTGAGGTCGTGCTGCATCAGCAGCGCGATCGCCACGGTGGGCGTGCGCCCGAGGCCGGCGTGACAGTGGAGGTAGACCGCCTCGTCGCGCGCGGGGTCGGACTCGCGGTCGAGCCAGTCCACCAGTTCCTGCAACTGCGCCTCGGTGGGCGCGTGCCGGTCAGGGATCGGGATGCGACGCCAGTGGAAGCCCAGCGTCGCCAGCGCGTCCGGGTCGTCCGATCCCTCCTGCCGGAGGTCGACGACGTGCGTGACGCCGCGCGCGCGCAGGTCGCGGTACTGCCCCACCGTGAGTTCCGGCCCGATGAACAGCCACGGCGCGACCTGGTCGACGCGCACGCCGTCCGAGGCCCCACGGGGACCGCCGAGGATCGATCGGAGCGACTGGATCGGGTTCATCGTCGCGGAGGCCGCCCTGGACCCGCCGCACGCGGGTACGCCGTCAGAATACTCCTCCCGCAACGAGTGCGGTTGGACGCGCGCGGAACCTCAATCTTACGTATAGTGTCCGTTGTAATGTGCCTCTTGGCGGGGGCGCTTGAGGAGCATCCAGATGTCCGACCGAATCAAGACCTCCCGCGGCGGAATCGTCGTGGGCCTCGTAGCCGTGATGCTCGGCGCGATCGCGCTGCTGCCGGGCGCGTTCAGTCCCGCACTGGCGCAGACCGCACCACCTCCGCCCCCCCCGGCCGTCGTGACGGTCACCGTGGTCGTGGACAACCAGGAGCAGACGATCGTCACCACCCCGGGCGGCCTCGCGACGGTCATCCTGCCACCGGGCTCCACCGTCACCAGCATCAGCCTGACCGTGACGACGTCGCCGGGACAGGCCTCCAACGTGGACACGGCTACCGCAGCCGTCACCTCCTTCGTGGAGGAAGTCCTGGGTGGAACCACGAGTATCCCCTTGCCCACCACGGAGGGCGACAGCCTCCAACTCGGATACGTATTCGTCGTCTCGTTCCCCAACCCAGATGCGTCCAACGCCGGGCAGCTGCTCGTCATGGACGCCGGCACCATGCTCCAGGTGCAGCCGGGCTTGTTCCTGCAGACCGGGACTGAACTGCCCGTGGCCGCCACGGGCATCCTGGACGTCCTGCCGGAGACGCTCGCCCAGGTCGGCGGTGACCTCAGCCGGCTCTCCGTCTACTTCGTCGACCCCGCCTCCGGCACCTTCGAGCCGGTGACGATGCTCCCGAGCCCCGGCCCCGGCCAGCTGGCGTTCCAGTTCACGAAGGAGGGCGCCTACGCCATCCTCGTGAATGCGATCACCGTGGACGCGGTTCCCGCGCCCGCCAACACCGGCATCCCCGCCTCCACCGAGGCGGACCGCACCGGCACATACGCGCTCCTCGCCGGCACCGTGCTCGCGACGATCGCCCTCGGCGGCCTCGGCCTCCGCTTCGCCCGCCGCCGCGCCTAGCGCCCCGGCGACACGCTCGCATCGATGAAGGGGCGGCCTCACGGCCGCCCCTTCTGTATAGTGTCCGGTGACGTTCCGTGGATTGCAGGAGTACGCGCATGTTCAAACGACAGACTGCTCGCGGCGGGATCGCCGTGGGCCTCGTAGCCGTGATGCTCGGCGCGTTCGCGCTGCTGCCGGGTACGTTCAGCCCGGCGCTGGCCCAGACCGCGCCGGCACCCACACCGACGACCACTACCTCGGTGGACCCGACGACCGGGACGACCACGACTGTGACCACGTCGCCCACCGGCGTGACGACCACGGTGGTGACCCGGACGGACGGTACGACCTCGACCGCGACCCAACAGCCCACGGGCGAGAAGACCACGGTCGTGGTCGTCCCGAACCAGGGGACGGTCACCGTTGTCGAGGCCCCCGGGCAGCCGGTGGCGGTCACCGTCGCACCGGCGAACCCCAACACCGATACCACCATGCAGGTCGACGTGCTCGGCGCCCAGTTGAGCGTCCCCGGCGGGACCCTTGCGCCCGACGAGGTGATCTCGATCGTGGAGCAGTCGTTCAGCTTCTCGATCGTGCTGGCCAGC
>WBZO01003304.1_pt1 | contig 19087 bp, 14 predicted proteins | sample 5204261 | NCBI WGS metagenome assembly WBZO01 (sample SAMN12412400, study PRJNA552823) | activated sludge metagenome | isolation source: activated sludge from anammox sidestream of wastewater treatment plant... | place: USA: North Carolina | collected 2017-09
GAGGACCAGATCGAAAGATTGCGGAATGAATTTGCCCAGATAGCAGATCCGAAACATCCGGATCACCAGTTGTTTTATGAATTTCATTCCAACGAATCTTCCGATCCGAATACAGTATTGTTCCATGCACTCGGCGCCTGGCGCATTACTCCCGGCCTGCACGATGTTTTGTGGAACCCGAGGTTTGTGATGGCGGCAAGCCAATTGTTAGGAAATGTTCCGGTGCGTTTCTGGCACGATCAGATTTTCTGGAAACCACCCAAGCAAGGTGGTGTGGTAGCCTGGCATCAGGATTATTCTTACTGGACACGCACAACGCCGGTTGCTCATCTTACCTGCTGGTGTGGCCTGGATGATGCAACAAAAGAAAACGGATGTCTTCAATACATTCCGGGAAGTCAGAAGTGGGGATTACTTCCCAAGCCTGACATTGCCGGAGACCTGGAAAAGATAAAAGATTTTTTAACCGAAGAGCAGAAAGCTCAGTTCGGCAATGTACAGTTTGCCGAAATGAAAGCAGGTGAAGCAACTTTTCATCACTCACTTACCTTGCACGGTTCGGGAGCCAATGCTTCTTCAAGGCCGAGAAGGGCTTTTGTGATCAATGTATTTGCAGACGGAGTAATTTCCGATTCCAACGAGCCTTTGCTGGAAGGCGTTCCTGCAGTCAGAAAAGGAGAAAAGATGAGTGGCCAGTTTTTCCCGCTTTTATATGACAGGAAGGATCTGAATTAAGGGGAAAGATCAAAACCCGTATTTCTCTTTCCACAGGCTTTTCAGAAATTTTCTCAGTTCTTCTTCTCTTGCATTTTTACCGGGTTCGTAAAACCGGACGCCTGATAATTCTTTGGGTAAATATTCCTGTGCAGAGAAATTTCTCTCATAGTCGTGCGAGTATTGATAGCCTTTACCATAGCCCAGTTCTTTCATCAGGCCTGTGGGTGCATTGCGTATGTGTAAGGGTACCGGCAGATCCCCTTTTTCTTTAACAGCATTCATAGCAGCGCCGATTGCAATGGTTGCCGAATTGCTTTTGGGACTTGAGGCAAGATAGATCGCACATTGAGATAAGATCAATGATGACTCCGGATAACCGATCTTGTTCACCGCATCAAATGTTGCATTGGCCAGCACCAGTGCGGTCGGATTGGCATTGCCGATATCTTCACTTGCCAGGATGAGCATTCTTCGTGCAATGAATTTGACATCTTCTCCTCCTTCTATCATCCGGGCCAGCCAGTAAACAGCAGCATTAGGATCACTACCGCGAATGGATTTGATGAAAGCAGATATGATATCATAATGCTGTTCTCCTCCTTTATCATAAAGTGCGATCCTTTTTTGTGCCACTGCCATTACCAGTTCATCGGTGATGATGATCTTTTCCTCAGATGTATCACAAACGATCTCCAGCAGGTTTAAAAGTTTCCGTGCATCACCTCCCGAAATATTTATGAGCGCTGCGGTCTCCTTTAATTCGATCTTTTTCTTTTTAAGGTATTCATCTTTTTTTATGGCAACGAGCAACAACCTGTTCAATTCTTTTTCTCCAAGGGGTTTTAACACATAGACCTGGCATCGGCTGAGCAAAGCGCTGATCACTTCAAAGGAGGGATTTTCAGTGGTGGCGCCAATCAATGTGATGATCCCTTTTTCCACTGAGCCTAACAAGGCATCCTGTTGCGCTTTGTTGAAACGGTGTATTTCATCAATAAACAGAACTGACCCGGGTTTTGATTTGGCTTCTTCGATCACCTCCCTTACTTCCTTTACACCCGAGCTGATGGCGCTGAGCTGGAAAAAAGGAACTTTCAGTGTATGTGCAATGATATTGGCAATGGTTGTCTTGCCCGTGCCGGGAGGACCCCAGAAAATGAGGGAAGGTACTTTACCATTTTCAATTGAAGTTCTCAGTATGCTACCTTCGCCCACAAGGTGTTCCTGCCCTGCAAGCTCATCGAGTGTTTCAGGCCTGATCCTTTCTGCCAATGGTACGTTGTGGTTCATAAGGGTCAAGGTAATGAAAAATCAAACCCGGAAATTCTTCTTCCTGCGCATTTATCGTTCTGTTAAGTGAAATGGTTTTCTGTTAATCATTGTAATTTTGTTTGCAGATAGAATATTCAAAATATTTAAAAACGATTTTTATGTACCGGGATGCAACAATTGAAGAGATCAATGATGCGATAAGCCAGGCATGGAACGCCTTCCACATCTACCGTAAGATGAGTTTGAAGCAAAGAGCAGATTTTATGAGGGCTATCGGAAAAGAGATCGAAAACCTGGGTGATGAACTTTTGAAAGTCACGCAACAGGAGACCGCTTTACCTGAGGCAAGGTTGAGAGGGGAAAGGGCCAGGACCATCTTTCAACTGAACAGCTATGCCGATGCATGTGAAAAAGGTGATTGGCTGGAAGCAAGGATAGATACTGCCATTCCAGGTAAGACTCCGCCCAAACCGGATCTCAGGAAAATGCTGATACCAATTGGGCCTGTGGTGGTCTTTGGCGCTGCTAATTTTCCTTATGCATACTCCACTGCCGGCGGCGATACGGCATGTGCGTTTGCTGCCGGCTGCCCGGTGATAGTGAAAGCGCATCCTGCTCATGAAAGGACCAGTGAAATGATTGCAAGCGCAATTTTAAAAGCAGCGGCAAATTGTTATATGCCATCGGGAATATTCAAACATCTGCATGGATTTTCATTTGAGGTAGGGAAAGCATTGGTCACTCATCCATTGACAAAAGCGGTAGGATTTACGGGATCTTTTACCGGCGGCAAACAGTTATTTGATTGGGCCAATCAAAGAAAAGACCCGATACCCGTTTTTGCTGAAATGAGCAGCATTAATCCTGTTTTCCTGATGCCGGAGAAAATGAAAAAATCTTCCGAAGAAGTGGCTCAGAGCTATGCAGCATCCATTACATTAGGTGTGGGTCAGTTTTGCACTAATCCCGGCCTCATCATCGGGATTGATAATGATGACCTGAATAAATTCATTTCAATTTTATCCGGGCAGATAGAGAAAGCCATTCCCGGCGATATGCTTAATCCGGGTATTTTTAAAAATTATGTAGAGAAAAGAGCTAAAACACTTTCTCAAAAAGAAGTGGAGACCATTGCAGTTTCCTCACAGGATGCTGTTACCAACCAGGGAGCGCCAACAGTTGCATCCGCCACCGCTCAGGCATTTTTAAATAATCCGGTTCTTCATCATGAAGTGTTTGGTCCTTTCTCTATTGTAATCCGCTGCAAGGATGTGGCTGAGATGACACGGGTGGCGAAGCATATTGAAGGCCAGCTTACGGCAACAATGATGGCGACCGATGATGATGTCCGCTCAAACCCGGAATTGGTTGAAGCAGTAATGAATGTATGCGGAAGGTTTATTCTGAATGGAGTGCCTACCGGTGTGGAAGTTTGTTTAAGCATGCAGCACGGTGGACCTTTCCCTGCTACTACAGATTCAAGGTTTACTTCAGTCGGCGCTGATGGCATCAGGAGATTTGCAAGGCCGATGTGTTACCAGAATTGGAGCAACGATCTGCTTCCCGATGAATTGAAGAATGAAAACCCGCTGAAGATCTGGAGAACTGTGGACAATGAGCTGAGTAAAGAAGCTTTGTAAGATCCTTTGAATTCTAATTGACAACTCAGGCAATAGAAAACTTTTTATCCTCTTTTTCATGTTTGTTAACAAACCAACCTGTGATAAAAGTTGATAAAATGAAATATAGGATAAGAAATAGGCTTGCGTGGGGTACAAATTGATCTAAACCAAACCAATCTCCCTGCCGGTAAATAATAAGGATGGCAAAAATATTTTTGAAACCTTCCCAAAGCAAAGCATAACGGTTCCGGTCCATCAGTTCTGTATATGCATAGACACTGAGAAATACAAATGCTCCGTAAATGAACATATCCGGGCTTCCGATGGCCGCTATATTTCCGAACAGGTAGCTGATAAGTAATAATAACAAGCTGATCTGCACCCACGACCAGGTGATCAATCCTCTGGAAGCTCTGGGATTATATTTTTCGAAATGATATACGTCTTCAATATGGTTTACCGGATATTTTTCTGCCACATCTGCCGGCCGCCAGCCGGTAGGCATGAACCAGATGCGAAGTTTGTCTTTCCACTTTTTTGTGCGCCATGCATCCTGAATCAGCAGCCACACATGCTGAAAATTTATTTTGACAGGGTTCCAGGTGTGTGCAGGCCTGGTGATGCCATACACAGGAGGAGCTTCCGGCAATTCTTCCTGGTAAGTGCCAAAGACCTTATCCCAGATTATAAAGATCTGTGACAGGTTTTTATCAATGTATTCGGGATTGATGGCATGGTGTACGCGGTGATGAGATGGGGTAACAATTATTTTTTCAAGGAACCCCAGTTTCCCGATATATCGTGTGTGATACCAGAACTGCGCAAACAATTGTATGGGCGCCACTATGGCAATTACTTTCGGAGGAACTCCCACAAGAGCAGCAGGCAATAACAGGAAGACAAAAATGTTGACCACTGAAGAAATGCTCTGACGCAGGGCGCAAGCCAGATTGAATTCTTCGCTGCTGTGATGAATGACATGGCCATTCCAGAAAAAATTGATCTTGTGCTGTATCCTGTGTACCCAATATCCTGCAAAATCAATGACAATAAAAGCAACAACATAGGTCAGCCAGGTGGCTTTGATGTGGAATAAAGCGATCCTTTCTTCCAGCCACCCATAAGTGATGATGGTAATGCCAAGGCCCAATACATCTTTAGTTACATTGGAGATGCCACTGCTGATGCTGGAGATCAGGTCTATACTGGGATTTGTATCTTTCCCGGTGTGCCATCCATACCATTTTTCAAACAATACCAGCACCAGGAACGCAGGCATGGCAATGAGTAATATTTTTCCGTAAGCTTCCACGATTTTGTTTGTCAAACGTAAAATAAAAATCCGGACAAAGGAAGTATGAAATTGGCGAAGCCGTTTAGAGCCTTTAAAGTTCGCCAAGATCGAAGATTAAGGCTTTCCCAAATTCAGTTGAAATAAAATTACACAAAGCATGTGGGAAAGAAGCGCTCAACAACAGCATTAAAGTGAATGAGCCAGGGCTTAACCTGGTCGTTGGGATTAATTTTGAGGTATCAATAAATAAAATTATTAACTTCAAAACTGTCAGATCAGGTTGTAGCATCTACGGCTCTGAAGTCCACTGCTCACTTAATCAAACCGGTTTTCCCAACCTTCTTTTTTTATTTTCTCTGCTTTTTCAAGAACGGAATTGCTCAATGATTTTTTGTACCCGGATAAAGTTTTTGATATTGCTTCATCTTGAGTGCCGAGAATTTCAGCGGCAAGAATCCCGGCATTTTTGGCTGCATTCAATGCCACTGTTGCTACGGGAATACCATTAGGCATTTGTAAAATGGACAGTACCGAATCCCATCCATCAATCGAATTGGAAGATTTTACCGGAACGCCGATCACCGGTAAAGTGGTCAGCGAAGCGATCATTCCCGGCAGATGTGCAGCGCCGCCTGCACCGGCAATGATGACCTTCAGCCCTCTTTCCTTTGCCTTTCTTCCATATTCCATCATTCTGTCCGGCGTACGGTGTGCAGAAACAACGGTCAGTTCAAAAGGTATATTGAATTGTTTCAGAATAGTGGCAGCATCCTTCATTATATCGAGGTCACTGTCACTGCCCATAATGATGCCGACCAAAGGGTTCATTCCCAAATTTTTTTGTATAACAAAGAAAAGCTTTATTCCCGAAAAGCGTCAAATAAATAATTACTCATCAGGTGCTTTTCGGGTACCTGATTTTTATAGGTATCCGGCACATATCATTGATGAATTTATTCCGTACTACCGATCATCATATCATAAATTAAAAAGGCACAAAACTGATTAATTTTGGAGTTTCTTAAAAAACTAAGCATGTCCATAGGTCCATCTGCAAAGATTTTTTCATTCATTATAGCATCGGCATTACTTATTTCGGGATGTAAAGAAAACAAACAAGAGACAAACAGGAGAGATGATGCTCCCACCATCGTTGATGTGATCGTTGCAACGCCGGAGCCTCTCGCCAGGACCATAGTGGCAAACGGAACGGTTGTCGCCAATGAATATGCAGAACTTCGCCCGGAAGTGAACGGCCGGCTGACCTACCTCAATGTGCAGGAAGGAAAATATATCCAGCAGGGCACGGTGCTGGCCAGGGTGAATGATGCAGATCTCAGGGCACAGATGGAAAAAAGTAAAGTGCAACTGCAACTGGCGCAGCAGACAGAGGAACGTTTACGGAAGCTTCTTGAAGTAAGCGGTATCAATCAAAGTGATTATGACCTTGCCTTGAATCAGGTGAACACACTGAAAGCTGATATAGATTACACACAGACGCTGATAGACAAAACAGTGGTGAAAGCACCTTTCAATGGTGTGATCGGGTTGCGCAGGGTGAGTCCGGGGCAATATGTAACTACCAATGATGTGATCGCCAGCATTCAGCAACTGGATAAAATAAAGATCGATTTCACCATTCCGGAGCAATACAGCAGCATCATCTCGATCGGTAAACAGGTGGATGTGGAAATGGATGCCCTGAACAGCATTAAGAAAAAAGCCAGGATCATAGCCGTTGAGCCACAGGTGAACCAGCAGACACGTAATTTACTGATCAGAGCTATCCTTGAGGGTGGAACTGCCAACCCGGGAGCTTTTGTAAAAGTTTATGTGGATGCAGGAGATAACAGCAAAGCCATCATGGTTCCCACCAATGCCATTATTCCTGAAGACAAGAATAACCAGTTGATCCTGGTGAAAAACGGAAAAGCAAGTTTTGTGGATGTGGAGACAGGTTACAGGCAGGCCGATAATGTGGAGATCTCCAAAGGCGTGAGTCCGGGAGACACGGTGATCGTCACCGGAGTTTTGTTTGCCAGGCCGGGATCATCGGTTAAGATCAGGTCGGTGCAGACCCTGGAACAACTCAGCAACCAGTAATAATTGCCTGCTATGACGATCTTGATCTTAAGAACGCAAATTCAATATTAAAACTAGTAATCCGGATCAGTGCATGAATATTTCTGAATTATCATTAAGACGGCCCATACTCGCTACGGTGATGAACCTGATGTTGATCTTGTTTGGGGTAGTGGGTTTCAGTTTCCTTGCGGTAAGAGATTATCCTGCTATTGACCCTCCCATCATTTCAGTAAGCACATCATATGCCGGCGCCAATCCCGACATCATTGAAAGCCGGATCACTGAGGTACTGGAAAAGCAGATCAATGGTATTCCCGGAATACGCACCATCACTTCATCCAGCAGCCAGGGTTTCTGTTGGATAAGCATAGAGTTTAATCTGGGTATTGACCTGGAAGCAGCAGCCAGTGATGTAAGGGATAAAGTGAGCCAGGCAGCCCGCGGCCTTCCGCAGGATATAGATGCTCTTCCCGTGGTGACCAAGTCTGATGCAAACAGTGATTTCATTCTGATACTTGCCGTTCAGAGTAAGACAAAAAGTTTGCTGGAACTGAGTGATTATGCAGAGAATGTTCTTCAGCAGCAGATACAAACCATCAACCAGGTAAGTGCCGTAAACATTTTCGGCCAAAAAAGATATTCCATGCGTCTCTGGCTCAATCCTGATAAGATGAATTCTTACGGGGTGGCCTTCAATGATCTGAGCTCGGCATTGAATAAAGAAAATATTGAACTCCCCCCCGGTAAAATTTATGGTAACAATACCGACCTCACCATCCGTGTGTTGGGAAGGCTGACCACGGAAGAACAATTCAGGGACCTGATCATCAAATCGGACAATAATGGCATCGTGAGGTTGGGTGATATTGCCAGGGTGGAAGTGGCGCCTGAAAGCATGGAGAACAACTGGAAATACAATGGCGTCAATGCGGTTGGCCTGGCTATCATCCCTCAGCCTGGCGCCAATAACATAGCTATTGCAGATGAGTTTTATAAAAAGATGGCTCAGATCGAAAAAGACAACCGGTCTGATATCCAGTTCAAGGTGTTGATCGATAACACCGAGAACATACGCCAGTCTTTGCATGAAGTGGAAGAAACACTGGCCATCGCTTTTGTATTGGTGATCTTTGTGATCTTCTTTTTCTTCCGCGACTGGCTGATCGCCATCAGGCCATTGATAGATATACCGATTTCCCTTATTGCCACTTTCTTTATCATGTACCTGGCAGGTTTCACCATCAACATTCTGACCTTGCTTGCGATTGTATTGGCAACAGGCCTTGTAGTGGACGACGGGATCGTGGTCACGGAAAATATTTTCCGAATGATGGAGAAAGGTATGCCCATTCATAAGGCTGCAGTGGAGGGAAGTAAGGAAATATTTTTTGCGGTGATCTCCACGTCGCTTACTCTCGCTATTGTTTTTCTACCCGTGATATTCTTACAGGGATTTGTTGGCCATTTGTTTCGTGAATTTGGGGTTGTGTTGGCGGCGGCGGTCTTGATATCGGCATTTGTTTCACTCACCATCACGCCGGTACTGAATGTGGTACTGACAAGAAAGAAAAGCCTGCATGGAAAATTCTATCATAAAACAGAACCATTCTTTAAAGGTATAGAGAATGGCTACCAGCGATTGTTGAAAAAGTTCCTGGATGTTCGTTGGCTAAGCTGGGTGATCATCGCCATTTGCGGCGCTTTGATATGGCTTTCTTTCGTCAACCTGAAAAGTGAACTGGCACCGCTGGAAGACAGAAGCAGCATCCGTTTCAATATGACGGCGGCACAGGGAACGAGCTACAGTTCGATGGTGAAGATCGTGGATCCGTTTATTGATTATCTGTATGATTCCATTCCTGAACGTGATTTTGTTTTTGCCCGTACTCCGTCATTTGGCGGCACCAACACTTCGCAGCCCCGTATCGGATTGGTGCCTCCGCAGGACAGAAAGCGTTCCCAGAATGAGATCGCAAATGATATTCAGAAAAAACTTTCGAGATTCAACCAGGCCAGGATATTTGCCATTCAGGAGCAGACCATTGCCGTGGGTCTTGCTTCAAGAGGTGGATTGCCGGTGCAATTCATTTTGGAGAACCAGGACCTGAACAAACTGCAGGAGATGATCCCCAAGTTTCTGGATGCGGCAAGGCAGGATAAGACATTTGCCAATGTGGATGTGAATTTAAAATTCAACACACCGGAACTCAGGCTGACCGTTGACAGGATGAAGATAAAAGACCTTGGCCTTTCCACCCAGGATGTGATCGCTGCTTTGCAGTCCGCATTCAGCGGCGGAAGATTAGCTTATTATATCCAGGGTGGATATCAGTATTCGGTGATCGCCCAGGTGGAAAGGGCAGACCGTAACAAGCCACAGGACATCAGTGATCTTTATGTTAGAAATAACAGCGGACAACTTATTCCTTTGAACGCAGTGGTTAAAATGCAGGAGAGCACAAGTCCGGCGACTTTATATCACTTCAACCGGTATAAGGCGGCAACCATCTCAGCATCTTTGGCGGAAGGTTACACCATCGGCGATGGGATTGAAGCTATGCACCGGATCGCTAACAAATTACTGGATGAAACTTATCAGACTGCTCTGTCAGGGCCTTCCCGTGATTATGCAGAAAGCTCTTCCAATATCATCTTTGCTTTTGCACTGGCGCTCATACTTATTTACCTGATCCTTTCCGCACAGTTCGAAAGCTTCCGTGATCCGTTTACCATCATGGTTACGGTGCCGCTGGCGCTGAGCGGCGCCTTGCTCAGTTTATGGGTGTTTGGACAGACATTGAATATTTTCTCAGAGATCGGAATGATCATGCTGATCGGATTGGTGACCAAGAACGGTATCCTGATCGTTGAATTTGCTAACCAGAAGAGGGCATTAGGCATGGATAAACATAAAGCGGTGTTTGAAGCAGCATCGCAAAGGCTTCGCCCCATCCTGATGACAAGCCTTGCCACTTCACTGGGAGCTTTGCCTATCGCATTGGGATTAGGTGCATCATCCGCCAGTCGTGTTCCCCTCGGCATTGTAGTGGTATGTGGCATCCTGTTCTCGTTGATCCTGACATTGTTTGTGATCCCTGCGGTATATACTTATGTTTCGGGAAGGCACAGAACAACTGAAGAAGTGGACAAACTGATGAAAGGCGAAATAGAGTAATGATTATTTTCACCAAGACTAATACTATGGCGACGAATAAAAGAATTAAATTTTTCTCAGGTTCACTGTTTTGTTTTCTTTTTTCAATTCCTGTTTTTTCACAATCGCTCACCCTGCAGGATGCGGTCAGCATTGCCTTGCAAAACAATCTGAATATCCAGGTTCTGAAAAACAATTCGGAGATCACGGAGATCAATAATTATATCGGAGTGGCTGGCGGGCTTCCGGTGATCACGGCAAATGTTTCGGATAATGAGCAGGTGACCGGTGTGTATCAGAAACTCAATACAGGCACCATCATCAAACGGCCGGGCGCTGTGGGAAACTCACTGAACAGCAGCCTTAATGCAAGCATTTTATTGTACAACGGCTCAAGGGTGACCTCCACAAAAAAAAGGCTGGAAGAATTGCAGGCACAAAGCCAGGAATATCTTAATTCAGAGATACAGGACCTGGTAGCTTCAGTCATGACTGCATACTATGATGTCATCAGGCAGCAGAGTTATATGAATACTATCGACCGCTCCCTTGATGTATCGCAGAAAAGACTGGAGATAGTGAAAGCACAGCAGAATGTGGGTATGGCAAACAATGCAGATCTTTTTCAATCGCAGATAGACCTGAATGCACTGCTGCAGTCAAAACAATCACAACAACTGGCTATTGATCAGTCCAAAGTCACTTTATTGCAACTGCTCACGGCCAATCCGGATTCCCTGATCAACATTTCAGATACCATCATTGTGGATCAGACTGTGGTGCTGGGCGACATCCTGAGCAGCATCAGAAACAATCCCAATATCATTGCCGCCGATCAGCAGATCAGGATCAATGAACTGATCTCGAAAGAAACGGCAGCGTTGCGTTATCCAACCTTAAGGGCCACCACTTCTTATTCTTTCAACAGGTCACAGATCTCTGCAAGCAATATTCTTTTGAACCAGACCAATGGTTTTTATGGCGGGTTGAACCTGGGTATCCCTATTTACAACGGGAACATTTATAAAAGGCAAAGAAAAATAGCCGACATCAACACCAGGAATGCGGAACTGACAAAGGACATGCTGATCCGCAGTTATACTGCGGGTGCAGTAAAAACCTACCAGGCTTACAGCAATGGATTGCAACAGATAGAAGCGCAACAAAAAAATGTGGAACTGGCGGGGAAACTTCTGGATCTGGTGTTGATGCGCTTTCAGTTGCGGCAGGCCACCATCCTGGAAGTGGAGCAGGCCCAGCAGAGTTTTGAAAATGCTTCTTATACGCTCACCAACCTGAGTTTTGCAACCAAAGCTTCGGAAGTGGAATTGAAACGAATTGCCAACCAGATCAAATTCTAGGATCAGGACCTTACTTTCACATTGTGTTTGATGATATTGGCCTTATGCAGCAGGTCCTGTTTATCCTTGCTCATAATGGTAACGTGTCCCATCTTCCTTCCGGGCTTTGTTTCTTTTTTATCATAGATGTGAACAAAGGCATTATCCATTTTCAATGCTTCATCCAGGCCATCATAAACAGGATTGCCTCTGAAGTTGTTGCTGCCGATCAGGTTGATCATTGCTGAGGGAAGTACCGGTTGTGTATTTCCCAGCGGATAATTCAGAAGTATCCTCCACATCATGTCGAATTGGGAACAATAATGAGCTTCGATGGTATGGTGGCCGCTGTTGTGAACCCGGGGCGCCGTTTCATTTACCAGAACGTTATTCTCTTTATCTACAAACATCTCAATGGCATACAATCCGGGTGAATTGAAATTTTTTGCAACTGCCAGGGCTATGGCTTCCACTTTGTACAATACCGGGATGTTCAGTTCAGCAGGGCAGATCTGGTAATCCAAAAGGTTCAACACCGGGTCAAAGATCATTTCGACGGGAGGATAGAGAGTAGATTCGTTTTTTTCATTGATAGCCACCATTTGTGCGATTTCTTTCCGGATCGGTATCAATTTTTCCAGCACAGCAGGCTGATCAAATCCTTTGATGATATCTTCTTTCGTTTGAAGGATATGAACCCCGCGGCCGTCATAACCTCCTGTTCCCAGTTTATGAACCGCCGGAAGAAGATCTGTCCTTTGCTCCAGTTCTTCTTTGTTTTGAGTGATCACAAAAGATGCGGTAGGTATCTGGTGTTGCTGATAATATTGCTTCTGCAAGATCTTATCACGGATGATGCGGAGCACAGATGGCCGGGGAAAAACTTTTACTCCTTCTTTTTCCAGTTGTTCCAGCGCTTCCACATTCACATTTTCGATCTCGATGGTGAGAAGATCCACGTTTTTCCCGAACCTGTAAACGTCGTCATAGTCTTTTATGTCTCCTTTTGTAAAATGATGACAGAGATGTGCTGCCGGGCATCCGGGATCGTTTTCCATCAAAAAGGTTTCGACAGGATAGTTTGCGGCTGCCTGCAACAGCATCCTTCCTAACTGGCCTCCGCCAAGTATTCCGGCTTTTTGCATGAAGCAAAGATAGGGAAGCAGCTATGAGACTTGCGGTATCATAAGTTGGATACTTTCATTAAATTTGTCACATGAGGCCGGATTATCCACACAAACTTTTTTCTGACCATCGCTCCGGTTTTGAGATGCTGATGGAGACACTGGCCATGGATCACTGATCTTTTCTTTCAGAAAAATCTTCACACAATTCTTTTAAATAAAAACCTTCCCGGAGGACACCGGGATTGAAGATCATGAATACAGAAACGCTTACCGGTAAAAAAGCAGCAACACAGGAAGATTTCCTTCCGCTGCAGGGGACCGATTATGTGGAATTTTATGTTGGCAATGCCAAACAAGCCGCACATTATTACATGAGTGCCTTCGGATTTCAGGCGCTGGCATATGCAGGCCCGGAAACAGGGACAAGAGATAAAGTCAGTTATGCCGTACATCAGAATAAGCTGACCTTTGTTTTGACCACTGCTTTACGAACACGGAATGACATAGCAGATCATGTGTATAAGCATGGTGATGGGGTGAAGGTGCTGGCGCTGCGTGTGGATGATGCAGAGAGTGCATGGAAAGAGACCACAAAGAGAGGCGGAAAAAGTTATATGGAACCGAAATATCTGAAAGATGAACACGGAGTTGTGGTGATAAGCGGCATTCATACTTACGGAGAAACAGTGCATCTTTTTATTGAGCGGAAAAATTATAACGGTCCCTTCATGCCGGGCTACCGTGCCTGGAGCAATCCTAATTTCCATCCCTCCGATACCGGGCTCCTTTATGTGGATCATTGTGTAGGCAACGTGGGCTGGAATCAGATGAACCCCTGGGTGAAATTTTATGAAGATGTAATGGGCTTCAGAAATATTATTTCGTTTGATGATAAAGATATTTCTACAGAATACTCTGCCCTGATGAGCAAGGTGATGAGTAATGGGAATGGCTATGTTAAATTCCCGATCAACGAACCGGCGGAAGGAAAGAAAAAATCGCAGGTGGAGGAGTATCTTGAATTTTACAATGGCGAAGGGGTGCAGCATGTGGCCCTGGCTACGCATGATATTGTAAAAACTGTTTCTGAACTGAAAAACCGGGGCGTTGAATTTCTAAAGGTGCCATCCAATTATTACGACACATTACCCGGAAGGGTCGGCAAGATAGATGAAGACCTGTCTCCTTTGAAAGAATTGGGCATTCTTGTGGACCGTGATAATGAAGGATATCTGTTACAGGTATTCAGCAAACCGATCCAGGACAGGCCTACTTTGTTTTTCGAGATCATTCAGCGAAAGGGTGCAAAGAGTTTCGGAAAAGGAAATTTCAAAGCATTGTTTGAAGCGCTGGAAAGAGAGCAGGAAGCAAGAGGGAACCTGTGATATTACAACCGGAGAATTTATTACAGGGGAAATCAATATTCAATAATTTTGGTTCAATAATCATTGAACCATAAGGCTTTTTACCGGGTATTCAAAATCCGGCGAACGGCGCTACTTTCATCAGATTCCGTTTAGTATCTTTACAATTCATTCACTTATCGGGCAGAATAATTCTGCATTTTTATTCGTTAACAGTGAGATAAACAGTTGTGATGAAAAACCTTCTTTTGGCTCTGGTGCTTTGTCTGGGATTGAATGTGACCGTGGCGGCACAACCCATGTTGCAAAAAGGCGGGACTTCTTACTCTTCTTTTTTTGATTTTCAGAAGACTTTTCCACGTGTCAATGAAGCCTGGCAAAAAAAAGAAGACACTTTACAAAAACTGTTTGCGGCAAAGGACCTGAAATGGCCCGCAAAATATATTTACATCCGTTCCTTCAAATATGACAGCCAGTTGGAAGTATGGGTCAGGAATGATATTAAAGAACCATTCCGTTTATTCAAAACTTATAAGATCTGTGCTTTGGCCGGAACATTAGGGCCTAAGAGGATGGAAGGCGATTACCAGGTGCCTGAAGGTTTTTATTACATCAATGAGTTTAATCCCAGGAGCACATATTATTTATCATTGGGACTGAATTACCCCAATGCATCTGATAAGATCCTCAGTGATTCATTGATGCCGGGCAGCGATATCTATATTCACGGCAGTTGTGTTACGGTGGGCTGCATACCTATGACCGACAAACAAATTGATGAGATCTATATCCTGGCGGCACATGCCAAAGACCTGGGACAGGATTTTATTCCTGTGCATATATTCCCGGTAAAGTATGATGTTCCTAAGAGCGTGGATTACCTGAATAACCTGGCAAAAGATGATCCTTCCCTGAAAAAATTTGCAAGGCAACTGGAAGGCGCTTTTGATTATTTTGAAAAATACAAACAGTTGCCGGTGATCCTCATTGATGACAATGGTGATTATGTGGTGAACAACGCTCCGGCCATGAAGTCTGTTTTGATAAAAGAAGCGCCTGTCAAGATCAAAACCCCTCCGCAACACCGTATCAGAAAGGTGGAAGATGTGGCCAATTCAGTTTTGCAGTGGCCTCAGTTTCCCGGTGGCGCTGATGCTTTTTCTCATTATCTCGATACGTTGGGAAAAGGAATGGTTGATTTTTTACCGAGAGGCATGAGTAAAGCTTATGTGCTGGTGGAGTTCATTGTGGACAAAGACGGAGTGCCGGTGAATTTTCAGGTGGTACGCGGAATGAAAGATGAAGATTTTAATGAAGAACTGATCACCCGCATGGAAAAAATGCCCAATTGGGAGCCTGCCATACTGAATAACAAACCTGTGGCAAAGAAGATGATGCAGACCGTCACAGTGGAAGCACGCTGATCAACTTTCACTCATCAACACCTGCACCGTTACCGGTGTTTGTTGGCGCAATAAAATATTTTTACCCTCAGTAAGTTTTTCAAACAGTTTATCATTGTAATGGCGGATGGTCAAAAGGGATAATCCTTTCATAGCCTGTACATCAAAAAAGACTGAAGCTTCATTCACCAGGGATTCAATTTTATCAGGACGGTCGTCCAGCACAGCCGTAAAACTGATGGCCGCATTCTGGGTAAGATTGGGCCTTATCTTCAACTGCTCAAAGATCCGGTATAACGTGATCAGGTTGTGTTCCCCGATGAATGAAAAATCTTTTGTGCTGAACTGCAACATCAGTTGTTTTTCCTTCAAAACAATGATCGCCGGCAATGTATTCAACGAACGGTTGTGGATGACCGTTCCCGGTAATTCCGGTTTCAGAAAACATTTTACATGCAGCGGAATATTTTTGTTCTGAAGAGGTTTGATGGTCTTGGGATGAATAACCTGCGCACCATAGTATGCCATTTCGATTACTTCATTATAGTTCAGTTCTGAGATCGGCCTGGCATTGGGAAATTGTTTGGGATCGGCATTCATCACTGCTTCCACGTCTTTCCAGATGAAAACCTGTTCAGCATCCAGCATGTTGGCAAATACGGCTGCGGTATAATCACTTCCTTCTCTTCCCAATGTAGTGCTTTCCTTCTCTTTTGTTGCGCCGATGAATCCCTGTGTGAGAACGATATCTGAGTTTTGAAATAAAGGAACAATATTCTCCCTCACTCTTGATTGAGAAGTGTTCCAGTCAATATTGGCATCCCGGAAATTATTGTCTGTCAAAAAAAATTCTCTCACATCCAGCCAATGACTGGGGATGCCTGCCTCCTGCAGAAAAGCGCTGATGATGGAAGTTGAGAGAAGCTCCCCGATGCAAACGATCTGATCGTAATAGTGATCGAAGCTGCGCACCGCCTTTTCATTTATGAGCGATTCTGCTTTTGCAAACAATTCGATAAGTTTTGCTTCACAGGAAATATAATTTGCGGATAAAAGTTTCTTTGCCACACCTGCATGCTGATGTTTTATTTGTTGCAGTAGCTGAAAAGCCAGATCCCTGTTTCCGTTATAAAATGCTTCTACAACTTTCTCCAATGCATTGGTGGCTTTGCCCATTGCAGAAATCACCACCATGATCTTTTCCCCGGGAAACTCTTTTAAAATGGAGGCAAGATTTTGAATTCGTTCAATACTATTAACGGAGGCTCCGCCGAATTTGAAAACTTTCATTCATAAGGAGATTTTAATGATCAAATGAAAGTGGTAAAGGTAAGCAAGGATGATGTGTTTATCCGGTAAGAATATTTTACCGGGAAAAAATATTAAAAATCTCCTCTCATATCTTTGACTTGTTCAATACTTTTCAGGAACATTATACTCTATTTCATTGACATGAAATTTTGCGTAACTGTAATCACCTTCCTTTAGTTGGTATAATGCCTCAATGGCATAAGGGATCATCATTCCCTCTTTTTCTTTGTAATCGGAAACCTTTCCCACCCAGGTCTCCAATTCATTTTCATTCATGTACCGCTCTGTTTTGAATTCTGTGATTGCTCCGGAGTTATCGAAGGAAACCAGATAAGAGAGAGAAATATTATTATAGGTGAAATTGAGTTGAGCACTTGTACTGTCAACCGGCATCCAATGCAGGTTATCTCCGGGCAGCAGGTTGGTAGGGAACCATACGCTTTCTGCCAGCCAGCGGAGCAATTCTCCCTGATCATATTTTTCTCCCTGGCCGCCGGCTATCCTGAAAAGTGAGAATAAAGAAACGGTCAGCTTGCCCCTGTTGGAAAGATACATATCCTTTGCAGTGAACATAGCCGTTGAACCTTTCCAGATAAAGCCTGGAGTCTGTGTGGTGAAATATTGTTCTCCTTTTATATCCACCCAGTCTTTCGAAGGGCCGGTTTTGAATTGACCTCCATGTCTCAATCTTGCATAGCTGATGTAGGGGCTGCCTTCTTTCAGGGCAAAACGGAAATACCGTTGAACCGGGTCCGGTAAGTTTTGAATCTGTGTGTAGCTGAATTTTTTGCCGGAAACCTGTCCTGATTGTGAAAACAGGGTTTTCACCTCATGGCTGAATTGAACGGCATTGTATGTTCTTCCTGCAAAGAACAACACAATGACTGATCCAATAATGATGAGAATGATCAACATCGGCTTCTTTATCTTCATGGGTTTTCAAATCAACAATAAATGTATGCATTGTATCTGTTGATCAGGATGAGCCTCGTCAGTGTCATTTGTGAATTTGAAATGAGTTAAAGCTCCCTCACCCATATATTCCTGAAGCTGATCGGTGCGCTGTCATCGCCATGTGCCTGCAGCTTTATCGGCGATGCCCCATGTGCCGTGTACTTCGGTGTTCCGATGTACAGGGTAGGGCCCTTAAGCTCCACATTGTTTTGCACCAGCACTCCGTTTTGAAAGACGGTGACCCTTGCCGGGCTCTTCAGGCTTTTATCCTCATTGAAACGTGGTGCGGTCCATACGATATCGTAAGTCTGCCACTCGCCCGGCTTTTTACATGCATTCACCAGCGGCGGATATTGTTTATATACACTGGCTGCCTGGCCGTTCACGTATGTTTCATTGTTATAGCTGTCGAGTATCTGAATTTCATAACCTGCATCGCCCTGGCCTGTGGAAGCAAGGAATACGCCGCTGTTCCCTCTTGCCTGGCCGGTACCTGTAATGTTTTTTGGTATCCGGTATTCAAGATGCAACTGGTAATCCATGAAATTCCTTTTGGTGCGGATGTTTCCTTTTGTTTTGTCAACCGTCATGATGCCACCGGCAACTTTCCATCCGGCTTCCTTGGTGCTGTCTTTGACAGATTCCCACTGGTCCAGGTTTTTCCCGTCAAATAAAACAATGGCATCAGACGGAGCATCGGCAAAATACTTTCCGGGAGTCACGACTTTCGGAACCGGGCTCCACACTTCTGTTGCTTTCGGGTCACCCTGTGCAAAGATCTGTTGGGAAGATAACAGTACGGACAGGAAAAAGATTTTTTTCATGCAAGTGATTTTAAAATCTAAGAATATTGAAATGAGTAAATTTTTGTAAAGGTAAGTTCTTAAACTGTACTTCCGCCACCATTGCTTTGGGCGGGCCCTGCCTGCACCATTCCATCAGTTGCTCAAGTTGTTCTTTTTCTCCGGTGGCTAAGATGTAAACAGAACCATCATTCATGTTTTTCACTTCACCTGTTATGTTTAAACGCAACGCTGTTTCTTTCGTGCTTTGCCGGAAAAAAACACCCTGCACTTTCCCGCTGACTGTGATAGAAATGGTCTGTAACATTTTTTCAGGAAGGAATGAGGTTCACTATTTCTTCAAGGTATCGCTGATCTGTAGGATCGAATTGATCTGTTTCAGAACTGTCTGCATCCAGCACGGCAACCACTACATTGTTCCGGATCACCGGCACAACTATCTCGGACTTCGAAGTGCTGTTGCAGGCGATATGACCAGGGAATTTGTCAACGTCCGGAATGATCAGTGTTTCCTCTTTTTCCCAGCTGGTGCCGCAAACTCCTCTTCCTTTTTTGATGCGGGTGCAGGCTACCGGCCCCTGGAAAGGACCGAGCACCAGTTCATCTTTTTTTACAAGATAAAAACCCACCCACAGCCAGTT
>WBZO01003305.1_pt1 | contig 19086 bp, 20 predicted proteins | sample 5204261 | NCBI WGS metagenome assembly WBZO01 (sample SAMN12412400, study PRJNA552823) | activated sludge metagenome | isolation source: activated sludge from anammox sidestream of wastewater treatment plant... | place: USA: North Carolina | collected 2017-09
GAGTGTCTTCGGGGTGGCGCGCGAACTGTCGGCGATCTCCGGCGCGCCGCTGCGCGAACCGGTGTTCGAGCCGGCTCCGGTCGCGATCGACGACCGCCTGCCGGTGCGGGTGGCGGCGCCAGACCTGTGCGGCCGCTTCTCCGGGCGCGTGATTCGCGGCGTCGATCCGAAAGCGCCCACCCCGGCGTGGATGCGCCAGCGGCTCGAACGCGCCGGCCAGCGCAGCATCTCGGCGCTGGTCGACATCTCGAACTACGTGATGCTCGAACTCGGCCGGCCGTCGCACGTGTTCGATCTCGATCGCATCGCGGAAGGCCTGGAAGTGCGCTGGGCGCGCGAGGGCGAGCGGCTCGAACTCCTCAACGGCCAGACGGTGGAGCTCACTGCCGACGTGGGCGTGATCGCCGATGCGAACCAGGTTGAGAGCCTGGCCGGCATCATGGGCGGGGAGTCCACCGCGGTGTCGGACGACACCCGCAACGTCTATCTCGAAGCGGCCTTCTGGTGGCCCGAGGCGATCGCCGGGCGTTCGCGCCGCTACAACTTCGCGACCGACGCCGGGGCGCGCTTCGAACGCGGCGTCGACGCAGCCTCCACGGTCGATCATCTCGAATACCTCACCCGTCTCATCCTCGGAATCTGCGGCGGACAGGCAGGACCGGTCGACGACACGATCACCGCGCTGCCGGCGCGCGAACCGGTGAGCCTGCGCGTGGCGCGCGCGCGCAAGGTGATCGGCGTCGACATCCCCGAGGCCGCAATTGCTTCGATCTTCGAGCGGTTGCGGCTTGCGGCGCGGCACGAGGACGGCCGCTTCGTGGTCGATCCGCCGTCGTACCGCTTCGACCTGCAGATCGAGGAAGACCTGATCGAAGAGGTGGCCCGCATCTGGGGCTACGAGCAATTGCCGCTGCGCCCGCCGAAGAGCAGCGTCTCGATGCGACCGATGCCCGAGACCCGGCGCACGATCGGCGCGCTGAAGCGGCTGGTGGCCGCGCGCGATTACCAGGAGGCGATCCACTACAGCTTCGTGGCCGGCGCGCTCGACCGGCAACTCACCGGCCGCGAGCCGATCCGCCTGCTCAACCCGATTGCGGCGCAGATGGACGTGATGCGCACCACGCTCTGGGGCGGCCTGCTCGAGAGCTTGCGCTCGAACCTCAATCGCAAGGCATCGCGGGTGCGCCTGTTCGAGGTCGGCCGCGTCTTTTTCGCCGATGCCTCGGTCGCGGCCGGGCCGCAACAGGTGCACGGCGTCGCGCAACCGCGCCGGCTCGGGCTGCTGGCATTCGGCCCGCAACTCGACGAACAGTGGGGCGCGGCCGTGCGCAGGGTCGATTTCTTCGACGTCAAGGGCGACCTGGAGGCGATTGCCGGCGCGACGTTCGCGGTCGAACCGGCCGTGCACCCTGCGCTGCACCCCGGGCGCAGCGCCCGCGTGCTGCTCGGTGGGGTCGAGGCGGGGTGGCTCGGCGAACTCCATCCCGGGCTTGTCCAGGAACTCGAACTGCCGCAGCCCGCGATCGTCGCCGAACTCGATCTCGACCCATTACTGGAACGAATCGTTCCGATTTACCGTGAGGTATCGAAGTTCCCGCCGGTCGTCCGCGACCTGTCGATCGTCGTCGACAGCGGTCGGCCGGTGTCCCAGGTGTTCGCCGAGATCGCCGAGGCGGTGGCCGGCGAACCTGCCGCGCAGATCGTGAAAGACGTCAGACTGTTCGACGAATATCGCGGTAAGGGATTGGAAAATAAGGAAAAAAGCCTTGCCTTCCGGTTGTGGATGCAAGATACTCGTCGCACGCTGAGCGACGCCGAGGCGGCGGCTGCGGTCGATGCGATCGTCACCCGACTTGTGCGCACGATCCACGCCCGGCTGCGCTCCGGCTCCTGATTCCCGACGACGTCGGGCACGCGGATTCGATGCAAGTGGCGGATACGATGACCCAGTATGGTCCGGCGGCGCGCGATCCCCTGGTCGAGGTGCGCCGCGAGCCCGAGGCGGGCGTGGCACACGCCGTCGAGCGCCTTGCCGGGCCCGCACCGGTGACGGAGGCGCTCACGCTGACGAAAGCCGAGCTCGCCGAAATGCTGTTCGAGCGGGTCGGACTGAACAAGCGCGAAGCCAAAGACATGGTCGAGACCTTCTTCGACGAGATCCGCGACGCGCTCGAGCGCGGCGAGAGCGTCAAGCTCTCGGGTTTCGGCAACTTCCAGTTGCGCGACAAGCCGCAGCGACCGGGGCGCAACCCCAAGACCGGCGAAGAAATCCCGATTTCGGCCCGACGGGTGGTCACCTTTCACGCCAGTCAGAAGCTGAAGTCGCAGATCGAGGAGGCGGGCCACTGACGCTTGCCGGATGCGCGTCCAGGTCCCGAACTCCAGCACGGTCGAGCATGCAGAACAAGTCCGAACAGAAGGCGCCGCTGCCGCCGATTCCGGCCAAGCGCTATTTCACCATCGGCGAGGTGAGCGAGCTGTGCGGCGTCAAGCCGCACGTGCTGCGATATTGGGAGCAGGAGTTCACGCAACTGCGCCCGATGAAACGCCGCGGCAACCGCCGCTACTACCAGCACCACGAGGTACTGCTGGTGCGGCGCATTCGCGACCTGCTCTACGAGCAGGGCTTCACCATCAGCGGCGCACGCAACCGCCTCGGCGAGAACGCGCAGAACGGCAAGCAGCGCGATACGGCTGCGTCGGGCGCGGCGGGCGCAGCCGAAAGCGCGCAGCCGCTCGCCGGCAACGTCGACCTCGGTGCGATCCGTGAGGAGCTCACGCGCGCGCTCGACCTGTTGCGCTGAGCGCTGCGTCCGCCTTCCTCTCGTCCTTTGCTGGTCGCGGCGCCGACTGGCGGATCGCCGGCAGCAGGTTGCGCCGCAGGATCGCCGACGCGGTCAATACCCCGGCCATCAGTGCGCCGCCGACGCCGCACGAGACGATGTCCTGGCCCGTGAGGTACAGGCCGCGGATCGGCGTCGCCGGTCGCAGGAAGCGCTGCCGGAAGCGCTCCGGCGAGTGCGCAATGCCGTAGATCTCTCCCTGCGCGTAGTTGCAGAAGTGTCGCGTCGTGAGCGGCGTCGACAGCTCGTAGCGATCCACCTTCCCGCGCAGCTGCGGCAACTGCTCGTAGAGCCTCTCCAGCATCTGCTGCGCGAGTTCGTTCTTGAACGCCTCGTACTCTTCGCCCCGATCCTTCCAGTGCGTGTCCTGCCAGCGTTCGAACCAGGCGTAAGGCGCAAGCGCGACGACATCGACCGTCGCGCGGCCCGGGTGGCGCCGCTCGAAGTCGGGATCTTTCGCGGAGGGGAAGGAAATGAAGACCGGCACACGCGCAGCGTCGGGCTCGCCGCCGGCTGCGGCGAAGCCGCGATCGTGGTCCTCGTCCCGGTAGACCCAGATGTTGTGCCTCGGAAGGCGCAACGCCCGTGCGCTCTCGCGAAAGCCGACGTACAGGCACAGGTGCGCGACCGAGGGACGCACCGCAGCCAGTGCCTGCCCGAGCCGGTGGCGGCGAGCGACGTCGTGGGGCAGCAGACGGCCGAAGGTATTGATCACACCGGCGTCGCTGATCACGACCGGCGCACGGATCACGGCCCCGTCCCGCGCCATTCGCACGCCGACCGCGGCGTCGCCTTCGACGACGATCCCGGCGACTTCCGCGTTGATCAGCAGGCGTCCTGCGGCTGCCTTGATCACCGGAGCGATCGCGTCCACGAACACGCCCGAGCCGCCGACCGGGTAGTAGCCGCCGTCGAGGTAGTGGTTCGCGACCATCGCGTGCACCAGGAAGCTCGAGCGGGAGGGCGGCAGGCCGAAGTCGCCGAACTGGCCGGTGAGCACCGCGATCAGGCGCTGGTTGCGCGTGAGGCCTTCAAGCACCTCGCGCGTGGTCCGGGTCGCCCAGCCCAGCGTCTTGCGTCCGAGCAGCGGAGCGGCCAACGCGCCGATCGCTCCCGGCAGCACCTTCGCGGCCATGAAGCCGTTGAGCCCCGAGAGTGCCTCGCGCAGCGTTGCGAGGTACGCGTCGATCGCCGCTTCCTCGCCGGGGAAGTGCGCCTTCATCGCGGCGCGGAAGTTCTCGCGTCCCTTCGGGAAGTCGTAGCGGTCGCCGCCGATGACGACGCGGTCGTAGACCTCGCCCATGTCGGCCCATTCGATCGCGCCGTCGCCGATCACGTCGAAGACCGCGCGCAGCATCGATCCCGGCCGCAGGTTGCCGAGGTAGTGCACGCCGACGTCCCACTCGTAGCCGGGCCGCCGGAACACGTGGGTGAAGCCGCCCGGCGTGTAGTGACGTTCGAGCACGAGCACTTTCCTGCCGCCGAACCTCGCGAGCAGCGCGGCCGTCGCGAGGCCGCCGATCCCCGAACCGATCACGATCGCATCGAAGGCGTCGGCGACCGGGTGGTATCTGTAGGGTTTGAAATCCGAGGGAGTACTTCGCCTGGTCACCATGCAAGGGCTCCTGCGTCGCGGCTCGCGCAGCTGCGCCGCCGCCCTGCAGTGTGGCATGCGCGGAATGGCTGCTGATATAATCCGACGCTTCGGGGCGTAGCGCAGCCTGGTAGCGCACTTGCATGGGGTGCAAGGGGTCGCGAGTTCGAATCCCGCCGTCCCGACCAATGAAATCAACGGGTTAGCCGCAACAGCAGCTAACCCGTTTCTCTTTTCTCAGGCTACGGGGTAAACGGTGGGGTAAACGAGGGAAGGTCGCCGGCCGCGCGCAGGTGGAATGATCCCGCGCCGCCGGCTCTCGGGGTTGTCGCCCACTCGCCGAGTAACAGCAGCCGTTCGGACGGGATCAAGGAACCGTCCACGGTGGCCGGCCGTTTTCAGACGAACCCAAGCACCTGGTCGATGCTGTCGATCCGCAATGCCTGCTCGGCAGCACTGAGCCGGCCGATCGCCATGATCGTGGCGACGATGCCGTCGATGCGCCCCGACGACTTCGACTTGTCGGGCTTTACGTTGCCGGCCGCGTCCTGCGTCGCCGACACGTTCGCCGCCATCCATCGCAGCACCGCGTTCCCGCCGTGCGCGAACTCTTTCGCCAGCAAGCGCCGCTCCAGCTCTTTCATGGGTCCGCTCATGCTGGCCATCCCCTGACCGAAGCCGACCATCTCGAAGCCGTCGCCGGTCAGTTGCGTGCTGATCTGCGTCGCGTTCCAGCGATCGACGGCGATTTCGCGGATGCGGTACTGCTCGGCCAGCTCGTTGATGCGCTTGCGGATCACGTCATAGTCGATCACGTCGCCCTCGGTGGCCTCGATCAGGCCCGCGCGTACCCAGGCGTCATACGGAACCCGATCGCGCTCCGAGCGCCGCTTGATGCCTTCGGCCGGCACCCAGAAGAATGGCCTGACGTACAGCCGGCCTTCCACCTCGAAGACCAGCGACAGCGCCGCGATGTCGGTCGTCGATGCCAGGTCCAGTCCGGCGAAGCACTCGCGGCCGTCCAGGTCCGGCAGCTCGCCCACGCACGCGTCCCAGGTGTCCAGACTGATCCAGCGCGATTCCTGCTCCGTCCACTGGTTCAGGTACAGCCGCCGGAAGGTGTTCTCGAAGCTCGGCAAGTGCTGCGCCTTCACGCACTCGTCAGCGAGGAATTCTTCCTTCACGCTCACGCCCAGGCCCGGATGCGCCTTCCTCCAGGTGGCCGGCTCTTTCCAGTCGTCGTCTTCGCCCACCTCGAAGATCACCGGCAGGAAGTGCGGGTCGTCGATCACGCCGTCGCGCACCTTGCAAGCGTGGTCGTACAGCTCGAAGCACAGCGAATGCCGGTCGTAGCCGGCCGTCGTGATCGCCACCGTGAGCGGTTGCCGGCGAGCGCCGACACTGGTCGTCAGCACGTCCCACAGCTCGCGGTTCGGCTGCGCATGAACCTCGTCGAAGATGATCCCGTGTGCCGACAGTCCGTGCTTCGTGTACGCGTCCGACGACAGCACCTTGTAGCTGCTCGCCGTCTGGTTGACGACGATCGCCCGCTTGAACGCCTCGGCGCGCTTGGCCAGCATCGGCGACGCCGCGACCATCTGCTTGGCCATCTCGAAGACGATGCCGGCCTGCTCGCGGTCCGCAGCGGCCGAGTAGATTTCCGCTCCCGGCTCGCCATCGGCAAAGAGCAGGTACAGGCCGATCCCGGCCGCAAGCGTGCTCTTGCCGGCCTTCCTCGGGATCATGATGAACGCGGTCCGGTAGCGCCTGGTTCCGTCCGGCCGCTTCCATCCGAACAGCGGCCGGATGATCCGGTCGGCCTGCCAGTCGGAGAGCGCCAGCGGCTGCCCGGCCCACTCGCCTTTGGTATGCGTCAGGCAGTCGGCGAAGAACGACACCGCGCGCTCGGCGGCGGCCTCGTCGTACCAGTAGCCCTGGGGCGCCCCAGAATCGCCGCCACGGCGTTTCTTGCGCTCACGCGGCGCCGAAGTACTTCGATTCCTTTTCATCGCCTGCCGGCTTGTCTGCGACGATCCGCGAGCGCGCCGAAGGCGTCATGCCCATCTCGCCCAGCATCTGCCGAAGCTGGCCAATCAGCCCAACGTTGATCTTGCCGGCCCGCACCGCCGCGAGATGGGCGGCGTAGCCTTCGCAGAACAGCGTGAGCAGCTCGCGGTCCGACTGCTTGAGCACGCCGCACCTGGCCAGCATCGGCGCGATGCGGTTCCACTGCGGCACCGCCTCAGCCGACAGCTCGGGTGGCGGGGTCAGGTCGAGCGCACCAGGGTCCGGCTCGCGGTCGTTCAAGGGTCGCTTGCCGGGGTTGCCGGCCAGCAGCTTGAGCGCGGTCGGCTTGCTCGGACGGCCGGTCATCATGTTACTGACCTGCCGGTAAGTTTCGCGGGCGCGTCCGCGAGGCTAGGCGCGCGGTCTAGCGCCGCCGGTTGCTGGCGATTTTTGTTCCATGCGTGCTTGGGGTCGAGCGGCGTCCCGTTCACGTCGCAGCCGAAGACCGCAGCGCTGCCGCTGCGCTCGCGCATCGTCTTCGTGCTGTGGCACGAGTGACAGAGCGATTGCAGGTTACTGCGCAGGTTGTTCGCCGGGTTGCCATCGGCGTGGTCAACGTCGGTGGCGATCGTCACCCGGCCAAGCTCGAAGCAGTGCGCACAAAGCGGACGCTCGGCGAGCACCAGTGCGCGCAGCCGCTGCCACTTCGCCGTATTTAGCGCGATCGTCCTGCGCGGGTCCGCGTCGCGGCCGGTCGGCTTCGCTCGCTTCGGCAGATGAAGCGTCGGCCTGTGGGTCTTGATCGCGTTCGGCATCAGGCGGCCTGCCGAGCAGGAAGGTTTTCGAGCCGGCGCACTTCATCCACTCCGAGCCATCCATCGGCAATGCCTCGCTCGTAGAACTGCGCGCGGTTCAGGCTGTCGCCGCGCAGCAGCCCTTCGACGCTGTGCTCTGCGAAGTAGGTCCGCCGGCCGGCGTCGGTCAGCAGTTGACGGCTGATCGCCTGTTCCCACATGGCCAGGTGCCGGCGCAGGGTCAGCGTCACGAACTGGCGCGCCATCTCGACGCTGTTGCTGTAGTTGCCGTGCCTCAGGTCGCCGATCACGGTCGGCGGAACGCGGAACAGGCGCGCGACTTCCTCGACGCTGAACTGCCGCGCCGCGATCCATTCGGCGTCTTCGAGCGTCATGCTCACCGGCTTGAACTCGACGCCCGCGCCGAGCACCGCCGTCTTGCCGGCGTTCGACGGGTCGGCGTAGCGCTGCGTCCATGTTTCCCGCAGTCGCTGTAGCTGCTCGTCCGTCAGGTGGCCGGCCGACTGAAGGATGCCGGATAGCTTCGTCCCGTTGCGGAACGTGCTGACGCCGTGGTCGCGTTCGGACAGCGCCAGCTCCAGTACTTCGCGCGCGGCCTGGATCGGCGAGATGCCGACCTTGCCGTCTTCCGATCGGTGCCGCAGGTGGAAGACTTCTTCCTGAACCAGTCGGCGCACGCGACCCTTGCCGTCGATCACGTCATAGCCGAGCCGACCAGTGTCGTGCTCGATCACGGTTACACGATCGTTGTGGAGCGGCACCAGCTCGCGCGCCTGACCATCCCATCCGAAGCGAATCTCGGCGAAGGCGTTCCCGCGCAACAGCACCGCCGCCTGCATCTGCTCGCGGAACTCCAGCGCCGATTGCTGCGCGTTCGGCGCATCGTGAAGAACCCGGTACAGCGGATGATCGGTGGCGCGCTCGCGGTCGTCATACGGTGCGCGCCGGTAGAGCACCAGCGGCAAGGATGCGATCGTCTCGGAGATTGCCGCCACGCACGCGTACACGGCCGAGATGGACTCGGCGCGCTTCGGCGTGACTGCGCCGCCGCTGCGGGTCGCCAGGAAGTCGCTCCAGTAGCGGTCGAACCCGCCTTCCTTGAGCGAGCGCCGCTCGAACAGTCGGCGGAAGATGTTCATCGGCAGGTATCCAGCCACAGCACGCGCGGGTCGGCCTCTTCCCAGAAAGACTTGCGGTTGCGCACGTTCACCTCGGTCTGCTGGTAGGCCGGCCACGATTGGACGACGGAGATTTCGTGAAGCTCCACGCTGCGAAGCTCCCGAAGGTCGCCAGTCCAGTGATCGTCCGTCGCCACGAACCCGAACGACATGCCGCCCAGGTCGCCGCGTTCGGCCAGTGCCAGCAAGTCAGCAGCGGCCCGTGTGTCAGGTAGAGCCAGATCGAAGGCAAGTCCATCGGCGTCTTCCTTGAGCGTCAACGTGCCCGAGCGCGTGCGCCCGAGCAGGGATCGCGGGTCGTGATCGACCAGCGCGAGGATGTCGCGCTCGCCGGCCAGCGACTGCGCGAAGGCTCCCGCCCGAATCACCTCGCGGAATCCGCCGATCCGCGCCTCAACGCCGAAGCGTGCGGCGTAGCCGACAAGGTGCCGGCCCTTCGCCGATACCGCGCCTGCCGCGCCGCGTCGCTCGATGGTCATCAGATCGTGATGTCGTCGGCGACTACGAAGGCGTCGGCGTGCCGGACAGCGACATCGACGGTGCTCATCGCGCGCACCTGGACGCTGCCCTTGCTGAAGGCGGTCGTCTCGTAGGGGTTGGCGAGGATGTCGATTTCGCTCCAGATGCCGAGCAGCACTTGCGACCAGTCGCCCGCGATCAGCCGGCCGGTGTTCGGCGCGCCAGTCTTCTCGGGAACCTGATTGCTGAAGTAGGCCGGCAGGTCGCCGATGCGGCCGTTCTCGTAGATGTACCCGGCGATGCCGGTGGCCTTGAGCGTGCCGGCGACCTTCGCCTTGACCTTCATGCTGGCAACGATGTTCGCGGCCGGCGCGTTCACGATGTCCAGTTTCTGGAGCAGCGCCAGCACGTTGGCCCACGAGAGCGTTGCGAGGCTCGAAGTCTGCGGCGTCGAACTGAGCACGCCATCGGGTTCGTTCGCGCCGCCGCCGAGGATCGTCGCACTGTCGATCGCCTGCGCCAGAATCGCGGCCAGGTCGTCACGGACCAGTTGTTCGATGTCCGGCGACGATTGCTGGATCAGTTGCCGCGACAGCTCGGTCAGGCCGCCCGCGTGCTTCGGCGCGAGCGTCACGGAATCGAACGCCATGTCCGAAGGCGTCAGCGCCGCATTCTCGGCGACCCATCCGGCCGTCAGGCTCGTTTGGTGCTTCGGGATGCTCAGGTTGCCGCTCAGGCCCGCGAGCACTCGCACGCCCAGCCGGCGCGTGAGCAGCGCATTGCGCAGCGGTCCGATGTACTGGTCCGGCCGGTGGTCGGTCGGAACGACTTCCGGTGCGCCGCTCGTCGTGCTGACCCGCTGCTCGATCGCGGCCATCGGCACGAAGACGCCTTGCGCCTTGCGGCCGGTGCGGCGTTCGGCTTCGCTGTGGTACTCGCGCGCCGCGCCGTCGAGCGATCGGCCTTCCATCTGCGCGCGGATCACGTCCACGACGCTGACCCGGCTTTGCAGGTCGCTGAAGGATCGGTCGCCGCCGCCGGCCGGCGTGCCCATCATCCTGCGCTCGGCTTCCACGAGGAACGAGGCTCGCGCTTCGTCGGCCTCGCACTTCTCGATCGACGCCTTGAGCGCGTCGAACTTCGTCTGTTCGTCGGCCGTCAGCGAGCGTTTCTCGCCTTCGGCTTTGGCGAGAAGGCCACGCATCTCGGCGACGTGGCCGGCGCGCTGCTCGCGGATAGCTTGAAGATTCATCGTGTCGTTCCCCAGGGATAACGGTTCCCGGATAGCACAGGGAAACGCACTCGGGAACGGGTCGATGATCGAAAGATCGTCGGCGAACTGGCGCGGACGAACAGTGCGTCCGATGGCTCGCTGTGGCGCAACGAAAAGCCGTCCGATGCCGGCCTTCTCGGCGAGTATTTTGTTGACGCGAGCGGCGTCCTCGACGGGGTGTCGCCCGTGGGCCACACCCCGGTTCGTGCGCTCCGCGCGCGCGAGGGTCAAGCTCTGTCACGCGTGCTCACGCGTCACAGCCGCGTCAGTGCGTCGCCCGATCCTCGAAGACTACTGCCGACGCAGTGTGGAATTCGCCCGCGCGATCGACCAGCAGGATGGCAATCTGCGGCTCCCGGCCAGGCCCGCCCGCGATGAACCGCAGTCCCGGCCGGCACCCCTGCTCGTCGAGCACGATGCGCAGGTTCTCGCGCTGCTCAGTGTTCAGTTGCGCAGCCCAGGCAGCCCAGACGCGACCGATCGCGTCGGCTGCGTCGCACAGTGCTTGTTGAACGTCGTGCGTGTCGCTCATGTCGTTCTCCGATGCGCCCGCCGGGTCTTCCATGTTGGCGAGCCGTTGAAAAGAAAGTGCGCACAGATGGTTATCTAGATAGGTGTCCCGTGGCGGAACGATCGGACCCCCAAAAACAGGGGGGTTTGTTCCGTGGCGGAACAAAGTGCCTGTTTTTCACGCGGCGAGCGCCGAACTTCGTTCCGTGGCGGAACGTTTGGGAGGGACTTCGTTCCGTGGCGGGACTACCCTTTTCGTTTTTCGCGCCCGCCGCCAGCGTGCCGGCTCGGCCTCCGACGGCTCCCCGGCAAGCGTTCCGTCCCCGGTCCAGTCCGTCAGTGCGTAGCTGCCCGGACCCACGTCGATCTTGTTTGGATCGCAGTCGAGCGGGTACAGCGTCACGGCGAACAGACTGCAATCGAGCCGGGAGCCCTGCCGGGTCTTCACAAGCAAACCGCAGTCGATCAGCTCGCCGACCGCTGCGACCAGCGTCGCGCTGCTCGGCCAGCCGCGCGCCCGCAGCAGCTTCGGTGCCAGGCTGATGTCTCCGTTCCGGCTCGCGTTCGGCCCAAGCATCGACAACACGTCGATCAGCAGCTTCGCGCCGTGCGGCGACAGCTCGGCAGCGGCGCGGCTGCGCAGGAAGGCCAGCGACAACGGAAGCCACGCACCGGAGACCGCGACACCGTGCTTCTTTCGATTGCGGCCCATTCATCGTGCCCCCCGGCGATTCCAGGCGGCGACGGCCAGCTCTTCGGACGGCTGCTCCTTCGTCGTGGCCCCGCAATTGAAGTTGTCGCAGCGCACGCGCGAGTGAAACGGTTTCCCGTATACGGACCGCAGCGCCGCCGGCCCGCCGCAGTGCGGACACGGCTTCAGGTCGCGCCGTGGCGCGTTGGAAGGGTTCGGCATGGCTTTACCCCTTCAGCGCGTCTTGCGCGGCCTGTAGCGCCTCTATGACGGCTGCAATGGCATCCGGCCGCAGCGTGATCCCCGACTTGCCGGGTCGGATCACGCCGTCGCGGTCGATGTACCAGACGCGAACGTCGCAGTACTCGCGGCCCTTGAACTCGCTGATGGCCACGCGAAGACATTCCTTCGGACCGCGCGGCAGCTCTAGCAGGATGTCGGGTTCACGCATGGCGACCTCCGGCGTAGCTGTAGCGCTTCACCCGAGCCGACTTGCCAAACCGAGTCGGGACTTCCTCCCAGCGATCGAGGATGTTGTAACCCTCGGACCGCAGCGCCGCGACCGTCGAGTGCAAGCAGTGATCGCCGATCCGCTCGGCCTCGAAGCGGTTCAGGCTGCGGATGCGCAGCTCGGCCAGGATGCGAGCGATCTTGGTATCATGGCCGTGCTGTGTAGTTTCCTGAGCCGTCGCGCGATGCCAGTCGCCGACGGCTTCTTTCATGGTGCGGTCGTTCATGGCGCACCTCACAGCACCACGAAGCCACCGTCATGCGGCGTGCTCTCGCGCTCGCACTGTTCGAGCCAGCGAACCCCGGTTTCGTGGCGGATCAGCGTCTTGCGACCGATCTTTACGATCGGCAGCCGACCTTCCTTGATTTCCTGGTAGACCTTCGTCTTGCCAGTGTTGAACTCCTCGCAGAACTGCGGGATGGTGTAGACGGTTCGTTGCATTGCGGTTCACCTCTTTCCGTAGTGCGCCGCCCTCGGCGCGTACGGTCAGAATCGGTGAACCGAATGCCGATGTATTCCCGCGAAGTTTTGGAATTTCGCGGGATTTACCGCTTGCCGCCGGCCTTCTTCTTGTGCTCCGCAGCCGATGGAAGACCCCGATCGACTGCGCTGTAGTACAGCTCTTCGGCCTGCGACGCGCCGATGCCGAATTCCTCGCCGACCACCTCGAACAGCCCCTTGTCGATCGGCGTGCTCGGGTCGCGCTTTACCCGATCCAGTACCGCGAGCCCAACAGCAAAGCGCAACTCGCGGCGTTTTCGCAGCGCGTTGATGTGTGACCCCTTCGGGAACGGTTGCCCGAATGCCTCGTCCCAGCTCTTGACGCGGCAATTCAGTACCTGGTCATAGCTGCGGATGTACGCGCTTGCGACCCATTCCGGCATCGGCAAACCGCAGCGCGCACACTCTCTGACCGCTGCCAGCAGCGCGACCCGATCCCCTGACGCGAACTTCGCTCGTTCCTCTTCCAGAAACAGCCGGCCGAACAGTTGCGAAACCGGCAGCGTCGGGTCGCCGCGCTGGCGCGTCGGGTCTGCATGCAGGATCGCCGCTTCCTCGGCCGCAGCGGCTTCGTACGCGGCCCGGAACTCTTCGGGGTTCATGCCGCACCCCGCGCCGGCAGAATCACCACGTTGTCGGCAAGGATCGCGTCGATTCGGTCGCCGAGCAGTCGCCAAGCTTCGCGCTTCTCTTCGGCGTAATCGTGATGGAGATAGTGCCGGCGCACTCGACTCCCCTTCATGACGTGGTTCTGGCAGCGGTCGATAACCTCAGGCGAGATGCGAAGCGCCTGCATCCATGTAGCTGCGGTCCTGCGCATATCGTGCGGTACCCAATCGCCGTTTGCGCCGCCCGCGAGTACCAAGGTGTTGTTGTGCTGTCGGTTCTTCAGCGGCTTTCGATTCTTGAATCGCTCCTGCCGGTCGCCGATCTGCTTGCTGACACTTTTTACGCAGACGTGGCCTTTTCCATCGCGCGCCGGGAAGCACCACTTCGATTTCTTCGTCATGGCATGAAGCGCGCGGAACTGGCGCAGCGCGAAGTCGGAGAGAAAGACCAGATGATCCTGCTTCTTGCCGCGCGCGCCCTTGACGTTCTCCTTCGGAATGAACCACTCGCCGCGATCGAGGTTGACGTGTCGCCATTCGGACATCAGCAGTTCGCCAATCCGGCAGGCAGTCGATAGGCTGATCCAGAGCGCAAGCTGCGTTTCCGTGCGCAACGGCCTGATGGCGTCGTACTTGTTCTTTGCAGCGGCGTATGCGGCTTCCATGCGCGTGAAGATGTCGCGCAGCTCGCGGACCTCGGCGTCCGACAAGACCCGCTCGCGCTCGCCGGATAGGTCAAATTCGGGCGACACGATCTTCTCGATTTCGACCAGCAAGGCGGGGTTGCCCTGGGGCATCAGCCCGCGCCACGGTTGCCGGCGTTCGGCCCATCCGAACATCTGCGTAATGTCGTTGCGCGCGCGCACAGCCGTTCGATTGACGCCGCGCGCGACGATGGCACGAAGCACCCCGCGCAGATCGTGTTCAGTGACTTCCCGGACGGGCTTCGCGCCGAGCGCCGGCAGCACGTCCTTGGCGAACAGGCGGCGTATCTCAGCGTTGCCATCCTTGCGCGCTACGCCGTCGGTCACCCAAGCGTCGAACATGTCCTGAACCGTGAGGTTCTCGGCGCGCTCGCGCTCGGCCTGTGCGATGACGGCCTCGACCTTCGCCTGATTCTCGATCCGCTCGGCCTTCTTCTGATCGTTCGGGTTCACGCCCGCGCCGATCTGTTTCCGCGCATCATCTCGATTGGCGCGGATCGCTTCCATCGTCGCCTTGGGCCACGTCCCGCACTGATGCCATGCGATCTTGCCCAGCCACTTGAAGGCGTACTTCCACCTGATCGAGATGTCGCCATCGGCAGCGACGCGCACTTCGCCGCTTAGTCCGCCGCCGTCGCTCAGTGTGTCACCTGCCCATTCGGCAGTGATCGCACGCAGTTCGAGTGTGGTCCACTTCCTACCCCTTCCATTTTTCGGATAGCGCGTCATGTTTCCTCCGAGGGGTAAACCGAGGGGTAAACTAAAAACCGGCTCGCAGTGTATCCTGACGGAAGCTGACGGACAAGCGCGGAATCTAAGGCGTTGATTACAAAGAAAAACGAGTGCGGCTGACTCTCGTGTTACCGCAATGGGGTGCAAGGGGTCGCGAGTTCGAATCCCGCCGCCCCGACCAGTCGAATCGAAGGGTCGGCTCCCGCAAGGGGCCGACCCTTCGTACTTCGTGCGCCCCGCGGGGGCGTACTGCTGCGGGTTACGCAGGCTGCAGTCGGTGCGCCGGCGCGAGGAAATACACCGCGCCCGCCAGCAACAGCAGATACACGATGACCGACGACCAGCCCATCGCGTTCATCAGGCCGGACATCACGCCCCAAAGGCTGATCAGTGTGCCGAGGCCGAAGCCCGTGGCCGAGCCGACCAGCATGGCGCGAATCGCCCGGTCGTCGCGGACGTGCCGCCCGAGCCAGACGATGAGCGCCCAGCCGACCAGCGCCGAGCCGAAGAAGCGTATCTGCATCAGGTTGTGGGCTTCGGCCGGCTCGCCGTGCAGGGTCAGCATTACACCCGGGACGATCAGGAACAGCAGACCGTAGACGAGACCGACAATCGATGAGATCGACAGAAAGGTGCTGAGCTTCATGGGTTCTCCTTTGCGGAGTGAATGACATCGCCGGAGATGGCGGCGTCGAAGCCTGGAACCCTGAAATTCCGATCCTCTGCGATTTCGTCGGACTATAGGCCCACGTGGCGCACCGTGCAATGTCCGGCATCGCCCCGATGGCGAAAGGTGGCCACCGGTCCCGGCCCCGGCCCGCACCGGGTCGGCGCTGCCGCGTCGCGCATCGGAGACAGCGCGGCTGCCCATGGAGGCGAGCACACCGCGCTCTCGCCTCCGCCGGTCCGTGTGCCCCGGCCGCTCGTCGCATCACCGGTGAAACAGCATGCACGAGCAGCCTTCGCGACTCGCGCAATGCCGCGGCTTGATGCACAGTCGGGCTCTCTCCCTCCTTTCTGATGCCGGTCATGTCCCGCCTCGGGATCGTTTCGCTCGCCCTCTTGTTCGTCGTATCGGTTCTCCTGCTTGCCTCGATGCACACTGCGAATGCGTACGAGGAAAACCTGCCCGGTGGCGTCACGACCCTGCTCGGGGGGGCGGCGGCGCTGGCCGCCGGCTGGGAGTGGCGACGCCGCCGCGCGCGCAAGGCGCGAAGAATCGAGGGGCCTTCGGGCGGGCAGCCTGACGCGGCGCCCGACGCAGTGCTCCGGGAGACGTCGGGCGATGCGCCCGGACGAGATATCGCGACCGCGCCAGCGGGATCGAACGCCGCCCGGGCCAGGCGGGCGAAGGCACCGAAGCCCGCGGCCGCGCCCCCTGCCGAGGCTGCGCATCGCGTGACCGCGATTCACGCGACCTTCGACGCCTATCGGCGTGCGCTCGAAGGCGATGAGTTCACGCTGCATTACCAGCCCAGGGTGCGGCTGGCCGACGGCGAGGTGACGGGCTTCGAGGCACTGCTGCGGCGGATTCGCGACGAAGGATCGGAAGGTACCGCAGCGCTCGTGGAGCAGGCGGAGAAGTCGGCCTTCGGACCCAGGCTCGGCGAATGGATCCTGCGCACCGCCGCACGGCAAAGCCTCGCCTGGCGCCAGTCGGGTGTGAGCGTGCCGATCGCGGTCAACATCTCGCCCAGCCAGTTCTGTGACCCGGGTTTCCTGGGGGTGCTCGGCGACCTGATCGCCTCCGATCCGGCACTGCCTGAGCACCTCGAACTCGAACTGGCCGAGGCGGCGCTGACGCTGTACGGCGACGGCGCCACGCAGACGCTGCGCGAACTCGCCGCGATGGGCTTCGGCGTGCAGGTCGACCAGTTCGGCACTGCCGCGTCGAGCCTGCATCGACTCGGCCAGGGTCCGGTGCGCGCGTTGAAGATCGACCGCTCGCTGGTGCTGGCCGCCCCGGCCGACGCCGAGGCCGGCCGGATCGTGCGCGCTTCGGTGGCACTCGCCCAGGCGATGGAACTGAAGGTGATCGCGGTGGGCGTCGAGACCGCCGAGCAGTACCGGTTCCTGCAGAGCTGGGGATGCCACGAGGCGCAGGGGTATCTGTTCATGCCGCCGATGGCGCCGGCGAAGGCGCTGCAGGTCTGGCGCGGGCACGGACCGGGTTGACCGGGGCTGCGTCATAATGCCGGCCGCAGGCCGCGGCCGGACCAGGGAGACTCATGCGTGGCGGAGTGATCGAGGGACGACCCCGATGCCGAGGTTGCCGATGACCGGACGAGTGATCGTGTTCGCCCGCGTGCCGCGCGCCGGGGAGGTCAAGACGCGGCTGGCGCGCACGATCGGCGAGTCCGCCGCGCTCGCGCACTACCGCACCATGCTGCGCGACACGCTGGCGGTGGCGCGCGCGGCGCAGGTGCAATCGCCGCAACTCGAAGTCGAGTTGTGCATCGACGGCGAAGACCGCGACGGCGAGTGCGCGCGACTGGCCGCGATGCACGGCTTCGCGCTCGCCACCCAGGTCGGCGCCTCGCCGGGCGAGCGGATCGAAGCGGCGCTCGGGCGCGCGCTCGACGAGCAACGGGCGCCGGTGCTGGTCGGCAGTGACGTGGTCTCGCTGTCGACGCGCGACCTGCACGACGCGTTCGAGGCCTTGCGCGAGCGCGATGCGGTGTTCGGGCCCACGGAGGACGGCGGCTACGCGCTCGTCGGGCTCAGCCGCCACGTCGCGCGGCTGTTCGACGACATGCCCTGGGGCTGCGACACGCTGATGGCGGCCACGCGGCGGCGGCTGCAGGAGAACGGCGTGCGCTGGTCGCAGCTGCGCACGCTGTGGGACGTGGACGAGGAGTCGAACCTGCGGCGCTGGCTGGGCGGTTGACCGGGCCCCCGCCCAGGCCGCTCAGGCCGGCGAGCGCGTGACGCGCCGCGCGGGCGTTGCGAAGATCTGCTCGAGCGGGGCGGCGCGCCCGATCCAGTCGCCCTGGATGTGGTCGACGCCGATGTCGGTGAGCCGGTCGAGCGTGTCCTGGTTGTGCACGTGCTCGGCCACCGTGCGGATGTTCAGCCGCCGCGCCACGCGCACCGTGGACAGGACGATCTCCTCGTCGATCGGATTCGACACCAGGTTGCGGATGAACGAGCCGTCGATCTTCAGGTAGTCGAGCGGGAAGCGCTTCAGGTACTCGAACGTGGCCAGCCCGGTACCGAAGTCGTCGAGCGCGATGCCGAAGCCCTCGGCCTTCAGGTCGTCGACCAGCCGCGAGGCGGCAGCCGGGTTGCGGATCGCTTCGCTCTCGGTGATCTCGAAGACGATCTTCCCGGCCGGAATCGAGTACAGCGCGCGCTGCTCGCGGATGAAGCCCGCGATCGTGCCGTCGCTCATCGTGAGGCCCGACAGGTTGATCGAGCACTTCCAGGTGCGTGCCAGCGCTTCCGGGTGATCGGCGAGCCAGGAGAAGATCTGGCGGATCACGCCGCGGTCCATCGTCGGCGTCATCTGTGCCTGCACCGCGAGCGACAGGAACTCGGGCGGGCGGATCAGCCCGCCGTCGCGATCGAGCAGGCGGATCAGCACTTCGTAGGAGAGCATCCCGTCGGGCGCGTCGGGATCGATCATCGGCTGCGCGTGCAGCTCGAAACGCTTGTCGCGGATCGCCTCGCGGATGTGCTCGATCTTGCCCTGGTGGGCGCGCCGCGCGTCGATCATCGTCTGCGACAGCGGCTCGACGAACAGCTGCGGATCGCGCACGCTCGCCGCGATCGCCATCGCGTCGGACAGCGACATCAGGCAGTCTTCGCTGTTGATCAGCGCGTGCCGGTCCACCAGCAGGCCGCCCACGCACAGTTGCAGGCGCACGCTGCCGTGCTCGGTCTTGAACAACTGGCCATTGAGCTGTGAATAGAGCTCGCGTGCGACCGCGCGCACGTCGGCGACCGATTCGGCCTCGACCAGCAGCGCGAAGCGCCCCGCCGAGAGTCGCGCCGCCGCCTTGGCGCCGGGCTGGCGCATCAGCAGGGCCGCGACGTCCTGCTCGAGCTGCAGCGCCTGGATCGGCCCGCAGAGGTCGTTGAGCGTGTCGAAGTTCGACAGGTGCACGCCGACCAGCCCGTAGTCGGGCCGGGTGGGCAGGGCGAGGCGCTCGCCGATTTCGGCGATCAGTCCGCGGTCGTTGAGCAGTCCGGTCGACATGTCCTGGCGCGCCTGCTGGGCGACGCGCGCGAGCGCGAAACGGCGGTCGGTGGCCACTGCCTGCAGCATCTGCGCGACGATGACCGCGGAAAACACCAGCACCGAGGCCTCGAGTGCCCGGAAGAAGTCGTCGTGGACCGAGGCCACCTGGTGCGCGCGCGCGATCAGCAACGGAATCGCGGTGGCGGCAAGCGACAGCGCGGTGGCGCGCTCGCTCATCCGGATCGCGGTCCAGGCGACGATCGGGAAGTAGAGGAACGCAAGCGCGTAGGCGTAGCTCTGCTGGCCGAACATCGACACCATCACGCCGGTGCCGATCACCAGCAGCGTGAGGAAGAACGCCGGCGCATCGACCAGCGCCCGCTGCGACAGGCCGGGTTCGGCCTCGGCGAGCGAGTCGCCCATCCAGGCGAGCAGCGCCGGGGCGACCAGCAGGATGCCCAGCGCGTCGAGCAGCCACCA
>WBZO01003308.1_pt1 | contig 19064 bp, 18 predicted proteins | sample 5204261 | NCBI WGS metagenome assembly WBZO01 (sample SAMN12412400, study PRJNA552823) | activated sludge metagenome | isolation source: activated sludge from anammox sidestream of wastewater treatment plant... | place: USA: North Carolina | collected 2017-09
TCAAGGACATCGCGGAGATGACCCAGGTGGGAGAGAACACGGTCAAGAGCCGCATGCGCTACGCGCTCGAGCGGCTCCAAGAAAAGCTCCGTGACTACTCGGAGTACTCGAGGGCCCTGAAATGACAGGATCGAGGAGCTAGCCGTGGACTGCGAGAAGCTCGAGCGCGTGCTCATGGATCTGCTCTACGACGAGGTGGACGAGCTGACGGGCGCGGCGGCGCGCCGCCACCTCGAGCACTGTCAGCGCTGCAGCGCCATTCACGCTGGGCTCCGGGCGACACGCCAGGCGGTCAGCCTCCCACCGCTAGCGCCGCCGCCCGAGCTGCACACGAAGATCCTCGCCGCCGAGCGGCGGGTCCGTGAAGCGCTTCCCTTGCGACGCCGCCTCGGCCGCGGCGTCTCCATCGTGGCCAACTACGCCATGCGCCCACAGCTCGCGATGGCCGCGCTGCTCCTGCTCATGGTCGGCTCGGGGCTCGTCTTCTTGCGTGGGCGCCCGTCCACGCCAGAGGTCATCGCGCTGAAGGATGCGCCGCTCTCGCTCGAGGAGGAGCGGCCTCACGCCGCCGAGGTGGCGCCCTCGCCCCTGGAGCGCGCGGCGGCCCCGCGCGAGGAGCAGCGCGCCGACCACGCCGGCCCCTACGACGCCGCCATGGAAGCATTTCGTGCCGGTCGCTACGCCGAGGCCAGGCAGGGCTTCGCCGCCATCGCCGCCGAGGGTGGCGCGGACGCCGCCTCCGCCGCGCTCCTCGAGGCGCAGGCCGCGCGCAGCGGTGAGGGCTGCCTCGTCGCGGCGGCGCGCTTCGAGGCCGTCAGCGAGCGCTACGCGGGCACCAGCGTGGCCAAGGAGGCCGCGTGGCAGGCGGCCTCCTGCTACCGCTCGCTCGGCAAGGACGCCGAGGCGCGCCGCAACTACGGCTCGCTCGTGGGCGTCGCCGGCTACACGGAGCGCGCCCAGCAGGCGCTCGACGAGCTCGGCGCCGCCGACGCCGTCGCCGCTCGTCGCCCGGCCGCACCTCCGAAGGCCGCCCCCGCCACGGCCGCGAAGCCCAGCAAGCCCACCAGCGCCGCCGAGGCCCCCGCGGCGGCCGGCGCGCGCACCGGCCCGGCCAGCGCGCGCCCGACCACCACCGCTGGGGCCAAGCCGAGGCCCTGAGCGGCGCCGCCACGCGCCGCGTGGTCCCGCACGCGCCGCCAGCGACCTCGCACCTTAGTTGTCCGAGTGGACGTAGGCGAGCGTCTTGATGACCCGCACGAGCCGCTGACGGTCTTCGAGCGAGAGCGGCTCGAAGCGGATCCCCATCCCCGGGTTGACGTTCTCCGCGAAGGGCCGCAGCGGGTTGGTCCACTGCACCACGCCGCTGAGGCGAAACGCCTCACCGGAGTTGGGGGGCTCGAAGCTCAGCACCACCAGCGTCCCGATGGCGAGCGGCTGGGTGGTGCGCACGAAGATGCCCAGCTCGGTGACGTTGGTGATGGCGGCGTAGAGGAAGGTGTCTGCTGCCGTGCAGTCCACCGCCCAGCTGACGGGCACGCGGACGGAGCCTCTCCGCTCCCTGGCGCTGGGTCCGCTGGAGTCCGGAGGATCTTCCGCCACGCTCCGGCCCCTAACCCCGAACGCTGGCGCTGTCACGCGCCCCAGCGTCACAGCACCTGCAGGTGCCCGCCCTCCAGACGGTCTTCATGCTGCGCTCCCCGCGTCACCGGGAGCCGTTTGTTACCGATGAAGAGCCCGAAGTACACGCTGTACTGCCCCGCGCCGAAGTTCGGCTCCAGCACGAAGCGGTGCACGTCTTGGATGTAGTCGCCCACGCGCCAGAGGTGCAAGGGATAGCGATCTTCCAAGGTCTTGTGGTCGCCGTTGTGCCGACGGGAGTAGCCATCGATGTGGATGAACGTCTCCCAGTTGCCGCTGATGGGCGCCTTGACGTGATAGTAGATCCTGAAATCATACGGCTTGCCCGGGAGCACTCCGGTGACTGGCGCTCCGTCGGGCGTGGTGACCGCCCAGCCCAGGCAGTCGAGCTGCTCCCCGAAGGCTCCGTCGAGCGGGTGCTGGGGCTGCGGGGCCGCGCTCAGCACCCAGGCGTCCAGGAAGTTTTCGCTCCGCTCCCCAGGGCGCAGCTCGTTCGAGGCGAGCAAGATCTCACTCGAGCGCGCGTCGAGGATGGGCAAGTTGCTCGGCGGCTGCCGGGAGGCTCGGTAGCTCGAGTTGAGCTGCGGCAGCTCCTTCGAGCGCACGACGAGCCAGCGCCGTCCCTCCGCGGCCCGCAGCCAATCGAAGGCCTCCGTCGCCGTCGTGAAGCTCCGGACGTCCTTGCCGGCGTAGTAGCGAACGGCGCTCTCACCGACGCCCAGGATGGCGAGCGGCTCGCCGGCCGCCGCGTGCCGACGGTAGGCGTCGAACACCTCCTTCGGCGAGATCTGCGCTGCGAGCGCTGGGTAATGCACCACGCTGAGCGCCACCCCGAACAGCGCCACCGGAGCGAGCGCGAGCTCCGCTCGCCACGGGCGCCGCGCGGCCACGGCGCGCAGCGCGTCGCGCGCCAGCCACGCCGCCCACGGCGCGGCGCAGGCCGCCGGGAGCATCAGCCAGGCCCAGCCGAGCGGGCCCTGCTGGAGGGTCGCCACCTGACGCAGCAGCGGCAGGACGGAGCCCTCGCCGGGGCGCTGCGCCAGCCAGGCCGCCGGCGCCCAGCCCACGAGGCGCGCCGCGACGAGCACCAGCGCCGCCGAGCACAGCATGAAAAAGAGCGAACCATCACGCACCCCTCGCAGCCAGCGCCACCACCCCACGTAGTCGGAGCGCTGGAAGCGCGGCAGCTCCCCGCCGACCGGCTCACGCTCGAGGAAGGCCGCGCCGAAGGCCGTGAAGCTGACGGCGCTGCCCACCACGAACCAGCGCAGCGAGCGCTGCTTGAAGCTCTCTGGGAAGGTCGCGCCCTCCACGGCGAAGGCGCTGAGCGTCTTGTCCGGAAACTCTTTGAAGTCGAACAGCATCAGCGCCGCCACCGCGAGCGTGCCCAAGACGAGCGCGGGGGACCCCGGCGCGCCACGGCGAAAATCCGCCAGCGTGAGCGCGACGGCGACCGCGAGCAGCGGCGTGGCGGAGAACGCGAGCTGCCCGACCGCGGGCGCGAGCAGGCCTTGCGCGAGCAACCCCAAGGTGGGGACGACGAGGGCCAGCAGTCGCAGCGGGAGTTGGCGCGCCGCGACCTCATCGGTGAGCCCGAAGGGCGGCGCGAGCAGTCTCCCGAGCATCAGCGGCAGCAGGGCGCTCCAAGGGAAGAGCGCGTGCCCCAGCTGCTGCGCCACCACGTCGAAGGTCGGCAGCTTGCCGCCCACGTGGACCACGGCGCCCACCGCGGGCTGGTACGTCTCCGGATCCGCGAGGCCACGCCCGAGCGCGATCATCCCCACGGCGACGGCGACCGCGCCGGCGGCCAGGGCACCGGCGCCGAGCCACGCGCGGGCGCGCGACGGCTCGGAGCTCCTCCCTCGGATGAGCAGCCAGCTCACGCCGACGCCGAGCAGCGGCACCGCGACGCCCAGCAGGGCGCCCCGGCAGTGATAGCCCGCCCAGAGCCCGAGCAGCCCGACACCCAGCGCCGCCACGCGCCCCGTGGTCGCCAGCCGCGCGTCGAAGACGGCGACGCCGAGCCCCGCGACGGCCACCGCGAGCGTCGCGGCGGTCACCCCGTCGCCCAGCATGGTGCGCGCCTGCACGAAATAGAGCGGACACGTGGCCAGCACGACCGCCGTGACGTACGCCGACCAGCGATCGGCGAGGCGCGCGACGAGCGCCCCCACGGCGACCACCCCAGCGACGCCCCAGAGCGCGAGCGGGAGCCGGCCCGCCCACTCGTGGAGCCCCAGCCACCGAAAGCCCAGCGCGATGCTGGTGAACGGCAGCTGCCCGCGGCCAAGCTCCCCGATCGTCGGGACGACCAGTTCCTCACCGCCGGTCGCCAGCTCCTTGGCGCCCAGCAGGCCCACCGCGATGCGGCGCCCCAGCTCCGCCGTGGTCAGCTCGTAAGGATCCCAGATGCCGCTGGCCGCGATGGGCCCCACGAGGCTCCCCACGACCAGGGCCGCGACGGCGAGCCGCCACGGCCAGGAGGGGCCACCCTCCTCCGAGGGCGACGTCGCGGGGGGAGCCGGCTCGGTCATCTCGCCGGCACCCTAATTCAGCTCCGCGCGTTCGGGAACCACCGGAGCCTGGCGCGCGCGGCGTCCCGGTCGAGCCACCGCAGCTCGACCCCGGCGCCGGAGCGCCGCCACGCGCGCCGCCGGGGCAGCCGCCGCCTCAGCGCGCTCCGAGCCGCCCTGGTCGGCCCCTCGGCTCCGGCCGCTCTGCCCCCCCCCCGATTCGCCGGAGCGGCGTTGCTGATCTATACGGGCGGCGCATGCGCTCTGGAACCGTCGCCCTCATCGGCCGCACCAACGTCGGCAAGTCGACGTTCCTCAACGCGGCCTTGGGTGAGCCGCTCGCCATCGTGTCGCCCAAACCCCAGACGACGCGCGACGCGCTGCTCGGCGTGGTGCATCGCCCGAACGCGCAGCTCGCCTTCCTCGACACGCCGGGCCTGCACCGACCGAAGACCGAGCTCGGGCGCCGCATGAACGCCGCGGCGCGCGAGGCGGCGCGCGCCGCGGACGTGCTCTTGCTGGTGACGGACGTCGCGCGGCTCGAGCGCGCCCGGCCAGCAAAGCCAGCGCCCGGGGCGGCGCGCTCGCCCACCTCGCTCATCGACCCCGAGGATCTGGCGCTGCTCGAGACGCTCCCCTCGGACAAGCCGCTCGTCGTGGCGCTCAACAAGGTCGATCTCGTCCGCGACAAGCGCCGGCTCTTGCCGCTGCTCGAGCAGCTCGCCGCGGTGAGGCCCGGCGTGGCGCTCGTCCCCGTCAGCTTCTTGGAGCCCGCCTCCGTCGAGCGCGTCCTCGGCGTGCTCAGCGAGTGGCTGCCCGAAGCCCCCGCCGCGTTCGACGAGGACACGCTCACGGATCGTCCGACCTCCTTCTTCGTCCGTGAGTACATCCGCGAGCAGGTGCTGCTCGGCGCGCAGCGGGAGGTGCCTCACGCGGTCGCCGTCAGCTTGGACCGCTTCGAGCAGGGCGCAAGCCTCACGCGCATCAGCGCCACGCTCCACGTGGAGAAGGTCGGGCAGCGCAAGATCCTGGTGGGCACGGGCGGCGAGCGCATCAAGCACATCGGGACCGCGGCGCGGGCACGCATCGAGGCCCTGCTGGGGCACCAGGTGCACCTCGAGCTGTTCGTGCGCGTGACGCCGGAGTGGCGCGAGCTCCCGCGGCAGCTCGCCGAGCTCGGCTACTCGGACGCCGACCCCAGCCGAGCTCCCGCTGCGCTGGAGGCCAGCCTCGCCCCGCCGGAACGGGAGCCAGGATGACCCTCCCCATCGTCGCCATCGTCGGGCGCCCGAACGTCGGGAAGAGCACGCTGTTCAACCGCTTGGTGGGGCAGCCGCTCGCCATCGTCCACGACGCCCCAGGCGTGACGCGTGATCGCCACTACGCCGACGCGGACCTCCACGGGCGCGAGATCTCGCTCGTGGACACGGGCGGCTTCGACCCCACCACGGACGATCCGATGGGCCAAGGCATCGCGCGTCAGGTGCGCGCCGCCATCGCCGAGGCCGACGTGCTGCTCTGCGTCCTCGACGCCAGCCTGCCCCCCACGGGCCCGGATCGGGACGCGCTGCAGCTCCTGCGCAAGAGCGGCAAGCCCGTCATCGTCGCCGGCAACAAGGTCGATGGGCTGCGCGCGGAGCTGGCGAGCGCCGAGCTCTATCGCCTCGGCATCGACCAGCTCTACCCCATCTCCGCGCTGCACGGGCGCGGCACCGCCGAGCTCGCGGCCGCCATCGTCGCCGCGCTGCCCCCGCCCAGCGCTCTGCCGCCTCCCGAGCCGCTCCGGGAAGACGTCGCGCGCGTCACCTTGCTCGGCCGACCCAACGCTGGCAAGTCCTCCCTGTTCAACCGCTTGGCGGGCGAAGAGCGCGCGCTCGTCGATCACCGACCCGGCACCACGCGCGACACGGTCGACAGCCCCGTGCACTTCGCCGGACGGGACTTCCTGGTGGTGGACACCGCGGGGATCCGCCGCCGGGCGCGGATCGAAGAGGACGTGGAGGCCATCAGCGTCATGCGCGCGCTGCGCTCGGTCGGGCGCGCGGACGTCGTGCTGGTGATGGTGGACGCGCACGAGGGGCTCGCGGAGCAAGATCAACGCCTGCTCGGCCTGGCCGCCGAGCGCGGCCGCGCCATCGTCGTCGGCCTCAACAAGTTCGATCTGCTGGACGCCGCCGGGCGTCAGCGCGCCGAGCAGGAGGCACGCCGCGCGCTCGGCTTCGCGCCCTGGGCGCCCATCCACGGGCTCTCCGCCAAGACCGGCGCCGGGGTGGCGCCGCTCATGAAGGCGGTGTGGGAGGCGTCCCGCGCCTACCACCAGCGCATCGGCACCGCGGAGCTGAACCGCTTCTTCGAGGAGGTCTTGGAGCGTCGGCCGCCGCCGACTCACCAAGGGCGCGCGCCGCGCCTCTACTACATCACGCAGGTCAGCCAGGCGCCGCCCGTGTTCGCGGTGATGTGCAGCCACCCGGACGCGCTGAAAGAGAGCTACAAGCGCTTCGTGGGCAACCAGCTCCGTGAGCGCTTCGGGTTCACCTCCGTGCCGCTCTTGCTGCGCTTCCGCGACAAGCGCCGCAAACGTCACGAGCTAGGTTGAGGCCGCCGCGCGCGGCGCCGCCGGGGCGACCAAGCGCGCCGCGATCCCCGCGAGCGCCTGCAGGTCGTGGACGTCCGCGGCGAGCGCGGGGATGAGCGTGCGCGGCAGCCGGCCGAGCGGCGGCTCCAGCTCCGCGAGCCGCTGCTCGTCCCGTCCCGCGAGGACCAGCTCCTCCTCGAGCGCCTGGCGCAGGCGAGGCGCCGCCTCCGGCCCGAGCTGCAGCCCGGCGCGGGTGAGCTCCTGCTCGATCTCCGGCAGGCTCGGCTGCGCCGCGGGCCGCTGGTGGACACGGTTGACGACGCAAGCGTCCGGGCGCATCCCCTGCTCCTCGAGCCGCTGCGCAAAGAACTGCACCTCCCGCAGCGCCGAGGGCTCCGGGGAGGTCACCAAGACATACCCGAAGTCCGGGCTACGGAACGCAGCGGCCACCGCCGTGGCGCGCTCCTTGAAGCCCCCGAACAGATCGTCGAGCTCCGTGATGAATTGAGCGAGCTGCTCCAGGAAGCCGCCCCCCGTCAGCTTGCCGATCCCTCGCAGGATGACCGACACGCTCTTGGTCACCAGGTTGAAGCTGAGCTTGCCCGTGGACTGGAAGGCCTGGATGAACCAGCGCATGGCGCCGCTGTCGAGCGCGGCCACCATCCGCGACGGAGCGTCCAAGAAATCCAGCGCGTTGCTCGTCGGGGGGGTGTCGAGCACCACCAGGTCGTACGCCCCCTCCGCGAGCACCCCGAGCAGCTTCTCCATCGCCATGTACTCCTGCGTCCCAGCGAGGCTGGTCGAGACGTACTGGTAGAGGCGGTTGTTCAGGATGCGGTCACGCGCGGCCGGTGATGAGGCGTAGCGCTGCACCAGCTCGTCGAAGGTGCGCTTGGTGTCGAGCATCATCACCGTGAGCCGCCCGCTGACCTCCAGCCCCGCCGCGCGCAGCAGCTCGGGCGCGACGTCGACCTGCTCGTGCGTCATCTGCTCGAGCCCCAAGCTGTTGGCGAGACGCTTGGCCGGATCGATGGTCATGCACAGCACCCTTGCCCCCCGCTGCGCCGCCGCCAACGCGAGCGAGGCGGCCACGGTGGTCTTGCCGACGCCGCCGCAGCCGACGCACAGCACGACACGACGGGTTTCCAAGAGGTGAGCCAGCGTAGAGTCGGACATCCGAGCCTCGCCAGTAGGCCAGCTTGCCCGGCTTGGCTACGCTCACCGTGACTTTTTCGCGCGTCGCGAGCACTTTTCGCGGGCAGCGCGGCGGGGAGGACGCGCCGCGCGCGGGGGCGCTCGGCCGAAGCGGCCCCGTTTGATGCTAAGACCGGCCGGTGTCCGCCGGCTACATCGATCTGCACTGCCACTACGTCCCGGGCGTGGACGACGGGGCGCGCACCCTGGACGAGGCGCGCGGCATGTTGGAGGCCCTCGGCGCCCTCGGCTTCGAGCAGGTCATCGCGACCCCGCACCTACGCCCCGGCATGTTCGACAACGATCGCACGGGGCTCATCGCCGCCTTCGAGGCCGCCCACGCGGCGCTCGTGGGGCCTGCCCTGCCGCGGCTGGCGCTCGCGAGCGAGCACTACTTCGACGAGATCAACTGGCGCCGACTGCTGGAGGGTCAAGGGCTGCCTTATCCTGGCGAGCGCGCGGTCCTGCTGGAGTTTTACGACATCGATTTCCCGCCGAGCATCGACCACCAGCTCTTCGAGCTGCGACGGCGCGGCCTGCTCCCGGTCATCGCTCACCCCGAGCGCTACCAGTGCCTCTGGCGTCGCCCGGAGACGCTCGAGCGCCTGGTCGGCGCGGGCGCCGCGGCGCTGCTGGATCTGGCTGCTTTGATCGGGAAGTATGGGCGTCATCCCCAAGCCTGCGCCGAGGAGCTCCTCGAGCGAGAGCTCTACCAGGCGGCCTGCAGTGACGCGCACCGCGTCCAGGACGTCGCGCAGGTCGCGGCGGGGATGCAGTGGATCGAGCGGCGCTACGGCGCGGAGGAGCTCGATTATCTCCTCGCCGAGGGGCCGCGCGCCATCTTGGCGGGGCTCGGGCCGGTCTAGGGCGGCCAGCCGCGAACTGGCCTGCGGGACGCCTTCGGGCTAGGCTCGAGCGCCGTGCGCTGCTCCCCTCGAGGCTCTTGGTGGCTCCTCCCGCTGGCGCTCGGCCTGGGCTCCACCGCCGACGCCCTCGCGCGCACCGAGGCGCGCTCGCCCTACACCAAGACGCAGACCTACAGCGGCGCCTTGCGCTTCCTGCGCGTCGACAAGGGCTTCGAGGTCACCGAGCGTGATCCGGACGCCGCGTACCTGCTCTTCCGGTACGTCACCACCGGCAGGAAGCAGCCGTCGAGCGGGTCCATCGAGATCATCGAGGCCTCCGATCAGGTCAAGATCGTCATCCAGCTCGCGGAGGTCCCCAGCTACCACGAGCAGGTCCTGCGCGACGGTCTCCTCCACAAGCTGGGGCAAGAGTACGGCGAGCCACCGAAGCGGGAGAAGCCCCCCCCGGAGAAGGGCAAGCGTGACGACAAGGGCTCGCCGGAAGCACCCTCGAACTAGGCGCGAGGGCAAGCCGTCAGGGCCTCCCCGGACCAGCGCCGTAGGCGCGCGCCTCCACCCCTGCGCGCGTGAGATCCGCGATTGACGGTTGGCCGCCGCGCTCGGGAGCGTTAGTAAGTCGTGACCCCCCTCATCGATGAGCTCCAGCGCCTCCCCGTTCGCCCCTCGCATCGGTCGTTACTTGACCGTTCGTCTGCTTGGGCAAGGCGCCATGGGGCGGGTGTTCTTGGCGCACGACCCGGTGCTGGACCGCGACGTCGCCATCAAGCTCCTGCGGGATGACCTCGGGCTGCCGCCGGAGCATCGGGAGGCGCTGCTCGTACGGATGCGGCAGGAGGCGCGCGCCTCGGCGGGGGTGACCCACCCCAACCTAGTCGAGCTGCACGACATGGGGGAAGATCCAGAGCTCGGGCTGTTCCTCGTCTTCGAGTACGTCGACGGCCCGACCCTCACCCAGCGGCTCGAGCGCGGCCCGCTGGCGGCCGAGGGCGTCGCCCGGCTGGCGCGCGAACTCGGGGGCGCGCTCACCACGGCCCACGACGCTGGCATCCTGCACCGGGACATCAAGCCAGAGAACGTGATTTTGGCGCGCAATGGCGCAAAAATCACTGATTTTGGCATCGCTCGGATCCCGGACTCCACGCTCACCCGGGACGGCGGGCTGCTCGGGACGCCCGCCTACAGCGCCCCGGAGGCGAACGCGCACGGGCATTTCTCGCCGGCCAGCGATCAATTCTCGCTGGCGGCCACGCTGTGGGAGGCGCTCTCGGGCCGGCGCGCCTTCCCGGGCGAAGACGCGCTGGCGGTCGCCAGCCGGATCGCCACCGAGGAGCCGCCGCGGATCGCGGCGGTGTGCGACGTCCCCTCGCAGGTGGATCTCATCTTCGCCCGCGCCCTGTCGAAGAACCCTAGCGCGAGGTACTCGAGCTGTGAGGAATTCGGGCGAGCCCTGGCGGACGTCCTCGAGCTCAAGCGGCGCGCGGCGCAGCCCACGCTCCCTGACGAGCGGCACCTGCAGGCGCTGGCGGCGGAGGCCTCGCCGCCGCGCAGCGGGCTCGCTCCTCTGCTGCTCGGCGTCGCGCTCGGCGTCGCTGGCGGGCTGGCGGGTGCGCAGTACTGGGCCACGTCGGGGCCGCTCGTCGCCCCGTCGGCCAGCGCCGCCGACGAAGCGTCGAGCGCGGCGGCGCCGGCCGATCTCGAGCGCCCCGACCCGCGCCGGCGCGTCGCCCCAACGGCGAAGGTGAAAGAGCGCAGCCCCACCACGGACGAGCTGCCGGACGCCGGCGCGCGGGGCGACGCGGCGGCCCCCCAGGCAGACGCTGGGGCGGCGCGTCACCCTGCTCCGGACGCCGCCGTCGTCGACGCCGCGCGCCCCGAAGCCCTGCCATGACGCGCCGGCGCCCCCAGCGCGCGCGGCGCCCCATCACCGCGGTGAGCCCGCTCAACGTCGTCGCGGGCGCGCTCACCGGGGCGCTGCTCATCGCCCTGCTCCCCAGCGTCGCTCACTCTGCGGCAGCGAGCGCGGCGTGGGGCCCCACGCCGCCGCTCGCCGCGCGGCTGAGCGAGCGCGGCGTCCTGCGCCTGCTCCCCCCGCGGCCGCTGATGCTCCGCGTGCGCGCAGGGCAGACGGTGTTCGGCTCGTCACCCCTAGAGGTGGTCGAGGCGATGGCACAGTGTGCGCGGGAGCCGCTCGGTGAGCAGTGTCGTGAGGACTGGTTCAGCCACGAGCTGCCTCAGCGACGCCTCTGGCTGTCCACGTACTGGCTGGACCGCACGGAGGTGACCGTCGCGCAGTACGCGCGCTGCGTCGCGAGCGCTCACTGCCGACCCGCACCGTACGTCGCTGGAGCGCGCCGCTTCGCGCGAGACACCTTCCCGGTGAGCTTGGTGAGCTGGGACGACGCCCGCGCCTTCTGCGCTTGGAGAGGGGTCCGCCTCCCCACGGAGGCGGAATTCGAGCGCGCGGCGCGCGGCCCTTCGGCGCGACGTTACCCCTGGGGTCAACGCTACCACGCTCGGGCGCTGAACCATGGCCGCCTGGCCTACTCCCGCTCGGACGCCACGGACGGCTTCGCCGAGCTCGCCCCGGTCGGCTCCTTCCCGGATGGACGCTCGGCCGAGGGCTTCGAGGACCTCGCCGGCAACGCCTCGGAGTGGGTCGCCGATCGCTACGCGCCCTCCCACGACGGCGTGGCGGAGCGTGACCCGAGCGGCCCCTCACGAGGCACGACCCGCGTCGTGCGTGGCGGCGACTACGAGAGCGCGGCCCCCTGGCAGCGCGCCGCCGCGCGACGCGAGGCCGAGCCCGAGCAGCGCGCGCCAAGCTTGGGGTTCCGCTGCGCCCTCGGCCCGGGCCCCACCTCGGGAGCCGCTGCGCGGTGACGCCCCTCACGCGACGCGACCCTCGGGAGGATCTCGGGAGGCTCGAGCTGCCCCTCTTCCCCCTCGTGCGCTTCGTGCTGGTGGGGGTCCACTACCCGGAGAACGTGGGCGCGGCGGCGCGCGCCATCAAGACGATGGGCTTCCGCTCGCTCTGGCTGGTACGCCCCGGGCGGCTCGCCGCGCCCAGCCATGAGATGGCCAGAAAGATGGCCGTCAAGTCCCTCGATGTGCTCGAGGCCAGCCGCACGGTCGACGCCCTGGCGGACGCGCTCGACGGCGTCTCGCTCGTGCTCGCCACCTCGGGGCGCCGCGGCGTGAGCGGCGTGCTCAGCCCACGCGCCGCGGGGCGCCTCGCCCGACACGCAGCCGCTCGGCAGCAGCAGGTGGCCGTGGTGTTCGGCAACGAGAAGACTGGCCTGGGCCGCGCCGAGCTGACGCTGGCGCACGAGCGCATCCGGATCCCCATGGCCGCCGATCAGCCCTCGATCAACCTGGCGCAGGCCGTGCAGCTCCTCGCCTACGAGTGCTTCATGGCGGCGCTGGAGGACCACGGATGAACTCACCCTCGCCGCGCTCGGCTGGCTCGTTGTAGGCTGCACGCCCGTGCCGCTCATCGATCTTCGCTCCGACACCGTCACCCGCCCCACCGCCGCGATGCGGGAGGCCATGGCGCGGGCGGAGGTCGGCGACGACGTCTACGGAGAAGATCCCAGCGTGCGTGCGCTCGAGGAGCGGGTCGCGGAGCTGCTCGGCAAGGAGCGCGCGCTCTTCGTCCCCAGCGGCACGATGAGCAACCAGATCGCGCTCTTGCTGCACTGTGAGCGCGGCGACGAGGTCATCGTGGCGCCAGGGACGCACTGCAACGTCTACGAGGCGGGGGCCGGCGCGGCCTGGGCGGGGGTGCAGTTCACGGTGGCCGGCGATGAGGCCGCTGGGCTCAGCGTGGACGACCTCGACGCGGCGCTCAAGCCGGCGCAGTACTACCTCCCGCGCAGCCGCCTGCTCGTGCTCGAGAACACGCACAATCGCCGGGGCGGCGCGGTCTCGTCCGTCGCGGACAGCACGCGGCTGGCGCTCCACGCGCGGGAGCGTGGGCTCCGCACGCACCTCGACGGGGCGCGCCTGTGGAACGCAGCGGTCGCGCTCGGGGTCAGTGAGGCAGCGCTCGCGGAGCCCTTTCACACCGTGAGCGTCTGCTTCTCGAAGGGCCTCGGCGCGCCGGTCGGCTCCGCGCTCGTCGGGGCCGCCTCGGATCTCGAGCGGGCGCGCCGGCTGCGCAAGATGCTCGGCGGCGGGATGCGCCAGGCCGGGGTGCTCGCGGCGGCCGCGCTCCACGCCGTCGACCACCACCGACAGCGCCTCGCGGAGGATCACCGGGCGGCGCGCGCCATCGGCGCGCTGCTCACGCAAGCCGGTCACGCTCCCGCCCCCGTCCACAGCAACATCGTCAACCTCCCGCTCCCGCCAGGGCACCGTGCGGACGCGGCCGTGGCGGCGGCGCGCGCCGCCGGCGTGCTGGTCAGCGCGATGGACGCCCGGACCCTGCGGCTCGTCACGCACCTGGACGTCGCCGTCGAGGCCGCCGAGGAGGGCGCGCGGCGGCTCATCCAAGCGCTACGGGCAGGGGCCGCGTCATGACGCGCGCGCTCGCCGCGCTCCTGCTGGGCTGCGCTGCGCTGGGCTGCGCGCCCTCGCTCCCGGTCGGCTTCGAGCGCGAGCGCGCGGCGGCGGAGCGCGCCTACTCGGCGGGGCGCTACGAGGAGGCCGCGGAGCGCTGGCTGGCGGCCGAGCGGGCCGCCGAGCGCCCCATCGATCGGAACGAGGCCCGCTACCGCGCCGCTGCTAGCTACGAGCGCGCGGGCCAGCGCGTCGAGGCGCAGCGGCTGCGCGACGCGCTGCTCGAGCGGAGCCCCCACGCCGAGCGGGCCGCGCGCGCCGCCTACGATCGAGCGCTCAGCCAGCTCGGCGCAGGTGAGACGGCCGCGGGGCTCCGCGGCATGCAGGAGCTGCTCGAGCGCTACCCCAGCTCCGGGCTCGCGGCGCCCGCGCTGCATCACCTCGTGGAGGCCGCTCGAGATCGAGGCGGTGACGCGGCCGCGCGCGCCGAGCTCGAGCGGTGGCGTGCGCCCCTCGCCAAGACCTGGCTGGCCGAGGTCATCGGCTACCGACTCGCCCAGGAGCTCGAGCGCGCCGGTGAGCTGGCCGCCGCGCGCCGCGCCTACCTCGCAGGGGCCAAGGCCTACCCCTACCCCAAGGGGCGCTATTGGGACGACTCGCTGTGGCACGCGTCTCGCCTGGCGGAGAAGCTCGGGGACGACGCCGGCGCCGTCGAGCCCCTGCGCCAGCTCCTCGCCCAACGGGAGAGCGCCAGGCTCAGCGGCAGCTACGAGCGGCCACGCTTCGCGCCGGCGCAATACCGCCTGGCGGAGCTCTACCGAGATCGCCTACACGACAGCGCGCGAGCACGTCGCGAATTTCACGCCGTCGCGCTCCATCACCCCAAGAGCGTGCTGGTCGATGACGCGCTCTGGCAAGAGGCGCTGCTCGCGCGCGCCGCCCAAGACCAGCGCGCCGCCTGTCAGGCCCTCACGCTCCTAGCCCAAGAGCGCCCCCAGTCGCGCTACGCCGCCTGCGGAGCCTTGCTGTGCCCCAGCTATACGCCGCCTCCAGGCAGCGGTGAGTGCCGTGACTACGTGCGCCGTCAGGTCTCGCCGTGACGCTCACTCGCCGCGCGGCCGACGCTCACTCCTCGTCAGAGAAATCCTCTTCATCATCCTCGAGGGCGTCCTCGTCGTCCTCGTCTTCGTCTGCGTCTTCCTCCTCCTCTTCGTCCTCGTCTTCTTCCTCTTCGGCGCTTGATTTGCCGTCGAGCTTGAGGTCGATCCCAATGTCCCCGAGCTGCGTCTCCAGGAGCTCCAGCAGCTCGTCGACGTCGTCACCGCTCCACTCGTCGAGGATGTCCGTGAGAAACTCGAAGAAGTCTCCGTTGTCGAGGTGGCGCTCGATCTCCTCGACCTGGTCTTCGCTGAAGGCCTCCAAGATGTCTTCGCGGAGCGCCTCCGAGTCCCCCTCATCGATGGACTCTTGGGCCGAGAGCCGAATCTGTCGAACGGCACGCTTGTCGAGGTTGATTTCCATCCCTGGCTTCCTGCAGATGCGAACGCGGTCTAAGCGGACCCTGTCGCGCGAGTCAAGGGCGAGCAGGGCCGGCGCTTGGCCTCGGCTCACCGCGCTGCTGCTGCTCGGCGGGCTCTCCCTCGCCTTCCCCGAGCCGGCGCGCGCCGCAGGGGCTTCCACGGAGCCTCCACCTGGGCCGCCGCTCGATGCCCACGCCTTCCAATACGGCGTGGCTCCGGTCGCCGAGGTGGTCGCGGACCCCGGAGACGTCTGCCCACGACAGGCAGAGATCCCCTGCATCATCGGCGGTGGTGGCGGGCTCGTGCTGCGTGCCGGCTACCACACGCGGAGCCCTTGGTACGTCGGGGGCGCCTACCAGCTGACCCGTCACGACTCCTCCAATCTGCTCCGCCTCGCCATTTTGCAGCAGCTACGGCTCGATCTTCGCTACTACCTCACGCGCGGGCAGCGCACGACCCCGTACCTGCTGGGCGGGCCGGGCGTCGCGCTCTACGGCAACGAATTCGGCACGGAGACCGGGGCCTTGCTCGGGGGCTTCGGGGCGGGCGTGGAGTTCGAGGTCAGTCGGACCGCGGTGATTGGAGCCGCCACCACCTACCGCCCCATGCTCTTTCGGGGCTGGACCGACAGCAGCGGCGCCCGGAGGGCGGACCAGTACTTTGGCTTCGGGCTCGCCCATTTCGTCGGGCTCGAGGTGGTGCTCGAGATGAAAGACCCGCTCCCCCGTTGGTGAGCAGCGGCCCCCCTCCCGAGCGATCGCGCTTGACGACGGGCGCCCCTAGGGTTCCCCTTGGCGCCGTGAGGTGTGATCGATGTGGCCGAGACAACCCCGAAGGGCTGCGCTTCTGCCAAGACTGTGGTCATCGGTTGACGCCAGCCCCCACGGCACCTGCAGGCGCGCCCACCCCGCCCCGGGGTGTCAGCACCGGCACGGTGGTGCAGCCGCCTCGGTCGAGCGCCGGTTACTCTCGCCCCGCAGCGCCTGCCTTCGACTTCTCGCCGCGCGCGGCGGACTCTAGCTGTCAGAGCTGCGGCTCGAGCAACCCCTCCGGCGCGCGCTTCTGCGCCAATTGCGGGGCGGCGCTCGCGCCCCCCAACGTCGCCCCCGAGGTGGTCGGCCCCCACAGCCTCGCGCCCCCTGCCCCTTCGCGCCCTCCCCCTGCACCGGCCTCACGGCCTCCGCCAGCGCCCCAGCCCGTGCAGCCCAGCCCCGTCGTCGCGGTCGGTGGCGGACGCCACGACCAGCACGCGCGGCTCTATTGCCCACGGTGTGGTGGCGCCAACACCCCGCAGATGGCCTATTGCCAGTACTGCGGGCGCCGGCTCCCGGAGCTGGAGGCGGCTCCGGCGAGGCCCAGCGTCCGCCCGGAGGCTGCCCGGCCACCTTCGGTGCGCCCGCCGCTGGCCAGCCCCACGGCCTCCGCCAAGCTCGTGGTCATCGCGCAAGACGGCAGCCGCGGCCGGGAGTATGATCTCAAGACGGAGCAGGCGGACATCGGCCGGCTGGAGGGGGACATCCTCCTGCCGAACGACCCCTACGTCTCACCGCGTCATGCGCGCCTGGTGCGGCGGGGGGATCAGTGGCTCGTCATCGATCTTGCCTCCGTCAACGGGGTCTTCGTTCGGCTCACCGCGCCCCATCGCCTCGACGATGGTGACTTGATCTTGGTAGGCCTCGAGGTGGTAAGGTTCGAGGCAGTGAGCGACGCAGAGAAGGGCCTGATGCCAGCGGTCGAGCGAGGAGTCCGCTTGTTCGGCTCCCCCGCCGCCACGCGTTACGCCAGGCTGCTGCAGCGAACCGTCGAGGGGGTCACCCGGGACGTCTATTATCTCACCCGCCCCGAGACCGTCCTCGGGCGAGAGTCCGGGGACGTGGTGTTCACGGCAGACCCCTTCATGAGCCGGCGCCACGCCGCCATCGAGCATCAGCCCGGTGGCCAGGGCTTCTGGCTCAAAGACCTCAACTCGTCCAACGGGACCTTCACCGCCATCAGGGGGGAGCGCCTCCTCACCTCCGGAGATCATGTGCGCATCGGACAACACCTCTTTCGCCTGGACATCGAAGGGCGCCGGTGACCCATGACTGACCCGCGCCCCTCGAACTCCGTCACCTTGCACCTCTTTGGCCGCACGGACGTCGGCCAGATCCGAGAGCACAACGAGGACAATTTCCTCGTCGCCAACCTCACGCGCAAGAGCCGCAGCCTGGCGGAGGCCGACCGCCGCCAAGAGCTCGGCCAAGACGGCATCGTGCTCGGCGTCTGCGACGGCATGGGGGGCGCCGCCGCTGGAGAGGTCGCCAGCCAGCTGGCGGTCGACACCATCTACGAGCGGCTCAGCACGGCCCAGGCCCCGAGAGACCACGACGAGCTCGCGCAGCGGCTCGTCCACGCGGTGGAGGAGGCCGGCGCGCGCATCTTCGCCGAAGCACGCGCGGACCGCTCGCGGCGCGGGATGGGCACCACCTCGACCATCGCGGCCTTGATGGATCGGCGGCTGTTCGTCGCGCAGGTGGGGGACAGCCGCGCCTACATGCTACGCGGTGACACCTTCAAGCAGATCAGCCGGGATCAATCCCTGGTCACGCAGCTCATCGAGGCCGGGCAGCTCACCGAAGAAGAAGCCGAGACCTTCGAGCACAACAACATCATCCTCCAGGCGCTCGGCACGTCCGAGACGGTGCAAGTCGACCTGACCTTCATCGACCTGTGCGAGGGTGACACCCTGCTCATCTGCTCGGATGGGCTCTCCGGCATGGTGAAGAACACGGAGATGCGAGAGGTGCTGCTCGGCACGGCGGATCCCGTGGAGGCGTGCCGCGTCCTCATCGAGAAGGCCAACCAAGCGGGCGGTCACGACAACATCACGGTCATCGTGGCGCGCTTCTCCGGCACGCTCCCCCCTGCGTCCGAGGCAGAGCCGCCCATCGGCTACCTCAAGTACACCTTCGCCGACACCCCCGCCCCGCCCCGTGGGGAGTCCATCCGGCCCTCCCAAGCCACCATCCGAGAGGTCCCTAGGGCGTCGATCCCCTCGGAGCCGCCCGGAGGCCGGAAGTTTCGGGTCGGCGCCACGATGGTGGGCATGGTCGGTGACCTCGGGGCCGACGACACCCGCTCGGAGGTCCCTCGCCCGCGCAGCTCCGCGCCGCCGCCCGTCTTCGACACCCTCACCGATCCGGTGGACATCCCCACCACGGGCATGCCCCCCAAGACCGTCGGGGTGCTGCTGCTCGTCAGTCTGGTCGTGGTGGGTGTGCTCGGCTTCTGGCTGCTCCGCTGACCCCTCGACGCCGGCGCCCACCGCGCTCACCCACACCTTGCGACGCGGGCGCCCGTAGCTATGTAGCCAGGATGGTAACCCAAGTATCGGAGCAGTCCTTCGAGCGCGACGTCCTGATGAGCGAGCTCCCGGTGCTGCTGGAGTTCGGAGCCACCTGGTGTGGCCCCTGCAAGATGGTGGCGCCGGAGCTGGAGGAGCTCTCGAAGGAGCTGGAGGGCAAAGCGCGGGTCGTCACGGTGGACATCGACCAGTCTCCGAACCTCGCGCGGGAGATGGGGGTCCGCTCCGTCCCCACCTTCGTGGTCTTCCATCAAGGTCAGCCGGTCACCGGCAAGGTGGGCGCGCTCCGCAAGGCTCAGCTCCGGGAGCTGATCGAGCCGCTGCTCCCGCGCGCCGCGGGGGCGCTCAAGCCGCTCGAGGTCGCCCAGCTCCTCAAGCAAGGCCGGGTCAGCCTGGTGGACACCCGCGAGGCCGCCGTGTTCGCGCGAGCGCACCTCCCTGGCGCTGCCCACCTCCCGCTCGAGGAGATCGAGACCCGCCTGGCCGAGCTGCACATGCTGCCGGGCGCGCCCGTGCTCTACTGCCGGGCAGGAGACAAGGCGAAAGAGCTCGCCGGGACGCTCGCCAGCGCCGGCGTGCCCGTGAGCTTTCTCGAGGGCGGCGTCCTGGCGTGGGAAGGCGACGGGCTGCCGGTCGAGCGGCCCGACTGAGCGACGCTCGGCTCACTCTGGCGGCAGCGCCGCCAAGGCCGCGCTGAGGATCTGGCGCAGTGGCACCCCGTGCTCGGCCGCGAGCTGAGCGCAGACCTCGTACTCGGGCTTCGCCTGGGGCGGGCCATACTCCCCCTCGGAGATCTTGACGGGCACCGTCCCGTACGGCGTCTGCACGAGGACGATGCGCCGCGGGCGCGTGATCCTCGTGACCTCGTAGGTCCGCACCCCGAGGGAGCTGGTCTCCGCGAGGAGACAGCGCGCGACG